>Ga0335075_10007042_pt1 | contig 17346 bp, 18 predicted proteins | sample Lox_Sample_24_FD_206723 | JGI IMG/M metagenome (GOLD analysis project Ga0335075, IMG submission 206723) | Soil microbial communities from Loxahatchee National Wildlife Refuge, Florida, United States - Lox_Sample_2.4 | ecosystem: Environmental > Terrestrial > Soil > Wetlands | place: USA...
CGAGGCGGCGCACGGCTATGCCGCACTGGCGCTCGGCGACGACACGGCCAGGGCAGCCGGCCGGCTGTCGCTCAACCCGCTCCGCCATATCGACCGCTTCGGCACCATCATCCTGCCCGCCATCCTGGTGCTCGGGCAGTTGGCCGCCTTCGGCCGCATCCTCTTCCTGTTCGGCTGGGCCAAGCCCGTGCCGGTGGCGGCCTGGAAGTTTCGCGACCCCCGTCGCGGCATGGCATTCGTCGCCGCGGCCGGCCCGGCGATGAACTTCTTTCTCGCCTGGCTCGGCGCGCTCGGCCTCTATCTGCCCGGCGCGCTCCCCGACCCCGCGGCGAACATCGTGGGCTCGCTCTTCTCTTTTTTCATCCTCTTCAATCTCGCGCTCGGCCTCTTCAATCTCCTCCCCATACCGCCCCTCGATGGCGGACGGATCGTGGTCGGCCTGCTGCCGGCTCCGATCGCGCTCCGCTACGCGCGGATCGAGCGGCTCGGCATCCTGATCGTGCTCGTGATTTTCTTCCTGGTGCCCGCGCTCGCTGAGGAGATGGGCTTCGCCTTCGACCCCGTCCGCGCATTTCTCGACAGCGTCCTCCCCGCGCTCACGAACCTTGTATTCTTCCTCGCCGGCCATCATGCCTGAAGCGGACCAAGGCGCTCAGCTCGTGCTGCATCTCGAAGGGTTCGACGGCCCGCTCGAAGTGCTCCTCGAGCTGGCGCGGGCACAGAAATTCGATCTTGCCACCATCTCCATCCTGGCCTTGGTGGACCAGTATCTGGCCGTCATCGAAGGAGCGCGCGAAGTGCGGCTCGAACTCGCCGCCGACTGGCTGGTGATGGCCGCCTGGCTCACTTGGCTGAAGTCGCGCCTGCTTCTGCCGGCAGGCAGCCCGGGAGCCGAGGAGGGGGAGCGGGCGGCCGAGTCCCTGGCCGGCCGCCTGGCCGCGCTCGAGGCCATGCAACGGGCGGCGGCCTGGCTCGCCGCGCGGCCGCTCCTGGGGCGTGATGTCTTCGCCCGCGGCGCACCCCAGAGCTTCGTCGAAATCGACCGCTCGCGGCTTCGGCTGCACGTTCCGGGCCTGCTCAGCGCCTATCTCGGTGCACTCCGTCGCGCCGCCGCGGCGGCCCGCTACCAGCCCGCCCCACCCGCTCTCTGGAGCGTGCAGAACGCGCTCGAGCGGCTGGCTCGCCTGCTCGGCAGCCTGCCCGACTGGACCAGCCTCGAGCGCTTCCTGCCCGAGCATCTTGGCGCGCCGGCCGAGCGGCGGGCCGCGCTCGCCAGCACCCTGGTGGCAAGCCTCGAAATGGCGCGCGACGGGGTGCTCCGCCTCCGCCAGGAGCAGCCTTTCGGCCCCATCCTGCTCGGCCGCCCCCCGGGCGAGGAAGGCCCACAATGAATGAACCAGCCCCACCTTCCGAGGCGGCAGTTCGCCTCGCCGAGGCACTGGTGTTCGCCTCCGCCGATCCCGTGCCCGTGCGTGCCCTGGCCCAGCTCCTGCCCGAGGGAGAAGAGGCCGAGGCAGTGTTTGCCGAACTCGCCCGCCGCTACGCGGGCCGCGGCGTGGAACTCGCCGCTGTCGCCGGGGGCGTGCAGTTTCGCACCGCCCCGGATCTGGCCCCGAAGCTGAAGACCGTCGTCCAGCAGCCGCGCCGGTTGCCGCGCGTGGCGATGGAGACCCTGGCCATCATTGCCTATCACCAGCCGGTCACCCGTCCGGAGATCGAAGCGATCCGGGGCGCCACCCTCTCGCAGGACACGCTCGACCAACTGCTCGAGGCGCATCTCATCACGCCCCAGGGCCGCAAGGAGGCTCCCGGCCGGCCGACCCTCTGGGTCACTACCGCGCAGTTTCTCGCCGCCTTCGGACTTTCCGCGCTCACCGATCTGCCGCGGCGCGAAGACCTTCTCACCGAGCCTCCGCCGCCCCGCTAGCCCCCTTTGAGAGCGAGGTGCGAAGCGCCGCGCAAATCCAACCCCCTCCCTCTGGGAGAATCCCTTTCTTCCCCCCTCTCCCTCTGGGAGCCCGATGCGCCGGGTGAGGGCGCCTTCACATCAGTCGATAGCCTCTCCGCGCCGCGCGGTTTCCCACCCTCTTTTTTCCTGCTAGAGCACGCCCGACATGACCGCCTTCGGCATCGTTGATGGACCCGAGCAGGTTGCCGCTTCCCTGAATCGCCACGCGGTTCCGGCACGGCGCGGCCGGCTCTGATACGCGCCGCGGGCGCGGGCTGGGCGGATGTTCAATTTCTCGTGGTCGGAAATCGCCTTGATCGTGGTGGTGGCGCTGATCGCCATCGGCCCGAAGGACCTGCCCGTTGCGCTCAAGACCGTCGCCCAACTGCTCAAGAAGGCGCGCGGCATGGCCTCGGAATTCCAGACCCACGTCAACGAATTGCTGCGCGAGGCGGATCTCGATGATGTGCGCAAGCAGATCAACGAGATCAGGAATTTCGACTTCAAGGGCGAGGTCGAGCGAGCGGTCGATCCTGACCAGAGCATCCGGAAAACATTCACCGAGGACCCGTTCTCCGCCGCCGGCGCGGCAACGACATCATCGCCGGCTTCCGAGCCTCAGGGCGAGACGACGGTGCTCGAGCATCCTCCGCCCGACCCCGAGCCGGCCCCGGCGCCCGCTCCCGCGGCAGATGACGCGCTTTTCACCACCCCGGCATTCGTCCCGCCGGCGATCGTCGCCGCGACTTTGGACCCGCCTTCCTTCGTGCCGCCGGATCTGCTTTCCAGCCGGTCCTGATCCTTCCCCGTAGCCCCCGGAATCTTCGTGCCACGCGACGAGACAGACCAGATCAACGACAAGCCGATGCCGTTGCTCGACCATCTGCTCGAGCTCCGGCGGCGGTTGATGTGGTCGATCGGTGCGTTCTTCATCGCCTTTCTCGTCTGCTATTTTTTCTCCGGCGCCATCTACGACTTCCTCGCCGCGCCACTCGCCGAGATCATGCGCCAGAAGGGCCAGGAGCCGCGGCTGATCTATACGGTGTTGTACGAGGTCTTCTTCACCCATGTGAAGGTTGCAGTCTTCGCCGGTGCGTTCATCACCTTCCCGATTGCGGCGACCCAGCTCTGGCTCTTCATCGCGCCTGGCCTCTATCGCAGCGAAAAGCACGCAATCCTGCCCTTCCTGGTGGCAAGCCCGGTCTTGTTCGTCATGGGGGCGGCGCTCGGCTATTACGTGGTCTTCCCGTTTGCCTGGCGATTCTTCCTGAGTTTCGAAACGCCGCCCACCGCGCATGGCGTGCAGATCGAGCTCTTCGCCACCGTCAGTGCCTATCTCAGCCTGGTCATGAAGCTGATCTTCGCTTTCGGGATCACCTTTCAGCTTCCCGTCCTGCTCTCTCTCATGGCCCGCGTCGGACTGGTCTCGGCCCGTCAACTCGCCGCCAAAAGGCGCTACGCCTATGTCGCCTGCTTCGTCGTGGCCGCCGTGCTCGCTCCCCCCGATGTCTTCACGCAGACCGGCCTCGCCGTGCCGCTGATCGTGCTCTACGAACTCTCGATCTTCGCCGCTCGCTGGGTCGAGCCGAAGCCGCCGCCCGATTAGAGAATGCACGACATTCGCGCCGTCCGCGCCGACCCGGCGGGCTTCGATGCGGCACTCGCCCGTCGCGGGCTGCCGCCTTCCGCCGAGGCGATCCTGGCGCTCGATGCCGAACGGCGGACGGCCCTGACCGCGCTGCAGGATCGCCAGGCGCGGCACAAGCTCATTTCGCGTGAGGTCGGGATTGCCCGCCGTGCGGGTGGCGAAACCACCCTGCTCGAGGCCGAAGCGACGAAGCTGCGGGACGAGGGCGGAGAACTCGAGGCCAGGGCAGCGCGCCTCGAGGAGGAGCTTCGCGCAAGCCTTGCCGCGCTGCCGAACCGTCTTGACCCGGACGTGCCGGACGGCCCCGATGAGCGTGCCAATGTCGTCCTCTCCCGGCACGGCACGCCACGCGATCTCGGCTTCGCGCCGCGCCAGCATTTCGAGCTCGGTGAGGCGCTCGGAATGATGGACTTCGCGGCCGCCGCGAAGCTCGCCGGCAGCCGCTTTGTGGTGTTGACGGGCGCGCTTGCCCGGCTCGAACGCGCGCTCGGCCAGTTCATGATCGACCTGCATACAGGCGAGCACGGCTACCAGGAAACGATGGTGCCGCTGCTCGTCAATGACGCCGCCGTTTTCGGCACCAACAACCTGCCGAAATTCGCCGATGATCTTTTCCGCACCACGGATGGCCGCTGGCTGGTCCCGACCGCCGAAGTGCCGCTCACCAATCTCGCCGGTGGCGAAATCCTGCCCGAGGCGCAGTTGCCGATTCGCCGCGCCGCGCTCACCGAATGCTTCCGCGCGGAAGCGGGCGCGGCCGGGCGCGACACGCGCGGCATGCTGCGCCAGCATCAGTTCCGCAAGGTGGAGATGGTCTCGATCGCTCATCCGGAGCATTCGGCAGAAGAGCACGAACGGATGACGCGCTGCGCCGAGAGGGTGCTGGAACGGCTCGGCCTGCCATTCCGTCGTGTCATGCTCTCGGCCGGCGATACCGGGTTCGGAGCCGCCAAGACCTTCGATCTCGAGGTCTGGCTTCCCGGCCAGCAGGCATGGCGCGAAATCAGCTCCTGCTCGAACTGCCGCGACTTCCAGGCGCGACGGATGAACGCGCGCTTCCGTCCCGCCGATGGCCGCGCCCCCGCCTTCGTCCACACCCTGAACGGCTCCGGCGTGGCGGTCGGCCGCGCCCTGATCGCGGTGATCGAGAGTTATCAGCAGGCGGACGGCGCGATTCTCATCCCCGAGGTGCTCTGGCCCTACATGGGCGGCCTGCAGCGCATTCCCGGACCTGGCGCATAAGTGTCCCGCCCCCTCCGTCCGCCGCCTTTGGCGACGAACGGAGGGGATCAGCAGGCCACTGGAAATAAAGCTAGTACAGCGATTCCATGAAACGTGGCAGTTTGCGCGGCCGGCATGTCATCGCCCAAGACACCAGCCCCTCCGCTGTCATCGCCCAGCCCCTCCGTTGTCATCGCGAGGAACGCCGCGCGCCTCCAGCGCGCGGCGTGACGTGGCGATCCCCTCCGTTGCCAGCACCAGTGGCCAACCCGGTCAGTCCACGCGATTCGAACCAAGGAAACGCTGGACTCGTGCCCTGCCCCCGAAGTTCACCGGATCGGAACGGCTCGCGCCACGCCGTTGCCGTGGCGCACATTGTCACGTCCGTTCAGGCAGTAGCGAGAAGTTGCCGGCGAAGATGGGCCTCACGCCATCACAGCGTAAAACGGGTTCTTCACGGACGACAAGGCAACAACCGTGGCCGACATTTGACAATCAGGCAGGCAGGAATTGTTGCAACCTGTCGAGAGCGACAGGGTACGGCGGACAGAATAAGAAATAAGCCATGCTGCTATTGGTCGCCTCGAGGTAAGGACGAATCTCCGGGGCGCGTATCGGGACCAGGCGGGTATCGTGCGTGATGGCGAATATCATTCTGCCCGCAGCTACCGGCTCGACAAGATTCTCAAATCTTCCAAAGCGCTCCCACGCCGCCAGGTAGATTTCCGATAGCACGGCACAGGCCGGCGAACGAGCCAGAACCTTCGATGCTCCAGCCAGCACAAGCGGCTCATATCCCTCGGCATCAATCTTGAACAGGTCTACCTTCGGAACATCACGCAAACTCTGATCGACGGTCACAACTTCCACTTGCGCCGATCGCTCGTAACGTGGGTCACCCTCCCTGCGCAGGAAGCCGCCTCCCATGTTCCAATACGGAAAGCTCAACTCGGCGGTACCAGCCTCTGCGCCAGCCGCAGCTTGATAGAGAACACAGCGCTCGTTGAAGCCGTTGATGTCGATATTGCGAACCACGAACTCGGTCAGCTCAGGATTAGGTTCGAATGCGTAAACCCGCCCGGTCGATCCTACGAGCCCACCGAGCTTCACAGTATAATAACCCATGTTGGCGCCAACATCGACAATGGTCATCCCGGGCTGCACGTAGGCAGATAGAATATCATCGACAAAATTCTCCCACGTGCCGCCTAATATGATCCAGGTGGCGATGCCACGATCATTCGTATTGACGAAGAACGGCTGACCGGTGGAAAGCTGGGTCAACGCCCAGTTCCCGCCGAGATAGTAATACGGGCGCGCTATCACGTTATCGTTTCCAGTTTCAGTGTTCGTTATTGTGCTGGCGGCACGGTTGCGATCGTCGTCCCCGCGAATTTCGATGCATGGTTGGCGCGCAGGATGCGCAGCCAGCGAACGGCGTCATCGATGTCCGGCTCGGCCCATTTTGCGCCATCGAACTGCATGTAAAAACCCTCGGGGTCCAGCGGCGTAATGAGCCGGTAGCCGACTGTGTACACCTCCGGTCGTGACCGGATGTCCGGCGCCAGTCCCCAGGCGGTGGCCAGCGTGCTCACCCCCGCCTGGGCTGCTTCCGCAACCTGCAGCCCGTACCCCTCGCTGCGATGCAGCGACATGAAGACATCCAATGACGAGAAGAACTCGGATATGGGCCACTTCCTGGTCATTGGGTCGAACACCGTGATTCTTGGGTCCTCGGCGGAATAGCTGACAAGATGGTCAAAAAGCTTTCTGTGATGCTGACCATCGTGGGCACGGACCAGCAGGCGCACATTTTGATCAAGTGGAGAAAAAGCGCGCATGAATGCGTCAACGGCGCCAATCGGGTTTTTTCGCGCGTAATTCGAGTGGAACGAGAGCGATGCGCCACAGGCGAACTCCGAAGGAGCGATTCCGTACCCCTCGCGAAGGATGCGCCGTTGCTCGGCATTGAGCCTTGGCATCGGGTCAAGGTCGACCTGATGGGGAACGACCCTGATCTCTCCCGCGAAGTCTGGCAAGCCGGCGAACATTGCATCGGCTACGAACGGCGACGGGACCCAGATCGCGGAACACAAGCGCGCGCACTCTCGCCATTCGTCCGACAGTACGGGGAGTTCCCATGCCCAGTACGCGACAATTCGCGTTCGTCTGAGCACGGTTTCGGGAAAGCTCGCCATGGCGCCGGCGAACAGTGGAGGATTGACATGAATGATGAGGTCCGAGACAGGGAGTCGTTCCAGGTCGATGGGAAGTATCAGCCCCGCGTCCGGTTCGTCGAGGGAATGAGCGAGGGGAGCGGAAAGATCGACCGCCCGTGCCATATACCCGCGCCGGGCGAGGTCGATGAGCATCAGCTTCGCCCCGCGCTGCAGTCCGCACCGTGTGCGAAACAGTCCCGCAACGACGACCCTGTTTCCCATGAGAGGGAGCTCATCGACCAGATTGGCTGTCGACTTCCCGCCTGAGCCCTGAGCCGCGAACAGCACCCGATTTCTCCGACTTCCCCGGTTTCCTCGGCTATTTCGTTCCAACCGCCAAATCGGTTGCATCTCCGCGGTAACAGACGACGTCACAAAGAGCGGCTGCCGCCAGGGCGTCGATGGACACCTCGCGCAATGACCCGTCATGTTGGACGATGTGGAACCCGAATCCCTCGGCGGTGAGAGCTTCCAATTCGGCAGTCATCCCGGCGGTCGCGAGACCCCATTCCATCAGGATGACCAACCGGGGCGACCGCGCAATAAGGTTTGCGGCGCCGCGCAATATGGCAGGCTCTGCTCCCTCGGCGTCAAGACGTAAGAGGCGGACGTCGGCGACCCGCTGCAGTTGGTTGTCGAGTGTGTCGGCCGGCACATGTAACTGGCTCTGGCCGGTATGTCGCGCGGCATGAATCGCGCTGATATGGCCGTCACCCAGGTGATTCTCATAGACCGCAAACTCAGCCTCTCCGGTGAAGTCGGTGGCCGCGAGCGCGCGGATGTCAACGCGATCCGCAAGCCCATTGATATCGACCGAAGCACTGAGCAGCCGCACCAGGGATGGATTGGCCTCGAATGCGATCACGCGGCCCGCATTGCCGACGATGACGGCACCCAAGATGGTGAAAAAACCGAAATTGGCGCCAACCTCGACAATGGTGTCACCGGGTTTCAGCAATGCGCGGAGCAATGCGACGTTCCAGGGTTCCCATATTCCGACTGTCGTGAGATGAGGCGCAAGCTGCCGGTCGCGGGTGTCGACAAAGATGCGAAACCCGGCGTCAGTGGTGGCAAGTCCGAGATGGTTGCCCAAATAAGCATACGGGCGAAAAGCGGGACGATCGCGCAGGTGGCTGACGGCGCCACTGATCGATTCCAGAACGCCCATCGAGTCCTTGACGTCCTCGGCACACCGTTGCAGAGATTCGCGATTGAACGCGATTTCTCGCCGCCAATTTTCAATAATCTCGCTGGTTACCTCCATAGCGCTGGATTGTAGCCGGGCTGCCTGCTCGAAACGTGCTCTTACGGTGGCCAACTCGGTCTCGAGGAAGGTCAGCCCGCTGCTAAGGCCACACAATTCAGCATGTACTTCCTCGCTTCGGGCAGCCGCCTCGGTCTTCAGGATGGCCAACTCGCTGTTGAGACCGTGCAATTCGGCAAGTACTTCCTCGCTTTTGGCGCCGACGGTCACCTGCCAGCGGAGGAAATCCCGGATCTTGCCTTTGATTCGCGATATCATGGTAAAAAATTGCCTCCGCCGCCCTGGCTGGCTTTCCGGATGATCAGTCCAACTGATGTGGTAACGAATCCTTCGAGCAGCAGCTTGAGGTGCTTCTCGGCGTTGTAGGGAGGAACGTCGATATAGTGATCCACGGGCAGGTTGCCCCGGTGCAAATTCAACGTCATCTCGTGCCCCTGAGTCTCGAGACGTTGGCACAGCTCGATTATGTCACGGTTGCGGAACAGAACGGTGAGCCCTTCGCTTATTGTTTCACTGTCTGAGGAGCAGTTGAGTTCGGTGGTGTGGATCGCCACACCTCCGGGGCGAAGTGTTTTGATCGTGTTCTCGATGAAGCTGCACCCGTGATCCAGGGAACCGAGATGCTCCAGTGCGCAGGCCGACCAGGTAAAATCGAAATCCCTGATGTCAGGTGGTATCATGTTCATGTCAACGACACGGAAGTCAACCAGTTGGTCGAACTGCTTCGGGTCGCAGATATCGCGGCTGTTGAGCGCCCCCTTTTCGGAAGCGTGCTCTTGCGTTGTGGTCCAGCCCATCGTTTCCGCGGTGCGGACGTCAAGATCAGTCGCCAACACCGCGCAGCCGTATGACGCCAGTACAGCCGGCAACGGTTCCTGCCCGACACCGTAACCGACCCCGCGGTTGCCGGGTGCGAGGGCACCGGTGGTCGCCAGAGCCTGGAGAATGTAGCAGAACTCCCATTGCTTGCGGTGAAGCCGAGGCACTTCGCGGATCTTTCGACACCAGAAGCCGTAGGCTGGTTCCTCGAACTGCGCCTGGGTACACGCTTGCGATACCGGACGGTGAAGGGATGGCGGTACGTTGATGATCGGCATGGGACACTCAGAGCCTCGAGCCCCGCCCGGTGAGCGAAGTGATGACGGAAAGCTGCTGGAGCGGGCCGGCTTTTCCCTGGGGTCGATGTCCGTATCGCCCGCACGATGGGTCGTTACGTCTCGGTCTTGCGTTGCGATCCGGGCTCATGGCCCAGTGCATATTCTGAGGTTTCCCAGGTTGCCGAGAGCAGTCATTTCGGTCAAGCTTGCGGAAATCCGGAGTATATCGGGTCACGGTCCCTTCCCCCGCCATTGCATTTTGATCTGCGCGGATCGTGGAGCGACGCTTTGACCCGCCGCTGAGAGGCGCCGTCATCCCCGGAACACCCACTCCGCCACCAGGCGCCGGTCATGGCCTCGATTGCAGACATCTGCCTCGCTTACTGTTCTTGCCGCTGAGAAATCGGACAATGCGCAGTCATGATGGTTGGTCCGTGGCCGACCCGGCGTCAAGCCACGCACTCTGCGTCTCCGCGCTGTGCGCGACGGACGGGCTCGCCTCTCGTCCCTCGGTCTCGCGCGTGCCCATCGACAGGCCGCGATGGCTGGCCCGCCGGCGTTAGGCCGGCCGGCAGGCATGGCGCGATTCTCATCCCCGGGGCGCTCCGGCGCGGATCGTCGGTCGGCAGCATTTGACTTTATCCTCTCCAGGGGGATAGGATATGGCATGTCCGGAAACCATCGCCACACGACCCACCCCGAGATCGTCAAGCGCCTGAAGCGCGCCGAAGGGCACCTGCGGAGCATCGTCGAGATGATCGAGGGCGGTCGCCCATGCCTGGATATCGCTCAACAGCTTCACGCGGTTGAGAAGGCAATCTGTCAGGCGAAGAAGACGCTGATCCAGGATCACCTGGACAACTGCCTGGAAGAAGCGGTCGGCGCCCTGGCGCGAGAGCAGCGCCGCCCGATCGACGAATTCAAGGAAATCACGAAGTATCTTTGAGAGCACCCGATGCCGTCATTTGCCGAACTCCTGCAGCAGGGCACGGCCCATGCTTGGCTGTTCATCCCCGGCGCGATTTTGCTCGGTGCGCTGCACGGCCTGGAGCCTGGTCACTCCAAGACCATGATGGCCGCTTTCATCGTGGCAATCCGGGGCACGGTCGCGCAGGCCGCGCTGCTGGGAATCGCGGCGACGATTTCTCATACGATCGTCGTGTGGGGCATCGCCCTTGGCGGGATGTACCTCTGGCAGGGGGTCGATGCAGGGAGCTTCGAGCCATACTTCCAGCTTGCTTCCGCGGCGATGATCATCGCCATTGCGCTCTGGATGCTGCGGCGGACTTGGCTCGATCAGCAGAGCGCCAAAGCTGCGTCAGGCGGACACGATCACGGTCATGACCACATTCACGAGGAGCTTCGTGGTCTCGATGTGTCGTCAGGCGGCTACCAGGACGCACACGAACGCGCCCATGCCACCCACATCCGCCGCAGATTTGCCGACCGCAATGTGACGACCGGCCAGATCGTGATGTTCGGCCTGACCGGCGGGCTCATTCCGTGCCCTGCATCGATAACCATCCTGCTGCTCTGCCTGCAGCTCAAGCAGTTCACGCTCGGGACGGTGCTGGTTCTGTGCTTCTCGATCGGCCTGGCGTTGACGCTGGTGGCGGTGGGGGCGGCGGCCGCTCTCGGCGCCCGCCATGCCTCCAGGCGCATCTCCTGGTTTGGGACCATGGCGCGGCGTGCGCCGTACCTGTCCAGCGCTCTCATCATTGTGGTCGGAATCTGCGTCGGCATCCAAGGCTGGATCGGCCTGTCCGCGACGGGTGCGTAACAAGGAAGCTCGTCGCCACACCCTCCGCCGCCCCCAGGACTCCGAACGAAGGGATAAAAGTTTTCTGGTTCTCTTTTTCAAAAGAGAACAATCTTCATGCCTCATCGCACGAAGGGTCGCGGAAGGTTCACAACACGCCCAGGGCGCGGCCGGCCCCTATTCGTCCTCGGGTGGCGGCAATGGCAAGGTCTGCTCCGCGCCGGGCCCGGGCGCATTCGGAAACGGCCCGATCGTGAACTCGAACCGCTCCGGCATCGCTGCGTCCGGCGACGCCGATCCCGGCTTGCCCCACCCGCGATCGAGCAGCGCATTCGCCGCCGCCACGCGCGCGCTCTCGCTCGAGCCTCGCGTGGCGATCTCGATCAGGGTCGCGAGCGCGGAGACCGTGTGCCTCCGCGCCAGCGTACGAATCTCCGCCGCCTGCTTCGGCCGCCCGCCGGGATTGCCGCTCTGCCCCTTGTGGAATGGCCGGCCCCGCCGCTTCGGCGCTGTTTCGGGCGTGTCCATCCGCTCGGTATAAGGCGCGCCCGCCCACCGGAGGAAGCCTGCCGCGCCGCCCACCGAATCGCCAGCCGCCGTCGCCTTCTCTCGCCGTCGCCCTCTGTAACAGCCGCCCTCTGTCACCCCCGCGCGCGCTTCTCCTGCGGAGCGCGCTCGGCCGCTTCCGCGCCCAGCCGTCCCGCCAGGTCCTGGATGAACTGCCAGGCAACGCGGCCGGACCGCGCGCCGCGCGTGACGGACCATTCCACTGCCTCGGCATGCAGCGCTTCCCTGCCGATCGGCAGGCGGAGATGCGCCGCATAGCCGTCCACCATCGCGAAGAATGTTTCTTGATCGCAATTATGAAACCCGATCCAGAGGCCAAACCGATCTGATAGAGAAACTTTCTCCTCGGTCGCCTCCGAAGGGTTGATGGCGGTCGAGCGCTCGTTCTCGATCATTTCCCGCGGCATGAGATGGCGGCGGTTGGAGGTGGCGTAGAACAGCACATTGTCCGGCCGCCCTTCGATCCCGCCTTCGAGAATCGATTTCAGCGCCTTGTAGTCGGTATCCTCGCGCTCGAAAGAGAGATCGTCGCAGAACACCAGGAAGCGCCGCTCGCTCGCCCGCAGCCGTTCCAGCAGGATCGGCAGCGAAGCGATGTCCTCTCGGTGGATTTCGACCAGCGCCAGGCTTCCCGGCGGAAAATTCGCCGCCGCGTGCGCCGCCTTGATCAGCGAGGATTTGCCCATGCCGCGCGCGCCCCACAGCATCGCATTGTTGGCCGGATAACCGGCGGCAAACCGGCGCGTGTTGTCGAGCAGGATCCCCTGCTGCCTCTCGATCCCCTTGAGCAGCCCGATATCGACCCTCGAGACCACGTGAACCGGCGCCAGCCGCGGCGGCTCAGGGTGCCACACGAAGGCATCCGCCGCGTTGAAATCGAGGGGCTCGGGCGCCGACGGCGCCAGCCGCTCGAGCGCCTCGGCGATCCGGCGCGCCAGTTCGATCAGTGCTTCCTCCATGGCCGCTACCGCGATCGGGGTTGACGTCGGGGGGGCGGACAGTATGGTCCCGACCCCATCACCGCAACCCGGACCCCTCGATGCTGATCACTCCGGCCTACGCCCAGGCCGCCAGCAACGGCGACTTCCTTGGCACGGCCAGTTCCTTCCTGCCGCTCGTCCTGATTTTCGCGGTCTTCTATTTCCTGCTGATCCGCCCGCAACAGACCAAGCAGAAGGAACTCCGCCGCCAGGTCGCCGCGATCAAGCGCGGCGACCGCGTGGTCACGGCCGGCGGCATCATCGGCGTCGTGCAGCGCGCCCGCGAAGGCGCTCAGGAGGTCGAGGTCGAAATCGCGCCGAACGTGCGCGTGCAGGTGGTGCGCGACACGATCACCGGCGTCGTCAAGCCCCAAGCGGCGAAGGATGCAAAGGCGCCCGCCGAGACGAAGGCGGACTGACCAGCCGCCCGCTCAGGCCGCCTTGAGCGCGGCCTCCGCAAATTCGTAGTTGGCGAGCTTGTCAAGCCAGTTCTGGATGTAGTCGGGGCGCCGGTTGCGGAAATCCAGATAATAGCTGTGCTCCCAGACATCGATCCCGAGCAGCGCCTTGCCTTCGCCCGTGGCCAGCGGGTTGGAGCCGTTCGGCGTGCGCGCCACCGCAAGCTTGCCGTTCGCCCCCACGATGAGCCAGCCCCAGCCTGAGCCGAATTGCCCGACAGCATTCATCTTGAAGGCGTCCTTGAACGCCGCGACCGAGCCGAAATCCTCGACCAGCTTCTTCTCCAGCGTGCCCGGAATGCCGCCGCCCTTCGGGCTCATCGCCGGCCAGAACAGCGTGTGGTTCCAGTGCTGCCCGGCATTGTTGAAAACGCCACCCATCTCCGGCTTGCCGTGCGCAAGGCGGACGATCTCCTCGAGCGACTTGCCCTTCAGTTCGGCCATCTTCTCGACGAAGCCGTTCAGCGCCGTGACATAGGCCTGGTGGTGCTTGTCGTGATGCAGCTCGAGTGTTTCCTGGCACATGCCGTTGGCCGCAAGCGCGCTATGCGCATAGGGAAGGGCGGGAAGTTCGAAAGCCATGGGACATCTCCACTCGATGGGGCATGGAAGGCGGGCAGGGCAGCGACCGATCGGGCCCGGGTCGCACCGTCGAGGTTAGCCCGCCAAGATTAGCTATGATCCGCCAAACGATGCGTCAAGCCAGCCGCCGATGCCGCCCGCTCTGAGCGCGCCGGCGGCGCTCGTCAGGCAGCATGATCCGGACCGGTTCCTGGCAACGCTCTTCGCTCCCGCCATCGCGCGGGAGGCATTGTTCGTGCTCTACGCTTTCAACCACGAGATCGCCCGCGCACCGGAGGTCGCGAGCGAGCCGGCACTGGCGCTGATCCGCCTCGCCTGGTGGCGCGAAGTGATCGCGGGTGCCGCGAGATTTCACGAAGTTGCCACGCCGCTCGCGGCCCTGATCGCTGAGGGACGGCTCGAGCGACCACCACTGCTCGCCCTGATCGCCGCGCGCGAGAACGAGGTCGAGCCCGACTTTCCAACCATCGCCGCCTGGCGCGCGCATCTCTTCGCCGGTGCCGGCACCCTCGCCGCGCTGGCCGGCACGCTGCTCGGCGCGGAGGCGGAGCCCGCCCTGCTTCGCTTCGGCGCGGCCTACGGCGCTGCGGGAATTCTCCGCAGCATCCCCTTTCATGCGCGTCGCGGCCGTGTGCTTCTGCCCACCGATCTGCTCGCCACGCACGGGCTCTCGCCCGCCTCGGTCGCGGCCGCGCCCGAAGCTCCCCAACTCCGTCTCGTGCGCCGCGCCTTGGCCCGCGAAGCCCAAGCCTGGCTGGTCGAGGCCCGCGCCCATCCGCTGCCCCGCGCGGCCCTGCCCGCCGCCTTGCCCGCCGTCTTTGCGCGCGGCGACCTTCGCCGCCTCGGATTGTTTCCCCGCTCCCGCGTCCTCTCCGCCAGGCTCGCCGTGCTCGCCGCTGCACTCACCGGCCGCATCTGAGCCCGGGCCGCATCTGAGCCCGTGTTTGCGCCCGCTCCGAACTGCCGTAACGTCCGCGCCCGCCGAGGGAGGAAACCGCGCATGGTGCAACTCGCCGCCAATCTTTCGATGATGTTCACCGAGGTGCCCTTCCTCGATCGTTTCGAGCGCGCTGCCAAATGCGGCTTCAACGCCGTCGAATACCTCTTCCCCTACGAGTTTCCCGCCCCCGAGATTGCCGCCCGCCTGAAAGACAGCGGGCAGGCCCAGGTGCTCTTCAACGCTCCGCCCGGCAACTGGGCCGCCGGGGAGCGCGGGCTCGCCGCCGTGCCGGGCCGCGAAGCCGAATTCCGCGAAGGCCTGTCCCGAGCGCTCGATTATGCCGGAGCCCTGAATTGCCCGCAGGTGCACGTCATGGCCGGCATCCTTCCGCCCGGCGTCCCCCAGCTCACCGCCGCTTCCGTCTATGCCGCCAATCTCGCCTGGGCCGCGCGCGCGGCTGCGCAGGCCAAGGTGAAGCTCCTCATCGAGCCGATCAACCACCGCGACATGCCAGGCTATTTCCTCAACACGACACGCCAGGCCGCCGAGATCATTACCGCCATCGGCGAGGGCACCATCGCCCTGCAATTCGATATCTATCACTGCCAGATCACTGAGGGCGACGTGACGCGGCGCATGGCCGAACTCCTGCCGCTGATCGCGCACATGCAGATCGCCGACGTGCCTGAGCGGCACGAGCCCGGCACCGGCGAGATCGGCTGGGACTATGTGTTCGGCCGGATCGACGCCATCGGCTACAAGGGCTTCGTCGGCTGCGAGTACCGCCCGGCCGGCGAAACGGAAGCCGGCCTGGCATGGCGCAAACGCTACGGGGTCTGAGAGAGGAAACGGCCATGCGAATCGGATTCATCGGCCTCGGCATCATGGGCCGCCCGATGGCGGAGAACCTGCACAAGGGCGGGCACACCCTGATCGTTCCGGAGCGCCAGAGCCTCGCCCCTGAAATCCGCGCCATCGCCGACGTGAAGCCCGACGCGAAAAGCGTTGCCGCCGCCGCCGAGGTGGTGATCCTGATGGTCCCCGATACCCCGGATGTCGAACAGGTGCTGTTCGGCCCGGCCGGCGTCGCCGAGGGCCTCTCGTCCGGCACGCTCGTCATCGACATGTCCTCGATCAGCCCGATCGCCACCCGCGACTTCGCGAAACGGATCGAGGCCCGCGGCGCGGCCTATCTCGACGCCCCGGTCTCGGGGGGCGAGATCGGCGCCAAACAGGCCATCCTGACCATCATGGTCGGCGGCCCCAAGCCCGCCTTCGATCGTGCGCTGCCCCTCTTCCAGCTCATGGGCAAGACCATCACCCATGTCGGAGAGGCCAACGGTACCGGGCAGATCTGCAAGGTCGCCAACCAGATCGTCGTTGCCTGCAACATCCAGACCGTGGCCGAGGCGCTCCTCTTCGCGGCCAAGGCCGGGGCCGACCCCGCCGTCGTGCGCAAAGCCATCCTGGGCGGTTTCGCAGGCTCGCGCGTGCTGGACGTGCACGGGGAAAAGATGCTGACCAGGAGCTTCAAGCCAGGCTTCCGCATCCGCTTGCATGAGAAAGATCTCTCGCTCGCCCTCGGCGCCGCGCGCGACCTCGGGCTCGCTCTCCCGAACACGGCGATCGCCCAGCAGATGTTCCAGGCCGCCGCCGCCAACGGGATGGCGGATGCCGACCATTCGGCGCTCGTCACGTCATTGGAATTGCTGGCCGACATCAAACTGCCGGGCTGACACCTTTTTCCCGCCTGAATCACAAAATATGCGACTCGGGAGCGATTTCTGATATTGACGCTTCAGAGTTGCGATCCGGCCCTGGATCACGTACCCGTGAACGGCATCGGGCTGGGAGTCCAGGCACCGAACGGCAGGGAAGAAGATGCGCTTCAACGAAATCGGCGAGCAGTTGCGGGCCTTCCGCCAGGAATCGGGCCTCCGGGCGGAGGAGATCGCGGCCCGGATCGGCGTCTCCCGGGCGGCGCTCTATCGCTATGAGAAGGGCGAGGTCATCAAGCTCGACACCGTCAAGCGGCTGGCCGAACTTCTGAAAATCTCGCCGCTCGCCCTGCTCGGGGTGGGGATCGAGTATTACAGCCGGGCCGCCGGCTTTCTCGAGCGCCTGCGCCAGGTCGAGGAAACAGCCGACCAGATTCTCCAGGTCGAGGGGCCGATCAGCTACCTGACAGCGTCGGATGAATACGATCTGGCGCTGAGCGACGCCTTTGCCGAACTGGCCGAACGCGCGGCCCCGGCCGCCCAGGCCGCCGCCCTCCGGGCCACCGCCGAGCAGGTCCTCGGCATCCTGGGATTGCGCAAGCGAAGCTACATCCAGCGCCGGCCCGGCATCATCGCGCTCCTTTCCGCCTCTCACGTGCAGCGCTTCCTGGCCGACGGCGTTGCCGGCTCGCTCGAACTTTCGGACCGGCTCCGCCGCCGTTGCCGCGACGTCGCCGCGGGCGAGATCCGGCACATCGTCTCGCTGATGGAATCCGAGCCCATCGGCCTGCAGTTCGGCCTCCTGCCGGGTCCCGGGCCGGTCGGGACCTTCGTGGTCCTCCGCAGCCGTGACCGCGCCACCTTGGCGCTCAACCCGTTCCGCCTCGACATCCACCCGCTGGAGCCTTCGGGGGTCGCCATGATCACCGCCGCCGATGAGCCCGT
>Ga0335075_10007043_pt1 | contig 17345 bp, 19 predicted proteins | sample Lox_Sample_24_FD_206723 | JGI IMG/M metagenome (GOLD analysis project Ga0335075, IMG submission 206723) | Soil microbial communities from Loxahatchee National Wildlife Refuge, Florida, United States - Lox_Sample_2.4 | ecosystem: Environmental > Terrestrial > Soil > Wetlands | place: USA...
GGGCTGGATCCGTTGATGGCCTTGCCCGAAACAGCGGAGTGTAGGTATGGCAAGCAAAAAGACAGTCATCGTAACTGGCGCCTCCCAAGGCATCGGAGCAGCCGTCGTTCAGGCCTTTCTCGGTCGCGGCTATAGCGTGGTCGCAACTTCGCGCAGCGTTTCCAAGGCAGGTTTTGCGCCCTCACAGAACCTCGCTCTCGTAGACGGCGACATCGGTCAGGTCGCGACCGCTGCGAACGTCGCACAGACCGCGATCAGCAGGTTCGGTTCAATTGATAGTCTCGTGAACAATGCAGGCGTCTTCTTGGTTAAGCCCTTCGCTAACTACACAGCCGAGGATTTTCGCAGCCTGGTCTCTACTAACCTAGAAGGCTTCTTCTTGATCACCCAACTTGCCGTTACGCAGATGCTGTCACAGGGCACAGGCGGTAGCGTGACGAACCTCACGGCCTCACTGGCCGAGAACCCCATCGCTGGTCTTCCGGCGTCGATTTCGATGCTCACTAAGGGCGGACTGAATGCGATTACCGTGAGCCTTGCGAGCGAGTATGCGAAGAACAACATCCGCTTCAACGCGGTTGCGCCGGGCGCTGTGGACACCCCGCTTGTCAAAGCTATGCCAAAAGACTTCCTGATGACCCTTTCGCCGATGGGCGCGATCTCCGAACCGAAGGATATCGCCGATGCTGTGATTTATCTGACGGAGGCTCGCCACATAACCGGGGAGGTGCTGCACGTAGACGGCGGCATGCACGTCGGCAAATGGTAACCGGCGAAGTTTGCAGTAGGATGCTTCCCGCGGAAGGCCATCGGGCAAAATTCATCGAGCCTCGGCCCGGACACTTGATAGTTTCGCTCGACAAGGAAGAAATTCCATGTTGAAGACACGCATCACAGAGCAATACGGACTGAAGGTTCCGTTCATCAACGCCGGCATGGCGTTCATTGCTACTGCGCCCCTGGTGCGGGCTGTGTGCAAGGCGGGCGGGATGGGAATGCTGGGCGCTGCGGCAATGCCCCCCGACGTGCTGCAAGCGGCGCTCCGCGACATCAAAGCAGCAGACCCTGCGTGCTTCGGGGTCGATATCGTTCCACGGTTCAGCGGGATCGAGCACATCGAGGTGTGCGTCACGGAAAAAGTCCCGGTTGTCGCGTTCTTCTGGGATGACCCGCCGGACGAGTGGCTGTCGCGTCTGCGAGCGGCCGGCAGTCACATCTGGTTTCAAGTCGGCAGCGTGGACGAAGCGAAAGCCGCTGTCCGACGCGGGGCCGAAGCGCTCGTCGTGCAGGGCAGCGAGGCTGGCGGCCACAATCGCGCCGCCGCGGCGACATTCTCGTTGCTGCCGGCCGTCATCGATGCAGTCCCTTCCGTGCCTGTCATCGCTTCCGGTGGCATTGCCGACGGCCGGACCGTTGCTGCTGCGTTGGCGCTCGGCGCCGACGCGGTCTGGGTGGGGACTCGCCTCCTCGCGAGCTTCGAGGCCAACGCCCATCCACAGTACAAGGACCGCGTCGTCGCTGCCGGCGTCGGGGATACTGCTCGCCATCTGATCTTCGGTCCAGAATTCCCCGATGCTTCGACTCGCGGGTTGCGTAACCGCATCGTGCAGGAATGGGAAGGACGTGACCATCCGGCGCCCTATAAGGTCGTTCCGGATTCGGAGCTGCCGGTGATTGGGCAGGCCTGTCTTTATGGCCAAGAGTTTCCAATGAAGCGTTTTTGCGGATTTCCGCCAACTCCAGAGTTCACGGGGGACCTCGAAGAGATGAGCCTGCTAGCCGGCGAATCGGTCGGCCAGACCAAGCGACTGATGAGCGCCGCCAGCATCATCGATGAGATGATAAACGGCGCCGAAGCGGTGATCAGGAATCGACTCGGATCGATGGTTTTTGAATAGTCCACTGGCTTTGCGCCGAGACCTCGCAGGGCGCGGCAAATGAAGCATCTACGATCATGACCAATCTCTCGGGTAAGACGGTTCTCGCGACTGGTGCGTCACGCGGTATCGGCCGCGCATCTGCTTTGGCCCTCGGGAAAGCCGGCTCTCGGGCGCTGGTTCATTATGACCGCGCCGCGAGCGATGCCGACGCGGTGGTCAATCAGATCAAGAGCGACAGCGGCCGCGCACATTCGCGTGAATGCGGTGGCCGCGGGCATGGTCGAGACCGAGATGTCAATCGTAAAGATCGGGGCTGGCCGCCAATTCGCGCTCGGTCATCCAGGCCCTCAAGCGAATCGCCCAGCCGGAGGACATCGCCGACGTGGTGACATTCCTTGCTTCCAATGGACCCCGTTGGATTACTGCGCCGATGGCGGCACGCGGCTGTGACCTGTGGCTGACGGCATTACCAGTTCGGTGGAGGAAGATCCGGGCGCGAGGGAGCATCCAGAATCCAGACAACCAGAGGTTTATCATGACCATCGAAATGGAAGGACAGAAAAAGAACCAGCATGAGGGCGTGCGCATGACGGGTGCCGACGGCGCCGACGGCCCTAAGGCGTTCTATATCGAAATCGAAGCCTTGCCTGGAAAGGAAGCAGAAGTCTTGCACATGCTGCGCGACATTCTCACATGCGTCGAAGAGGAGCCGGCGACCGGACCGTGGTACGCTGTGCGCCATTCGGCGACGAAGTTCGCAATATTCGAGGCCTTCCCAAACCTAGCGGGCCGCCAAGCCCATGTCGACGGTGGCGGCGGCGACATTTTTCGCGACGTTGCGCGCATGAACGGTATTCTCGCCAAGCCGGCTCATGTCCAAAAGGTAGACATTTTGCTCTGCAAAAAGGTCTTCGCGTGATTAGAGGGCCGCTTCGTTTTTACAAAGTGGCTGTTTTTGGGCGCGGTCCTTTGTTGAAGACCCGCGACAGGGCTCCGCAACACCGTCGCTGAAGGGTCGGAGCGCGATCATGTGATGGGCGTGCAACGGCCCGCTCCGGCCCAGGCTGAATGGGCGAGCGAATGAGAACCCGTCGTGTGCCCCATCCGCGCAACCCACGAAAAGACGGCCGCCGAGCATGTCGACCTGTTCCGCATCCTGAACCGACTCGTGCCGCGCCGAGTTGTCCTGCTGATCCCGCAACGAGCCTACTCCTGATCTCGGTGGGAGAGGCGCTCAGGTCCAGTGCGGAGTCGTTCGTTACGGCTGAAACACGATTCCTCTGAAATGAAACAGGACTGCATTTTGCAGTCGCCATAGTCAGCCCTCTTCCCGCAGTGCGGGACTTGGCAGCCAGCGCCGGACAAGGACGCCCAGGTTCGACAGCCCCATCTTGCTCTCGCTGCAAGCCGAAGCGGAGCTTCGGTCGTCGTGGGTCGCGGCGCAAAGGAGTGCGACAATGCTGGCTTCAAAGGATCGACTCAGCTCGAGCTGTGCGGACGAGCTGCGGGCAACCATATCCGGCGATGTGGCGCTGCCAGGTGACGAACTTTATGAGAAGGGCTGCCGGGTCTGGAACGGCGCCGTGTGCCGGCACCCGGCGATCATCGCGTTCTGCAGGCAACCCGAGGACGTGCAGGCGGCCGTGCGCGCCGCGCGGCGCTACCGCCTGCCACTGTCGGTGCGCGCCGGCGGGCACGACTGGGCGGGGCGCGCCCTGCGCGACGATGGGCTCGTCATCGACCTCACCGGGATGCGCGATGTGGCGGTGGACCCGCAAGCGTTTGTGGCCACCGTTGCGGGCGGCGCCCGGGCCAAGGACGTAGCCGTCGCCGCCGGCGCCCGCAACCTGGTCGCGGCCATAGGCAACTGCGGCACAGTCGGCATGACCGGCTTGAGCCTGGGCGGCGGCTACGGCCCGCTCAGCGGCACGTGCGGCCTCGCCGCGGACAACGTGCTTGGCGCCGAAGTCGTGCTGGCGGACGGGCGGCGCGTGACCACCGACGCGGAGCCCGACCTGTTGTGGGCCTTGCGCGGCGGGGGCGGCAACTTTGGCGTGGTGACCTCCCTGCGCGTCGGCCTCCATCCGGCGCGCGACATGCTCGCAGGATCGGTCGTCTACAACTGGAACGAGGCCAGCGCGGTCCTGCGCCGCTATGCTTCTTTCGCGCCCACGGCGCCCGACGAACTCGGCGTCTCCGTCGGCGCGATGTCCGGCCCGGACGGCGAACCCGTCGTCATGGTTGTGCCGCTGTGGAACGGCGAGCGGCGCCAGGGCGAGCGCGTCATGGAAGACATGCAGGCTTTCGGCACGCCGCAATCCGCCCAGGTCGGACCGGCGGCCTACGCCGACCTGCTTGCCCAGTTCGACGCGTGGGTGGAGGCCGCGGACGGCTGCCATTGGGAGACCCGGACGCGTTCGCTGCCCACGCTCGCCGAAGGCGCCATCGACGCGATCATCGCGGCCAAGGCCCGCGCCACGTCGCCGCTCTGCACGGTCTTTTGGCACCACTTCCACGGCGCCGCGACGCGGATGGCGCCGGACAGCGCCGCGTTCGGCGAGCGCCGCGAGCATTTCATGGTGGAGATCGTCGCGGGTTGGAAGCCCGATGGGGATGACGGCGCGGCGCACCGGCGCTGGGCGCGCGATCTCTGGCGGAGCCTCGCCCCGTTCGCCCTGCCGGGCGGCTACCCCAACCTGCTCGGGCCGGACGACCGCGAACAGGCCGCGGAGGCCTATGGAGGCAACGCCGCCCGGCTCCGGCTTCTCAAGCGCCGCTTCGATCCCGATGGGGTCTTCGCGTCCGCCATCCCGCTGCCGGAGGCATAAGCCTGCCAATTCTCCGAGGAGTCCAGCGATGACATCTTTTATATCTGATGATCGACGAGCCATCGTGCTCGGCGCCAGCATCGCAGGGTTGCTGACAGCGCGTGTTCTCTGCGGGCGGTTCGCCGAGGTCGTTCTGCTCGAGCGCGACGAGTTGCCCGAGAGATCCGCGCCGCGCAAAGGCGCGCCGCATGCGGTTCATCCTCATGGCTTGCTGGCGCGCGGACGCGAGATCCTGGAGACGCTCTTCCCTGGATTTAGCGATGTGCTGATTGGGCAAGGCGCCCTCGCTGGCGACCCGGCCATGGAGGTGGCGCTCGTCGCCAACGGGCAACGCTTCGCGCGGAAGGCCAGCGGCCTCATGGGTCTGGCGGTCAGCCGGCCCGCGATTGAAGCCGAACTGCGCCGCCGCGTTCGGACTCTGCCTGGGGTTCGAATGGTCCCTGGCGTCGACGTGCTGGCGCCGGTGCATGATGCGTCGACGGGCCGGGTCACGGCGGTGCGCTATCGGTCCCGCACAGGCGTGAGCGACGAGCAAACACTGGGCGCCGGGCTGGTGGTGGATTGCACCGGCCGGGGCTCGCAGAGCCCGTCGTGGCTCAGCGAGTGGGGCTATGAACCGGCGCCCGAGGACCGTGTCGTGATCGGACTCTGCTACACGACCGCCTACTTCCGGCGCGCTGACGGACGCCCGCCGCTGGCGGCGATCCTCGGTGTCGCCACCCCCGAACTGCCGCGCCCCTACGTCCTCGTCGCACAGGAGCCCGATGAGGACGGGCGCGCTCGCTGGGTCGCAGGTTTCGCCGGTTACGCGGGTGATCATGTCGAACCCACGCTCGAAGCCATGGCGAATCGAGCGCGCGCGGTGGGCGTCGATGAGATCGCCTCGCTCGCCGAGCGCGGCGAAGCGCTGGGGCCGGTCATTCGCTATCATTTCCCGTACAGCCAGCGCAGGCGCTACGAGCGGTTGCGACGCTTTCCGCGCGGCTTCCTCTTGCTCGGAGACGCGCTGGCGAGCCTCAACCCGGCCTATGGACAGGGCATGACCGCTGCGGCCTGTGAGGCGATTGCGCTGGAGGCTGCGCTGGCGGACGGCGAGGAAGGACTCGCCAGACGCTTCTTTCGGGCCGCGGCCAAAGTCATCGACGTCCCGTGGCAACTGGCGGTCGGCGGCGACCTCGCGTTGCCCAACGTGCCAGGCCCGCGGCCGCTCCCGGTGCGCATCGTCAACGCCTACATCGCGCGGCTGCAGCGCGCGGCGACGCATGATGCGAGGATCGCTGTCGCCTTCATCCGCGTGATCCATCTCATCGCGCCGCCGGCCTCGCTGTTCTCACCAAGCGTCTTCCTGCGGGTCATGTTCAGTGGCGGCCGCCGCCGCGCGGGGACCGAGCCGGCCGCAACTGCAGTTCTGCGCGCAGGGCTCACTCTATTTCGCCGGCTGCAGACTGCCGCTTTCTCACTCCTTGCCCGGAGGATGGCCAGATGACGACGCTTTTCGACCAGCAACGGTCTGCGGCCAGCAAGGTCCAGGCCCCCGCCGTTGTAGCCGAAGGCTTAGCTATGACAAGGATTGCGCATTGCTGCTGCAGCTCGCTGCGCGTGGAGACGACCGGCGAGCCGGCGCTTGTGGCCGCGTGTCATTGCACGGAGTGCCAGCGGCGCACCGGCTCGCCCTTCGGCGTCAGCGCTTATTTCCCAAAGGAGCAGGTGCGCACAGAGGGACCGAGCAAGGTCTACGTACGCGGCTGCGACTCGGGGCGAAGAATCGAACTCCATTTCTGCCCCGACTGCGGCTCCACGGTGTTCTGGTACTCGGAACATTTCCCGCACCTGATCGGCACCGCCCTTGGCGCGTTCGCTGATCCGTCGATGCCGCGGCCGACAATGTCCGTCTTTGAGACGACGCGGCATCCTTGGGTGACTTTCGATCATGAACTCGATCGCTTTGGCCGCCTAAACAGTGACGAAATGCAAACTTCTATGCGCGCGCCCTGGGTTGCCGGTGATTTTGGCGCAATAGCCAGAGAAATCGGCGTTCCCGGGGCGGAGCGCTTCGTGGCTCGGATGGCGTTCGAACCAAGCGCGCGTGTGCTGGATATCGCCTGCGGCACGGGCAACGTGACCATCCCATTAGCCCGCCGAGGAGCCATAGTGACCGGCTTGGATATGACGCCTCATCTGCTGGAGGAGGCTCGAGGGCGCGCGGCTCGCGAAGGACTTGGCATCCGCTTCGACGAAGGCTTGGCCGAAATGCTTCCCTATCCGGACGGAAGTTTCGATGTGGTGGTTTCGATGTTCGGGGTCATGTTTTCTCCGCTCCCGGCCACCATTGCTTCGGAGATGGCGCGTGTCCTGAGGCCTGGCGGACGGCTTGTTTTGGCCAACTGGACGCCATCGGGCTTTACCGGGAAGATGGGTGCGCTTGCCGGCCGATACCTTCCGCTGCCTTCTCGAGACACCAAATCTCCCTTCCTCTGGGGAGAAGAAGCTACGGTGCGGGACAGGTTGGAGCCGGGCTTCGATGCTGTCCAAACGAACGTCGTGGCCGTCAAGTGGGAGTTGCAAAGAAGCGCCGCCGGCTCCGCCGCATTCTTCACGAAGAACGGCGGCCCCATACAAATCATGCTCGGTCGCCTCGACGCCTCGATGCAGGCCGCGCTCATGCGCGACTTGGAGCAGCTCTGGATAGACAACAATCTCGCGGCGGAAGACGAGAACCATACCCTGATCAGCAACGAGTATTTGGAGGCGATCGCCGTCAGGCGGTAGGACGAACTGTCGTCGGAACTGGCTGCACAAAAGGGAGCAGAGGTCAACGGCTGAGAGGCTGACAAATGTCGCAGGTCGTTATCCAGGGAGCCGGCATCGCCGGCTGCGCCTTAGCTTTGCTGCTCGGGCGCGAAGGACATGAAGTCACGGTCATCGAGAGGGCGTCAGCGCCGCGCTCCGGAGTTCAAGCGGTCGACGTGCGTGGGCCGGCGGTGAAGGTCGTCGAACAAATGGGGCTGGCGGACGACATCCGGGCGCGGCGGACCAAATTGCGCGGCATGTCGGTCTACAACGAGAGCGGGAGGGAGATCGAAACCACGACAGAGCGGACACTGAGCGGCGGCCGGCTTGATAGCGAGGACATCGAACTGTTCAGGGACGATCCAAAATCCTTTTCGAGGAGACGGAGAACCATGTCGTGTACCGCTTCGGAGACGAGATCGCGTCGCTGTACGAGCACGACGCCGGCATCGAAGCGCTTCTTGTCAGGGGCGAGCGACGGATGGTCGACGTGGTCGTCGGCGCAGACGGGCTGCGCTCGGGCGTTCGTCGCCTAGCCTTTGGGCCGGACGATGTTCATGTCCGCCCGCTTGGTATCTACGCCGGCGTCTACACCGCTCCGAACCGTATTGCCTTGCAGGACTGGCAGTTCGTATTCCTTGCGCCTGACCGCGGCGCCATTGTCTATCCTACCCGTGACAACAGCGAGCTTCGGGTCGCGCTGTATTTCGCCACTCGTGATGCTGATCCCGCCGCCCACGACTCCGCCGCCCGGCGCCGCGCCCTGCAGGCCCATCTCGACGATATCGGCGGACCGATCGGGACCATGATCAAAGAGCTCGACGGGGCGGAGCATCTGTACGCCGACGGCATGGCGCAAGTCCGAATGGACACGTGGTCGAGGGGCAGAGTCGCACTGGTCGGCGATGCCGCCTTTTGTCCATCGCCTATCACCGGGCAGGGTACGAATCTCGCGCTCGTGGGCGCGTATGTGCTGGCCGGAGAGCTTGCCGCGTCGATAGGACACGAGGCTGCTCTGGCGCGGTACGAGAAGCGGCTGCGGCCGTTCGTCGTCGCCAATCAGGACATTGACCTACGCACCGGCGAAGGCATCGACAAAGCGAAGATCGCGTTTGACTTCGACGCGTGACGGCGTCCAACCAAGGCAAGAATCGTCTCAATGAAAATAGAAGGCGGCTGAACTATGGAAGAGTCATTTGTACTGATCGTTCTCTCGTTCGCCGCGCTCAAAAAAGCTGGATACCGCTAAACGGCGCGAAATCGCCGAAAGCGTTGTCAGTCGCTGAAATGGCCCGTCTCTACAACGTCAACCAGCCGACCATCTCACGAATCGCTGCCGAGCACAGCGCGAATCCGGAACAGCGCATGGTTTTGAGCAGATCGAGTGGTAACCACTATCAAGGTCCGCATGTGAAGCGTGGTGCGGCAACGAAGCTATCGCACAATCTGTGAGCGGAGGGGACATGCTCGTTGCGTCTACAATTGACCTGATTGGCAAGACACCACTGGTTGCCTTGGACAGGGTTTACCGCGGTTCGGGTCGGATCGTCGCGAAGGCAGAGTTCCTCCAACCAGGTGGAAGTATAAAGGATCGGGCGGCAAGAGCGATCTTGCTTGCCGCACGTGAAGATGGGCGACTGAAACCGGGCATGCCAGTGATCGAGATGACGAGTGGTAATATGGGATCTGGCCTTGCGGTCGTCTGCGCAGCGCTCGGTCACCCACTTGTTGTCACGATGTCCGCCGGAAATAGCCCCGCGCGCGCGAAGATGCTTGAGGGCTTGGGCGCCGAAGTGATTCTTGTTGCTCAGGTCGATGGAAGCCCCGGTCAGGTGACGGGTCGTGATATTGAATCAGCTTCCGAGGAGGCGCGTAGAATCGTCCGGGATCGTAATGGATTCTACGTCGACCAGTTCCATGCCGCAGAAGGCATCACCGCTCATGAGACGACGACTGGCCCTGAAATCCTCGAGCAACTCGGACGCCTCGTTGATGGCTGGGTTGCGGCGGTAGGCACGGGCTGCACGTTCATGGGAGTTGCGAAGGCGCTGAAGTCCGCCAACGCCGGCACCATCTGTGCTGCGGTTGAGCCCCGTGGTTGCCGACCACTGGCTGGTGAGCCCGTCACCAAAGCGCGCCATGTATTGCAAGGGACTGGCTATGGTTCCGTGCCACCGCACTGGGATCCAACGCTGATGGACATAAGCCTCGCTGTCAGCGACGACGATGCTGAGAAATGGCGGCACGAGCTTGCGAGCAAAGAAGGCCTGTATGTTGGCTACTCCGCTGCTGCAAATGTCTGCGCTGCCGCGGCTCTGCTGCGATCAGGCCGACTCAACACGGAAGCGGTGGTGGCGACCGTGCTGTGCGATACTGGCCTGAAATACTGACGTCAGCCAGGACTGATGTCGATCAGGTGCTGGCCGTCCATCCAATCTGCCCTCGATTACGCGTCACTGGCCGCTTAGCGTACAGTTTTCAACAAATCGTGCGGTGACCCCAGATGTCTCGCTTTTCTGACCCCCATCATGGGCGGCCTGGCGCTGACCGCTTCAACCTCTCCGACCCCGATCAGAGAGGACACTCAGGGAAAAACAAATTGGTCAATCTGTTCCACGACCTCGTCGGCCCTCGGCAGAGGGGTTCGGGATTCTCAACGAGATCATCTTGCCCTTCGTCCCCCACGGGAACGATCTGTTTCGCCCTTTGGGCGAATCTCCTTTGCGCCAGCGCCTTGTCGATTTCTTTATGCGCCACCGGGCGGGCGGCAGAGCGGGCTCGCTTGCCGAAGCGGAGCTCGGTTTATGGCGACAACAACGCTCGGGTCCGGGTCCTCAAGCGCCGCTTCGATCCCGAGAGGTCTTTGCGTCCCGCCATCGCCCGGAGGGCGAAACTCGTGCGGTTACGGTTGAAACGTTTTTTCCTGAGCTGAAATCGAACCGTATTTCGCCAGCTCCAGACTGCTGCTGTCTCGGTCCCAGCATGGAGGATACCCAGATGACAACGCTTCTCGAACAGCAACGGTCGACGATCAGCAAGGTCCAGGGACCCGACGAGACCACATTTGATCAGGCGCTTTCGCACATCGCTGCGCTCGCGCCGATGAGTAACTTCTTCGAGTTTCCGTTCGGAGTCTCATTCGCGCCCGACCCCATCTTTAGCAAGTTCCCCGAGGTCCTCGTGCTGTCGCATGGCGCCGTCGCCGTGGGGATCGCCGAGGGCGCCATCATGGACCTCGTTGAACTGGCGGGGACCGGGGTGAAACAAATGTTCATGACCACCCCGCTGGCGGAGACGGAGCGCTTCAAGGAGGGTCTGGCGCGGCTTGACGCCGAGCTCATGGCGGCGCGCGCGCTGCTCGAGGCGCAGATCACTCGCGTCTGGCAAAATCCCGAGCGAGCGCCAGGGAAGGACCTGACCCGCGTGGCGGAGCAACGGCAAGCGGCGGTCTGGATCACCGCGGCCTGCGTCCGCGTCGCCGAAGGCTGTTGAACTCGCCGGAAGCAGGGCCGTGTACGAAAGTTCGTCGCTGCAACGAAGGGTGCGGGATCTTCGCGTCGCGGCCCAACACGTGGCGGTCAATCCGCGCCACTACGTAGCGGCGGGGGACGCCGTGCTCGCGCGCCTATCATGAGCACGCATTACGGCAAAGTCGCCCTCGTCACCCGGGGCGGGCGCGGCAATCAGCCACGCCATGTCAATCCGTCGCATCTCGGAGGAGATTTTCCGTGACCGAGCAACGCACCGTCATCGTCACCGGCGCCGGCACCGGTATCGGCGCCGCTATTGCGGCCCGGCTCCAGGCGAAAGGCTGGCGCGTCTTCTCCACCATGCGCCGCCCCGACCCGGCTCTCCACGGGCCGGACGCGCTGGCGCTGGACGTAACCAGCGACGACAGCGTCGGCGCGGCCGTCGCCGAGGTGATGAGCCGCAGCGGTCGGGTCGACGCAGTCGTCAACAATGCCGGCGTCGATCTCCTCGGCGCGGCTGAGGAGACCAGCTTGTCCGAAGCGGAGCGGCTGTTTCAGACCAATTTCTTCGGCGTTCACCGCCTCAACCGTGCAGTGCTGCCGATAATGCGCGCGCAAGGCCTCGGCCACATAGTGACCGTGGGCTCAGTTGCGGATTTCCTGCCGTTGCCATCCGACGCCTTTTACACCGCGAGCAAGCACGCGGTGAAGGGCTACACCGAGACACTTGCCTTCGAGGTGGCACCCTTCGGCATCAAGTGCGTGCTAGTCGAGCCTGGTCGTATCAAGACCGAGCTTCGCAGCAAGAAGACGGAGGTCGCCGAGCGGCTCGAAGCTTATGCGACGCTGCGGGCAAAGGCTGGCCGCTCCATCGATACCTTCGTGAACGGCGGCATTCCGGCCGACAAGGTTGCCGCGCTGATCGCGCACTCGCTCGACGCGGAGCAGCCGAAGCTGTGCCAGCGGATTGGCAGCGACGCGCACATGGTCGCCTTTGTCCGCCGCTTCATGCCAGACGCCCTCTTTCGCGTGGCCCTCAGGCGCCAGTTCTGAAATTGGCACGAAGCTGCCGGGCGACCACTATGTTCGCGATGCGATGCCTGGAGCGCTGCGTGGGCGTCGTGGCCGATGCGATCCGCCCCGGACTACCGGGCGAGCGGAGAAGGATCCCCCTCGCAAAGACAGCAGGGGGACCCGCCTCTGCAGCCTTCCTCGCAAGTGGAGACCAAGACATGAAGCCTCTGCACATCGATTCCAGCATCTTCGGCGAGGGGCTCAGTGAGCCGGGTCCTCTCTGCCGAGATCGTGGCCGCGCAGCGCGCGCTTCACCCCGGCATCGAGGTCACCTACCGGGATCTGGCCGCCGACCGCTCGGCCACCTGACCAGAATTCATTTCGCCGCTCTTGAGGGCTCCCTCCCGGCCGACAGGGAGGGAGTGAGGGATCTCGCCGCGGGACAGGCGGCGCTCAACGAGTTCCTCGTTGCCGACATTTTGGTGGTCGGGGCGCCGATGTGTACAACTTCAGCATTCCCTCGCAGCTCAAGGCGTGGATCGACCGCCTTGCGGTCCCCGAGAAGACCTTCCATTACACCAAGAACGGACCTGAGCGGCTCGCTGGCGGCAAGAGGGTCATCGTTGCCTCCTCTTGCGGCGGCTTCTCCGGTCCGGAGACACCGCTCGCGTTCCTCGACCACCAAGAAACATACCTGCGCGGTGTGTTCGGCTTCTTCGGTATCACCGACGTGATCTTCATTCGCGCCGAAGGCGTCAACGTCGGCCCTGACCAGCGCGCCAAGTCGATTGAGGCTGCCAGGGCTGAGACTAGCCGGCTCACTGCATGAGTCGCGCGGCACTAAAAGCCGTTGCAGCCGCAAGGAGGGTGAGACCGTTCGTCAGCACCAGGGCGGCCGATATGCGGCGGCCAAGGCGGCCAAGGGTCAGCGGAACGCTACGGGATGCTTTCGCCGCAACTGCTCGAACTGTTGCGCGACTGGCGGCCGGCGGCGCGGCCTCAGCCCTGGCTGTTCCCGGGCCAGAACCCGGTCAACCCAATGTCGGCCCGCCAGCTGGTGCGCGCCGTCCACGCCACGGCGCACGCATCCGCGCACTTTGCCAGCATGAGGGTTTGGCGAAAGTCTCATCGAAGGAATAGCCAGTCCCGCGCACGCTGAGGATCGGGTCACGTTCGCAACCAGTCGACAATGCTTTGCGAAGGCGTCCTATGTGGACATCGACCGCCCGGTCGGTGACGTCGGCGGATGGCCCCCAAACACGCTCCAAAAGGTGTTGCCGAGAAAAGACGCTCCCGGGCCGTTCGAGCAAACACTCGAGCAGCCGGAATTCCGTTGGCCTGAGATGCACGTTGCGCGAGCCCCGGCGCACTCTTCGGGTCTGGTGGTCGAGCTGTAGATCGCCTCGAGTGAGCGGGTGGCCCGCGATAGCAAACCGACTGCGCCGCAATAAAGCACGCACACGCGCTATCAGCTCGCGCATAGAGAAGGGTTTGACGATGAAATCATCCGCCCCGGCGGAAAAGCCCCGCAGGCGCAAGAATTCCTCGCCTTGCGCCGAGAGCAGGATAATCGGCAGCATTCGTGTCGCTTCCTCGGCTCGCAACCGGATACAGATTTCGGGGCCCGATATGCCGGGCAGCATCCAATCGAGAATGACGAGGTCGGGAGGCGCGTCGGCGAGCTTTCGTACGGCTTCGTCGCCGCGATCGACGCTCTCGACGACATAGCCCTCCGTCTTGAGATTGTGTGAGAGCGCGAGGGCGAGCATGATGTCGCCCTCGACGATCGTGATGCAGGGGCTAGTCGAATTGCGGCTGGCGTTTCGTCGGACAACGTTCATCGCGGCATACTTCTCGGGCACAACTTCGCGTGCAGATTGTAGGCCACTTCTCGATGGGCAAGAGCCTCGGCGAAACTCAACCCGTGGATCGAGGCAGTAACGCGAAAGAAAGCGACGTGGCTCTGTCCGTTGCAATTGGGAACGAGCTGGAGTGGTTGTCAACTCTCTTTCTCGAGTTTTCCCGGGCGGCGTCGCGCTCCTCCGCCCGAGGACGACTGGGAACCCCAATCCTTCGGTCTGTTCATCAGAACGAACGCGGTCGCTTTGTCGGAGTCGGCCAAATAGTCCTTAGCAGCCCTGGATAGCTTTTCGACGAAACGCTTTTTGTAGTTCCGATTCTTGGCGTCGAGTTCGAGCGTGGTCACGATGGCGAGCACTCGATACTCGCTTCCATCGCTATTTTTAGCGGTGAAAACGCTCGCGCTCCTCGCGAGGGGGTGTGAAAATATCATCGGTGCGGGCCAGAGCTTTGCGCACTGACTATTATCACATCGCCTGTGACCGAGAAATGGAGGCTCCGGAGGTCGGCTCAAGTGGCGCGCGCGGAAAGCCCGCTGCGGCTCTGCTTGAAAGCCAGAACAGAAGCCGCGAGGCGGAGGGGACTCGTATTCCGGCGAAATTCCTGCGCGTGGCCGATCACTTGAGTGCTTGGGCGCGTCGGTCGCGAGCCAATGCGCTTACCGGCAACCCAACCCTCACGTCGCGTTCCGCAATGTCTGCTTCAGGTCGATTCCAGCCGGCCGCTTCGCGCAAATACCCGCCATTCGCCGAGGGATAGGCGAACCGCCGACCGCCGACCGCCGACCGGCAGACATAACTTCAGAATGTTGATTTCTAGGGCCGGACGAAGATGTTCGTCTCGCTATTCCAGATAGGGCGCGAGCACATCTTCGATCCATTTCATGAATGCGCGGACCCGGCGCGACAGATTGCTCCGATGGGCTACGACGAGGGACACGGCGAGCGCCCGGCGACGAAAATCGGGTATGAGCTCCACAAGCGCTCCACTCTCTAAGTATCGGCCAATCCCCAAGAGTGGCGCCTGAATCAGGCCAAGGCCGGCGAGGGCGGCGGCTTCGTAGGTCTGCGCGCTGTTGACGTGTAGCGCACCTGGCAACTGAAGCGTCGCGTAGCTGTCGCCGTCCGGATATTCCCATCCATAGGGTCTTGCGCCCAGCACCGTAGAAAAATGGATTGTCCGATGTTCCTGACGCTGGAGATCTTCTAGCGATCGAGGGACGCCATAGCGCCCCAGATAGGCGGGACTGGCGGCGTTGACCATGCGCAACAGGCCCAGCGGGCGGGCAATCAGCGTTTCGTCCCGGATGGGACCAAGCCGCAATACGCAGTCAAACCCCTCTTGAACCAGATCGACTTGCCGATCCGTGCTCGACACTTCCAGCTCCAGCTCGGGGTGAGCCGCCATGAAATCCGGCAAGGCCGGCACGATCGTTGTGCGCGCCACCTCGGTCGGCAGATCGACCCGTAAGCGCCCGCGAAGCGCCACGTGATCGCCTGCGAACATCGAGTGTAGGTCATCGACGTCAGCAAGCAGATCGCGGGCACGTGCATGAAATACCCGCCCGTCTTCCGTCAACTGCACGCTACGCGTCGTCCGGTGCAGAAGCCTGACACCGACATCTTCCTCCAGCTTCCGGACCGCCGTTGAAGCCCTCCCTTTTTGAATGCCCAGGCTATCGGCTGCGCGGGTGAAGCTCCCCATTTCCGCTACCGTTATGAAAATGAGGATGGGTTCGAGATTCCGCATTTTCGTGCCCGGTATTGTTCACCGCAGAGAGAACAGTGAGTTAATTTCCTCGGTGTTTATCATACCTAAGAGACACAGTACGCTCCGAATATGGGATCCCCCATGGGAGAATGACAAATGTCCCAAACTATGAACCTGCATCAGGCGCCTGAAACTATAACCTTGCATCGCGGCCTGTGGGCGGGCCGGATAATGAGCGCGTTTGTCGTTATCGCTCTGGCGGCAGACGGCGCTATTCAGCTTTTCGCGCCGGCACAGATCGCGAGCATGTTGCAGGAAACCGGGTTCGCGATGGACCTGACCCGTGTCGTGGGTCCGATCATACTCATCTGCGCCATCCTCTACGCCATCCCGGCCACCGCCGTCCTCGGCGCGATCCTGGTGACGGGCTTTTTGGGAGGCGCCATCTGCGCCCATGTCCGCATGGGTGAGTTGGGGTCGCCGCCGGAAATCATTTCCCTGCTTCTGGGCGCGATGACATGGGGCGGCCTCTATCTGCGCGATCCCCGTATCCGGGCCATTCTGCCGCTCGTCCGTTGAACCAACAGGGGCAGTGCTCTGTCCCTCAAGATCAGGAGAAACGCATGTTTTTAGTAATGGGAATCACGGGAAAAGTGGGCGGCGCAACGGCAGAACATCTTTTGGCGCACGGCAAGGAAGTACGCGCGCTAGTCCGCAATCGCGAGAAGGCGTCAAGCTGGGCCAACCCAGGGGGTGGAACTGGTTGACGGTGATTGGAATGATTCGGCAGCCATCGAGCGGGCGCTCAAAGGCGTCGAAGGCGCGTTTGTCATGTTGCCGGCTGTCTGGGCGCCCTCGCCCGATTACAAAGAAGCCAAGGGCGTGATTGCGAACTATGTCGAAGCGCTCACCAAGGCAGCGCCGCCGCGGGTGGTAGCGCTTTCGTCGATGGGCGCCAACAGGACCAGCGGGCTCGGGATGATCACGGCCTTGTCGCTTCTGGAGCAAGGTTTTCGCGACCTGACATCGCCAGTCGCCTTTGTGCGGGCAGGCGGCTTCTTCGAAAACTTTCTCTACGGCTTGCAAGTCGCCCAGGGCGGGACGCTGCCGGTCACCTACAATCCGACAAACCGGAAATCGACCATGGTCGCGACGAACGACATCGGCGCGGAGGTCGCAACCCTTTTGAGCGGGCCAGCCTGGTCAGGGCAGCGCGTCGTCGAGCTTGGTTCGATGGTCAGCGCGGATGAAGTCGCCGAGCAATTGGGTGACGTCCTGACGCTTGAGGTGAAAGCCTTTGCAGTCCCGCGTGCAGGGTGGGCGGAAGCGTTCGAGCAGTTCGGCGTCCCGAAGGGCCACACCGGACCCGCCGAAGAAATGTTTGAGGCCGTGAACGCGGGATGGATGGACCTCGGAGCCGAGGATACGGAGCACGTAGCGGGTACGACGTCCGCACGCGATGTCTTCGAGGCCGCACGGAACGCCGCCAGGGCGTAAGTCCGGGACGGATAGGCATGAGGCGTCGGACGCGTCGCGGGAAGCGCTCAACAGTTCAAAGCAACGCGGAGCGCCTCCACTCCCGCCTGACCTGATGCATGCATCCGGTGTGCGAAATTCCAGGTGCAAAAGTGTCCCCGCCATCCCCGCAACCCCGACGCCACTGCCGCAATCCGAAATGTCCGCTTTACGTGTGCGCCGTGAGAAGGCGGCGCTTTCCAGTGGGTGCAAGCCCCACCCGGCAAACGCTCCAGCCGGAAGCAACCGGAGCAGTCATGGAGGTGACGAAATGGCTG
>Ga0335075_10007044_pt1 | contig 17344 bp, 8 predicted proteins | sample Lox_Sample_24_FD_206723 | JGI IMG/M metagenome (GOLD analysis project Ga0335075, IMG submission 206723) | Soil microbial communities from Loxahatchee National Wildlife Refuge, Florida, United States - Lox_Sample_2.4 | ecosystem: Environmental > Terrestrial > Soil > Wetlands | place: USA: Florida...
ACCGGGCGCACCAGCTCAGCGAGGAGTTCGCGGCGGCCGGGGGGACCGACGCCGCGGCCGCGAGCCTGGCCGCGCTGGCCACGGCGGGCAGCGCGGAGGCGGCCGAGAGCGCCGTCTAGGCAGGCCGGATCACCTGATTTAGCATCGGAACACCCCACTATCGTCCCGGGAGGGCACGGATGGACGAAGAGGTGGCTGGCGCGCTGTGCGGCACGCCCGAGCTCCCGCCGGACTGCGTCGCACTGACCTTCGACGATGGCCCCGGCCCCCGGTCGGCCGAACTCGCGCGCCTGCTGCGCGACGAAGGGGTGCCAGGGACGTTCTTCGTGCTGGGCGAGAGCGTTGAACGGCATGGCCACGTGCTGGATACCTACCGGGACTGCGGCCACGCGATCGGGCTGCATGGCGACCAGCACCGGCCGTTCCGATCGGCCGAGCACGCTGCCGCCCAGCTCGCCAGCTGTGCCCAGCGGATCGGCGACTACCTGGGCGACACGGCATGGTTCCGGCCGCCGTACGGAATGGGCGACTGGCCGGTACCCGGCTTGGCCGGCCCGGTTGGCTGGCACGCACAGGCCCGGGACTGGGACATTATCTACCGCCGCGGGCAGACGGTCGACGCCTGTGTCGACGCCATCACGCGGCAGATCGTCGAGCACCGCGGTGGCATCGTGCTCCTGCACGATTTCGCGCCCCTCAGCGAGTTCGGCCCGGCCGGCCTGACCGAGGCCGACCTGGACCTGCGGGTCATCGACATAACGACGTCACTGATCAAGCGGCTGCGCGGCGCGGGCTTAAGGTTCGTCGGGCTGCCGGATCCCTCGCCGGCCCGCGCGCCTGCACCCGCGCCGGTCCAGGGCGAGCGCGCGGCGGGCCACTCTGGCCGCCCGGTGCGCGCTGGCGGGGCAGCGGGGATGATCGCCGCCGCCGACATGCAGGCCCTGCGCACGCACCGCACGATGGCCAAGGCCTCCGGCGGTCTCCTCGACGTCCTCATGCCGATGCGGGACGGCGACGGGCCGCCGCTCTTCTGCGCGCACCCGGTGGTGGGCCTGAGCTGGTGCTACCTGTCCATGCTCCCGCACGTCGACCCGAGGTACCCGCTCTATGGCCTGCAGGCCCGGGGCCTGCAACGACCTGAGCCGCTGCCGGCCAGCATGCGCGAGATGGCGCGGGACTACGCCGACCAGATCCGGAAGGTCCAGCCGGCCGGCCCCTACCATCTCCTCGGCTGGTCGCTGGGCGGGAATGTGGCCTTCGCGATCGCGGAAGAACTGCAGGACCGCGGTGAGCGGATCGGGCTGCTCACGGTCCTGGACTCGAGGCTGGTTAACCTCGACTCGAGCGAGCTCAGCGAGCCGTGGCTGGTCTATAACCTCATTCTCGCGCAATTCGGGTACGTTCCGGCGCTGACCGCCGCCGAGCCGTCGCCCGAGACCCGGATGCTTGAGCTGGTGCGGCGCCGGCCGGGCCTGGCCCTGGATGACTGGCCGGAATGGCGGGTGCGCGGACTCCACCGCGTGATCAAGAACAACATGGCCCTGGCCCTCAGCTACCAGCCCGGCCACGTGCACTGCCCGCTGCTTTTGTTCTCCGCCACCCAGAATCCGCCGGGGCTGGCCGGGAAGGTGGACAACTGGCGCCGTTTCGTCGACGGCCCGATTGAGACATTCGAGCTGGACTGCGATCACCGGCACATGCTGCTGCCCGAGCCGGCCGCGCGGCTCGGGCCAGCACTGTCGGCCGCGCTGGCGCGCGCCGCCGGGCCCGGGCCGGCGCCTATTGTGCAACCTCCATCAGCCAATCTAGCCTTATGACGTCACATAACATCGCGGCTGACTTGCGCTGCCACGCTCATCGTTGCCCGCGCTCCAACCTGCCCCGCCAACGGGAGACCGGATGATCGAGGTCAGCGGCCTGCGTAAGTCATACCGGTCCAGAAAAGGCCGCAAGGTCACCATTGTGGAGGCCGTTCGGGGCGTAGACTTCGCCGTGCAGCCCGCGGAAATATTCGGCTTTCTCGGCCCCAACGGAGCCGGCAAGACAACTACCCTGCGGATGCTGGCCACGCTGCTCCGCCCGGACGGCGGCGACGCGACGATCGCCGGGATTGACCTCCGGCGCGACCCGGCGCAAGTGCGGCAGCGCATTGGCTTCGTCGCGCAGTCCAGCGGCACCTACGACCAGTCCACCGCCCGGCGTGACCTGGTGCACCAGGCGCGGATGTACGGCGTATCGAAGTCCGCCGCCAAAGGCTTAGCGGAGCAAGCCATCACGGCTTTCCAGCTCGGCGAGTTCGCCGACCGCCGGATCGGCACCTACTCCGGCGGGCAGCGCCGGCGTCTGGACGTGGCGCTCGGCGTCATCCATTCGCCCCAGGTCATCTTCCTGGACGAGCCGACCGCCGGGCTGGACCCGCCGAGCCGGGCGCGCATGTGGCAGGAGGTGCGCAAGCTCCGCGACCAGGGCATGACGATCTTCCTTTCCACGCACTACCTGGACGAGGCCGACGCGCTCTGTGACCGGATCTCGATCATTGACGCCGGGCTGATCGTCGCCGAGGGCACGCCGTCGGACCTCAAGCGCGAAATCTCGGGCGACGTCATCATCGTGGACCTGGCCGCGCCGGACACGGCCGGCGCGCCCGAGCCCAGCGTCATGCTCGAAGCATCGAAGATCCTGACCGAACAGCCCTACGTGCAGTCCTGCGAGACCATAGACGCGCGCTTGCGCCTCTACGTCGACAGCGCCGCCACCGCCATCCCGCAGGTTATGCGGGCGCTGAGCGGCAAGGGGATCGAACCGGGAGCGATCGAGTCCCGCCGGCCAAGCCTCGACGACGTATTCCTGGCCAAGACCGGCCGCAGCCTGACCGACTGAGCGGCCACCAGAAAGGGGGGAAGGCAGAGCGATGAAGCTCGCCCGCGACACGTGGCTGACCTTCCAGTACGAAGCCGGGCAACTGGTGCACAGCCCGGTCAGCATCGCGATCTCGCTGCTGCAGCCCATCACCTACCTGCTGCTGTTCACCCCCTTCCTCAAGTCGGTCATGGGCGCCTCCAGCTACAGCGGCGCCTATGCGATCTACGTGCCTTCGCTGTTCGCGGCCATGGGCATCTTCAGCGGCCTTTTCGCCGGGTTCGCGATGATCGCCGCCATCCGCCGGGGGGTCATCGGCCGGCTCCGGGTCACGCCGCTGTCCCGCGTCGGCCTGCTGCTGGGGTGGGAGCTGATGTTCGTCGCCCTGGTCGCCTTCCAGGCCGTCGTTATCGCCGTGGTAGCCGTCATATTCGGGCTGCGGGTGCCGCTGATCAATCTCCTGCTCGCGCTGGTCCTGCTTTCGCTGATGGTGGTCATCGGCGTGTCGATCTCCTACGTCCTGACGATCTTCGTGCCCAACCAGACCGTGCTGGCCAACCTGACCAACGGCGTCACCGAGCCGCTGGCGCTGCTGGCCGGGGTTCTGATCCCGCTGTCGGTCGCGCCGCTGTGGGTGCGGCGCGTCGCCCTGTGGAACCCGTTCGCCTGGGGGGCCAATGGCATGCGGGCGGTGTTCCAGGGCCACATCGGCGCCCCCGTCGTCTGGCAGGCGAGCATCATCCTGGCCGCGATAGCCGCGATAGCCGTGCTGGTGTCGTCACGGCTGTTCAACCGCGAGATCGCATGAACCGCCCGGCGACTGACCGCTCCGGCTGGAAGGCACCGCGATGAAGCTGGCCCGTGATACCTGGCTGACCTTCCAGTACGAAGCCGGGCGGCAGGTGCACAGCCCGCTCGCGGTCGCGGCCACGCTGCTCAACCCCGCCACCTACCTGCTGTTTTTTACCCCGTTCCTCAAGTCCGTTCTGCACGCACCCAGCTACGGCGACGCGTTCAAGATCTATGTGCCGTTGCTGTTTTGCACCATGGGCCTGTTCGGCGGATTTTTTTCGGGATTCGCGCTGGTCGCCGCCATACGGGAAGGGGTCATCACCCGGCTCCGGGTCACCCCGCTGTCTCGCGTCGGCCTGCTGCTCGGGCGCCAGCTGATGCTGGTCGCGCTGATCGGCTTCCAGGCGGTCGTGATCACCGTGGCCGCGCTCATATTCGGGCTCCGGGTGCCGCCGGCCAACTTCCTGCTGGCCTTGGTCGTGGTGGCGATGATGGTGCTGCTTGGCGTCTCGATCTCCTACGCCCTGGCCCTCTTCGTGCCCAGCGAGAGGGTGCTGGGAAACCTGATGAACGGGGTGGCCCAGCCGGTCTCGCTCTTGGCCGGGGTCCTGATCCCGCTGTCGGTCGCCCCGCTGTGGGTGCGGAACGTCGCCCTGTGGAACCCGTGGGCCTGGGGGGCCAACAGCATGCGGGCGATCTTCGGTGGCCACATCGGCGCCTCGGTGGTCTGGGAGGCGTTCATCATCCTGGGCGGCCTGGCCGTGGTGGCCGTTTTGCTGTCGTCACGGCTGTTCAACCGCGAGATCGCATGACCGCATTTCGCGGCCTGCCGCCATTGACCGCAGCCCGCCCGGGCAGCCCATTGCCTGGACATCATCGCCGTTCTAGCCTGATCTGGGATCTGCGCGGCATAAGGGCGGCCACCGCCTTTCTGTCACGGCCGAGGCCAGAAATGACACCGACCTGATGAAGTGCGCGCGACAAGGGGAGGCAGATCGGTGAGTGCAACCAACCTGCGGGCGGTGCTGGCCGCCGACACCGAACTCGGCGCGGGCAACGTGCTGCTCAAGCTGGCCGAGCACGGCGCCGACCTGGACGTGCCACGGGTGACGTTCGATACCGATGTCGATGGGATCCCGGCCTGGACGCCGCTGTCGCTGCGGACGCTGACCCAGCGGGCCGCGGCCCGCGCCGACTGGTTCGGCCGGCACGGTGTAAAGCGGCGCGACCCGGTCGCGGTCTATGCGACATCGGCGGCCGACGTGATCCTCAACTTCCTGGCTCTCAGCTGGCTCGGGGCGATACCCGCGCTGATGAACGGGAGCATGCCGGACGCGATCGCGGTCGAGTTCATCCGGCGGCTGCGCCCCACCGGGGTGCTCATCGACGCCGGCCACGCCCACCTGGCCGGGCGCGACCTCGGCGCGCCGATCATCGGCGACGCCGCCGAGACCGGTACCGGTGACCCGTCCGGCGCACCCCCGCACTTCCGGCACCACCCGGACGACCCGGTGGCCATCACGCACTCGTCCGGCACGACCCGCATTCCGGCTGCCGTCGTGCACTCCAACCGCAGCCTGTTTGCGGCCGTGCGGGCGGTCCGGCTGACCGAGCCCCGCCAGCACGGTCCGGTGCGCGAGATGTCGGCGTTCCCGCACGCGCACACGGCCGGCATCATCATCCTCAACGAGGCACTCTGCAACGGATACGAGCTGATGTGCCTGTCGCAGCAGGGCGGCGCGTTCGCCCGCAGCGGCGAGGTGGTCCTGGACGCCATCGAGCGCTGGCGCCCGACCGCGGTGTTCGGCTTCGCCGTTACCTGGGCCGAACTGGCCCGCTACGACCTGACCACGCGCGACCTCAGTTCGGTGCGGCTGTGGTCGAACAGCGGGGACTGCGCGCACGAGGCGCACATCCGCCGTCTCATCGCGGTCGGCAGCCACCACGCGTTCGGCCCGGACGGCACCGTCGTGAGCCTGCCCGGTTCCCGGTTCAACGACTGCCTCGGCTCCACCGAGATGGGCTACGGCGGGTTCCAGATCAGCCACCGTCCCGGCAGCGAGCGCTACGGCCGGTGCGTCGGCAAGGCGCTCCCGTTCGCCGAGATCATCCTGGTCGACCCGCAAACCGGTGCCGAGGTGCCGACGGGGGAGGTGGGAATGGTCGCGATGAAGTCGCCGACGCTCGCGATCGGGTACTGGAACGACTCCGCCGCCACCTTCCGCACCCGCTTGAACGGCTACTACCTGACCGGCGACCTGATGTACCGCGACTCCGGCGGCTACTTCTATCACATGGACCGGGTCAGCGACGCCGTCGACCTCGGCGGCGGGGACTGGCTCTACACCGCGCTGTCCGAGGAAGCCATCCTCAAGGCCTGCCCGGACGTCCGCGACTGCACGATCCTGGCCGCCCGGGGCGAGGACGGCAGCCTGCGCACCGAGGTACTGCTGGTGCTGGCCGCGGAGGCCGACCCCGCGCTCGACCGCAGCGCCGAGGTCCGGGCCGCGCTCGGCGAGGTCGCGGCGGCCCTGCCGCTGCGGATCGTCACCACCTCCGAGGACGACCTCGTGCTGGGACCGACAGGGAAAGTCCGCAAGTTCCTCATGCGCCAGCAACTGCTGTCCGGCACCGGCGCGTCCTGACCCTCAAGGGGTGGCTGATGCCCAGCGCACGGCAGACACGGCAGCACACCGTCGTCGTCAACGACGAGGAGCAGTATTCGATCTGGCCAGCCGGGCGGGACCTGCCGGCTGGCTGGCGCCGGGACGGCTTCACGGGCACCGAGGAGGAATGCTTGTCGCACATCGACGACACCTGGACCGACATGCGGCCAGCGTCGCTGCGCCGCTGGATGCGCGACCATGAGCCGGGCGGTTCGGATTGACTCCGGCGGCTGCCGGGATCGGTTCGCCGCGGGGCCCGCGAGACTGCGGTACTCCCCCCGGGTTACCGGGACCTGACCTTGTTTTGCCCGCTCAGCGCGGGATGATCCTGAGTTCTCTGCGGTTTCCGGACGATGGTTTCGAAGTTATCCAGTGCACCCTCGACTGGACGAGACCGTTGCGGCGCGAGCCGTTCGAGACAGCCTGGCAGGTCGTCGCGCGGCGGCACCCGGTCCTGCGCACGGTGTTCTGCTGGGGCGACCGGGATGCGCTCGTTCAGGTCGTTGATCCGGACGCCTCGATGGATGTCCGGTGGCGAGATCTCCCGCTGCCGCCCGTCAGCGGGCCGGACCTGCCATTCGAGTCGTTCCTGCTGGCGGACCGGCGAGAGAGATTCGATTTAGCCCGATGGCCGCTGGCCCGCCTGACGGTGGTGCGCCGCGTCGCGCCGGCCGACGAGCGCGTCACCGATCCCCCGGCCCACCGCGCGGTGTTCACCTTCCACCACGCGCTGCTGGATGGCCACTCGCTGCGGCTGCTGATCCAGGAGGTGTCCAGGGCCTATGCCGCCAGCCTGGACGGCCGCGCCGAGCCGGGGCCCCCAGACCCCTCGTTCCATGAGTTCGTGCGCTGGTGGCACGCCACCGACCCAGCCGCCTCGGCTGCGCCGTTCTGGACGGACTACCTGGCCGGCGCCAGGCCGCCGCAGCCACTGCCCGGCCACCTCGGCCAGCCGGTGGCCGGGACCGCCGAGCCGATGACGGCCGAGACAGCCCTCTCCCGGGCCGACTCTGAGCGCATCCGCCAGGCGCTCGGTTCTGCCGGGCTGCGCTCAAGCACCATGATCACCGCCGCCTGGGCCCTGCTGCGGGGCCGCTACGGCGGCGTCGCCGATGTCGTGCTCGCGGTGACGCGCTCGTGCCGGCCCGGCAGCATCCCCGGGTCCGAGGCCATCGTCGGGCCGCTGATCAACACGGTGCCGCTGCGGGTCCGCTTTAGCGGCGAATGGTCGGTGCGCGAACTGCTCACCAGCGTGGACGACAGCATCCGCCAGATCCGCCAGCACCAGCGCACGCCGATGGCGTCGGCTCTGGCCTGGGCTGGGCACTCCGCGGGCACCGCCCTGGTGGATTGCCTGCTCATGTTCGACCGGCGCCGGCTGCAGGTCAGCCTGCCCGACGGGGACTCGGCACCCAGCTCGGCCAGAATGGACCGGCTGCCCTCGTTTCCGCTGACCCTGTGTGCCTTCGACGAGCCGGAGATCCGCCTGTCGCTCATCTGGGACCGCCGCCGGTTCGCCGAGGGCTCGGTACAGCGGATGCTCGGTCAGCTGTGCGCCACGCTCATCGAGCTCCCCGGCCAGCTCGCGACGTCGCTGGCCGATCTCGATCTCGGCCGCGCCATGGAGGGGTCGCCGCAGGCCGCCATCACCCGCAAAGACCGCAGCCCCTACCGCATCGACAGCCCGCCCGCCATTACCCGCCAAGACCGCACCGCCTACCGCATCGACACCCGGCCACCGGCACGGGGCCGGCCAGCAGAGGCCCGGCCAGCAGCGGGCGGGCCAGCGGCGGGCGGGCCAGCAGCGATCGCGCCGCATCTCGTGCGCCTCACCGACGATTGGGCGCTGTGGCGTACGACATGCCTGCGGGCGGCCGGCTTTCCGGTCCATCTGCTCGCGGCGCTGGGAGACCCCGACCTGGCCCGCGCCGCCGACGCCGCCCTCGCGACCGGCACCGCCCTCGCGACCGGCACCGCCCCCGCGACCGGCACCGCCCCCGCGACCGGCACCGCCCCGGCTGACCCGAAGGAGCTCTACGCCGCTGAGTTCACGGCTGCGGTGCGGCGCCTGTCCGCGGCCCTGTACCAGGCGGCCAGCATGCCGGCGCTCAGGGAGGCAGTCGCCTGGCAGAACCGCCACGCGCTGACGACCGGCATTGACGTGCTGGCCCGCCGCGGGCCCGAGCCAGCCAGGCGCAACGCCCAGCGCAGGCAGCACGAGTCGCTGGTCGCGAGCTACCTGCAGCGCTACTGCGCGAAGAACGACACGATCGGCTTCTTCGGGCCGGTGAGCTGGTCGCAGATCGACAGTGGTCCCGGCATCCGGATCTCGCACGCTGCCCCCGGGCACCCACTTTCCGCCCGCGCCACCTACCTGGAGGGCTGGACCGTACGCGCGATCATGGCCGATCACGCCATCGCGCTGCGCCCCTGGCTGGTGCCGCGACGGATGCCATTCGTGGGCGTCGACGGCACATTGCTGCGGCTGCCGCTCGCGCCACCGGTGCCGCTGACGGCGGCCGAGGCGGCGGTCCTGCGTGCGATCGACGGCATCCGCGACGCCAGAGAGGTCGCGGCCATGGTGCTCGCCGATCCGTCGGCCGGGCTTGGCGACGTCGCGGAGGTTTTCGCGCTGATGGAGCGGCTGGCCGACAGCAGGCGGCTGGCCTGGGGGGTCGATGTGGCCCCGCAGGACAGCCGGCCCGAGCGCTCGGTGCGGGCGCTGCTGTCGCGGGTCACCGACGAAGCCGTTCGCGCGCCCGCCGAACGGGCGCTGGACGAGCTGACCGCCGCGGCCACCGGGCTGGCCGACGCCGCCGGAGACGCGGAGCAGGTGAACGCGGCCATGGCCAACCTGGAGTCAACGTTTACCCGTCTGGCCGGCGTTCCGCCGACGCGGCGGTCGGGAGAGCTCTACGCCGGCCGCACTCTCGCCTATGAGGAGTGCCTGCGTGGTGACACCGTGCGACTGGGTACCGACAGCCTGGATGGCATCCGCTCAGCGCTGGCGCTGGTGCTCGACGCCGCGCGGTGGTTCACCGCCGCCGGCGCGGCACTGTACGCGCAGCACTTCGAGGAGGCATACCGGCAGCGGGCGGCCGCCCTCGGCACCGACGTCGTGCCGTTCGCCGACTTCTGGCTGTTCGTGAACAACGCGGTGTTCGACAAGCCATCGCAGCTGCTCCGGCCGGCGGTGGCCGCGCTCCGGGAGCGCTGGCTGGCCGTCCTTGACCTGGCGCCCGACGCCCGGCGGGTCCAGCTCCGGTCTGCCGACCTGCGGGAACGGGTGAGATCGGAGTTCCCGGCCCGGCCACTGCCGTGGCCGACAGCGGTGCACCACAGCCCTGATCTGATGATCCTGGGCGCGGACGCCGCCACTGGGGGCCACTTCACCTGGGTACTGGGCGAGATCCACCCCAGCGTCGTCACCGTGCGCTACCGGACATGGCTGGAGTTCCACGAGGCCGCGAACGCTCTGCGCTCTGCCATGCGGCATGACCTGCCTGGCCCTCCGGTATGGCTCGGCGAGACGGCCGAGAACGGCGGGCCGGCGGCGCGGCTGTCCAATGTGCTGTCGTCAGCTGACGACCTGCGGCTCGTCTACGCGCACGATTCCTGTGGCTACCGGCCAGCCGCGGCGGTGACGGTCAGCGACTGTGACCTGGTCGCGACCTCGGCCGGACTGCGGGTGCGGCGTCGTGACGGGACATTGGAGCGTGACCTGCTCGCGGTCGTCGGCGATACGGTCAGCACGGCAGTGCTATCGCACTCCTTCGACCTGACGCCGCCGGGCGCGCACACGCCCCGGGTCACCATCGATGATCTCGTTGTCAGCCGGGAGAGGTGGGCGCTCGCCGCCACCGATCTGGAGTTCGCCGAGACCACCGGCGAGAGCGCCCGCTACCGGCAAGCCAGGGCGTGGGCCGCTGGCCACGGACTGCCACGGCATGTGTTCCTGCGGTTCACCGGCGAGGGCAAGCCCATCTACGCGGACCTGACCAGCCTCGCGTCTGTCGACCTGATCTCCCGGTCGCTGCGACGTTCCCGTCGCCACGCCAACGCTGACGCGCAGGTCATCATCACCGAGATGCTCCCTGCCCCAGATCAGCTCTGGCTCACCGACGCCCAAGGCCACCGCTACACGGCGGAGATGCGCATGGTGGCGGTCGACCAGACAGCGTCCGGCCGGACCGTGGCCGGCCCGTACCAGGAAGGCTGATCGTGGCGGTCTATAAGTTCCCGGCGTCATTCGGCCAGCGGCGGCTGTGGCAGCTGGCCCAGGCGGATCCCGGCGCGCCGGCCGGCAACATTGCCCGGGCCATGCGGCTGGATGGCCCTCTCGATGTCGGCGCGCTGCAGCAGGCCTGGGACGCGGCGCTGGCCAGGCACGAGGCGCTGCGCACGACCTTCCGTGACGAGTCCGGCGGGCCAGTCCAGGTGCTGGACGACGAGCCCGCCGAGTTCCCGCTGCTGGTCACCTCGGTCGAGCACCTGGATGCCGGCAAGAGGAACCAGGCCGCGCTGGCGCAGATCGCGGATCGCGCCCGGGCTTCCCTCGATCTGGCCAGTGCGCCGGTCGCGCGCCCGATCCTGGTCCGGCTGGCGCCGGATGCTCACGTCTTCGGGGTCGTGACCCACCAGATCGTCGCGGATGACTGGTCATTCCGGATCCTTTTCGACGAGCTGTCAGCGGACTACGAGGCGATCAGCCGCGGCGGTGGCCCGGTGACGGCGGAACCGCCGATCCAGTACGCCGACTTCGCCATCTGGCAGCTGGAACACGCGGAGGGCGGCCGCTACGGGCCGGCTGAGCAGTTCTGGCGGGCGGAACTAGCCGGCGCGCCGCCGAAGCTGGCGCTGCCGGCGGATGAGCCCTGCCCCCCGGGCCAGACGTTAGCGTCCGGCGCGATTGAAACCGCGATCGACACGCACCTGGCCGGCGCGCTCCGGCAGTTGGCCGCCCAGGAAGGCACCACCTTGTTCTGCGTCCTGCTGGCCGCCTATGCCGCGGTGCTCACCCGGCTGACCGGCAGCGACGACCTGCTGATCGCGGTGCCGGTGGCGGCCCGGACCCGGCCGGAGACCGAGTCGGTCGTCGGGCTGTTCATGAACACCGTCCCGATCCGGATTCGGGCCGACGCCGACGGGACGCTGCGCGGCCTGGTGCGGTCGGTGCACACGGCGACCGCGCGGGCGCTGGCCCAGCAGGAACTCCCGTTCGCCCGGGTGGCGGAGCTGGCCGGGGCCGGTCCCGATCCGGCCCGGCCGCCGCTGGCCCAGGTGATGTTCGCGATGGAGGAACCCTGGGCCATCCCGGACCGCGGCGGGCTGCGCTGGCACCCGGACCTGGTGGAGAACGGCACCGCCACGTTCGAGATCGGGCTGACGGTCACCGATCATCCAGCCGGCCCACGGGTGCGTCTGGGTTACAACAGCGACCTGTTCCACCCGGCCACCGGCCAGCTGGTGGCCGATGGCTTCACCGCGATGCTCCGCTGTCTCGCCGGCGATCCTGACCGGGCCGTCGCGAACGCGGACATCATCCCACCCGGGGAACTCGACCTCGTCTCGCGCGTGTGGCCGGACGGCGGCCCGGTCGACGACCCGGACGCGACGGCCCTGGCCCAGCTCTGGGCGGCGTGCGCCGGCCGGAGCGTGGTGGCCAGCAACGCGGGCGGTTCGCTGACCGGCGCCGAGGTGCGCGACCTGGCCGGGCGGGTCACCGCCGCCGTGCGCGGCCACGGCGTGGGCGTGTCCGGCCGGGTCGGCATTCTGGTGCCCCGCAGCCCCCGGCTGCTGGCGGCGATCCTCGGGATCTGGTCGGCCGGCGCTTCGTATGTGCCGATGGACCCGATCTATCCGGCTCAGCGGCTGGCCACGATGCTCACCGACGCGGGCGCGGCCGCAATAGTGATCGACAGCAGCGTCGCGGGCGCGCCTGGCCTGCCACCCGGCGCGGCCCCGATACCCGTGGTTGACCTGGCCACGCTGCCCGAAGCCGGCGCCGGGCCGGCCGGACCGGCCGGGCCAACCGAGCCAGTGCTGGACCTGCCGCCGTCGGCCGCCGCCGTGACGATCTTCACCTCGGGGTCGACCGGCCGGCCGAAGGCGGTCAGCGTGACCCAGGGCGGCATCGCCACGCTGCTGAACTCGGTGGCGCCGAAGCTGGCCCTCGGCCCGGGCGACATATTCCTGGCTGTGTCCACGTTCGCGTTCGACATCGCCCTGGTGGAGCTGCTCGCACCGGTGCTGGCCGGCGGGCGGGTGGTGATCGCCGATGCGCAGCAGGTACGCGACGCGGCGGGGCTGCGGGACCTGCTGGCCGCCAGCGGCGCGACGGCGCTGCAGGCGACGCCGACGGGATGGCAGATGCTCGTCGACGCCGGCGGGATCCCGGACCGCGTCCGGCTGCGGATGACCGCCGGGGAACCGCTGCCCCGGGACCTCGCCGACGCGATCGGCGCCGGGGCCGGAGTGCGTCTGTGGAATCTGTACGGGCCGACCGAGACCACGATCTACTCCGGTGGTGACCCCGTAGGCCCGTCCCCGGTACCGATCGAGATCGGATCCATCATCGCCGGTACCCAGCTTTACGTGCTCGATGCCTCGCTGCGGCCAGTCCCGCCCGGCGTCATCGGGGAGGTGTACATCGGCGGCGCCGGCGTGGCTCACGGCTACGACGGCGCACCCGGCATGACCGCGGCCCGGTTCCTGCCCGACCCGTTCAGCGGGCCAGCCGGCGCGCGCATGTACCGGACCGGCGACCTCGGCAGGTGGCGCCGGTCCGGGCGGATCGAGCTGGCCGGGCGCGCGGACCGGCAGATCAAGATCCGCGGTTACCGGATAGAGAGCGGCGAGGTCGAGGCGGCGCTGCGGGGCCACGACGACGTCGCGCAGGCCGTTGTGTCGGTTCGGGGCAGCGGCCACGACGTCCGGCTGGTCGGCTACCTCGTCACCCGCTCTGGCTCCGGCGATCCCCCGGCCGGGCTGAGCGAGCACCTTCGCCAGGCGCTTCCTGACTACATGGTGCCCGCCACCTTCGTGGTGCTGCCCGCGCTGCCGCTCACCGGCAGCGGGAAGATCGACTATCGCGCGCTTCCCGAGCCGGACTGGGGCGCGGCCGCCGGCCAGCCCGGGGCCGCTCCCCGCACGCCCACGCAGGCCAGGCTCACCGAGATCATGGCCGAGGTGCTCGCGCTTCCCGAACCGGTGGGCGTGAACGACAACTTCTTCGCCCTCGGCGGTCATTCGCTGACGGCGGTCAGGCTGATGGCCCGCATCCACGACGTGTACGGCGTCGAGCTGCCCGTCCGCACGCTGTTCGCCGATCCCACCGCGGCTGGCCTGGCCACCGCGCTGGACGACAGCGGCGGCGAGGAAGAACCGGGCCGCGACGACCCGCCGCCCACCGACGCGACCGCCGGATCCTCGACGCGCTGGCCTACAACGTTCGGGCAGCAGCGGCTGTGGTCCCGGCAGCAGGCCGCGCCCGGCGGGCCGGCCTCCAGCATCGTGTGCCTGACGTGGCTCGACGGCCCACTCGACGTCGCGGCGCTGCAGCGCGCCATGGACGCCATGGCCGCGCGCCACGCCGTGCTCAGAACGAGTATTGCTGCCTTCGACGGCGTGCCCGAGCAAGTCGTAGCCGACACCGGCGCCGTGCCGGTCGAGCGCATCGAGCTGCCGCCGGCGCTGGACAGCGCCGAGCGCAGGCAGCGGGCCGAGGCCATCGCGGACAGCCGCGCGCGGCGGCCGTTCGACCTGGCCGCCGGGCCGCTGATCCGCGCCACGCTGGTCCGCCTGGAGCCTGAACGGTACCTGTTCTCGCTGGTCATGCACCAGAGCATGAGTGACGGTGCGTCGCTGGAGATCCTCATGCGCGAACTGGCCGCCGCTTACCGGGCCGAGACGGCAGGGAAGGCTGCGACGCTGCCGCCCCTGTGGATGGGCTACGGCGACTACGCCGTGTGGCAGCGCGACCGGATGCGCGGCGAGGAGCTTGACCGCCAGCTGGATTACTGGCGCGGGCGCCTGGCCGGCGCCCCGGAACTTGTCGGGCTACCCGGTGACCGGCCCGGGCCGGCCAGCCCGTCCTCGGCTGGCGCGCTGGCCGCGGTCACCATCGACGCCGCGACGACCCGGCGCCTGGCCGAGATTGCCCAGGCCGGCAACGCCGCCATATCGATGGCGTTCCTCACCGGCTTCGTGGCGGCGCTGTCGCGGTACTCGGGCCGGTCCGACCTGGTGGTCGGCGCCCACGCGGCGGGCCGCACCCACGCCGAGCTGGAGCCGATCGTCGGCCTGCTGGCCAACACCGTCCCGCTGCGGATGTCGCTGGCCGGCGAGCCGACCTTCGCCGGCCTGCTCGAGCAGGTCAGGGACGTAACCGTGGACGCGCTGGCGCACCAGGCAACGCCTTTCGAAAAGCTCGTCGAGGAGCTTGCCCCGCACCGCACCGGCGGCCACTCCCCGCTCGTTCAGGTTCGGTTCCTTTATGGCTCGATGACAGCGCCCGCCCTCGACCTGCCCGGCATGACCGCCCGGTCCCGCGTGCGGTTCACCGGGCCCGCGCCCGCCGACCTGTCCATGTATGCGGACCCCGACGGCGACGTCACGACGCTCACCCTGGAGTACAAGACCGACCTCTACAGCGCCGCGTGGGCGGACCGGTTCCTGCGCGGCACGGCACGCGGGCTCGAGCACGCCGCCGCGAGGCCCGGCATCCCGATCGCCGACTTGCCGGTGCCGGACGACGAGCCGGACGCGCAGATAGTGCAGCACAATGGCCCCGGTTCCTAGACGTGGGCCCCAGCCCAGCGTGAGCACTTCCAGGCCGTGAGCGAGGCCGGCGGATGGGGGTTCGCCGGGCCGGGCAATCGTGACCGGAGGCGCGGGATTTACAGGGTCGAATCTCGTCGATTTTCTGGGATGCCGGCCTCACCGCGACCCTGGCCTGGATGCGGACAGCACAGCCCAGCCGGGCCGCCGGTTCCTCATACCGGCGAGTCCGATGATTCGCGCCACGACCGCCGGTTCACTCTCACCAGGGGCGCATCAGCGGCGGTGCCGTTCCGCTCCCTCGGCAGCTCCCGCCCGGCCGCCGACCGCATCTCCACCTCGCTGACCCGTAGCCCCGGATTAGCGGCCACCGCGGTCAGAACGCCCACCAGGCGCCCGGCCAAGGCCTGCGCGGTCCCCCGGTCAAACAGATCACTGGCGTACTCAAGCTTGCCGTCCAGCCCCTCCGGCCGCCCCCCGGCCACGACCCGCTCTCGCAACGCGAACGACAAGTCGAACTTCGCGACCTCCAGCTCGGCGGGCTCAGCCGCGACCTCCACCCCCGGCAACTCCAGCCCCAGCCTCCCGCCGCCGTCGTCCGCGGTCACCAGCACCTGGAACAGCGGATGACGGGCCATCGACCGGACCGGATTCAAGACCTCCACCAGCCGCTCGAACGGCACATCCTGATGGGCCAGCGCGGCCAGGTCCGCCTCCCGCACCCGCCCCAGCAGCTCAGCGAACGACGGGTCTCCCGACAGGTCGGTGCGCAGCACCAGCGTGTTCACGAAAAACCCGACCAGATCATCCAGCGCCACATCACCACGCCCGGCCAACACCATCCCCAGCGGGATATCGGTGCCCGCCCCCAGCCGCGACAACAACACCGCCACCGCCGCCTGCACCGCCATGAACAACGTCGCCCCGCAGCCGCGCGCCACCGCCGCCAGCTCCGCGTGTACCCCCGCGGGCACCTCGAACTCGACCGTCCCGCCCCGATGCGACGCCACCGGCGGCCGCGGCCGGTCAAATGGCAAGGCGAGCTCCTCCGGCAGCCCGGCCAGCGCCTCCCGCCAGAACCCCGCCTCGACCGCCGCGGCCGACCCCGGATCGTGCTCATCGCCCAGCAGCTCGCGCTGCCACAGCGTGTAATCCGCGTACTGCACCGCCAGCGGCGGCCACCCCGGAGCGGTCCCAGCCGCCCGCGCCGCATAGGCCACCGACAGATCACGCCCCAGCGGACCCAGCGACCAGCCATCCGCGGCTATGTGATGCACCACCGCCACCAGCACATGCGCGTCAGCCGACACCGAGAACAGCCACGCCCGCAGCGGCACCTCAGCAGCCAGGTCAAACCGGTACCGCGCCGCCTTCGCCACCGCCGCCGCCAGCTCTCCCTCACCCACCTGCGCCTGCTCCAGCACCGGCCGCGCCGCCTCTCCGGTCAGTACCTTCTGGAACGCCACACCCCCCTCATCGGGGAACACCGTCCGCAGCGCCTCATGCCGCCCGGTCACATCGGCCAGCGCCTCACGCAGCGCGCCCGCGTCCACCCGCCCCGACAGCCGCACCGCCACCGGGATGTTGTAGGCCGCCGACGGCCCCTCCAGCTTCCCAATAAGCCACAGCCGCTGCTGCCCGAACGACAACGGCACCCGCCCCGGCCGCGCTCTCGCCACCAGCGCCGGGCGCACCGGCCCGCCACGCGCCGCCACCCGCGCCAGCCCGGCCACGGTGGGCGCCGCGAACACATCCCGGATCGACACCTCCGCGCCCAGGACCGCCCGCACCCGGCTGATCAGCCGCACCGCCAGCAGCGAATGCCCGCCCAGATCGAAGAAATCGTCGTGCGCCCCGACCCGCTCCACCCCGAGCACATCCGCCCACACCCCGGCCAGCACCCGCTCCAGCTCCGACCGGGGCGCCACATACTCCCCCGCCTCCCATTCCGGCGCCGGCAACGCCGCCCGGTCCAGCTTCCCGTTCACCGTCAGCGGGAACTCACCGACCACCACCACCGCCGCGGGCACCATGTACTGCGGCAGACGCCCCGCAGCAAACGCCCGCACGTCGGCCGGCGTCAACCCGCGCCCGCCCGCCGCCGGCACCACATACCCAACCAGCCGCCGGTCCCCCGGCCGGTCCTCCCGCACCACCACGGCGGCCCTGGCCGCACCGGGATGGCTGGCCAGCACCGCCTCGACCTCGCCCGGCTCGATCCGGAACCCGCGAACCTTCACCTGATCATC
>Ga0335075_10007045_pt1 | contig 17344 bp, 11 predicted proteins | sample Lox_Sample_24_FD_206723 | JGI IMG/M metagenome (GOLD analysis project Ga0335075, IMG submission 206723) | Soil microbial communities from Loxahatchee National Wildlife Refuge, Florida, United States - Lox_Sample_2.4 | ecosystem: Environmental > Terrestrial > Soil > Wetlands | place: USA...
TAGGGTTTTTTATCCTACTATGTAAATAGTAAGGTTTTCCCTAGTTTAAGACCTTTATAGGAGACCCGCATAGCCTTAAGCTCAAACGGTGTAAGATTAATAATAATAATAATATAAGGCAGTTTAAGTAATAATAGTTTAACTGAAAACGTTTTACTAGCTGTGCATCTCTATATAAAACATTTTCGTGGTGGGCTATGCATAATGCGCTGAATGTAGTGAGCAACTGCCTAGAAATTTGGCGACAACGTCCCCGAAAATTAGCGATCCCTCACTGGAGTTTAGCGGCCACCTACATACGGTAGTAGCCTAAAAGGTAAAAGTAAATCGCCTATAACGTACCTGTAAGCAAGAAATACAGAGAATTTCAATATAATAACCTAATTTTTACAATGCAGGCTTGCCTCTAAATATAAATATATATTATTAGCAATCACTGGATTGCTCCCAAAAACTTTCAGAATTACCGAATCGCTTTACGTCTAAAGGTAGACACATGACCTCGGTAAGATAGGGGCACGGACCAGTCGAAGCTTACACTCTTCTAGACTTCGTCAAATTCTCTCACGATTCACCTAAATAGGTCCTTAGAAACTTTTGACTTGTTCGTATACATGGAAGAGGGAGACCAAGACAGCGCAAAGCGCACCCCTAGATATCAAGGAGAAGATGTCCGACCAACAAGCAAGATGGAAATGTGGGGCTGGTATACCTATGGCCTTGCAGCTGAGGTCTTCGCGGTCTGTGGTGTCGGTACGTGCGTCCATTGTATAATCATGGCTGGGCAGCACGAGCTGACAACTCTACACAGGCTCGTTCCTCCCTATTACGTTAGAGCAGCTTGCTCGGGAGCGCGGTGTTTTCCTCTCTGATGGAATAACCTCGTGCGTCAACAACACCACGACCAATCCAGGAAATGGTCACAGAACCATCCTAGGGCGCGTGGATGGCCAGACAGATAATGTATGCGTGATACACTTGTTTGGGACTCAGATCAATACCGCGAGCTTCGCCATGTACACCTTCTCGGTAGCTGTGCTTGTGCAGGCTCTTGTTCTTGTGTCGTGTAGTTCTGTTGCAGACTATGGTGAGAAAATCCTTGCGGATAGATATGAATGAACAGGAGAGTCCTTAATCAAATTTGCCAGGGAATAATCGCAAAGCATTGCTTCTGACATTTGGCTTCACGGGTGCTGTCGCCACAATGCTTTTCCTGCTTGTTGTCCCTCGGATCTACCTAGTTGGATCTCTTTTAGTCATCATCAGCGTCACGTGTCTTGGAGCATCTTTTGTGATACTGAATTCCTTTCTTCCTTTAATTGTATCGAACCACCCATTTATCCGAGGAGATACTGTCTCCCAAGATCAAGGTCCATCTGATATAGACCTGGAGCCCTGGGGTGCTGGGACTTCAAACTCGATAGGCAGCGATCAATATAATCCTACCCTTAGTGAAGATTGCGCATCAGAGGAAACAATTCCAAGAAAAAAAGAGTCACGTCTGACATCATTATCGCCTGAGGTACAACTTTCAGCCCAAATCTCCTCGAAGGGAGTAGGGATTGGTTATGGCGCTGCCGTCTTCGTTCAGATCGTCTCTATTCTGGAACTCTATTATATCTCTAAGTCATTGCCCTCATCAACCCCCAAAACTTTTCCACTTCGCCTTGTCCTATTTATAATAGGCTTGTGGTGGTTTGTGTTCACCCTCGTGTCAAGTCTCTGGCTCCGCAACCGACCCGGGCCGCCTTTAAGCTCCTTCGTATCTTCAAAGGGACGCGTCTGGAGGTCCTGCCGCGCCTACTGTATCTTTGCTTGGACTTCATTATGGCGCACCGTAAAAGTGGCGATGAAACTCCGCCAGATGGTGATCTTTCTAATGGCATGGATTCTACTTTCAGACGCTATCGCCACTGTCTCCGGCACGGCAATCCTCTTCGCGAAAACGGAGCTGAACATGCCGACACCTGCTGTGGCTGCGCTTTCGATTCTCTCAACTACCTCTGGCGTCGCAGGCGCTTTTGCTTGGCCAATCATATCCCAAAGACTAAATATGCGACCAAACCAAACAATTATTGCTTGCATAGCCCTTTTCGAAACCATACCTATCTATGGACTAATGGGCTATCTCCCGTTTCTGCAGAGGTGGGGTTTTGGAGGTCTACAGCAACCGTGGGAGATCTTCCCTTTGGGATTTGTTTTTGGATTTGTTATGGGAGGGCTGTCTTCATATTGTCGGTCTTTCTTTGGATTGCTGATCCCCCCCGGTAGTGAGGCTGCTTTCTACTCCCTATATGCCATCACAGATAAGGGGAGTTCGGTGTTTGGACCAGCTATCGTGGGTGCAATTGTAGATGCTACGGGGCATATAAGGCCGGCGTTTGCGTTCTTGGCTGTGCTGATTGTATTGCCGGCACCGCTGATCTGGCAGGTAGACTCGGAACGAGGGAGGATAGATGCGATCGAAATGTCTATGAAAACCAAAGGTCACGAAGTTGACCATGAAGAAAGGGTGACTACTGCCCGGGAAGAGTTTGACGAAGGAGAAGGATTATTAGCAGGCGAAAATTAAATGAAGCATGCACTAATCAGAATAGGCAATTAGATGTTAGAAAATTCTAGGAGGGTTGGCTCCTCGTTTTCATTGTCAAGTTTTAGAGAAATTTTGGGCTTATGACGTCGACTATCACTAGCTGATATTGTAGATGGCATCCAATCCAACATCCGCTGCAGGAGCTAGCTTGCATGCTACTTTGGCAGCCTCAGTCTCAAAGGCGCCGGAAACACATAACCCAACATGCCTAGGGAGAAAACCGGTAACATGATTGAACAAGGTGCACAGTCGAAGGCCGTGTTTGTGCTTAGGAACAGCTTAGGCAGTCGACCAAAAAAGAGAATGGATAGAGGGCAAGTTTCAAGCTGCCTTACCTATAAATTTCTATCATAAGCCACAGATAGGTGCCGCGGAATTGGAACGCGAGTGCTCTTCTGCGGTGTGCAACTCTCCGAAGACCTATGTGACTTTTGGCGTTCCTTTCCTTCCCCTTTCTTAATGCAAGCTGCTTGTATATGAGTCCTAGTACGTTGACGATATACCGTCAATTTACTCGGTCGGCGACCCCATTCAAGGCAGAATCTCATCACAGTTGGGATGGCATATCATTGCATCACGCATCCCGAACGCCCATACCATCAGAAATGGTATTATGTAGGAGGGACACTCTTGCTCAAGGTCATCACGGCCCGCTTTGTCAGGTTTTTGGGGCGTGAAGTCGAGTCACTTCATTTCTAGCTCTATTGGTATGCTCTTAATCCAGATGAAACTGTCAGTGATGTATGCTATATCTATCTTCCGTTTGCCCTGGTGTTTGCTAACCACAGCTTATATAGCTCGGCATGGAAGGTGACATTATTGAAGTCAAAAGTCGATGAGGAGTTCAACATCTACTACTTTCGCAGATGATGCCCCCTTAATTTGATCCTAATATGTGAAGCCACATTACACATCAGGAACCGAAGTCCGTACGTGCTAGAGGCCCGCGTGCCAGACGAGCGAACAGTCACAGAGGCGAACGGTCACTAAGGGTGAACAGTCACTAGGGGCAAATTGGGGGTCACTGAGGGTGAAGGGCCACTGGGGTAAAGGGTAACTGAAGGTGAACAGTTACTAAAGGTGAATAACCAAGAAAGGCCAACGAACAACCGCAAGGATTGGAACGAAGAAATTCTTGTTTTGGCTATACTTTCAGATGCACAAATTAGGGACTGCTAAATAGGTATGCTTTTGTGTCATGGTCGCTACGAATTTAGGCACTTACGGAGTTGCCAGAAATGACCGTAGAGGCCGAGCAGATGCTCCGGCAAACACTAGAGCTCGACAAGAAGTTATCGGGCCCTGTCTTATGGGAGAATGACCAGGACTTAGCGAATGGATTAAATTGTATGATCTAGTGCTCTAAGCACTTCTATATACTCTTAAACTCATATGAAAACTCAGTATAAAATTTAAAATAAAGGACAAGTTTAAGTAGCAAGGCCAGGTAACCATGTATCCACCTCTTTTGCAGTAGTTCTGGCCTATAGTAGCCGTAATACGAACTATATTAGGAGTCTAGGATAGAGGTAGCGGCTACGGAGCGGAGACTGGAGTGATTACTGTTGTATTGGTATTGTCAGTTCATATGCCTTATCATATGACATACCCAATCCTTACCTAATATAAGCAATTCCAAACTCCTATCTAGCCTATGGATATAGGGATAAGGGTGCTGTTTTTTCCTTATTAAGACGGCTTTAGAGATCTTAGAATCATAACCCTATCGCTAGCGCTACTAGAGTAATTTGAATTCGCATTTGATATATAAAACTTGGGCATCAAGTGGTGAATTCAGCTAAGCGAGGATGGCTCATTAAGGCCTCAAACCATAAAAATAATGTCATTCTAAAACAGCATCGAACTCGTCGCTTTGCTCATCAGAATTTATCTTTTGAAAACAGCTTGACTTTCACATCGAACTTCGGTCGTTGCTCTCTACTTCGTGTTGGATTGAAATGGCCAAATTCAAGTTGAGGATGAGATTCTCTGCCATCACAGACCGGTGTCGTCGTCGAGAAGTCTGTTAAATGTATGGTTGGGATTAGCAGGAGGTCAGTAGCGATGTCTACCTCTTGCTCTACCGGTTATGTAGGCCACTGATAATTGATGCAAACCGCAGGTTATCGCACCAACAGCTTGTGAATCTCATTCCAAAGACAGCCAGGTCTCGATTTTACAACAAAACCAGCCTTCATTTTCAACGGCGACGACTCCTGACTCCGTCATCCCCGAATACTCCAGAATTAACCTATAGGGGAAAGCTCTTGATCGCCTCGATCGAGAAATACTAGATCAGCACAAGGAAGCTACAATGTCCGAGCTGATTGGCAACTTCTAAATCTTCAGCCCTTGATGTTACAACGTTGTGATGAGTAGAATCCTGGTTGAAGTCTAAAAGTGGAGAGCAAACGACTGGCTCGAGGGGGGAACTCTCTAGCAACGTCGCGAAGGCTGTTTCTCCCATCGCATAAAAGTTGTCTTCAGTAGGTAGCGTTAATCCTTATGTTGGCTTGGCCTGTGCTAATCTCTGTATTTTGCCGTAGGTAAGCCCGTGAGAAGCTTCTTAATGGATTGCATGCTGACATTAGCGCATAGCCACTACTTAATGCTAAGGAGTAGTAGTGGAAGGCTTAGACCAAGTCTCACTGATCACAGTTTAGTTCAATTCAGCTGGGCAAGAACTGCAGCAAAATCCTTTTAAATACCATGAGACTTCACGGGCTCAGGCAGAGCTAGCACTACGAGTAATAGTGGCTTTTTCGGAAATTATCAAATACCAAGCGTTACTTTTTCCACAGTGACGGAGCTAGAATTCTTTGGGATTTCGTTAAAGCGGATGATTGGGAAGGGTTGCTGGAAAAAAATTTATAAATCCAAGATCATCCTCTCAGATTTGATAGGACAGATCAGAGTCTCGATTCGATAGACGGGTAAGGCAAGCGAGACTTAGCGATTGCTTTCACCCTTAAGATGATGTCGTAGGACTGTTCCGAGATACATGAACTCCTAAAGTTGCTGCCTCATGCAAATGCTGCCTTTGATGATAGCTCTCTTGAACATCAGCCTACGTGTCATCGAGAGACTCGGGTCTTGCTGCTTCAACATATCGAAGATTGGTCTGGGGCTAGTTAAGGCCGACTGATTTTCTGGCTGAAAGGTCTGGCTGGGACTGGCAAGTCCACCATTGCGGAAACAATCGCCTCCAGGTTTGACGGGAAGTAACGCCTTAGAGCTAACTTTTTCTTCGCTCACAGCGTGGCGATAGAGACCGCACAGGGTGTTCTTCACTACCCTTGCCTCTCAACTCAGCACCCTGTTAGAAACTTTCAGTTATACCATCCCTGAGGCCATTGGTGACATTGTTAACAAGAAGTTCTACGAACAAAGACATCATCTCATCCGCGAGCCCCAAGAAAAATGCCCCCTTCCCCCTCCGATTTTGGTTGTGATCGACGCATCGGATGAATATGATAATGAGCAAGATATCCAAGAACTTCTGAGGGTCATTCCTCAAGAGAAGGACATACATGCTTATTCGTCACGATTCTTCAGACCAGAAATTCGAGTGAAATATGGCTTTGACAATATGCATTATATGACTATGCCCTCCACGAAATGGACGAGAGTCTGGTGAAACGCGATATCACAGTCTACTACTAGTCTTTTGCATTTTATGACGTAAAACACACTTTCGTCCGTGCGCCTCCACACAACCTGGGTTTTCGAAGGCAGGCGGCATGAAATCCGATCACTTTGAAATCAATCATAACAATTAACACAATTGGTACCTTATCTCACTAAGAAATTTAGTATTAGGATCAATAAACTATTTATGAAACTAATTTCTACCCTCACGTTCTGAAATTAAGGATTGATTACAGCCATTCTTGCAACCAGTGCTCGAATCTTATTCTGATGAAGGTTACGCTATGTATCTCTCCACACTCCATAGGTATATTCTAATGTGTAAGAGGCTCCCTAATTTCTCGAAATTTTAAAAGTCATATACATCCAGGCCCCTTCAGTAGCATTCATATCAATGAAGTTGCCTACGAGCTCTTGAGAGGGATGCCCTCTTGTTTCAAGCGTCGTAGTGTCTTTTAACTCGGGATGAGATGGAGCATAGCTCAACAATGCATCGCTTCGACAGCGACCGCACATAATTTTCTCAAGTGCGACGTTGAATAGCCCTCTATAACCAATCTCACCCTGATCCTTATCCATGGTCTCAGAACATACCCCAACGTCGCGAGCTGCTTAGCTAGATGTGTCCAAGTGCTGAATTGTCATAGTATTGGTGTCGGGATGATACTTGGTGTTTGTTCATTTTATTGTTGCCAAAGTTTGCAATCTGTCTGTAGCGGGGGTTGGGGGTACAGCGTGCTTTTATGGTGTTGATTCTTATATTGCACTTGAAACGCGATAAGGGGGGAGCTTTTTGGGAAATATTTGGGTCATTTGCAATTTATCATAGAAGCTCTTTTGTATTTTGAACCCTATAGATTCGGCCTGGAGCGATTTTATATCTTGAAGCCTTCGCGATGCTCTTTCTCAAGTATTTTGTGTCTTGTACAGGCATAAGAGGTATAACCGCCTAAGTATCCAATCAAGAACACCGCTTAATGTAAGCGATAATCACTTCCGAAAAACTCCGGATTTTCCCAAACAAATTGAGGATCTAAGAATCGCTTCTGTACGCTAGATCAAAAGAAGGCCCAAAGTTGCAAGCCCTGCTCGCCCTTGTGTTTTCCCTTGCTATTTGATCATCTTCGTCCCGGATGACCTCAGCCAGCTCCTCCCTCTCAATTGTTTTAGCTTGCTCTGCAGCTTCAGGAGTTTCTGGAATTTCCCTCTGCTCCTTGTCGCGCTCCCGCTCAAAAGCCATCGCAGCATCCAGCCGCTTACGGAAAGCCTGCTCCTGTACTTCTTCTGCAATGACGGCGTAGTGACACCGACGGTACACTCCCAAATCGCTGAGGACCAATCCAATTAGCTCTAGAGCAAAGAGGATGGGGAGCGCATAGGATAATTTAGGATTGCAACCCCCGGACCAAATATCTACGAGGACCTGGTAGACTTCGTGTGCTGGCATTGCATATGCCCATCGATAGAATGCAGGGGAAAGTTCGAATGGTAATAAGATGGAAGTGACGTTGAAGATAACTTGTGTGATGAGTGCCATCGGAACGTATTGTACCGGAAGCCAAACAGTGAATACATCCAGCCAGAGAAAGTTCTCATGGGCAAAGAGCCAAAGGACCGCCCAAGACAGTGCGAATTGGTTTGCGTTGACATTCCAACCTGATCGAAAGGCCCAAATCGCACCAGTTGTACAGAGAGATCCCATGAATGTGTATGCAAGGGAGATCATGTTTCGGTAGATAATGATCCGTCGCGGATAGAGGCGGGCGTAGAGCTTGAATTGAACATAAAGTCCGTTAATGGTGCCTAGGTAGAAGAATTCCTGGATCAGGATCAAAATGATGACGAGGGTGTTGTAGATCAATCGTGATCCTTGAGTTGTTGGCTGGATATTGACACTGGCGAGCTGCCACGGATTTGCGAAGATGGTGATGGCGGTTTGATCTGTTGAGGATAATATTTGCAGGGCTCCAGTGCCATTTGTAGCTGTATAGGCTAGAAGAGCGGCGGATGAAAGAGTTTGCAAGTTTGCTGAAATTAAAGAATCTGCGATCGTAGAATACCGAGCTTCATTCCAGATGTATGTCAAAACGTCTGAACGATTATAGGTGGTAGCAGCTGAGCCGCCAGCTAAGGCGACTTCGAGCTTTTCAGAGGCTCCTGGTGAAGAATACAGTGCTGCCCAGTATTGAGTGCTGCAAACTGCATTTTCCAAGTCATTAGGGGTTGCATATTGTGCCGAAGTTTCTTCCACTAATGTTGGGAAGTTGACTCCCTCTAAAGTCTTGTATCCAACTCTAATTGAAGCTCCGATCACCCCACCATCGTAGTCTACATAGACGACCTTCATGTTATGCGCATGTGCATCTTGTTGAAACAGTGAACCAAAAATGTAAGCGAACAATCCGAGAAACAGAAATTGTAGGATGAGAAAATTGATTGAAGCAGCTCTAAGAAAGGCTCTTCGAGGGCCAAACATGGAAACGTCTGATCCATGGAGACGATTTTCGGTCGCCCTAGGGTATATTTTCAGCATTGGATCAATTTTGACTGGAGCATGAGGATTTATTAGGAGACTCTCTTGGATGCTGTTGAGGGATTTTTTAAATTTCAACGCTGCTGACTTGGACCTGCACAATGCTGAGTAAGCCCGCTGTGTCACGTGCAACGTGGCATCGCTTAATATTACCCCATATTTGGGAATGTTTCTTAGGCGACTTTGTCGACCAATCAGAACGCTCAAGAATGGGTAAGACCTTTCTAATGTCTCATTATGCTTAATCTGTTTTTTGGGCTTATCTCCTTGGAGGTGAGCAACCCTTGTGTTGTGTCACATCCACAAAGGACTGACTTATGGGGGCAGTTGGATTGAATTGAGTCTCCAGGATAGCTATCTACGTGGAGTGTACTATATAGGGGTAGCTAACCTTAGTGGTTGCCAGAGGGGTTCCTGTGGCTACAGTGATGCTTTCGCACTTGACAGGTTGGCAAAGTAAGATAATTTGTAATTCAACTAGAGGCGTATCCCACAGAAAATGTCGGATATTACGTTCTCTATCTCTCATTTGTGTTCTCATACTTAAGGTGAACACTCTTTAGCCTCTCTTATGTATACTATTTCAGAGACAACTCCTTAAACCCCTATTCTCGTGGGATAAGATGGATCGATCTCTACGTGCAATTAAATACATTTAAATTGATGAGTCTGTTCCTATGAACCGCCCAGGACCTAGTTGAGAAATCAGCAGAAAGAGTATTATCTGACTTTCTTACACGTTAATTTGTCCACGAAACCGTTGTCTGCCATAGTTAGTAGAGCGTTATAGCCATAAATGTTATTTGTGACGACTAAGGCTTTGATGTTCGCGCCATAGTCGATAAGTAGCTGGACCATGTTGAGCTCGTAGGAACCTATCGCCTGTGGGAGGAGCATTTGTATCATGCTATCGAAGTATTTTACCTGGATGCCGTTTTCTAGAAGCTATTGCGCTGTTAAAGGACGATTGAATCGTACCGCGGCCTGGAGAAGTAGCTGCTTGTCAATCTAGTTTGCGCAGTCTAGCAAGCCATCCAATATTTCCAACGAGCCTCTGTTACTGCAGTAAAACTTCAGCTTTAAGAACTTGTAGACAGAACTTTGAGTTGTGCGATAAAAACTTGTAGATAGACACAGTCTGTTAGACGGGTGGTTAGGGGCAGACTCAGTATGTTCCAACCTGGATGTTAGCTAAGCTTAGCATGGAAAGGAGATAGGACACCACTTCGTGATCTAAGCATTTCACGGCCGATTTGAGAGCACGTTCCGCATTGTTGTTGTAATTACATATAGTTTCTTGCGCTCTGCTTTCTAGGGTTTCTAGTTTTGTTAGAACTGTTTTTTCAGATACGTTTTTGTTGCGTTTGGCAACTAGCTTGGGCGGTTCTTAGGAACAGACTCATCAATTTTATTGCTATTGAAATCCTTGGAGCATTAAGTGCTTCATAGCTACGATATATATACCCAATTCCCAAAGGAGGCTCTGCCTCTTATTCGGGGTCTCCGGTGCCTGCAGCCTGGAGCTGAATCGGGGTGCCCGAATAAATGAAAGCTGAAATGAGGGAAAGGGAATGTTATATCCAATAGTTTTGAGCGGAACATTTACTAGCCCTTAGATTTACGTTTAAACACGTTCTGTATTATTGTTATAGTTGCGGATATAATTCAAGCTCGTACGGGGAGGATAGGGCTCGCTAAGTTCCTTTATGGAAGACGTATGCCTAGTGTAACCACTGCGACCTGCTTACGTAGGGCAGGACAGGAGACACCACGCCACATAGCCTTATACTGTGCGTACGAAGCAGATAGGAGGCACTACTTGCACGTAGGCCAGAACCGGTCGTACCCTCAAATGATAGGCACAAACGAAGGGGCTAGGCACTTCGTACGGTGGATGATGTGCTCAGGGAGGCTGAAGCAGTTTGCCTTAGCTAAACGCTTACTATTTGACAGCGAGTAGCTAGCTAGCCCTCTCTTTGACAAGTAGGTAGCGGTGAGGCTACTTATTTAGTAATTGCAGGCTGCGAGTAAAGTATGGCTTCGTATAGAGACAAGCAGCTTAGGGTTCTTCATCCTACTATGTAAATAGTAAGTTTTTTCCCCCCAGTTTTAAGACTTTTATAGGAGACCCGCATAGCCTTAAGCTCAAACAGTGTAAGATTAATAATAATAATAATATAGTTGCGGATATTTTCTTACGCTCTGTTTTTTAAGGTTTCTAATTTTGCTGAAATTACTTTTTAGATTAGTTTTCAGCGGAAACATCTACTAACCCTTAGATCTACGTTCGTGTTTGAACGCTTGCAGATGTGTATTCTAGCTGGTATTGTCTTAGATATTGTGGAGGGAATGAATTGATATGCCGTCGAAGTGCACGCCCGTCGAAACAATAGGTAGGACAGCGTGCAAGCTCGAAGCCACGGAATACCTGGCAATAGGGACGTAGGCAACGCTCAGCGCAATGCTCAAAAAACACAAAAGAAAAAACTGGATTCCATGTCCGCAAAGCTTCGTATTAAAAGAATGGTAAAACTGATCTGCGTCCGGAAACTCGTAAAAATAAACTGTAAAAGTATCCGTAAACCCCTGCCCGACCCGTAAGCTTCAAGATGGCCCTTCAAGGTGATGCTTGAAGGTAGTCTACGAGCTAGCTAAATACACTAATGCCCCCAGTACATGAACAACTATCGCCCAGAGTTATATGATTTTGTAGGGGATCACAGAAACCCACCGCGAGATGTAGAATGGTATTCCTTTTCTTATTATTACCTGATAGAAGGTTCCTCGTTTAACATGATATCTAAGCCTAGGACTTAGCTATATTCTAGAGGGGAGTGAGTAGATTCACCACCACCTCGTGCTAGTGTGCTACCGCCTAATGCAGCACCGTCCTCATATAAGCGTCTACGGCAGCAACACCAGCTCCCTTCTCAAGCAGCAGCCACACTACCGCCTTGTGTCCGCAGTCTGCCGCCTAGTATAGCGCTATCTGTCCACCAGTCTCCGCAGCGACATCAGCCCTATTCTTAAGAAGCAGCTACTGTCACGATATAACCCTGTTAAGGGGTTGTTTGATAGCTGGCTTACCCCTAATCTGCACCGAGATGGTGGAACACTATTATAGGTCTATGGGCTGGTCCCTCTTCCATGAGAGCAATAGAATCAATACAATCAACCATCCTCGTGTTCATGTCCTCCGCTTGTAAATCTTAACAGCTACACTACTGCTTCTTGCCCGCTCCCTGTTGCGTAGTGCAGCGTCGTCCATCTATTATTGTCTTCTACATTAACTTCAGCCCTATTCTCTAGTAGGAGCTGCACTATTGTTTCATGCCTGTTCCCTACTGCTTTGTGTTGAAATCACGGGAATAGAGCGGTGATTGTGTGCGCAGCATAGAATAGAATTAATTGATTATATACAATTCTGTGGGACGCAGGTCCCTTATATATTCACACTTCGATACGATGTTCTCCGAGGACTTTGGGGTCTCCGAATTGCCACTAGATCTAGACGATGTTGATCCCTAAAAACTCTTAGGATCGACAGTCTGGGCCCGTCCGAGCCCGTCGACCCTAAAGGATAGCCACTAAAGCTGTTATTCCAACACTCAAGGCTGACGAGTTGCTGCGGAGCTTCTTTAGAGTATAAGATCGGCGTGACATTTGTCCGCAGACGTGTTTCGCTGACAAATTCAAATTCGGGGGTGTTACCTGCACATTCCATAGAGTTCAATAGCATGCAAGAGAATATTTCAACCAAAACCGAACTAAAAATCACGATTGAGAAGTAATGGTATCACATGGTTTATTCCATGCAAGAAGCCAATGACGGGAGCTACATCGAATTAGGCCTCTAGCCTTCAGGGCAACTAGACTTAATAACTTTCTAAATCAATCAATTAATTAACCATTGCACTTAGAGAACGTGTAAAAATGCTAAATTTCGATAGTCAAGAATTCTCTAATATGGTGTAGCAGGAGTAGATAGCAACAGATACAAACGTAATGATAACCGATCAAAAATTCCCCGCCATCTCACACAGTCAAATCCAACGGTGGAGTGCTCTTGAGCGCAACAGGAACACTATTGGACTCCAACTGCCCATTAGCATTCCACATCAGGCGCCAGATGCCAGTAATATTCGTAGATGTAGCCCAGAATTGCATCTCGTAATCCGAGCTGTTGGCCGCATACGCAACACTATTGCCAAACCAGGTGAAGCCAGAAGTAACTACTCCAGTCGTCGTACTATCATTGAACGCTAAGAACCCAACCTGACTGAATGAGCCAGATGCATTTATAATATACATTTTAGCGCTGCCGGAAAATGCGGAGGTATTTGAGGTAACTGTCCATGGAGTGGATATGTCCTCGCCGTAAGTTGTGAAGGTTATGTTACTCGCAACAGAGATCCAGGATGGCGAGCTATATCCAATATACGCTAGGCCTGCAGAAGTTTAATTGTATGGCCAGAAGTTACTGCTAAAGTTGATTACTCACCATCGCCATAGAAGACCTCTATGCCACTGATATTGGTCCCATATGCATATAGACTGGTTACTGATCCGCTAGCTCGTTTGTGGTGGAATGCGGACGTCGGGGAGATTTGGCTAAGGGCTAGGATAAGATAAGTTATGAAAGATTGGACAGACATATTACCGACTTGGAACAGTTGTGGAAGGTAGAGTAAAAAGAAGAGGAATTGAGATTGAAAATGGTCAAGAGTAATGATTTCGGGGGATACTTTACTCCTTAAGTAGATACATTAGTAGCCTCCTCTCAGTGTAGCCGCAAGGCTCATTGAACAAAAGGACAATGGGAGTCATTGATTTGTAGGAGCATGTCCACGGCCGAGCAGGGCCTGACGTACCCGGGATGATGTATCCTTCTCCTGGTGACGAATAAATGCGCTAGGCATAATGCATCGCCCATTTCCCCATTCAGATACGTCTCCGAAGTTGAGGAGCCAGGCAGATTGAGGCTTGGAGGACGTCGCATAAATTGGTAGGGATCAGTGATAACAGTGCGGAGCAGTGGCCTATAATTAGCATTTTCTCCGCTACTGCCGAAGATTCTCCAGCGAAAACCCCGCAGAGGCTCTTGGCCACCAACTTCTCGGTACTCGAGACTACGTAATAATTAATCCTTCGTTTATAACTACGAAACCCTTCGACAATTTCAAACAGCAATCCTGGCGTGGTTCAGATTATACTATAGAGCTGCTTCATCATATAAATAAACTAAGGTAAGAGAGCTGACGTTGTCCTCTTATGCCTTTAATTTTAGTTTGAAATTTGTGGAGAGGAGTTTACCTTCTAAATTGAGTGTTACGTGGTCTCAGAGGCTGAAAACATATTCAAGCCATCCCTCTGCTCTTGTATGTCTCCCCGTCAATGCGATCGTAGTCGTAATCAGTCAGAGCAGTACTCTAGTGATCATTCAGGTTATGACGACGACACAATTCTAGCCCACAGATACGTTGTCATATTTCATTTTAAACATTTGTGGTCTGAATTCTTTTCACTATATATAATGTGACTAGTTACCGCGCTTGAAATGGCCACTTCTCTGCCTTCTCTCAACAATTCCTTGCAATCGAATTATTTCCCTCGATAATTTCCTAAAGAATAAACCAGCTACTAAAGATGCGCTCCTTCAATCCTTGGGTGGTTTTTGGTCTATCTCTTGTTATCTCAGGAGTGTCAGCAGCTCCACAGAGGTCGACGTTATCTAAGCGTTGCACGAACTCTGCTTCCGATAGGGCATGTTGGGGGGACTATGATCTGTCTACTAACTACTATGACGAGGTTCCAGATACTGGAGTCACTGTTGAGGTCAGAAGCCAACAGAGAGCTGCGCCATTGACAGGATGCTGAAACTAATGTAGGTTTACCTTGAACTTGTCAATACAACTGCTTCCTTAGATGGCGTATCAAGGGACGTACTTTTGGTCAACGGGACTTTCCCAGGGCCTACCATTATTGCCAGTAAGTCAAAGAGATCATATTACATTGGTGACCTATCTGATCGCGATCTAGATTGGGGCGATACCGTGGTCGTCCATCTCTACAACGGATTGACCGCCAATGGAACTGGTCTACATTTCCATGGTATACGGCAGAATTACACAAACCCAATGGATGGCGTTCCTTCAATCACTCAATGCCCAGTTGCTCCCGGTGAGAGCATTACATATACTTGGAGGGCTACGCAGTATGGTTCCACATGGTACCATTCTCATTTTTCTCTGCAAGCTTGGGATGGTGTCTTGGGCGGTATTATCATAAACGGTCCCGCAACTTCTGATTACGATGAAGATCTTGGAGTTCTTTTCCTGAACGACTGGACTCACGATACTGCAGATCAAGTGTACCTTTCAGCTGAAACGTCAGGCCCGCCCACTCTCGATAATGGCTTGATTAATGGGACAAACACATATGGAAGCCTGGGGTCTCGTTTCGAAACGACATTTACCGCCGGGACAAGCTATCGGATAAGACTCGTGAACGCAGCCATTGACACGATGTTCAAGTTTATGATTGACAACCACACCATGACGGTCATCGCTGCAGATTTAGTACCTATAGTGCCGTATACGGCAGACTACATTAGCATCGGCATGGGCCAACGCTACGACATCATAGTCAACGCTAGTGAGTCATCTGGCAACTTCTGGATGCGCGCTATCCCACAGACATCCTGCAGCGAGAACGCCAACGCAGACAACATCAAAGGTATAGTCCGCTACGACTCAACGAGCACTTCAGATCCAACCACAAGCGGGTACACATATAGCGACTCCTGCGACGACGAGTTAATCTCAAACCTAGTACCTTATTTCTCCCTTAACGCTAGTTCTGAAGTGTTAGAAGACGATTTCGAAGTCACCGTCGGCCGGAGCGGCAGCTTGTTCAAATGGTACATGAGTGCCACAACCTTCGTCGCAGAATGGGACAATCCAACCGTTCTCCAGATATACAACAATGAGACGAATTTCACGAGCGCATCGCACGTTATCGAGCTTGACACGGCTGATGAATGGGTATATTTTATCATCGAGACAACTGCAACTGTGCCGCACCCGATCCATCTTCATGGACATGATTTCTATATCCTAGCTCAAGGCACGGGTTCGTACTCAAGCTCGACCGTCACTTTGGGCCTTACAAATCCGCCGCGCAGGGATGTGGCTATGCTGCCTAGCGCGGGGTATCTTGTTATTGGCTTTCCGGCCGATAATCCTGGGGCATGGTTGATGCATTGTCACATTGGGTGGCATACTTCCGAGGGGTTTGCATTGCAACTCGTAGAGCGGTATAGTGAGATTGCAGCGCTCATGGATTTTGAGACTTTGAATTCTACTTGTGCGGCTTGGGATAATTATGTAGCTGCAAATAGTGTTGTTGAGGAAGATTCTGGTGTTTGAGTCAGCTTTCTCAGGATTTATTGAGGCTTTATTTTATCCTGTGGGCTCTTCTCACTGATGATATGTAGCGGTGGAGTCGGGTAAATTTTTGATATAGTTAATGCGGCTAGCCGATGAGCATTTGGAAGTGTATAAGTATCGACTGCGTCGCTAGATGAGACCACTAGACAATATACATTTATAGACGGAGCCTTACGATTCATACAGGTCTGCAGCAACCTTGACGCGAAAGTCTTGTTATAGCAAGCCCCAGCCGGTGGTAAGCTTAAAGAGTTTGGCCTAATTTGCCAGCACAGAAGCCTTCGTCCTATAAGTATATCCGTCTAATTACTTTTTGATGCCTCTTCTATCATCGATCTTTAGGATTGGATTTTTTTTTATTATGACTTAGTAGAAAGCAAAAGTTAAGGAGTATAAGGCTTCTACTTATGGAATATCAGAGCGAAGTGAGAGTGCGACCAATGAGTCCTCAGCAGACGGCGAGGCCATGAAATAAGGCTTTGGATGTGCACTCTCCGAGCCGCGACAAACTTTAAGCTAATGAATTAAATCTAACCTGTAGATAAACAATTGAAAGAAGAACGTTGTTTTCGTACAGATATATAGACATTAGCGTTAAGGTTCTCGTCATTTAACGAGATGATATGCACAGGAGGACCACGTTGGTGCCGGTAAAAGCTTATCAACCCCATCCTAAACGTATAAGCCTCAACAATTGTGCTGTCACGGTTATTCTAACAAAGGAATTCCAGTTTACATGCTTACATCTCTTCACAACATTGAGAACACCTGAAAGTTAGTAGGAAATATACACGAATATATCCAAACCACCGAGCAAGTGATTTCTGGCAGCGATGATGGTTACAGTTTATTCTTGGTTCAACAAGCTTTCGACATCACCAATGATGAAAAGTCTTATGCCTTCAGAGAGGGATTCGATTGGCTTGGGAACATCATGGGGTACGTTACAAGGCAATATTGCTGGTAAATACGGCTGCCTGGCTCTGGTATTACTATTTTCGATCAAATCCTTACACTCTCTGTCTTCTACTATTATGTGTCCATTAAAACTGACATATTTGCCGAATAGCATCACCAGGCAAAGTTGGCACTATAGCAGCCGCCGTACGATTCCGAGGGTTC
>Ga0335075_10007046_pt1 | contig 17343 bp, 13 predicted proteins | sample Lox_Sample_24_FD_206723 | JGI IMG/M metagenome (GOLD analysis project Ga0335075, IMG submission 206723) | Soil microbial communities from Loxahatchee National Wildlife Refuge, Florida, United States - Lox_Sample_2.4 | ecosystem: Environmental > Terrestrial > Soil > Wetlands | place: USA...
ATCCGCCGGCCTGGGATCCCAAGACCTCGACGCTGATCCTCGGTGCCCGCGACGCTGTCCTGGTGGACGCGCTCATGAGCGTCCGCGAGGCCACGGCCCTCGCCGACTGGGTGGCGCTGCACAACCGCCGGCTGACGGCGATCTACATCACGCACGGCCACGGCGACCACTGGCTTGGCCTGCCGGTGCTGCTTGACCGCTTCCCCGGCGCCCGCGCGGTAGCCACCGCGGGAACGTGGTCGACCTCGCGCAGCCCGTGCCTGACCCGACGGTCGGGGAACCCGGCATCGAAGACGTGATACGGCGGATCTACGCGGCGAGCCGCTGACCGGCAGAGAAACTCAACGCACGCGCGAACTCGAAATTCAAGGGTGCCGGAATGGCGAAAGAATTGGTAACATAGGCAATCTCTACCCATACAGGGAAGGAAAGCACGCTCTTGTCCCAATTTAAAAGTAGCACGGCACCAAGGTCAGTGTCAAACGGGGACCGCGAAAACGGGGGAAACAGCGTGACCACAGGAAAAGGCGCCGTCGGCGAGGCCTCGGCCGAGCTGGCACGAGAGCAGGCGTACGTCACGATGCTGTACGAGCGGCTGGAGGCGATGCGGGCCAGCACCGCCCGGCGGCTCGCCGAGGTGCGCCTTGGCCCGACAGCGGAGAACGACCAGGGATGGTCCGAGCGCGAGATGTTCGCCCAGGAGTACGTCGACCGGGGCACGGAACTCGACGCCGCGGAACGGAACCTGTGCTTCGGCCGCCTGGACTTCGAGGAAGGCGACCGGTTCTACATCGGCCGGATCGGCTTGCGCGGCGAGGACTACGACCAGCTGCTTGTCGACTGGCGTGCCCGCGCCGCGGAGCCGTTCTACCGCGCCACCCCGAAGGAGCGGCACGGCGTGACCCGCCGCCGTCACCTGCATACCGCGGGCAGGCAGGTCGTCAGCCTGGACGACGACGTGCTCGACCTGGACGCCGTGGACGATACGCACCTGGCCGGCGAGGCCGCCCTGCTGGCGTCGCTGCGCCGCGGCCGGACCGGGCGGATGGGCGACATCGTCGCCACCATCCAGGCGGACCAGGACCGCATCATCCGCGAGGACCCGGGCGGAATCCTCGTCGTCGAGGGCGGGCCGGGCACCGGGAAGACCGTCGTCGCCCTGCACCGGGCCGCCTATCTCCTGTACACGCACCGCAAGCGGCTGGCACGGCGCGGGATCCTGGTGCTCGGCCCCAGCGGCACGTTCCTGCGCTACATCGACCAGGTGCTGCCCTCGCTTGGCGAGAACGACGTGGTGCTGGCGACCATCAGCTCGCTGTTCCCCGGCGTCGACGCCCAGGGCGCGGACTCGCCGGAGGCCGCGCGGGTGAAGGGCGACGCCATGATGGCCGGCGTCCTGGCGAAGGCCGTCGCCGACCTGCGCCAGGTGCCGGCCGCCACGATCGAGATCAAGGTCGACGGCACCCTCTACCGGCTCACGCCCCGCATCTGCCGCCAGGCCCGCGCCGACGCGGAGCAGGCAGCGGATCCCGACACCGGCGATCCGCTGCCGCACAGCAGGGCGCGGCGGACATTCATCCGCGCGGTCATCAGGGAGCTGACCCGGCAGCGTCTGCGCGACCACGGGGGCCTGCGGGCCCTGCAGCCCGGCGAGGAGGAAGAGCTGCGCGCCGAACTGGCCGACGCCCCGGCCATTCACCGCGTGCTCGACGTCCTGTGGCCCGATGTCGCGCCGGAGCAGCTGCTCGCGCGGCTGTACGCCGAGCCCGGCCTGCTCGACCTCACCGACGACCAGCGCGCCGTGATCGCCCGCGACACGCCCGGCCCGTGGACGCCCGCCGATGTGCCGCTGCTCGATGAGCTGGCCGAGCTCCTCGGTGCCGCCGAGGCCGCCGGGCGGGCGGCCAGGCAGTGGGACGCCGCTGACGAGGCAGAGCGCGCCGCGCAGCTCGAGTACGCGGACCAGCTCGTGTCGAAGCTGGTCTCCGACGGCTCGATCTTCGTGCCGCGCCTCGAGCACGACGCGTTCGTCTCCTGGATCGCCCGCCGGAATAACGCCGACGACGAACCGCGCGGCATGCTCGCCGAGCGGGCACTGCAGGACCGGACCTGGGCCTACGGGCACGTGATCGTCGACGAGGCGCAGGAGCTGTCCGCGATGGACTGGCGGTTGGTGCTGCGCCGCTGCCCGGCCCGCTCCATGACCGTCGTGGGTGACCTGGCGCAGACCGCCGCGCCCGCCGGCGCCGATTCCTGGGCGCAGGTGCTCGACCCGTTCGCCGCGGGGCGGTGGCGCACCGCGCGGCTGACCGTGAACTACCGCACCCCCGCGCCCGTGATGAAGCTGGCGGCCGCGGTCCTGCCGCCGGGTGCCGTGCCGCCGCAGTCCGTGCGCGCCTGTGATGAGAGCCCGTGGCACGCCGATGCCGGGAGCGCGGACCTCGCTGACCTGGTCCGCCGGGAAGGCGAGCTGATCGGCGCCGGGCGCGTGGCCGTGATCGCGCCGCCGGCCAGCGTGGCCGGGACCGCGGCGGCGCTCGGCCTCTCCCCCGGGCCGGACCTCGACGCCCCGGTGGCGGTCCTCACCCCCGAGCAGTCCAAGGGACTCGAGTTCGACTCGGTGATCATCGTCGACCCGGCCGGGATCGAGCAGGCATCCCCGCGCGGGCGGGCGGACCTGTACGTCGCGCTCACCCGGACCACCCGCAGGCTCGGGCTCGTCAGCCACGGCGAACTGCCCGGCAGCCTCACGGCTGTGTTCGATCAGCCGTCGGGTCAGCGGATCGGGGGCCGGCTATGACCGGGCACGCGGTAGTGGTCGCCGGCGGCGGCCCGACCGGGCTGATGCTGGCGGGCGAGCTGGCGCTGGCCGGCATCGACGCCCTCCGCTCGGATCTTGAACGACGCCACCTGGGGCTCCCGACCGGATGAGGCGAACCCGCCCAGCGCTGTCCGGCCTGACCACGGAAGAGCGCAACCAGCAGAGCCCCGCCCGGACCACGACCGCCCCGGCGGCGAACGGCTGAGAGCGGCGAGCCACCACGGGAGGGGACGACGCCGAAGCCGTCGCTTTGTGCCCTGATGGAGTCAGCCGTAATGGTACCGGGCCTGGATGATTATCAGTTCATCGTCGGTAACACCATAGACAAGGCGGTGCTCGTCATCGATCCGCCGGGACCAGAAGCCGGAAAGGTTGCGGCGGAGCGATTCTGGCTTGCCCGTGCCTTCGAACGGGGCGCGCCGGGCTTCCTCGATCAGCCGGAGCAGGCGGCGCAGCATCTTCTTGTCGGCCATAGCCCAGTAGGTGAAGTCCTCCCAGCCTTGCGGGTGGAAGACGATGTTCCTCACCGCGGCTTGCTTTCGTCGGCCATGCCTTCAAGCTCTTCCATGGTCTTGGTGATCAAGTTGCGGCCGCTGCGTACTTCCTCGGCGGCAGCCATGAGGCGGGCCGCGTTCGCGGGCGAGCGCAGCAGGTAGTCGGTCTCCGCCATGGACTCGTAATCGTCAGCCGCGATGAGGTAAGCCCGGCCATGGTTTGAGACGATCTCGACGGGAGCCCGGTCATCGTTCACCTGCTTAATCAGCGGGAACAGCCTCTTGCGCGCTTCGGTTGCCGTGATGGCCATGAGAACCTCCTCCTTTTGGTACAGGATTACGGTACCACATTAGTGGTACAAGGGTACGGTACCAGCATGCACGAGAATCCTGTGCGGGTGCCGAAACTGTGCCACGGCTCTGACCTGAGATTTTCTGAATTAGCTGGTGATCTTCATGCGGGCGCCTCAAGGTCAACCGGCCTTGACCTGTTCGCTATTACCTGGGCCGATTGCGAGGGGCGGCGGAGCGGGGCGGCTGGGTGCGCATGTGGTCGCGGACGCGGGTCATGATGTCGCCGAGCTGGTGCACGTCCTCGTCGGATAGGGGATCGAACAGCATGCGGCGGGTCACCTGGATGTGGCCGGGCAGGACGCGGCCGACGAGGTCTATGCCCTTGGAGGTAATCGTGACCACGGTGGCACGGTCGTCGTCGGAGCTGGGGCGGCGGGTGATGAGGCCGGCCTTCTCCAGCAGGCCGGCCTGGTAGGTCAGGCCGCTGCGGCTGTAGACGACGCCGTCGGCCAGCTGTGTCATGGTCAGCGGGCCGTTGGCGTCGGCGAGGCGGGCCAGGAGCTGGAACTGCACGTAGCTGATGCCGCCCTCGGCGCGCAGGTGCTGCTCGATCTGATGCTGGAGCAGGCTGACGGCCTCGATGAGCGCGAAGAGGGCCCCGAGCTCTTGGGAGTCGGGCGCCTGGACACTGTCGGCGTCGGTGTCCGGCCGGCTGTCGGTCATTGCCCCACGCTACAGGCCATGCTGCGAACTCGAAGCACTGTGACCTACCTCACCCCTCGGACGGGGATTGCTTCGAAGTTGAAGCAAGTTAACATGGCCAGCATGTGCTTCAACTTCGAAGCATATGAACGCGGAGCAGATGAACCCGAGGAGAGATCATGAAGGCTGTGCGTTACCACGCTTACGGCGACAGCGACGTCCTGGTCTACGAGGAGGCGGAACGTCCGGCAGCGGGTGCCGGGCAGGTGGTGGTGAAGGTGGCCGGCGCCGCGTTCAACCCGGTGGACGTGTATATCCGCATGGGCGTCATGCGGGAGGTGTTCCCGGTCGACCTCCCGCACATCCCGAACGTGGACGTCGCCGGCGTCATCACCGAAGTCGGCGAGGGCGTGAGCGGCTGGAGCGCCGGGGACCCGGTGATCGCGTTCCTGCCGCTGGCCGCGCCCGGAGCGGCGGCCGAGTACGTCGCCGCGCCCGCCGACGCGCTGGCCGCCGCGCCCCGTTCGGTCGAGCTGGCCGACGCCGCGGCGCTGCCCTCGGCCGCCCTGACCGCCTGGCAGTCGCTGTTCGAGCACGCCGACCTGAAGGAGGGGCAGAGCGTCCTGATCAACGGCGCAGGGGGCGCTGTCGGCGGGTACGCCGTCCAGCTGGCCGCGAAGGCGGGCGTGCTCGTCACCGCGACCGCCAGTGCGCGAAGCGCCGACCGCCTGCGCTCTTACGGCGCGGACCGGATCATCGACTACACCGCTACCCCGCTCACCCAGGCGGTGGCCGGGCAGCGGTTCGACGTGGTGCTCAACCTGGTGCGTACCGACCCGCGGGAGACCGCGCGGGTAGCCGCCCTGGTCGCCGACGGCGGAGCCTTCGTCGGCACCACCACTCCCGGCTTCGACGATGCCGGGCCCGGGGTCCGGGTGGTGTCCGTCTTCGCACGCAGCGACGCTGCCCAGCTCGCCAGCCTGGTCGACCGCGTCGACGCCGGAGACCTGAAAATCGACGTCGCCGCACGGCGACCGCTGACCGAACTGGCCGCCGTCCACGACGAAGCCGTATCCGGGAAACTGGCCGGCAAGACCGTCATGATCCCCTAACCGGGCTGGTCACCGTCGCTAACCGGACTGATCATGGCCGCGCCCGGCCATGATCAGCCGGCCAGCCGGACGAACATCAAATACAGCATCCGTATCACCACAAGCACGCGATCTTGCCAGCCGAGCGGCCGCCACCGCTAGGTCGGTGACGGGGGCGTCTGTGCTGCCGCAGTCCTACCAGGACCTGCTGGCGGTGGCCGCCGCTGTTACCGTCCGCGACGTGGACGCGGCGGACACCGCGGTGCCCGTTGACGCGCCGGTGCCCGGTAAGACCACGACACGTTCGTTCCGGTAATTCACAATATCCCTCGGCGTCGCCGGCCCAAAATTAACAAGAAAGTTTCTTTATAATAGGCCTTGACGGCTCGACCCTCCGGGCATACAAAGTGACCAAATCACCGGTTTACCGGCTCATGCGAGGCACCGGATCGCCTCTGCTCCTCTCACCTCTGGAGGGTCTATGCAGGTCGGAAGACGGATTCTGCGCACAGCTCTCATCGCTGGCTCGGCGCTCGGGCTGACAGCCGGCGGCTCGTTCCTCGCGCTGGCCTCCGGGGCCGCCGCGCAGGCATCCACCGCATGCGCTGCGGCGTGGAGTTCCACCACTGTCTACACCGCCGGCGATCAGGCCAGCGAGGACGGGATCAATTACACCGCCAACTGGTGGACTGAGGGCAACGACCCAGCGACCAACAACGGCGGCAGCGGCTCGGGAGAGCCGTGGACATCCGACGGCTCATGCACCGGCGGCTCGGGGTCGGGGGGAGGGTCGGGATCAGGCTCGGGGTCGGGGTCCGGCACTGGCTCGGTGAGCGGCCTGCTCTTCAGTCCGTACAAGGACGTCACCATCAACATGAACTGGAACACCTACCAGATGCAGTCGGCCGTGGAAGGGTCCGACATTCCAGTGGTGGGCTCCGGCAGCCTGGTGTCGGACTACATCCCGAAGCTGCCCGCGATCACGCTCGCGTTCGCCACCGGGGAATGCGGCAGCGAGACCTGGGGCGGTGTCTCGGGTGCCGACTGGGCTGCCGAGAACGTACCGCAGCTCCAGGCCGCTAACCTGGATTACGTTGTCTCGACCGGCGGCTCGGCCGGGACCTTCACCTGCGACTCGACGGCTGGCATGGAGCAGTTCATCTCGACTTACGCCAGCCCGAACCTGGTCGGCATCGACTTCGACATCGAAAACGGCCAGAGCGAGTCGGACATCCAGGACCTGGTCGCCGCCGCGGTTGGAGCACAGTCGGAGTACCCGAACCTGCAGTGGTCGTTCACGATCGCCACGCTGGGAGCATCCGACGGCAGCTACGGCGGGGTGAACTCACTCGGCAACGAGGTCGTCGAGGCGGTCCTCGGCTCCGGCCTGAACAACTACGTCATCAACCTGATGACCATGGACTACGGCAGCGCGTCCAGCAGCGTCTGCGTCGTCGTAGACGGTGCCTGCGAGATGGCGCTGTCGGCGGAACAGGCGGTGGAGAACCTCGAGTACACCTACGGGATCCCGGCGAGCAAGATCGCCGTCACCCCGATGATCGGCATGAACGACACCACCAGCGAGACCTTCACTCTCGCGGACGTGGACACGCTGACGGCATACGCGGTCGACAACGGCCTGGCCGGGCTGCACTTCTGGTCACTGGACCGGGACACGCCCTGCACCGATGACTACGCGTCCCCCACCTGCAACTCGATCTCCAGCACGACACCACTGGAGTACACCAACGAGTTCCTGAGCGACCTCGGGGACTGACGGAGATCCTAGGACAGGGCCGTGCGCGGGCTACCGTGCGCGGCCCTGCCGCACGATATCGAGCGGCTGCGCGGATCGCTCCAGGATGGTTCTAACGGCAGGCTCGCCTTACTCCCGCCCGGCATCAGGATCCCGGCAACTACAGGTCAGAAGTAGGCGTGGGTGCGTGCCAGGTCCAAGGCCTGGGTGAGGTGCTCGGTTGCCGCCGGCTGGTTCCCTTCGGTCCAGGCAGCGCACGCTTGCGTTAGGGATGATGTCAGGTCGTCGGGGAGCCACTGCTGTGACGGGTCGAGGATGTGGCGGGCCGCGGCGACCGCCTCGCCGAGCTCGCCGGCCTGGAGGCGGACGGCGAGCAGCGGGAACAGGTACACCCAGTCGGTGCTCAGCGAACCCGAGTCGTCGGCTTCGATCTCAGCGGCCAGCCGGAGCACCTCATCGGGGCACCGGTCCTGCCAGGCGAGCCAGCACGAGATCGCCAGGCCTCCCGCCCTGTGACCGATGTCGTGCCTGCCCGCCGCGTCGGCGGCGGCGAACGACTGCGGGAGCAGGGTGCGAACCGCCTCGACGTCGTGCCGGCTCAGCGCGACCAGGCACAGGGTCCGCAGCGAGATGTCGCGCAGCAGCGGCTCGCCGATCCGGTCGCCCAGGGCGAGGGCCTTGGCGAGCTGCCCGGCCGCCTCGGACAGGTCACCGCGCAGCCACAGCACCCAGCCGAGGGATTCAGTGGCATAGCCGACATCTTTGTCCCGGTCTTCGCCGGTATGCCCGGCCTCCGCGATGCTGGCCTTGAGCCTGGCCACGTCCTCGTCATCGACCCGCCACCGGTTGCGCAGCACCCGCTGGTACGTCCACATTCGGTGGAAGGCCGACTTCCGCGCGGGCACGCCGCGGGCCTCAAGCGCCGGCCGGACCCGTTCGAGCACGGCCAGGGCCTTGTCGGGCTCGGAGCTCATGGTGTGCAGGCTGGCCCTGCCGTCGATCATGAGCTCAAGCCACTGGTTAACGAGGGCATCGTCCGCGCTTCCCGCCACGATGTCGCCACCGAGCATCGCCTCGGCGGCGTCGAACGCCCCAGCCGCGTCACCGAGGCGCCCCTCGGCCAGCTCCAGGCGGCCGAGCCGGGTGTGCAGGTGCGCGTGTTCCACCGGGTCCAGCGAGCGCGGGCCGACGTCGGCCAGGCGCAGCGCGGCGTGAAAGGCGGCCCTGGCCTCGTCGCGGCGCGCGGTGCGCCACAGCACGTTGGCCAGTTTGGCGTGCAGCCGGACGGCGTCGGCCGCCATGTCGTCGCCGTTCTGCTCGGTCACGGCGAGAGCCTCACGGAACGACGCGACCGCCTCGTCGTTGGCGAACGAGTCCGTGGCGTGGTCGCCGGCGAGCTCCAGGTAGTAAAGCGCGCGGTCAGCGATCTCAGCCGTCGCGTAGTGCCGGCCAAGGATCGCGGCGACCTCGGCGTGCCGGCCGCTCGTGGCGGCCTCGAGCGCGCGGGCGGCGCGGGCGTGCAGCTCGCGCCGCTCGGCGCGCAGCAGCGCCAGGTAGGTGGCCTCCTGGATGAGCGCGTGCCTGAACCGGAAGGCCGGCCCCGCGCCGTCGTGTGGCTCGGGGTGCACCAGGTCGCTGGCACGCAGTTCGCCGAAGACAGGGGCGAGCGCGGCCGGCGTGGTGCCGAGCGTCGCGGCGAGCACGTCCGCGGTGAACTCGGTGCCGAGCACTGCGGCGGCGCGGACCGCGTCGGCGGCCGCCGGGCTGAGCCGGTCAACGCGGGAACGGACGAGCCGCTCAATCACCTGGGGCAGCACGACCCGCGGCTGGCCGGAGTCTTCGCGCAGCCGCCATACTCCCCGCTCCCGCACCAGGGTTCCGGCCTCAAGCATCTCGGCCAGGCGTTCTTCCAGGAACAGCGGGTTGCCGTCGGCGTTCGCGAGGACGGTATCGAGCACGGGGCCGCCGACCTCGCCGAGCAGTGACCTGGTGAACGCTTCCGCCGCGACCGGGGTGAGGGGGCGGAGCCGGATCTCGCGGGCGCTCAGCGCGGCGTACCCCGTGCCCGCCGGGCCGGTGCCCGGCCTGCTGGTGGCGAGGAGCAGCAGGGGCCGTCCCTCGGTCAGTTCGGCAAGCTCGGCGGTCAGGCTCAGCGACGTCGGGTCGGCCCAGTGCAGGTCTTCAAGGACGAGCACGGTGGGCGCGATGGCGGCGAAGCGGGAGACCAGGGCGCGCATCGCGGCAAACACCTGGCGGCGCAGCTCTTCCGGTGCGGTCTTGCTCGCCTTGCCGGCTTTGTCGGCGTTTGGCGCGGGCTTAGCTTCCGGCAGGCCCATGAGGTAAGCGAGGGGCGTAACGAGGTTCGTGTTGCCCATCAGGCGGGTGAGGGCGTCGGCCAAGGTGGACCTGAGGGCAGCAGCCGGCTGGTCGAACGCAACGCCCAGCCAGCTGGCGAGCAGGTACCGGTACAAGCCGTAGGGGGTGGCGGACGCGTAGGAGGCGGCGCGGCCCTCGAGCCAGGCTGGCCGCCTGCCGCTGCCCGCGCCGAGCCAGCCGATGGAGCGGTTGCGGGCCTCAAGAACGAGGCGGGTCTTGCCGATGCCCGGCTCGCCGGTGAGCAGCACGACCTGTCCCCGGCCCGCCACGGCGGCACGCAGCGCGGTGTCAAGCAGCCGCAACTCCGCCTGGCGGCCGATCAGCGGCGCGCTGCCGCCGAGTCGCGGCCGCCGCTCCGCCGCCGTCGCCAGCGGCGCGTCCAGGTAGCTGGCAATCAGCGGCTTGGTGTCCGGGGTGAGGCACACTTCTTCGCGAAGGCCCCAGCGGAACAGGTGCGCGGTGACAGCGCGGGTTGCCGGGCCGACGAGGATCGATCCGGGATGCGCCGCGGCTTGGAGCGCCGCCGCGGCGCTGACCACGTCGCCGAGTGCGACGTACTCAACCTTCGCACCGCCCCCGATCGGGCCGACCAGGGCCGGGCCGGATTCAATGCCGATTCGCAGGCCCAGGCTCTCACCGGTGCTGCCCGCCGACGGGCAGGCCGCGGTCGCGCCGTCAGGAGGGCCGGCCAGGCGCCCGCTGGCCGCCGAGGTCGCCAGCACCCGGTACGCCGCGCGCAGCGCCCGCTCTGGGTCGTCCTCGTGTGACTCGGGCGCGCCGAACATCGCCTGCAGGCCCCGGCCGGACACCGAGGTGACCGTCCCGCCCAAGGCCTCCACCTCGGCGATGACCGCCGCGAGCGAGCCTCCGACGTAGTCACGCAGCGCCTCAAGGCCGAGCCTGGCGGCGAGGTCGGCAGGGGCGGCCACCTCCGCGAACAGCATGGTGACCGGTCGCCGCTCCTCGCGAGGCGCGGCAGCCGGCCCCGAAATGGGAGGCTGGACGGAAGGCGCGGACGCTGGAGCCGGCGCGGGCCGCGGGACAGCATGCGCGACAGCGGACGCGTAAATCCGTTCAAGCGACGGGGAGACCCGCAGGCCGAGTCGCTCAAGGGCCGCGTCGCAGCGTTCAAAGACGCGCGCGGCCTGCTCCGGGCGGCCCTGGGCGACGGACAGCCGGATCAGGGCGCCGGCCGCTTCCTCGCTTGCCGGGTCGTGGTCGAAGCAGGCGAGCCAGGCCGCCGTCGCATCGCCGGGGCTTGAACCGCTGGTGCGGTCCCTGGCCAGGGCGAGCCTTGCCTCCTGGCGCAGCGCGTTCAGCCGGTCCCTGGCGCGATCCGCCCAATCCGCGTACGGCTCGCCGGGGAGCAGTTCCGCGTCCTCGGCGAGGGCGGCGGAAAGCCTGTCGTCCCTCGGCTGGCCGGGCGTCATCGCCAATCCGGCTGCCAGGGCAGCCGTCAGGTCGTCGGCGTCGACCGTGATGCCAGGCGCCAGCCACAGGTGCGTGAGGTCGGCACCGAGCAGCGCGGTGCCCGGCTCGCCGAGCTCAGCGAGCGCGGTGCGGGCCATGGACAGGGCCTTGGACAGCGAGCGGGCCGCCGTGCGCGGTTCCAGGTTCGGGAACAGCTCCTCGCAGGCCAGGTCGCGGCTCATCCGGTGGCCGGGGCTGACCAGTAGCAGCGCGCACAGCCGCCGGGCACTCGGGCGCGGCCACGATCCCGCCGCCCGGTCGCCCACCGTGATCGTGAACTTGCCGAGCAGGCTGGCCTTGACCGCCTGCCCGGCCGGCGCACTCTGCACGATTTCCGCGGTCACGCCTCCATTATCACCGGCGGGTGTGACATTCCCTGGCTATATTTCCCGGGCCGCGTCCCGTCCTGCCCGCAGCTGTATCGCCCGCTCAACGGGCGAAGACTGGAGGAGGTGTCTTTGGATCTGACGGCGGTCAGGTAATTAGCAGGCCGCCGTCGATGACCACCTACAACGACGACCTGTACGTGACGCCTGCGGACATCCCGGCCGGGACGTTTGGGACGCCGATCAACGTCACGCCCGCGCTGGCGTCGGTCGGGTCTCCGTCGGTCGGCGGGTTCGCGGAGAACCCGGCCACCGACACGGCGGTCATCGCGATCACCGACTTCGACACGTCGGACCTCGCGACGACCCTCGTCTCCGTGAACCTCGCGACCGGCGCGGTGTCCACTCATCCCGGGGAACCCGACCTCGCGTCCGGGGTGGCGGTCAACCCCGCGGACGGGGCGTCGGGTGACGGCGAGGCGCTGGAGGCCGTTGAGGGCGGACTCGGGTTCTTCGACTTGGGCAATCCGGGGAGCGGAACGTTCGTCACCCCGGGCGGCTCGATCTACGAGTTCCCCGTCGCGGTTCCCGGCACCGGCGACTTCCTGGTCGCCGAGGTCGCGAGCCCCGACTACCTCGCCAAGCAGCCGAACAACAACTCCGCCTCCAGCATCGACCTCGTCGACTCGTCGGGAAACGTGCTGCACCGGTACGAGCAGTTCGACTTCTTCGGCGTGTTCCTCCATGACACGGGTGGATACATCCAGGTAAATCCGCAAACCGACAAGGCGTTCACGCTCGGGCCGGGCGGCACCGAACTCTACCCCGTTCAACATCGGCAGTTAAGCGACGACAGGCAGATGGCCCCGGAGCGTCGGCGCTCCGGGGCGTGGGGTGCCAGGTGGCGGCGCTTACGCTCAGGAACCGGTGCCCGCGGCCGGCGCGAGCTCCGCTTCACCGGCGATCGATGTCTTCTGGCGGCTGAACGCCGGGAGCAGGCGGGCCAGGATCAGGGCGCCGCCGATGCACGCCAGGCCCCCCGAGACCACGGACGCGGTGGCGCCGAAGGCGGATGCGACCGCGCCGGACTCGGCGTCGCCGATCCGCGGTCCGGCCGTGACCACCGCCATCTGCACGCCCATCAGGCGCCCGCGCAGCGCGTCCGGCGCGGCGAGCTGGATGATCGTGCCGCGGAAGACCGCGGACAGGACGTCGGCCCACCCGGCCGCCGCGAGCAGCGCGAGCGCGAGGGGCAGCCAGTGCGCCAGCCCGAAGCAGGTGATCGCGGCTCCCCAGACGATGACGGCGACGATGACCGCGCGCCCCTGCCGCCGTACCCGGTGGACCCAGCCGGTGGTGACCGCGCCGAGCAGTGCTCCCGCGCCCGGGGCGGCGTACAGGAGCCCGAGCGTCCGCGCTCCGCCGTGGAATACCGCGAAGGCGAGCGCGGGGAAAACGGCGCTCGGCATGCCGAACACCGTGGCGTTGATGTCGATCAGGTAGGCGCCCTGGATGACCGGCTGCCCGCGCAGGTGACGGAGGCCGGCCACGATCGAGCGCAGGCCCGGCGAATGGCTCGTGCCCGCCGGGCGCTGCCGGCCCATCCGCGATGTCGCCAGCATGGCCACCGCCACGCTGGCCGCGTCCAGCCAGTAGACGAAGCGGACTCCCGCCCCGGCGAGCAGCAGGCCCGCCAGGGCCGGACCCGCCACCTGGCCGACCTGCAGCAGGGCCTGGAACATGGCGTTCACGGTGGCCGTCTCCGATCGTCCCGCCAGGTTCGGCAGCATCGCGGACAGCCCCGACTCGCCGGCGACGGCGCAGCCGGCGGCCGCGGCGGGCAGGGCGAACAACGGCCACAGGGCGGTGCCGACGGTGGCGTTGACCGCCAGGCCGGCGGCGCACAGGGCGGTCAGCAGCTGCGAGGCCAGCAGCAGGGACCGGCGGTCGACGGCGTCGGCGAGTGCTCCGCCCACCAGTCCCCCGGCGATCAGCGGCAGCAGCTGCGCCAGCGAGACAAGCCCGACATCGAGGGACGAACGCGTCAGCGAGTAGACCTGATACGGCACCGCGACCGTGGTGAGCTGCCCGCCGAGCATGACCACGAGCTGCCCGCCGAACAGACAGCGAAGATCGCGGGATTTCCGCAGCGGCCTGGCGTCGATCACCAGATGCCGCCCGATCCGGGCAATGCGCTTCATGGAAGCGACCCTAACGGACTGACTGACCGTCAGTCAATAGAATGACTGACGGTCAGCCAGTAAGCTGGGTGATCGCAAGCAAGAACAGCGCCAGCAAGAACAGCGCCAGCACACCGATAGGAGCCGGTGATGACCCGGACTAAGCCTGCCGAACAGCGGCGCGCTGACCTGCTCGCGGCGGGCGAGGAACTGTTCCTCGCCAAGGGCGTCGCGGCCACATCGCTTGACGACATCACCAGCCGCGCCGGGGTCTCCAAGGGGTTGTTCTACCTGTACTTCCGCTCCAAGGACGAGCTGCTCGCCGCCATGCAGGACCAGTTCTCGGTCAAGCTCGCCGACCGCATCCGCGCCGCGACGGACCTGGCCGGGGACTGGCCCGGCAAGCTCGACGCGTGCGTCCAGGCGATCTTCGACAGCTACCAGGAAAGCCACGACCTGCATGAGGTCCTGTTTCAGCACGCCGGTCACGTGTCCGCCAGCCACCGTTCGACCCATGCCCTCGTGCTGGGCGCGATCAGCGACCTGCTCGCCGGCGGCAAGGCGGCCGGCGTGTTCGATGTCGAGGACCCGGAGGCGACGGCGGTGTTGTGCTGGGCGAGCACGCACGGCTTCGACCCGGGCTTCCAGAGCGAGCCCGCGCCGGCCGACCGCAGGCTCATCAGGGCGGCCAGGCAGCTATTCCGCCGCGCGGCCGGCCTGACTGCCGGACCGCAGGGGTTACGATTGCGAGTCAGCCCGGTTCGTTCGGGATAATGATTTTGGTTTTTATCTACCGAGCAGCGGCTGGAGGAGCCGCAGGACCTGGGCATTCGGTTCTATAGTGGGCGGACGCCCGCGCTCGGCGGGCGGGCTCTGGCAGAACGCCCGGTGCGGCCGATGAACGCCACGAGCTGGAATGCCCGGATGGGTCGCCGGCGTTCAGGAACGCCGTGAAGCACATTGGGTTTCTTTCGTTCGGGCACTGGTCGGCCGCGCCGGGATCGCAGGTCCGGTCGGCGTCTGACTCGCTGCTGCAGTCGATCGAACTGGCGGTCGCGGCCGAGGAGATCGGCGCGGACGGCGCCTATTTCCGCGTGCACCACTTCGCCAGCCAGCTCGGCTCCCCGTTCCCGCTGCTGGCCGCGATCGGCGCGCGCACGAGCCGCATCGAGATCGGCACCGCCGTCATCGACATGCGCTACGAGCAATCATAGTATGATTTACCCAGAAGTGCATCCCCCCGCAGAAAGAGGCCCGATGAGCAGCAGTTATGGAGCTAGGCCGTGAGGCTTCTGCCGGTGATCCGGCTGTCCCTATTCACAGAGGCGAGCACGTCCCCCGAGCGCCAACTAGAGAAGATCACCCAGTACGTCCGGCTCGGTGACCACGACCTGGTGCCGATCGATGAGTCCGACTATGACCTGGACGTGTCCGGCGCGGTCAGCCCGTTCGACCGGCCTGGCCTCGGCAAGTGGCTGAGTGACGACCGGCTGGACGCCTGGGACGCGCTGTGTGTCGCTAAGCTCGACCGGCTGACGCGGAGCATCTTCGACTTCACCAGCCTTATCACATGGCTGGACGCGCACGGCAAGGCCCTCGTGTGCCTCGACCCCATGCTGGACCTCTCGACGCCGGCCGGGCGCGCGTTCGCCCATGTGATCGTCAGCTTCGCCCAGTATGAGCGCGAGGTCATCGGCGCACGGGTCAAGGACGCACACGACAAGCTCGTCCGCGACGGCCGGTACACAGGCGGCATGGTCCCGTTCGGCTATCGCCCGGTCAAGCTCGACAAGAACTGGGGATTCGAAGTCGATCCCGAATACGGCCCGCTGGTTGCCGAGATGGCTGACCGGTACCTCCGGTACGAGTCACTGGGGAGCATCGCCCGGTGGCTGCGGGACTCCGGTGTCCCGTCGCCCAAGAACGTCATCCGCCAGCGCAACGGCAAGCCGCTAACGATCACGCCATGGAGCGCGGCGGCCGTCCGGATTGTCTTGTCCAGCCCGGCCGTCCTCGGTGCCGTGACGAATGCCAAGCACGAGCCGTTGCGTGACGACCAAGGCGTGATCGTCTACCGTGCGCCCGGCCTGATCACGCGCGATGTCTACGAGAAGATCCAGGCCCGCCTCGCACAGAACCCGGTGCCTGTCCGCGTCAACTCGACGCCGCTGCTCCAGGTCGCCTTCTGCGCGAACTGCGGAGCGCCCGTCCACCGTACGACCACGAAATCCACCACGGGCGGCAGGTACTACGACTACAGCTACTACCACTGCCATAACGCCCACATGCTGAACGGCCGGTGCGAAGCCAAGCGCGTCAAGGCCGACGACCTGGAAGAGGCTGTCTTCGGCAAGCTGCTCGAACTCGTCGGGGACGAAGAGCTGACCGAGGACCGCATCGTGCCCGGCAGGGACTACAGCGAGGAGGCCGCGAAGATCCTGGAGCAGACACAGCATCTCCAGCGCGAGATCGGGCAGGCCCGGCTCAAGCGCCAGGACTACAGCGAGCTACAGGCACGCCTGGACGCCGCCAACGCCGAACTCGACAGGCTGGCCAGCCTCGAACCCATACCGGCCCGCATAGAACCAGTGCGCCTCGACAAGACGTTCAGGCAGCGCTGGAAAGAGCTGGACATGCAGGGCCGGAACGCGTACCTGCGGGAGTCCGAAGTCGTCGTCTACGTCGAGCCGTGGGGCGAGGATGACCCGCACATCCTGACGGTACCCCGGCCGACGAGCGACCAGGCGTACGTCCTCTTCGGGCACGGGATGCGGATCGTGATCGACATCGGACGCCTGGAGCGGCTGCGCCAGCAGGCCCGGCACGCGTAGGCCGGGCACGCCGAAGACCCCCGCCATCCGCAGACAGCAGGGGCCTCTGATCGGCAGGAGCTACATTGCGTCCTCGGCTGCGTCCTCGCCCAGGGGGCCGACCTGCTGCCCGAGGGACTTGCCGAACTGCCCAGCGCCTAACACGGTGCCCGGAGTCGGCTGGGACGAGACCGACCGTCCGGTGCCCAGTGCGGTCTCTACCGCACCCGGCTTGCTGACGCGGCGTGCACCCAGCTCGTTGCCCGCGCTCTCGTAGTGGCTCCGCGCCACGTCACGCAGCTTGTCTGCGAACTCGGAGCCGTAAGGGTCTTCGGCCCACTCCGCAGGCCGGGCCGCATTCTCCTTCGAGCGCTGGTCGTTCCCGGCGAACCGGCCCGAGTTCTCGATACGGTCGCTGACCGACTGGTACGGGTACTTGCCAGCGGTCCAGTCACCCGGGTAGCCGCGAGGCACGATGTCCGAGAACTGCGAGCCGACCTGCGAGCCGGGCTGCGGCGTGGTCGATGCCATCGGAGGCTTAGCGATCTTGCCGTAGACATCCGTGTACGGGTCCCTGGCGACTGGTCCTTCGACCCTGCCCGGGTAGCCGCCCATGATGTCCCGTGCAATACGGGTAGCGATGTCGCCGTGCTGCTCGATCTGGACATCAGGCCCGGTGTACTGACCGCCGGATGAGTACTCAGGCCGCTGCTGCTGTGGCTGCTGTGGCTGGCGCTCGCCCTGGACGTGGACGTGGACCTCTGGCGTCTCGCGCTTCGGGCTCATCTTGTCGATGGCCGAGGTCATCCGCTGGGCGCGCTGGTCCCCGAACTGGAGTGGAGACATAGCCGGGCGCATCGCCTGCCGGGCGCTCTTCGACACTTCGTGTAACTGGTCAAGGTTGTAGCTCTGCGGGGTGCTGAACGTGCCCGCTAACTTGCTGGTGGATGGCTCACGCTCGCGAGACATCTGCTTGATTGCCTCGGTCAGCTCGTCCCTCTCGGGTAAGCGACCGGCTGCCGG
>Ga0335075_10007047_pt1 | contig 17342 bp, 12 predicted proteins | sample Lox_Sample_24_FD_206723 | JGI IMG/M metagenome (GOLD analysis project Ga0335075, IMG submission 206723) | Soil microbial communities from Loxahatchee National Wildlife Refuge, Florida, United States - Lox_Sample_2.4 | ecosystem: Environmental > Terrestrial > Soil > Wetlands | place: USA...
ACCTTGCGCAGGGCGCCGTCCTTCTCCCGAGCCACAAATATAATGTAAAAACGTCTACGCAATGGCTTGTCCGGACCCCATCCGGAGCACTCCTTTTCCGGGTGACAACCGATCCAAAACTGGGTTATCGGCTTTTCTTTGAACCGTATCAGCCATACCGTCCCCCGTCAATCCTTCTATGGGGAATACGGTACTAAGGTCACCACTGGGCGGCCCCCCGGAACGACCGAAGCGTGGCATCAAGGACCAGCATCAAGCACCATTGGATGCCAGCGGTCGTCGCCCGGCGAAATGGGAGCAGCGCCCTCCCACGTCGATGCTTTATGAGCCTGGTCCAGGAGCGCGATGCAACTGGATTCCGCGCCGCAGCATCCCACCTACGCCGGAAAAGATCAGGAAATCAGCATCCGGCTGAATGCCTTCTCCGGTTTCTTGGTTCGCTTAAGGAGCCTTTGCCGTGCCGCCTGCGTCCTCTCCTGAGTCCGCGCCGTGCCGCGTCTATATCGTCGACGACGAATGGCTCATCGCCCAGACACTAGCCGCCATCCTGTGCAAAGAGGGCTTCCAGGCCCACGCCTTTCACAATCCGGACCAGGTGCGGGTGCGGTCGATGGAACATCCGCCGGATGTGCTGATTACCGACGTCATGATGCCCGGCATGACCGGCATCGAGCTGGCGATCGCGTTGCGGCGAGCCGGCCACGACGGTCGCATCATTCTGTTCTCCGGCCAGTCAGGCGCTCTGGATCTGCTATGCGACGCCCGTCGCCGCGGCTACAATTTCGAATTGCTGGACAAACCCCTGCACCCCCTGCAGTTGCTGCTACGGATAAAAAATATGCAGAAGCCTTCGTCAGAGCGCCGGGCACGCACCGACCGGCCTAACGCGCCGGACGCGAGCGGGTCCTGTCCTGCAGCGTAGTCCGAGCTTCAGAACAACTCGGCTTGTGCAGAGGGTTTAGAGCATTTTCATGGTTACCGTACCGTTGCTGCTTCTCGCAGGGTCGCCGCTCCCTGTTGGTCGCGTCGACTCGATATCACGGCTTCGGTTTACAGCAACCCTGAAAATGGTTTAGCCTGCCGCCGATTGCGGCAGGATGGTATCCTTACCATTTCTTATGCGACTGAACGCGCATCTGCTCCGCAGCACCATTGTCGGCGCGCTGGGCGGCCTGCTTTTCGGCTTTGACACGGCAGTGATCGCCGGCACGACGGGCCAGCTGACGCAGGTGTTCCATCTGGTCTCCAGGCTGCACCTGTTCATTCCGAATCAGGGTCTGACCGTGGCGATCGCCGTCTGGGGCGCCGCCATCGGCGCGATGACAGCTGGTCCGCTCGGGCAGAAAATCGGCGGGCGCGAGGCCCTGCGCATCATGGCCCTGCTCTACCTGTTATCAGCGCTGGGGTGCGCGCTGGCCTGGAGCTGGCCGTCGCTGCTGGCGTTCCGGCTGATCGGCGGCCTGGGGATTGGGGGATCCTCGGTACTCGGGCCGGTTTACCTGGCCGAACTCGCGCCCGCGCGGCTGCGCGGTCGCCTGGTGGGTCTGTTTCAGATCAACATCGTTGCCGGCATCCTGCTGGCGTACGCCTCGAACTATGTGGTCGCCAGCCTGGTCGCTGGCGGCCATGCGTGGCGCTGGCAATTTGGCGTGGCTGCGATTCCGGCGTTTTTCTTCCTGGTGTTTCTCTTCGGTATCCCGCGCAGTTCCCGCTGGCTGGTAACGCAGAATCGGATCGAAGAAGCCAGGCAGGTGCTGGAACTGATGGGCACGCCAAACAGCGAGGCTGAGCTGAAGGAAATTGTGGACTCGATTCATGTGGAACGCTCCCAGCGCTCGGAGCCACTATTCCGAAGAAAATACCGGCTGCCGATCTTCCTGGCTGTGACCATCGGCATGTTCAATCAGCTCTCCGGCATCAACGCCATTCTCTATTACGCAAATGAAATTTTCCGGTTCGGCGGATTCAGCAATCTCTCCGCGGATAAGCAGGCGGTGCTGCTGGGCGCCATGAACTTTGTCGCGACGCTGCTGGCGATGTCGGTCATCGACAAGCTCGGACGCAAGAAGCTGCTGTTGATCGGTTCTGTTGGCACGGCGGGAGCGCTTGCGGGCGTCGCAGCGATCTTTCACACGCACAGCCATCAGGCTGATCTGGTCTGGCTCCTCGTCGGTTTCATCTTTTTCTTCTCCATTTCGCAGGGAGCAGTGATCTGGGTCTACATCAGCGAGGTCTTTCCGACCCGCGTGCGCTCCAAGGGCCAGAGCCTCGGCAGTTCGTCGCATTGGATTATGAATGCGCTGATCTCGGGGTTTTTCCCATGGGTCGCGGCTCACTCGGCTGCTACGCCGTTTGTGTTCTTCTCCGGAATGATGGTGCTGCAGTTCTTCATGGTGCTAACCATCTATCCGGAGACGAAAGGCGCCAGCCTTGAACAATTGCAGCAGCGGCTGGCGATAGACTGAATCAGCGCTAACGGCAGGCTAAACCCGCGGCGACTGCAGCCAGCAAAGTGGAGAGCGCGTTCACCGCCTCGTTGTTCAGCCAGCCTCTGCGCTCGGGGATGGCTCCGAGAAGGCTGTCGAAAAAAAGCCCGGCAATGGCGGCGCCAAGCGTGACGAGGGCCTCTGATCGAGTCAGCATCAGGGCGGCCTGACCGGCCGCAACCACGGCAGCTGCGCCCGCACAACCGGCGAGGGTGCCCAGCCATGTGATGGCGCCATCCGTCCCGCGGGGAACGCGCTGGAGCGTCGTGAGCAGGCGCGGTTCGCCGCCCAGCACCTGCCCTAACTCCGATGAAAGGGTGTCCGCCGCAGCTTCGGCGAGAGCGGCGAGCATCGCTGCAAGCGCAGCGCGACTCTCGGGAACGGCTGAGCCGAATCCAGAGCCTCGAGCGAGCGGAATCCCCGCGATCACCGCAACGCCCAGATTTGCCGCGACCTGCGAAGCTTTGCGTCCGCGCCTGTCCTCCGCGAGGCCCAGCGCTTCCTTGCGGCGCCGACCGAATCGTGTTGCGGCAAGTGTGAGCACCACGAGAACGAGAAGCGGCCAGAGCGCGGTATGCCAACCCGGTGTGGTCAGGAAAAAAGCAGCGGTGAAGACCCCACCCGTGAACGCGCCGCCCACGGTAGCTGCCTGAAAACACCAGACCAGCGCCACGAACGCAACGCTGATTCCCGCGTCGAGCCACAGAATGCGGTCAGCGGCCTGCCAGGCGGCGAGGATGCCCCAAATGGCAGTGACCGGCACAACCGCCAAAAGCACGGCCTGCGATTGCCATCGCAGCGCGGACGGACCGGCGTACCCGCTTTGTTTTCTCAACCCACTCATAGCCGTTTTCAACCACAGGCGCAAAGCTCGCCTGGTACAGTACAATCATCTTTCTACCAGTACACAGGGAACCCCGCGCCACCATCGTGGCCGGGCGGAGGAGTCAGGTACTTGCGAGTGCGTAACGTGGCATGGCTGGATCGCTTGCACGGCGTATGCGGCCAGAGGTTGTTTCGGCCCCAGACGGGGACCGGTAGCGGGACTCCTTTCCAAGCGGCGGCTATCGCCTGCGTTTCGGCAACGTTACTGGCTTTGGCGGCTGGATGCGGGAACCAGTACCGTCCGGTGGTCACGCCCATCAATCCAACCGGACCGGCTGGGCAGCCAACGGCGTACGTGACGGTGTTTTCGCAGCCCGGCGCGACCGGAATCGTCGGATCCTGCGCCAGTGGGACAACCTACTCGATACCCAGCGTCATTACCCTGGTGGACTTTTCCGGGGATTCGATCGAGGACCAGGCGGAAGGCGGTTACGGGCCGCTGACCTTCTCGCTGGAATCCAGCGGCTACCAGGTATTCGCTCCCAACTGCGATGGGACCGTCACGACCTCTGACAACAGCGCTGGGTCGATCCTGACCAAGAATATCCAGACCAGCACGCTGCTGGCCGGGGCGGATCCGACGAATACCCTGCTGGATGAGAGCACCCTGTACGTTACGGAAACGGGGAAAACGACGGGCTGTCCGGCGACCGATTGCGTGGGCCAATTCACGGGCGGTGCGGGTGGTACGCAAGCGCTCAAGCAGGAGATCCCGGTAGCTCCGTCCCTGTTGAATCTGGTGGGGAACGGATCCAGCGCCCGGATCTACGCCATCAGCCAGGGCAATTCAGGGACAGGTCCGCAGCCGTACTGGGGCGAATGCGACAGTCCAGCCGCCGTGGCTGCTCTCGGCGAGACGGGCGAAGCGGACGCTATCGAGACGGCCACCAACACCATCTCGGCAAAGCTGCCCCTGGGGGTTTGCCCCGTTTACGGCTACATGACTCCCGACAGCCTGCGGACCTTCATCATGAACCGCGGCAGCGGAACGATTACGGTCATCAATTCGCAGCTCAACGCGATCGATGCGCTGCACCCGACAATCACTCTGCCCAGCTGCACGACGGCTTCCGGAACGACCCCGGCGGGGCCGGTTTATGCGGACTACTATCGCGACGGCGAGGTTCTGGTCACTGCGAATTACGATTGCAACACGATCAGCATTATCGATGCCAGCCTGGATGTTTACGGCAACGACAGTGCAACCTTCGGGACCGTCCTGGCGACCGTGAATCTGGCCAACGGCCCAGGATGCCCGACCGGCACGGATACATACTGCATGCATCCGGTTGAGGTTTCGGTATTGCAGGATGGAAGCCGCGTCTACGTCGCCAATCAGGGAGACATCTCGGCAGGCACTGATCCCAGTACTGGATTGCCGGTCGTCCCGGGCAGTGTTTCCGTAGTGAACCTGTCGAACTATTCGGTTGAGACGACTATCCCGTTGACCTCGTGGCCCCACGCAATTGGATCCATCTACAGCTATCCCTACGGGAAAGTCTATGTGGCCTCGCAGGACAGCCCGTACCTGACGGTGATCCGCACGGACACAGATACAATATCCGCTACCCCGGAAGTTCAGGGCAACATCGTGGATATGCGTGTGAATGCCCAGTATCCCGAGCAGTCGACCTCCGGCAGCGGGAACGAGCAGACAGAAAGCCGGTCGGTGGGATCAGGGGCCCCCTAGACAGAGGTGAAGGCCGGCGGCATCGTCCCGCCCGCACGCTGTTCGATCAGGGCTCTGAAACCTGTCCTGCTCCAGGCGAGCTACGGAGTTACCCCGGTCTCATAGTTCAGCGTGGAAAGGGCCAAGCGGTACTGGTACTCCGCGCTCGAGTTCTGGATCTGGGCGCTCGTCTGTTGTAACTGTGCCTGGCTCAGCTCCACGATCGAGCTCAGTCCCAGTTTGTAGCGGGTCTGAGCAAGCTCCAGCGCCAGATTGGCTTCCTGCAGCAGTTGCGCGGTCACGTCCATGCGCCGCCAGGCCGTGTTGGCCTGCAGCCACGAGGTGCGCACATCGCGGACGATGTTGTCACGGAGATCCCGGGCAACTTCGGCATCGGCCTGGGCCCGGAATTTTGCCTCCTGAGCCTCGGAGTTATACAGGAAGCCATTGAAGATGGGGAGATTGATGTTGCCGCCTATGCCGCCCCACCAGTCCGCGGTGTAATAGGAGTCGGGCCGAACCGGAACCACGCCCGCCGTGCCGGCTGCCGTAATGGACGGGAGCATCTGCTCCCGTTCTGCGCGAGCGTACTTCTTCTCTGATTGGGTGCCGTAGTTCAGGGCCCGCAGATCCGGACGCTGCGCGAGGGCATCGCGGATGAGATAGCCGACGTTCGCCGGAGGCGGAGGAGGCGCGGTGGTAGTTTCTACCAGCCGATAGCGCACGCCTGTATCCAGCCCCAGGATTGCATCCAGCGCCGCCATGGAAGCGTCCGCGTTGTTTTGCGCATCCAGCTGCAGCAATTGCGCCTGAGAGAAATCCACGTCGGCAAAAGCCTGATCCACGGTGGATTTCAGCTTGTTACGGGTCATGACCCGAATTTGCTGGTCGGTGGTGTGGCGAGTGGCCACGGTCTGACGCGCCACGTCCAGTTCCGCCTGGGCCAGCAGTGCGTTGTAGAACGCCTGGTCCGTCGCCAGTACCACCTCCTCCGCGGTCGCCAGCGCATTCGCGTTCGAGGATTTTTCCTCGAGCTTCTGCGACAGGATGAGATTGTGAGTGTGCCCGAAGTCGTAAATGAGCTGGGTGAAGCTGACGCCTGCGCCGGCGTGCTCGAAGAGGCGCGACGCCGTGAGCGAGCCAGCGGAGATGCGCGTGGCTTCTTCAGCCTCCACCCCGGTGGCGGCCAGCGTCGCAGTCGGCAGCTCAGCGGAGCGCGTCTCGCGGTACGTCTGGTGCTGGGCGAGCGCAAGAAGCTGTCCCACGTGGATGCGAGGGTTATTGCGCATGGCCATCTGCTCAGCTTGCTGCAGCGTCAGCGTTGGCAGGTTTCCAGCCGATGCTGAGGGAGCTGTACCCGCCCGAGCGGGGATGGCTACCATCGGCGCAGGAGCAGCGGGAAGCCTGGTTTGGGCGGCCGCCGGGAGCGCCAGGGCGAGAGTCATGGCGTAAATGCGCTTGTTCATGCTTGTGCTCCATGTTGCCCGACAATGCGGCGTTCCTGACGTGTGTGGATGATGAGGTAGACAGCGGGCACCACGAACATGGTGAGCACCACTGAGACTCCCAGGCCGCCGATGATGGCGCGGGCCAGGGGAGCGTATTGCTCGCTGCCGGCCTCGGCGCCGATGGCCATGGGAATCATGCCCAGCAGGGTGGCCAGCGAAGTCATCAGGATGGGGCGGAGGCGCATTTTGCAGGACTCTACCGATGCTTCCAGCAGCGGCAGCCCCTGGGCGTGCAGGATGTTTGTAAAGTCGACGATAAGAATGCTGTTCGAGACCACGATGCCGGTCATCATGATGGTGCCCATCAGCGACATGATGTTCAGCGTGCTCCCGGTCAGCACGAGCGTCAGCACCACGCCGGCGATGCCGGGAGGAATGGCCATGAGAATAATGAAGGGGTCGGCAAAGGAAGCGAACTGCGCCATCAGCACCAGATAAACCAGTGCGATGGCGATGATCAGCCCGACACCGAATTGCAGGAATGCGGAATTCATTCTCACCACAGCGCCGCGCATCGTGACGAGCGTATTGTGAGGCGTGTTCGTGTGGGCAATCAGACGGCGGATTCTCCTGCCGGTCCCTCCCAGGGACTCGGTTTTCGTGGAGACGTAGATATCGAAGACGCGCCGGATCTGATAGTGATCGACTTCGGTCGGGGTGTTGATGAGATTGATGCTGGCGACGGAACTGAGCGGCGTGTATCCCTCCCGGTGGTCGCCCTGCCAGATTTGCGGCATCGTGTTGTCCGCAAAGTGAGCCTCGTCCATGGGATCGTAGCCCTGGGGTTGCACGCCCCGCAGCGGGATGTTCTCGAAATCCTGCATGGTCATGTGGTTGATCCAGCGGTTCGCGTACTGGACCGTAACCATGTAGTTGTTGCCGGTTTTTGGGTCGATCCAGTAACTGGGCGCGACCATGCCGTCGGAGGTCATGGCGGTGATCACGTTGTCGACCACACTCTTTGCAGAGAGGCCGATGAGGCTGGCCTTTTCGCGATTGATGTTCAGCTGGATACCGGGGTAATCAATCTCCTGAGGGATGAATGTCGAGCTGACATTGGGAAAGGTCCGAATCCTGGCCGCCAGTGCGGCCGCAATGCCGTAGTTCTGCGCCATGTGGTTGGAGTAACTGACCTGTACGTCGATGGGCGCGGGCAGTCCCTGATTAATTACGCCGCTGATGAGGCCGCCGGCGTGGAAGTAAGTCGTCAGCTCCGGCATCTGTTGCGAAAGCTTGCGCCGCACCATCCGCATGTATTGAAAGCTGCTGATTGCATGGTCTTCTTTCAGGCTGACCTGGACGAAGGCCGTATCCATCGAAGCATTCGGAGTAAAAATCGAAGACAAATCAGGGTAGACGCCGATGTTGGAGACGATCATGCCGAGGTCCGACGGCTGCACCGTCTGGCGGATAATCCGCTCCACTTTGGCGATATAGTCGTTGCTGACGCCCAGGCGCGAGCCGGCGGGCATTTCGACGTTAATGATGAACTGGCCGGGGTCGGTTCGCGGGAAATACGCCAGACCGAGGAATGGAAAGGCAACGAGCAGGCATACGGCTACGCCGCCGAGAATCACACCGGTGGTCAGCCACGGACGTTGCAGACTCTGCCGCACCACCTTCTCGTACCAGTTCACCATCTTCTGAAAGTAGTAGTTAAACTTGTCGACCACCCACTGGAATCCGAAGCTGCGTTTCAGGTGCTTCTCATGGCTTTCGATGGCATGATCCTGCGCTGCATGCCCATGGAGGAACAGCGCGCAAAAGAGCGGAACCACGGTCATGGCAAAGATGTACGAGGCGAACATGGAGAGCACCACAGCCAGCGCCAGCGGCGTGAAGAGGTACTTGCTGACTCCGGACAGGGCGGCGACCGGGAGGAAGACGATGGAGGTGGTCACCGTCGCCGCGAGAACCGCAAGCGAGACTTCTGTTCCGCCCTTTTCCGCGGCAATTCGCGGCGGCTCGCCGATCTCCATGTATCGGTAGATATTCTCCAGCACGACAACGCCGTTATCGATGAGGCGGGACAGGGCGAGAGCGAGGCCGCCCAGAACCATGGTATTCAGAGAGCCGCCCATGATGTTGAGGATCAGCAAACAGGCGAGCGCCGCCAGGGGAACGGACAACATGACGGCAACGGTCGCGCGTGGGCTGCCCAGGAAGAGCAGGATCATCAGCCCTGTGAGCAACAGACCGATGCCGCCCTCCTTGCCCACGTTCTTCAGAGCCAGTTTCACGAAGACGGACTGGTCGAAGACCACTGACGTTTTGAGCGCAGCCGGGACATCCACCAGGTGTCTGATGGCGGCGCGAATCCCGTTTACGATGGTGATGGTGTTGCTCTTGCCGGCCTGTTTGAAGATGGGAACATAAACGGAGCGCTGGCCGTTGATGCGCACAATGTTGTACTGCAACGCGCCGGAGTCAACCGCCTTGCCGACGTCGGCCACGAGCACCGAGCCGTTCCCCACCGACTTCAGCGGCATTTCGTTCATGGACTTCGCGCTGGGAAACTGCGCGTTGGCGTAAATGTTGTAGTCCTTGTTGCCGATGCGGACGTCCCCCGCGGGGAGAATCAGGTTGGAGCTGTTAACCGCCTTTACCACGTCGTTCAGGCTGAGATCGTGGGCTTCCATCTTCAGCGGATCCACGTAGACCTGAATCTGCCGATAAGTTCCGCCATAGGGTTGCGGGACCGAAGCGCCCTGCACGTTGGAAATCTGATCGCGCACTTCGAATTGGGCGAGATCCTTTAACTGCGTTTCATTGAGATCCTTGCCCTGCAGCGTGACCAGACAGACCGGCTGAGTGGAGGCGGTGAGCCCCAGCACGACCGGAGGCAGCGTGCCCGGCGGGAGACGCCGCAGGTCGGCCATAGCCAGGTTGGCGATGTTGCTGAGGGCGGCGTTTGGGTCGGTACCCGGCTTGAAGTAGATCTTGATGAGGCTCACGCCGGTCAGCGACCGCGATTGGCTGTGATCGACGTTGGCCGCCAGCGTAAAGAAGCGCTCGAAGGTATCGGTGATGTCCGCCTCAATCTGCTGTGGCGGCATTCCGTTGTAGAACGTCGCCACCACTACGACAGGCATGTCGATGTCCGGGAACAAATCGACCGACATCCGGAAGATATTGACTGCGCCGATCAGCAGAACAATCAGGGAGAACATCAGGATGAAAAACGGGTATTTCAGTGCAAACTTCGGCATTCCTTACTGGCCCCCGTTCCCGGAACTGAGCTGACCGCTCATGTCGATGACGCCGCCGGACTGAGGCGCGACCTCGGAAGCTGGGGTCTTCTGCATCACCGGCGTTACCTGCTCATTTTCTGCATACTTCTCCTGGGCCGCCATAATCACGCGATCTCCAGGCTCGAGTCCGCTCACGATCTGAACCAGGTGGGTACCCTCGATGCCAGGCTGCACCAGACGGATGTGGACGCGATTGTCGCTGTCCAGCACGTACACCTCATACTCTTTTCCGTTCAGCACCATGGCTCCGATGGGAATGGTGGGCACGTTGTCAGCGCGGGCCAGTTGCAGCAGCGCATCTGCGTACATTCCCGCGTCGATGGCCAGAGTCGGATTCGCCACGTCGATTTCGGTCTCCATCGTGCGGGTCTCGAAGTTCAACTGGCGCGTGAATCGCACCACGCTTCCATCAAACGAGCGGTTGATGGCATCCACATGGACCCTGACGGGGTCGCCCAGGTGGATGTACTGAACGTATTGCTCGGGAACGGGAAGGCGCAGCCGCATCAGTCCGCTCTGCGCCAGCCGCACGATGGGCAAAGTCTGGCTATTGGAGGTAGTGCCACCCTGGATGAGGGCGCCGGTATCCGCGTAGCGCCATACAATCACGCCGTCCAGCGGCGCCACAACATTGGTGTAATTTTCCAGCGCATTCACGCGCTGATTGTCTGCCCTGGCCGCCTGCAATCCCTTTTGCGCAGCAGCCAATGCTGCCTGCGCCGCATCCACGGCAGCTCCCGAGGACAGATCCTTTGCCTGAGCGTCGTCAAGTTCCTGCTGGGCCACCAGGCCGGGCTGCACCTGGGAGGTTTGGAGGAGCCGCTGGTAATCTGCATGCAGCGCGCCGTGCGTAGCCACCGCCCGCGCCACGTTGTGCTGGGCGCGGGTGATCTCGTCCTGCGCCCGCTGCACCTCGAATCCGGTTTCGGTTACCTGGGCTTTCAGCTCCGGGACCTCCAGAACCGCGATGGTTTCTCCCTTGTGCACACGGTCGCCGATATCGACGTAGATATGGCGAATGAACCCGGAAACCTTTGGATGAATGTCGATTTCCTGGTAGGGCTGGAACTGCCCGGCGAGGGCCAGTACCTGATCAATGCTGCCCCGCTGCACGACGGCCACCTGGGCAGCTGGAGGACCCGGAGCGGCCTCGACCTGCGGCGTCTGATGGCGGGCGTGCAAGACCACCAGAATGCCGATAATTACGACGGCGGTCGCGGAAACGATGAACCAGACACGCTTCTGCATTTTTAGGTTTCACCTGTTCTTTTGAACTGCAGGAACCGGCCGCAAATGCCGATGGGAGACGGCCGGACGCGGACCCGTGCGCGATGGAAAGCCGCGTCCGGAATCCAGCAATGCCACGAAGAAACGCGGCGGTTTTAATGCAGAGGAGTTAGCTGCGGGGAGGGGGGCGGATAAAGGCGGATAGTCCGAGGAACCACAGCGGGGAGGTATGAACTCGAGCACGCTCGAGCGGCCACTCCCGTCCCAACCGGAAGCTCGCTCCCGCGAGAAGAAGAAGCGCAGGAATGAGAGTCGGAACGGTCCGAGGGGGCACGCTGTCGGCCGCTTTGCGCAGAACGACGGCCGGAACAGTGCTGCGATCGGGCAGCAGCAGCTTGGCTTCCACCATGCGGCGAATTGTCGAATGCGGCCGTGCGTAAAAGGACAGCTTGTACCGCAAGCCCCAAGCGAAGACGCAAATGCCCAGCAGAATCAGGGCGGGCGCCAGCGCGCGCAGCCCCAGGCGGCCGCCGGGCAGGCGAATGCCACGAAGAGTTGCGCAGGCTGGAGGAGAAGCTTTCAAGGCCGTATGGTCATGATGATGCCACAGAGCTTCGACGTTTTCAAAAGCGATGGCGTGAGCGGGGCCTGCAACCGCTTGTCGGGCAGGGATTTACAATGCCTGCATGCGATCTGCTGAACTGGCGCGTCTGCTCCAGGCCGAGTTCCGGGGAAACCCTGATCTGGAAATCGCGGGGGTCGCCGGCATTGAGGAGGCGGGCCCCAATCAGGTGACATTTGTGGCCAATCCGAAGTACGCATCCCTGGCGAAAACCACGCGGGCCGGAGCGATTCTGGTCACGCCCGATTTTCCCGAGGTTGCGGCGTCGACGCTGCGGCTGAAGAACCCCTACCTCGCCTTTGCGCAGGCCGTGGAGATCTTCTACCGGCCGCCGATCTGGGCGCCGGGAATCCACGCAACCGCGGTCGTCCACCCGACGGCGAAGATTGGAGCGAACGCGCACATTGGAGCATACGCGGTTATCGGCGAGAACGTGACAATCGGAAGCGATGCGGTGATTTTGCCGCACGTCGTGATCTACCCCGGCGTGCGGATCGGCGACCGGTTCTTTGCGCACGCGCACGCGGTGGTGCGCGAGCACTGCCAGCTGGGCGATGACGTTCTGCTGCAGAACGGCGCGGTGGTGGGATCAGACGGATTCGGATTTGCGAAAGACGACGCGGGGCGCTGGCATAAGATTCCGCAATCGGGGCCGGCGATTCTCGGAGATCGCATCGAAGTACAAACGAATTCGTGCATTGATCGGGCGAGCGTGGGGGCGACGCGGATCGGCGACGGGGTCAAAGTCGACAATCTCGTCCAGGTCGGGCACGGCTCGTCGGTCGAGGAGAATACGCTGCTGTGCGCGCAGGTGGGTCTCGCAGGTTCGACGCACGTCGGCAGGAACGTCATTCTGGCGGGACAAGTCGGCGTCGCCGGACACTGCAGGATCGGCGACGGGACCATCGCGATTGCGCAGGCAGGGCTGCATGGAGACATTCCGGCGGGATCGATGGTTGCCGGATCGCCGGCGTTCGAACACAAGCAGTGGCTGCGCGCCAGCGCGCTGTTCAGCCGTCTGCCGGAGCTGCTGAAGCAGTTGCCGCGGAGAAACAAGCCAGAAGAGTAAATTGGAGTATCCGCGCATTCCCTGCGCGCACGGCAGCCGCGCGAAGGGAATGCGCATCTAACCAAGTTCCCATGTCGACGACCGAACACGACTCCACGCTCACCCTCGTCCAGACGCCGACCGCGCCGATTCGCGTGCTGTTGCTGGACGACCATCCGGACAACCTGCTGCTGCGCTCGACGATTCTGCGCAAATACGGCTACCTGACGGAAGCGGCGAGCACGATCGAGGAGGCGGAGCATCTTCTGGATGAGATCGACATCGCGGTGCTGGACTACCATCTGGGCGCGGGAAAGTTCGGCACCGAAGTGGCCAATGCGCTGCGCGCGCGGCGTCCGCAGGTTCCGATCATCATTCTGTCGGCGACGCTGGAACGGCGATTCGGCGGCGTGGAAGACATGCACCTGCTGAAGGGCTACAGTTCGATCGACGACCTGGTGACGGCGCTGCGATCGTTCGAGGCCAAGCGGCGGGGTAAGCCGGTGGTGGTGGATGCCCGCGACTTCTTTTACTCGCGGATCAACATGGCCATGGGCGACGACGTAGTGCTGGAGATTCTGGACGGCGAAGGCACGTGGCAGTACGTCAACGAGACGTGCGCGCGGGTGATGGAGAGGCCGCGCGAGTGGTTTCCCGGACGGAATATGTTCCAGGAGATGCCGGAGCTGGCCGCCGACTGGGCTGACATTCTGCGCACGGTAGCGGAGACGCGGGAGACCTACATCGACCGCACATTCCGCGGGGTGCTGAATCTGCCCAGCAAGGGCGACCGCTGGGTATGGAACGTGCTGGCCTTCCCGATCACGCTGCACACGCGCGAGACCGGCGTGGTCCTGACCGCGCGCGCTCTCGATCGGAAGCCGCTGGTGTAGGCTGATCGCAGCGATGCGAGATCGAGGCTTTCCCCTTCCAGCGTGCTGCGCGGCGATTCTCCTGTTGGGCCTTCTTTCCGGCTGTCGATCCGCCTGGATTCAGGCGGAGGTCGTCAACCAGCAGGACTTGCCTGTGAATCTGGTGGAAGTGGATTATGCGGGAGGCAGCTTCGGCGTGCAGTCGATTGCCGCGCACGCTACCTTTCGCTATCGATTCCACCTGCTGGGGAGCGACAAGGTGAAGGTCAGCTTCACGGACGCGAGCTACCACAACGTGAAAATCACCGGACCGGAGCTGGAAAAGGGACAGGCGGGAACGCTGGAAATTGACATAGAACCGGGGGACAAAGTAGAGTGGCTGCCGCGTCTGATGCTCCTCCGGCGTTAGAAGCTGTGGTCAACATCCGGGCGGGCGTATGGGGCGAGACGTGTCAACGCCGCGAATTCGCGGGTCGATCAGGGCTTCTGGAGCAGGGGAAGGGCGGCGCGCGTTGAGCACAGGCGATTTATTCACGATGTGTGGGTACAGAAGAGTTTTTTCTTAAGAGCAGAAAGTAAACTTCTCCTGTTGATCGTACGTCGAATATGATTGGCTCTTTGGCCCGCTCCGATTTGGTTTTTCCGACCAGGAGGATTTCGGCACCCCCTATCATGAGAAAAGTGCTGCTTTTGACGGTTCCTACTGTGCTCATCATCGTGGGAACGATGACACTGCTTGAGCACCGCGCCTATGCGTACACGGATCCCGGTACGGGGCTGCTGGCTATCCAAACGGCGGGGTCTGCCCTGATTGCTGCCGGGTGGTATTTGCGACGGAAGATTTACGCGGTGGTGCGGCGCATTTCCCCCGACAAATATCCGACGGAAGAGCATAGCCCGACCGAGGACGGAGAGGGTACATCGCGGCGGTGAAAGGGCTGGCGCGGATCCCACGGGAAGAGTCGAACGTGGCGCCTGATCCTCGGGCCCCGGAGAGAACAACCGCACAGCAACCGACCTTCCGCGATCCGGCGGGACAGTTGCACCTCACCCAGGATCGGGTGCTGCGGCAGATCCATCCCGCGGCGGTCGACGCCACTCTGGATTTTCTGAACTCTCCTCTGCGGGCCAGCCTGGAGCGCAGCGGAGATCTGGTGGCAACCGAGGCCGCGAAGCCCGTCGCGCAGGAGACGAGCGACGGCGGCGAGAAGCGGGAATTGTGGCTGGAACATCCGCGCATCGACCCAATTTCCTATCCCTGGGAATGGACGACCGGGCAGTGGCGGGCGGCTGCGGAGTTAACGCTGCGCATCGCAGGGCAGGCTGTGGACGCGGGCTGGATGCTGAAGGACGCGACGCCGCTGAACATCCTGTTTGCGGGCCCTCGTCCGGTGCTGGTGGACGTGCTGTCGCTGGAGCGACGCGATCCGCGTTCGGCGGTGTGGCTGGCCTACGGGCAATTCGTGCGGACGTTTCTGCTTCCGCTGGCGGCGGAGAAACTGCTGAGCTGGCCGCTGCGGGCCACCTTCTTCGCGCGCGACGGGTATGAGCCGAGCGCACTCTACGCGGCGCTGCGTCCGTGGCAGCGGGTGCGCCCTGAACTGCTGGACGTGGTGATGCTGGCTACGCTTTTCGAGGGCAAGAGCGGCAATGCGCAGAAGGGCGGCGCGGCGGGGAGCCACGGATTCGATCCTGCGCTGGCGGCGCACATTCTGCACAAACGCTTCGCCCGGCTGGGCAGACAGATTCGGCGCGCGACGCGGCAGGAGCAGCGATCCCGCTGGAGCGACTACCCGCAGTCGGCGTGCCACTACCAGGCTGCCGACAGCGATGAGAAGCAGCGCTTCGTCCAGAGTGCGCTGGAGCTATGCCGGCCGGCGCGGGTTCTGGATATCGGAGCCAACACGGGCACGTATTCGCTGCTGGCCGCGCAGGCCGGGGCGCAGGTGACAGCGCTGGACAGCGATGCGGGGGCGCTGGAAAGACTTTGGCGGTCGGCGGGGAAGGAAGGGCGGACGGTGACCACGCTGGTAGCCAATATTGCCGCCCCCACGCCAGGCGCAGGCTGGAGAAACCGGGAACAACTTTCGCTGCTGGAGCGTTTGACCGGCCAGTTCGATCTGGTGCTGATGCTGGCGGTGATCCATCACCTGATCCTTCGCGAACAACTGCCGCTGGGCCATATCGGCGAACTCTGTGCATCGCTGACGCGGCGCTGGCTGCTGCTGGAGTGGGTGCCGCCCGCGGATCCGATGTACCAGGAATGGCTGCGCGGGCGCGAGCATCTCTACGGAGCGTTTACAGAAGAAGACCTGAAGCAGGCGTTCGCGGCGTTCTTCGAGGTGGTGGATCGAAAAGCGCTGGGGAATGGACGGGTTCTGCTGCTTTTGGAGCGCAGCGGCGCGCGCGGGCCCCAGACGGGACCCAATCCCGCATGATCAGGCGCATCGCCCAGGCATGGGCTTTTGCTTCCATTCTGCTGTTGCCGAATTACGCCGACATCAGTTCGGGCGACACCCGCATGCACGTGCCGGTTCCGATCACGCGCATAGTACTTGCGCAGCTGACGGACATGGCGATCGTGACCCTGGTCTTCCTGGGGCTGATGGCGGGACTGCGCCGTCTGCGGGCGTGGCCGCAGATCCGCTGGGGTCTGATGGCGCTGTTGCCGCCGCTTTTGCTGGCCAGGAACCTGAACGTGATGCCCTTTAACGTACCAGGGATTGCAGTGCTGGCCCTTGGCGTGGCGTGGACGGCGCTGCTGATCCTGCTGGTGCTGCGGTTTGGGAACGCCGCGGTGAAATTGCGCCAGGCGGGGAGCAGCCTGCTCGCCGGCTTTGCGATTTTTGCATTGGTGATGACCGCGCAGCTGGGCCGCGCGGCCTTCTGGCGGCCAGGACCGCAGGCATTCTCGTCTCCGATTGCCGCGGCGAGCCCGGGCAGACCGCGCGTGGTCTGGATCCTCTTCGATGAGCTTGCGTACAAGCCGGTTTTTGCGGCGCGGGACCCTTCGCTGCAGCTGCCAGAATTCGACCGGCTGCGCGCGGAGAGCACGCTGTACACGGATGTGACGCCAATCGGCTACAAGACGGAGAAGGTGGTGCCGAGCCTGCTGCTGGGACGCATCGTCACGGCCACCGCGTATGAGGCGGACAACCGGCTGCTGATCAGGACGGTCGAGGACCCCGACTGGGAGCGTTTCGACGCCGACGCTACGCTGTTCGGCATGGCGAAGCGGCATCGCCTGACGACTTCGCTGGTGGGGTGGTACATGCCCGCGTGCCCGATGTTTGCGGGCATTGCGACCGACTGCTACTGGAGCAACGACGATGCGCAGGACAGGGGCCCGACCATGCTGAGCGCCAGTTTTGCGGAGAATGTCTGGTTTCCGCTGCGCATCATGGTGGAGAAAGCCGTGGCGCCTGGGCAGGCCTGGGACGATACAGCGCGGTGGAGCGCAGAAGCTCACATCGAATCCGTGAAGGACATTTCACAGCACGCGCTGGCGACGCTGGCCAGCAGCCAGGCGGACATTGTTTATCTGCACCTGCCCACGCCGCATCCGCCGGCTTTCTGGAACCGGCATACGGGTACCTATGCGGTGGGAGGGTCCTACCTGGACTCGCTGGCTTATTCAGACCAGCTGCTGGGGAAGATCCTCGATATTCTGCAGGCACAGCCGCGCTGGGCATCGACGACTCTTATCGTGCACGGCGATCATTCCTGGCGCACCAAAATGTGGCGGCCGGTGCCGGGATGGAGCGCCGAGGACGA
>Ga0335075_10007048_pt1 | contig 17342 bp, 5 predicted proteins | sample Lox_Sample_24_FD_206723 | JGI IMG/M metagenome (GOLD analysis project Ga0335075, IMG submission 206723) | Soil microbial communities from Loxahatchee National Wildlife Refuge, Florida, United States - Lox_Sample_2.4 | ecosystem: Environmental > Terrestrial > Soil > Wetlands | place: USA: Florida...
GGTCGACAGGGTCTCGACCGACAGGCCCGCGACCAAGGTGAAGCTCGCGCTCGCGAAGACGCGGTCATTGCCCTCGCCCGCCAGCTCGATCACCACGTCCCCGGCCTGGTCGACGACGAAGCCGTCGTCCCCGGTCCCGCCCTCCAGCCGGTCCGCCCCGCCTTTGCCGTCGAGCAGGTCGTTGCCGCCCAAGCCCTGGATCACGTCCGCGCCCGCCGTGCCGTCCAGCGCGTCCGGACCCGGCGTCCCAACGATCGGACCGGAAGAATCCTCGAGGACGAAGCGCCGGGTATACACGCCGTTCGTGCCGTCGGCCCCGGGTCCTGTGAAGCTGAAGACCAGGTCGCCATTGGCCAGCTGGGCGAGGTTGCGGATTTCGGCTTCCTGATTGCCGACTATGCCCTCGTTGATGATGAATTCGCCGCCGCGCGGCTGGCCGGACGCATCGAAGATCCGCGCGAAGACGCCGTCGCTGTCCCCGTCATTCCCCGTCCAGCTGATCACGAAGCCGCCATCGTCGAGCGCTTCCACATAGCCGTACCATTGCGTCCCGGCGGTGTTCTCGTTGACGGTGAAGGTCGCGCTGACGGGATCGCCGTCGGCATCGAAGACTCGAGCGTAGACGTCATTGTCGGGATTGTTGTGAAACCAGGTCATGACGAAGCCGCCGCCCGCCAGCGCGGCGACGGACGGCACGTTATGGCCCGCCGGCTGGGCCGGATCGACGACGAAGGAGTCCCCGCGCGGCTGGCCGGTCGGGCTGAACAAGCGCACGAATGCCCTTTCGCCGGCGCTTTGCGCATATTCGTTCCACGCCATCACGATATCGCCATTGGTCAGGATGGCCGCCGACACATGGTCGCCCACATTGACCCCGACCGCGAAGGGACCGCCTGTCGCCGTGCCGGCGGAACTGAAGAATTGTCCGACCGTCGAAAATTCGCCCGTTCCCTCTTCGGGGTCGCGGATGAGGAGAAAGCCGCCATTGGCCGTGCCGACCAGAACCGGGGTGCTGAACCGGCCGGTGGACCCCGCATTGATGCGCGGACCCGCGGCGCCGACCGCGTTGTAAAGCTGGATCTGCAGGTCCTGATACTGGTCGAAAATGTCGTTGGACGGGCTCATCCAGGTCACCGCGAAGCCGCCGCCGGCCAGCGCGGTGAGCGACGGCACCTGCTCCTCGGACAGGAAATCCATGTCGCCGACGGTGAACTCGTCGCCGACGGGCTGGCCCGCCGCGTTGAAGGCGCGGCCGCGCAGGGTCGCCGGATTGTTCTGGACGGCGAAGTCGCCGAGCCAGACGACGGCATAACCCCCGCCGCTCAAGGCGACCGTCATCGGGAAGATCGCGCTGGGTTCCGGCGTGGCGTTGATGAGCACCGGGCCGGCCGAGGGCGTCGCGCCCGGCGGGGTCGGCGATACGACGGCATCGCCGATGGCAACCTCGCCGTCGCTGAAGCGCAGGAACTCGACATTGGTGAGCCTGTCTGAGCCGTCCGGCGCGCCCTCGCGCTGGTCGTCGACCGTGTAGACGCCGCCGCTGAACGTGACCCGGTAATTGGCCCGGGCCCCGAGATATTCCGCGACATCGGTTCCGCCGAGCCCGTCGATCGTGTCGTTGCCGCCGAGCCCGCGGATGACGTCGTCTCCCGCCGTCCCGGTCAGCGTGTCGACGCCGGACGTGCCAATGATCGGTGCCGGCCCGGCAATATCGCCGCCCAGCTCGTAGCGCCGCACGAAGACGCCGCTGGAATCGCCCGTGCCGTTACCAGCCCAGACGACCGCCACGCTGCCGTCCGCGAGCTGCCCGATCGTGCCATGGCCGCCCGCGGTCCTTTGGTCTCCCGCCGTCGTCTCGTTGATCAGCGCGACCTCACCGAGCGCCTGCCCGCTCGCGTTGAAGGCGCGCGCGACCACGCTGAAGCCGGCGCCGTCGCCGCCCCCCGCCGTGCCGACCTCATCCCAGGAAACCGCGAAGCCGCCGCCCGCCAGCGCGGTGACCGAGACGCCGTTGAACCCCGTGGCGATGACGATCTCGCTGCCCACCGGCGTGCCGTTCGCCGCGTACATCTGCCCGCGCACGGCGGCGCCGCCCCAGACGATCACGAAACCGCCGCCCTCGAGCGCGGTCACCGACGGCAATGACTGCGCGTTGGCGGTGGTGGTGTTGGCCCGGAATTCGGTGCCGACCGGCGCGCCCGCCGCAGTGTAGAGCTGGCCATAGATGCCGCGGCCGCTCCCGTCCTGCCCGTCCGATTGCCAGGTGACGATGAAGCCGCCGCCGGCGAGCACGGCCACGGCCGCCTCCTCCTGCTCGCCGGTGGTGAAGCTGTTGACCCGGAACTCGGCTCCCGCCGGGCTGCCGTCCGCATTGAAGCGCCGGGCGAAGATTTCGGTGCTCTCGCCGACGATCGACTGCCAGGCGGCGACGAAGCCGCCGCCCGAAAAGGCCGCGACCGTGCTCTTCCCCTGGTAGCTGGCGGTCGTCTGGTTGACGAGGAACTCGCCGCCCTGCGCCGCGCCCGCCGCGTCGTAGCGCTGGCCGAGGACGTCATAACCCGCCGTGCCGCCGACGCGGGTCTCCCAGGTGATCACGAAGCCGCCGCCGGACAGGGCGGTCAAAGCGGGCGCGCGCTGGTCGTCGGCGGTCGTCGTGGCGACGCGGAACTCGGCGCCGGCCGGCGTCCCGTTGGCGGCGAAGCGCTGGGCATAGACGCCGTCGCCCGAGCCGTCCTGGCCGGACGACGTCCAGGCGACGACGAAGGTGCCGTTGCCCAGGACCGCAATGGCGGGATTATTCTGGGTGCCGGTGGTGAAGCTGTTGACCCGGATCTCGCCGCCCACCGGACCCGCCGCCTGCCAGGGGATCGGCCCGGCAAGCGCCTCGCCCGGCCGCGGCTCCGCGCCATCGTCACGCCGCTGCCGGTAGCCGGCCCCCATGCCCAGACGCTTCGTCGCCATCGCCATGTCCCCTTTTCATGTCCTCACATGACCAAGCGGGAAAAGCGGCGAAAACGGATCACCTGTGCCGCGGAAAAAATGCGCGCCCTCAGATGACCATGAAGTCGCTGGCGGTCAGCGCGGGATTGCCCTGGAGGGTTGCGAACAGGATGGCGGCGCCGGCGCCGCTGCCGTCGGCATCGTAATAGAGCTGGCCGGTGGTGCTGTTGTAGACGATGCGGTCATTGGCGTCGGCCGCGGCGGCGCCGGTGTGGAAGGCGTTCAGGTTGAGCGCGCCGGGGCTGTTCAGCTGGGTGAAGATCGCATCGTCCAGCGCGAACCTGTCGACGCCCGTCTGGAAGCCCGAGACGATGTCGACATTGTTCGCCCCCAGGGCGGTGGTGAACTGGTAGGTGTCCGCGCCGCCCTTGCCCTCGAGGAAGTCGCTGCCGCCGCCACCATTGAGGATGTTGGCGCCCTCATTGCCGAACAGGGTGTTGACCAGCTCGTTGCCGGTGAGGTTGAGCGCGCCAGTGCCCGCATTCCAATCCGTCGACATCACGTCCACCGAGACCCCCGCCGCAAGCGTGTAGCTGACGCTCGTATAGATTCTATCGCTCCCCTGGCCGGCGGCCTCCATCACCGTGTCGCCGGCATTGTCGATGAAGTAGAGATCGTCGCCCAGCCCGCCGACCAGCATGTCCGCGCCGGCGCCGCCATGGAGCTGGTCGTTGCCGTCCCGGCCCTCCAGCAGATCGTTGCCGCCGCCGCCGGAGAGGATGTTGGCGCCCGCATTGCCGTAGAGCGTGTTGACCAGCTCGTTGCCGGTCAGGTTGATCGCCGCCGTGCCCGCATTGAAGTCGGTCGACAAGATCTCGACCGAGACGCCGGCGCGCAGGCTGTAGCTGAGGCTCGCATAGATGCGGTCATTGCCCTGGCCGGCCAGCTCGACGATCTGGTCGCTCGCATTGTCGACGAAGTAGAGATCGTCGCCCGTGCCGCCGGCCAGATAGTTGGTGCCGGCGCCGCCGAAGAGCTGGTCGTTGCCATCGCGGCCGTAGAGGTTGTCATTGTCCGCCCCGCCGTAAAGCGTGTCATTGCCCTCCTTGCCGTCGAGCACGTCATTGCCCGCGCCGCCGGTGAGCACATTGGCGCCCGCATTGCCGATGACGAGGTTGGCCAGGGCGTTGCCCGTCAGGTCGATCGCGCCGGTGCCGGCATTCCAGTCGGTCGACAGGGTCTCGACCGACAGGCCCGCGACCAAGGTGAAGCTCGCGCTCGCGAAGACGCGGTCATTGCCCTCGCCCGCCAGCTCGATCACCACGTCCCCGGCCTGGTCGACGACGAACCCGTCGTCGCCCGTCCCGCCCTCCAGCCGGTCCGCCCCCGCCTTGCCGTCCAGCAGGTCGTTGCCGCCCAAGCCCTGGATCACGTCCGCGCCCGCCGTGCCGTCCAACGCGTCCGGACCGGGCGTGCCGACGATCGGACCGCCCGGCGTGCCACCGACCTTGACGCCGTTGGCGTCGAAGATCTGCGCCTTGATGCTGGTGCCGCTGGTGTCGCCGAGCGTGTGGCTGTCGTCCGTCCAGGTCACCACGAAGCCGCCATTGGCAAGCGCGTCGATCGCGGGAAATTCCTGATGCCCGGCGGTCACGGTGTTGATCAGGATCGCGCCGCCCACCTTGGCGCCATTGGCGTCGAACATCTGCGCCCTGATGCCATAGTCGCTGCCGTCGCCGGGCGCGCGATCCTCCCAGGCGACGACGAAGCCGCCATTGGCCAGGCCGGTGATCACCGGATCGGCCTGGCCCGCCGAGTCGACCGGAACGATAATCTGGCCGCCGACCTTGGCGCCGGTGTCGCTGAAGATCTGCGCCTTCAAAGCGAAGACGCCGGTGAACGGGCCGGTCAGATCCTCATCCGCCCAGGTCACCACGAAGCCGCCATTGGCGAGGGCGGTGATCGAGGGATGGAAATGGTTGCTCGGCGCCGTGCTGTCGGCGAGCAGCACGCTGCCGACCCTGGCGCCTGCGGCATTGAAGATCTGCGCCGGCAGCTCGCCGCCATTGTCCGTCCAAGTCGCCACGAAGCCGCCATTGGCCAGCGCGGTGATCATGGGGCCGTTCTGGGCACCGTCCGTCAGCGTGTTGACCGCGAATTCGGTGCCGATCTTGAGACCCGTGGCATCGAAGAGCTGGGCCCTGATGGCGAGGCCGCTGCCGTCGCCGGTCTGGCTGCTGTCGTCCCACCAGGTCACCACGAAATTGCCGTTGACGAGGCCGGTGACCGTCGGCCCGGCCGTTTCGCGCGCCGGCTGGGAGCTGACCAGCAGCTCGCCGCCGACCGTTGCGCCGCTGGCGTCATAGACCTGCGCCTTGATGCTGGAGCCGGTGCCGGCGCCCTGCGTGCTCGGATCGTCCCAGGTGACCACGAAGCCGCCATTGGCGAGGCCGGCGACCCATGAATCGACCTGGTTGCCCGCCGTCGCGCTGTTGACCAGCACCTCGCCGCCCACCGCCGCGCCCATGGCGTCATAACGCTGGACCTTGATGCTGGAGCCGCTGCCGTCGCCGAGCGCGCTCTCATCGGTCCAGCTCACCACGAAGCCGCCATTTGCGAGGCCGGCGACCGAGGAGTCAGTCTGGTTGCCCGTCGCCTGGCTGTTGACCCGGAATTCGCTGCCCGGATCCTCGGGCTCCGGATCGACCGGCCCGCCGCCGCCTTCGACGGAGAAGATCTGGGTCTTGATGCTGGTGCCGGTGCTGTCGCCGAGCGTGCCGCTCGCATCGGTCCAGGTGATCGCGAAGTCGCCATTGGCGAGGCCGGCCACGGCGGGGGTCGACTGATCCCCGGCGGTCTGGGTGTTGACCCGGAACTCGGCGCCGACCCGGACGCCCGCGGCGTCGAACACCTGCGCCCTGACGCTGGCGCCGCTGCCGTCGCCGAGCGGATGCGTGTCGCTGCCGTCCTGCCAGGTCACCACGAAGCCGCCGCCGGGAAGGGCGCTGATGGAGGGGTAAAATTGATCGGAGGTGGTCATGGTGCTGACCAGGAATTCGGTGCCGACCCTGGCGCCCGTCGCGCCGAAAATCTGCGCCTTGATGCCCGAATAGTCGATGCCGTCGGCGACGCCGTCATAGGCATCGTTGCGGTCCTCCCAGGTCACCACGAAGCCGCCACCCGCGAGGCCGGTGATGGCGAGCTCATATTGACCGCCGTCCGTCTCGGTGTTGACGAGGAACTCGGTGCCGACCTTCGTGCCTGCCGCGTCGAAGATCTGCGCCTTCACGCTGGTGGAGCTGGCATCGCCGAGCGTGCCGCTGCTGTCCTCCCAGGTCACCACGAAGCCGCCATTGGCGAGGTCGGTGACCATGGCATTGGCCTGATGGCCCGACGTCTGCGTGTTGACCAGAAATTCGCCCCCGATCTTGGCCCCCGCCGCATCGAAGATCTGCGCCTTGACGCTGTCGCCGCTGCCGTCGCCGAGCGCGACGTTCGAGTCGTTCCAGGTCACGACGAAGCCGCCATTGGCGAGGCCGGTGATCGTGGAGAGATTCTGATAGCCCGTGATCTGGGTGTTGACGAGGAACTCGGTCCCGACGAGGGCCCGGGCGGGAGTGAAGATCTGCGCCTTGATGCTGAAGTTGCTGTTGTCGCCGAGCGTGCGGCTGTCGTCGCTCCAGGTCACCACGAAATTGCCGTTGACGAGACCGGTGACCGTGGGCGCGCCCTGGGTCCTCGCCGTCTGGGTGTTGACGAGGAACTCGGTCCCGATCTTCGCGCCCGCCGTGTCGAAGATCTGGGCCTTGACGCTGGCGCCGTTATTGTCGCCCAGCGTGCCGCTGAAATCCTCCCAGACGACCACGAAGCCGCCATTGGCGAGGGCCGTGATCGCCGGGGCCTGCTGATTGCCCGCCGTCTGGCTGTTGACCAGGATCTCCCCGCCGATCGGCGACGCCTCCTGCGGTCGCGGCCGGGGCGCCGCCATCCGCGCCGCGTGCCAGCCCGTGCCGATCTCGCCGCCGGCCCGATCGAGCTCGACCGACCTGTCGGAAATCCTGCGCGCCATCTTTCCCTCCCTGAGCAAGTCCCTCGAATGGACTCAGCGCGGGAATTGGGAAAAACGGATCAGCCTATTCGATCCTTCGCCGGCGCATGGCTTAGATCACGATGAAGTCGCTTGCGGCGAGGGCGGGATTGCCCTGGAGGGTTGCGAACAGGATGGCGGCGGTGCCGCCGCCGCCGTCGGCATCGTAATAGAGCTGGCCGGTGGCGCTGTTGTAGACGATCCGGTCGGCGGCATCGGCGGCGGCCGTGCCGGTGTGGAAGGCGGCGGGGTTCAGCGCGCCGGGCGCGCCGATGGCGGTGAAGATTGCGTCGTCCAGCGCGATCCGGTCGAGGCCGGCGACGAAGCCGGCGATCGTGTCGACATTGCCTGCCCCGAGCGCGGTGGTGAACGCGAACGTGTCGGCGCCGCCCTTGCCGTCGAGGAAGTCGCTGCCCGCGCCGCCGTTCAGCAGGTTGGCGCCATTGTTGCCGACGATGGTGTTGGCCAGCGCATTGCCGATGAGGTCGATCGCCGCCGTGCCGGCATTGTCGCTGGTCGACAGGGTCTCGACCGACGCGGTCGCGCCCAGCGTGTAGCTGATCCCCGCATAGACGCGGTCATTGCCCTCGCCGTTGAGCTCGGCGACCGTGTCGGCGGCGCCGTCCACGACATATTGGTCGTCGCCGATGCCGCCGGCCATGTAGTTGGTGCCGGCGCCGCCATAGAGCAGGTCGTTGCCCGCGCCGCCGTAGAGCGTGTCGTCGCCGAGCCCGCCATGGAGCGTGTCATGGCCCTCCTTGGCGTCGATCACGTCGTTGCCGCCGGCGCCGTTGAGGACGTTGTTGCCGGCATTGCCGATGATCAGGTTGGCGAACTCGTTGCCGGTGAGGTTGATCGCGGCGGTGCCCGCATTGTCGCTGGTCGTCAAAGTCTCCACCGAGGCGCCCAGCGCGAGGATGTGGCTGACGCTCGCATAGATGCGGTCATTGCCCTGGCCGGCCAGCTCCTCGATATAGTCGCTGCCGCTGTCGATGACATATTGGTCGTCGCCCGTGCCGCCGGCCAGATAGTTGCTGCCCGTGCCGCCATAGAGCAGGTCGTTGCCCTCGCGGCCGTAGAGCGTGTCACTCTCGCTGCCGCCGTAGAGGATGTCATTGCCCTCCTTGCCGTCGAGCAGGTCGGCGCCCGCCTGGCCGTTCAGCATATTGGCGCCGGCATTGCCGATGATCGTGTTGGCGAAGCCGTTGCCGGTGAGGTTGATCGCCCCCGTCCCGGCATTGAAGTCGGTGGACAAAGTCTCGACCGACGCCGCCGACGCCAGAGTGTAGCTCACGCTCGCATAGATGCGGTCATTGCCCTGGCCGGCCGCCTCCTCGATATAGTCGCTGCCGCTCTCGATGACGTACTGGTCGTCGCCGAGCCCGCCGGCCAGATAGTTGGTGCCGGCCCCGCCATGGAGCAGGTCGTTGCCCTCCCGCCCGTAGAGCGTGTCGTTGTCCGCCCCGCCATGGAGCGCGTCATTGCCCTCCTTGCCGTCGAGCACGTCATTGCCCGCGCCCCCGCTAAGCACATTGGCGCCCGCATTGCCGATGATCGTGTTGGCGAGCGCGTTGCCGGTCAGGTTGATCGCCGCCGTCCCGGCGTTGAAGTCGGTCGACAGGATCTCCACCGACTGGCCAGCGCCCAGCGCATGGCTCACCCCGGCATAGACCCGGTCATTGCCCTCGCCGGCCAGCTCCACCGCCACGTCCAGCGCATTGTCGACGAAATGCGCATCGTCCCCCGACCCGCCCTCGGTCCGGTCCGCACCCAAACCGCCGATCAGAACGTCGTTGCCCCCAAGCCCAAGGATCACATCGTCCCCGGCAAGACCGTCGATCCTGTCCGCGGCCATCGTGCCGGTCAGCACGTCGGGACCCGGCGTCGGGCCGTTCGGCTGCAACGTCAGGATCTGGCCGGAGAAACGGGTCTGGCCGCCCTCATAGTCGGACCAGAGAAAGGCGAGGTCGCCGGACTCCAGGCCGACCGCCTGCGCACCGTCGTCGCCGTTGATCTGGAACGCTTCGCCGACCGTCCGGCCGGCGGAATCGAAGATCTGGAAGAAGTTCTTCGCGTCATTCTCGTCCAGCGATTCGAGGGTCAGGCTGGACCAGCTCAGCATGAAGCCGTCGGCCGCGGCATGGAGATCGCCACTCCAGCCGCCGGCGATGAGGGTCGTGACCTGCTCGCCGACCGGCGCTCCGCCCGGTTCGAACACCCGCGCGTGATACGCGTAGAGCTCGTCCTCGACGATCTCCTCGCGCCAGGCGAGGACGAGATTGCCGTCGGGCAGGGCCAGGACCTGGGTCTCGAAATAATCCAGCTCGGCCAGGATCGTCACCTCGCCGCCGAGCTTGCCGCCGGCGGCGTCGAACCTCTGCCCGCGAAGCGAGGCCGATTCCGCCCCCGGCTCGCCCGTCACATGCGTCCAGGTGATCATGAAGCCGCCGTCGGGAAGCGCCACGACCCCCGCATCGCGCTGCGTGCCCGCCACATCGGTGTTGACCGTGACCGCGCCGAGCGGCTGGCCGTCCGCCCCGACGAGGCGCGCCCTGACTTCGGCACCCCAGGACCAGGTGGCGACGAAGCCGCCGGAGTCCAGCGCGGTCAGCGAGGCGGGCGCCAGGCTGCCAGGCTCGCTGTCGAGGCTGATCTGGATTTCCCCGCCCACCTCGTTGCCGGCGGCGTCGTAGCGCTGGGCGGCGATCGGGCGATGGGTGTCGTGGCCTTCGAAGACCAGGGGGCCCGCCACGAGGATGACGAAGCCGCCATTGGCGAGGCCCGCCGCGGCGAGACCCGAGCCCAGGGCGAGCGGCACGTCCACTTGGCCCGCGCCGAGCGGCTGGCCGTCCGCGCCAAACAGCCGAAAACCGAATTTGGGGCTGCCCATATAATTTTCGGTGAAGGCGACGAAGCCGCCCGACGCCAGCGGGGCGACCACCTGGGGGAAGCCGATCAGGCCGCTCTGGGCACCCGCGTCCGACGTCTCACCCGCCGAGAAGCGGGTCTCGGTGACCACGTCGGCGACCGCGATGGTGAAGGTTTCCTCGTAGCTCGCGCCGTTCGAATTGGTGACGCGGATGCGGACGTCGACGCTCGGATTGGATTCGAAGTCCAGCCTGCTGTTGTCCGCGATCACCAATTTGTCGCCGTCGATGCGGAAGGCGCCGCCGGTCTCGTCCGCGACGATCGTGTAGACCGGCGTTGCGTTCAGCGCGCCGGTGGTCGCGCTCAGCGTCGCCACGGCGAGATTCTCGATCGCGACCTCGCTGATCGACAGGTCGGACAACGCGATGTCGGTCGGCACCGCGTCATTGGCCAGCGCGAGGACCTGCATCCTGACGCCGCTTCCCGAGGCGTCGCCGGCGCTGTCGGTGAAGATGATCACGATCTCGCCCGAGGGTAGCACCTCGATCCGCGGCCGCTCCTGGTTGCCGGCGGTCGTGGTGGTGACGATGAACTCGTCGCCAACAGGAGCGCCGTCGCCGTCGAAAACCTGGCCGTAGACGTTGATGTCGTCCGTCCCCTCGGCAGGGCCCTGCCAGACGATCAGGACGCCGCCGCCTGGCAGTTCATGGGCGTCGGCGAAGCTCTGGATGCCAGTCTGTGTCGTGTTGACCAGGATCTCCGGACCGATCTTGGTGCCGGCGGCGTCGAAGCGCTGGGCGTGAACATCGTAGGTAACCGGAATGCCGACGCCCAGCGGCGAATCCTGCTGCGCCCAGGTGACGATGAAGCCGGCGCCGAACGCGTCGATGCCGATCGCCGTGAAGCTGCCCGTATCCTGGGCGCTGACGACCTGGACCCCGCCGACCCGGGAGCCGTCGGCGGCGAACAGCTGGAGCTTCGCGTCGCCGGCGCTCCAGGCCACCGCGAAGCCGCCATTGGCCAGGCCGAGCACCGCATGATTCACACCGCCCGAAACGGGCGGCGTCTGGACCATGAACTCGCCGCCGACCGCCGCGCCGCTGGCGTCGAAGCGCTGCCCCTTCAGCAGGATATAGCCGTCCGGAAGATCGATCTCGCTGAAATCCACCCAGGTGATGACGAAGCCGCCGCCCGCCAATTCGGTCACCTGCGGGCTGAACTGCTCGACATTGCTCACGGTGTTGACCTGGAATTCGCCGCCGACCGGGGTCCCGTTCGCCTCGAACAGGCGGCCGCGCACCTGCAGGTCCATGCCCGTGCCGGCGCTCAGATCCTCGGTCCAGGTGACGACGAAGCGGCCGGAGGCGAGCGTGGCCACGGCGGGGCCGAACTGGTCGCCGGTCGTGGTCGTGTTGACCAGGAACTCGCCGCCGACCTTCTCGCCGTTCGCGTCGAACAGCTGGGCCTTGACGCCGAGCGAGGAGGGGTCGCCGCCGAGCTGGGAGAGGTCGTGCCAGACGACGACGAAGCCGCCGCCCGGCAGCAGCGACAGCCGGCCTCCACCCTGTCCGTTCAGGGTCTCGCTGTTGACGAGGACGTCCGGACCCTTGCGCCGGTAGAGATTCACCATGTCGCTCCCCCCGCGAGGCGGCCGGTTCATGCCTCGCCCGATGTCCGCACGTCGAAAATGTCAGGATGCGGCGACCGCGCGGGCCGCGGCCGGCCATTCCCCCGGATCCCCGCGAGGAGGCTAGGCGGAACGCCGGAACGGCGTCAAGCGGCGGCGCCATAACGGTTCTGCTTTCAAGGCGTTGTGGCCAAGAATAGCGGGCCGCCGGCGAAGTCCGGGCGCAAGCGGGAAAGTCAGCGGCGTCGCGGCGGAAGAAAGGCGCCGATAATCCGCTTGCCAAAAATGCCTTATTGTCCACCATGTCAGTAGGGCGCCCGGGAAAGCGCCGTCACGAGAGCGTCACGCGAACAAGAGATGACGCCTCGCACCGAGGGGAGACATTCTATGCACCGCGCCGTCCTGCTGTCCGCCGCCAGCCTGTTCGCCTTTGCCGCCGCGTGTCCGGCGGTCGCCCAGGATGCGCCCGCGTCCGCGCCCGCGCCCGCCGCCGAGGTGCAGGACGATGACGGCGAGATCGTGGTCACCGCGCAGTTGCGCGAGCAGCGGATCAGCGAAGTGCCGATGGCGATCACCGCTTATTCCGGCGAGTTCCTCGAGGAGCTCGGGCTCAACGATTTCGAGGATGTGTCGCGCTTCGTGCCTGGCTTCGAGGTGCAGAACCAGTCGCCGAACAATCCGGGCTTCGTGATGCGCGGCGTCACCTCGGACAGCGGCGAAGCCTTCGTGGAGCCGCGCGTCTCGGTCTTCCAGGACGGCGTCTCGATCGGCAAGTCGCGCGGCTCCTATGTCGAATTGTTCGACATCCAGCGCATCGAGGTGGTGCGCGGGCCGCAGTCCACGCTCTACGGACGCGGCGCGCTGATCGGCGCGGTCAACATCATCCAGAACCGGGCCGACCCCTCGGGCTTCGCCGGCTTCTTCGAGGCCGGCTACGGCAATTTCGACTATTGGTCGGCGGAGGGCATGCTGAACCTGCCGCTCGGCGAGAATGCGGCCTTCCGCGTCGCCGGCCGCTACCGCAACCGCGACGGCTATATCGAGAATCTGCTCGGCGGACCCGATTTCAACTCGGTCGACACCGGCGCGATCCGCGGCACCTTCCACTGGGCGCCGTCCGACCGGATCACCGTCGACATTTTCGGCAATTATCAGGAGGACCATCCGAACGGCACCTCCTTCAAGTCGCTGGGCTTCTCGCCGACCGACCCGGTCACCGGACAGGTGCTCGGCGACCGCAGCCCCAATACCGGCGCGGCGCTCGTCGCCGGCGCCGGTTTCGACGGCGGCGCGCCGCTCGGCCTCGACCGCGAGGTCTGGGGCGTGACCGGCATCGTCCGGGCCGGCCTCTCGGACGATTTCACCCTGACCTCGATCACCGCCTATCGCGAGTTCGACGGCGTCGAGATCCTCGACGCGGACGGCATCTCGCTGCCGATGATCACCGCCGGCGCGGACGAGAGCGGCGAGCAGTTCAGCCAGGAATTGCGGCTGACCTATGACAGCGATCGGGTCACCGCCTTCGTCGGCCTTTCCTATTTCAACGAGGACGGCGCCCAGCGCACGCCCGCCCAGTTCGACGAGCGGGTGCTGCTCGCCCGCATCGCCGGCGCGCTGAACGGCGGCGGCCTGATCCCGGGCCGGCCGACGACCGATCCGGCGCCCATCTCCGTGCTGGGCAATCCGGCCTTCACCACGCAATTGCTGCGCGGCGTGGTGCAGCAGCAGATCGCGGCCCAGGTGCCCGCGAACACGCCGAACCGGGACGCGGTCATCGCCGGTTTGCTTGACGCCACCCTGCCGCTCGCCGTCGCGCAGGGGATCGCCGCCAACCTCAAGCCCAATCATATGGAGACGACGACCAACACGTCGCAGACGGACGCGTTCGACATCTTCGCGGACGTGACCTTCCGGCTCTCGCCGGAATTCGAGATCGGTCTCGGCGCCCGCTACAGCCATGACAGCAAGACGACGAGCCTGAGCGCGGCGGTGCTGAACGGCCGCTCGATCCTCGGCGGCTTCATCGGCGCGCTGTCGCAGCCCGCGCCGGTACGCGACGCCTTGCTGCAGGCGCTGGCCGTGCCGGGCGCGGCGACCATCCCGCCGGGACCGGGCTATCCGGTGCCCCTGTTCGGCCTGACCTTCCAGCCGACCGCCGGCAACGGCGCGGTGGAGAGCCGGGATCTGGACGACAGCTTCACCTGGCGCATCATCGCGCGCTGGGCGCCCAATGCGAGCACCTCGGTCTACGCCAATTACGCCCGGGGCCGGCGCCCCGAGGTCCTCTCCGCGCTGCCGCCGGCGACCCCGTTCGGCTCGGCCCGCTTCAACATCGTCGACGCAGAGACGGTGGACAGTTTCGAGGTCGGCGCCCGCACCCGCACCGCGGGCGGGGCGCTCAGCCTCGACGGCGCCCTGTTCTATTACAAATATTCGAACTTCCAGACGACAGAGCAGGTCGGCACGATCTTCGTCACCACCAATGCGGGCGAGGCCGAGGCCTATGGCTTCGAGGGGCAGATGCGCTGGCGGGCGAGCCCGAACGCGACCTTCTTCGCCACCTATGCCTGGAACCACAGCCGCTTCACCTTCGGCGTGCGCGACGGCAACCGCTTCCGCCTGTCGCCCGATCACACCCTCTCGCTCGGCGCGAATTTCGGCGTCGACGTGGGTCCCGGGCGGCTGAGCTTCGTGCCCAGCGTCACCTACCAGTCCAGCATCTTCTTCGACGACAATAACGACATCCCGGCGCTCCAGCAGCCGCCCAACGCCCTGGTCCCCGACAATGTGCAGGACGAGCGCCAGGGCGGCTATGCCCTGGTCAATGCGCGGCTCGCCTACACGCTCAACGACCGCTTCACGCTCGAGGCCTTCGTCACCAACCTGTTCGACGAGGAATATGTCCTGGATGCCGGCAATACCGGCGACGCGGCCGGCATGCCGACCTTCATCGGCGGCGCGCCGCGCCTGTACGGGCTCCAGGCCAGCGTCAGGTTCTGATTGTCACAAACTCCCGGCACGGGATGCGAGGGAGGAACGGGGCATGAGTCTGACGATCGACCGGCGCCTGCTGCTGAAGGGCGGCCTGCTCGGCCTCGGCGCGCTGGCCGCGCCGGGGGCGGCGCAGCTGCTGGCGGCGCGGGGCTTCACGCACGATGTCGCCAGCGGCGAGCCGCGCGCGCGTTCGGTGATGCTCTGGACGCGCTATCTGCCCGCGGCGGGAGAGAGCGGGCGGCTGAGCTGGCAGGTCTCGACGAGCCCGGACTTCGGCCGGATCGCGGCGGCGGGCGAGGCGGAGGCGTCGGAGACGCGCGATTTCTGCGTGAAGCCGGTGGCGGAGGGGCTCGAGCCCGGCCGCTGGTATTATTACCGCTTCCGCGACGCGCGCGGCCGCCTCTCGCCGGTCGGGCGGACGCGGACGCTGCCGGAGGGGCGGGTGGACAGCTTCCGGCTCGGCCTCTTTTCCTGCTCGAATCTCGGCTTCGGCTGGTTCAACGCCTACGGCCATGCCGCGGCGCGGCGCGACATCGACCTGATGGTCCATGTCGGCGACTATCTCTACGAATATCAGCCGGGCCGCTATCCGGAGGCGGCGGAGGCGCTGCCCGGCCGGCTGATCGCGCCGGCGAGCGAGATCGTCCGCCTCGCCGACTATCGCCTGCGCTTCGCCGCCTATCGCGCCGATCCGGACCTGCGGCGGCTGCACCGGCTCTTCCCGATGGTCGCGATGTGGGACGATCATGAGAGCACGAACGACAGCTGGGAAAGCGGGGCGCAGAATCACCAGCCGGCGACCGAGGGCGACTGGGGCGAGCGCAAGGCTGCCTCGGTGCGGGCCTATCGCGAGTGGATGCCGGTCGCCGATCATGACTGGGCGAGCTACGAAATCGGCGACCTCGCCACCCTGTTCCGCCCGGAGACGCGGCTGACCGCGCGCAGCCGCTCCAACTATCTGGCGGCGGTCCTGCGGAACCAGCCGGACCGGCAGGCGGCCCTCGCCGCCTTCCGCGACGGGCCCTGGCAGGATCCGGCGCGCACCATCCTCGGCCCGCGCCAGGAGGCCTGGCTCGCCGAGGGCCTCAGGCGCTCGACCGGGCGCGGCGCCAAATGGCAGGTGATCGCCCAGCAGGTGATCATGGGCTCGCTCGCCGCGCCGCGCGAGACCGCTTCCTGGCTCGGGGCGAACGCGACCGACGGCGAGCGCGCCTTCGTCGCCAATGCGGTCGACGCCGGGCTCGCCGGCCTGCCGTTCAACCACGACCAATGGGACGGCTATCCGCAGGCGCGGCGGCGGCTGCTCCAGGCGGCGCTCGACGCGGACGCGAAGCTGGTCGCCCTCACCGGCGACAGCCACAATGCCTGGGCGTTCGATCTCGACCTGGACGGCCATGCCGCCGGCATCGAGCTGGCCGGGCAGAGCGTCACCTCGCCGGGCCACGAGGCCGACCTGTCGGGCGTTGCGCCCGCCGTGCTGGCCCGGGCGATCGTGTCGCGCAACCCGCAGCTGAAATGGGCGAACACGCATCAGCGCGGCTATGCGACCCTGCACCTGACGCCGCAGCGGGCGACGGCGGAATGGCTGTTCCTGCGCACCATCCGCGCGCGCGACACGGCGCTTGCCGGACGGCATGTGATGACCAGCGCGCGGGGCGCGAACCGGTTCGGCTAGGCAGAGGCGCCGGAGCGATGTAGCGTGTCGGCATGTACAGCTTGCTCCTCGCCGCCGCGCTCGCGCTCGCGCTCCCACTCCAGCCCGCCACGCCCGAGCCGGAAGGCGACAGCATCGGCGGGCGGGAATTGCCGGAGAGTTCCGCCAATCTCGATTTCATCATCTTCAACCGCACCGGCCAGACGATCGTCGAGCTCAACATCTCGCCGCGCGGCGACGAGAGCTGGTCGGACAATCTGCTCCGCCATCGCGACGTCCCGGACCAGGAGCGCGCCGCCGCCGTCTACAGCCGCGACGTCGAGCTCTGCCGCTGGGACATCCGGGTGCGCTTCGAGAACGGCACGCGTCGCTCCTGGCCGGCGGTGAACCTCTGCGACACCGTGCGGGTGGAATTGCGCTAGGGTCGCGCTCAATCAGCCTAATTCTGGACGATCCGCACCAAAGCCAATTGTGTCCGGCCTAGGCGGCGAGCCGGACCAGGTCTCTCCCGTCTTCCTTCGCCTTGTACAGCGCCCCGTCGGCGCGGGAGATGAGGTGGTCGCAGCCTTCCTCGCCGGCGAGCAGGGCGACCCCGCTGGAGATGGTGACCCGGCCGACCGTGCCGTTCGGATAGTGCATCGTCCGGCCCGCGACCGCCTTGCGCAGCCGTTCGCAGGCCCAGCGTGCCTGTTCGAGGTTCGTCTCCGGCATGACGATGGCGAATTCCTCGCCGCCGAAGCGGCCGAGCAGGTCGCCCGCGCGGGTGACCTTGCCGAGCTCGTCCGCCACCGCCTGCAGCACGGCGTCGCCCGCCGGATGGCCGTGCGTGTCGTTGATCGATTTGAAGCGGTCGATGTCGAGCAGGGCGAAGGCGAGCGGCCGGCCGTTGCGTTCGGCGCGGGTGACCTCCAGCTCCATCCCCTCCATCAGCCTGCGCCGGTTGGGCAGGCCGGTCAGCGCGTCGGTGCTCGCCATGCGCTGCAATTCCTCGGTCAGCGCGATCGCGCGCTTGTGGCCGAGCGCCGCGCCGAAGCCGGCATAGGCCATCAGGCAGACGACGATGAAGGCGGCCGCCGCCATGAGGTAATTGTAGCGGTCGGCCCTGGCGTCGGCGATCGCGCTCCAGCGGGCGCGCTCGCCGAGCAGGCGCCGCTCCTCGAGGTCGACCCGGC
>Ga0335075_10007049_pt1 | contig 17341 bp, 18 predicted proteins | sample Lox_Sample_24_FD_206723 | JGI IMG/M metagenome (GOLD analysis project Ga0335075, IMG submission 206723) | Soil microbial communities from Loxahatchee National Wildlife Refuge, Florida, United States - Lox_Sample_2.4 | ecosystem: Environmental > Terrestrial > Soil > Wetlands | place: USA...
ATCTGAATCAGCAACGGCGACGGGGCCGGGGGTTTGGCGACCGTGCGGTTCAAGCGTCAGCGAAGCGGGTATCCAATGCGATGTAAGCCCCCTGGATGTCGTCAGCCACAGCCTGGCTTCGAGTCTTCCCAGCCGAGCCACAACCTCCGCGCGGTCGGCGAGAGCGTACCCGGAACCTGGTCGGGCTTGGACTGTCGGCTTATCACTCAACCGAGGGACAGCTCCGAAGGAATGTCGTGGGCGTGCATGGTGTTAAGCTTGATGCCGCACCAGATACCCCGCCATGGGGCAGGTGCTCGCCTGTCTGCCGCCAGCTCCATTCCGCATCCAGCGGAGGGCTGTGGCTGTCAGATACATCCACCCACCCCCGCACCGCCACACCCGCCAGGCGCGGTCGGTGCGCGGCGGACCTTCGGGGTGCACAACGTGGCCGATATGTTCCTTCCTCCGGGCTTGCCGCGGCCGACCAGCTTCGGTGCTGGTGCCATCGCCAGGTCTGGGGCTAGCTGTGGCACCGGCTGCGAGCACGTGCTGCGAGCGGAGAACCGCGCGGGAGGCCGGGCGTGACAGTACCGACCGGGGCGGGGAGCGCGAAGAGCACGGCGAGGACGCGGGATAGCGGCGGAATAGCGGATTGCACAATTTCAACTGGCCCGGCCGATTGGCCGGAGCGTGACAGCGGGTGGCAGTGACCGAATCTGCGGGTCGGCGCCCGCGCCCTGGGAAGGACCCCTCGTGAGCGACACCACCGATGTGATGACCGGCTCCTCCGGCATGCCTGAGGAATCTCCCGCCGCGTCCCCTTGGCCCGGTGAAGCACCGGACTCGGCGGGATCGGCTGGGACTTCCCCGCAGGCCTCGGGAGCGGTACGCTCCTGGCCGGATGCGGAATCCGGTGCCGGTGAGGCAATGCGTTCCGGTAGTAGCAGGACGCTGACGCCCGGAGCGAGCCGCCGTGGTGGCACGGGACTGTCCGCGATGCTCCTCCCGGAGCTGCAGCGGCTGGCCCAGTCTATGGGGATCATGGGCACCGGCCGGATGCGCAAGGGCCAGGTCATAGCCGCGATCGAGGAGCGGCAGGGCAGCGGGACCGCTCAGGGCGGTGCGACGGCCAGTGGCCAGGCACCGGAACGCGCCGCCAGCCGCAGCCAAGGCGAGGACGGGGGCAGCCGAGGCGCGGGGAACGACAACTCAGCCCAGCGGGGGGCGCCTGCGGGAGCCGGCGCTACCCGCCCCTTTGAGCAGGATGCCATGGAATTTGAGACATCGACGCCGCCCGGTGTGGGCAGCGGTGCAAGCGCGGGCGGGATCGGCGAAAGTTCGTATCAGGGCGGCGTGGGGGCGGCCGGCATCGGGAGTGCCGCTGCCGCTGGGGGAGGCGCTCCGGCGGCTCCGGCCGCGACCTCGGCGCCTGCCGCGGTGAACGACGCCAGCGGCCGCGAAGCATCCGGCCGCGAGGCACCCGCCCAGGGTGGTGCGCAGCGCGACGATGTCCAGCCGCCGAGCGACGGGCAGCGGGACAACCGGCGCCGTCGCGGCAGCAACGGGCGCCGGGACGACCAGGGTGGCCGCCGGGACGACCAGGGTGGCCGCCGGGACGACCAGGGTGGCCGCCGGGACGACCAGGGTGGCCGCCGCGACGATCAGCCGCGCGCGGCGAATGACGGCTCCGATCAGCACCGGGACTCGCGCGACTCGCGTGATTCTGGCTCCGGGCAGCGCGACCAGCAGGGCGGCCGGTCGGACGATGACCGCGATGGTCAGGGCGGCCGGCGCAGCCGGGACCGGTTCCGCAACCGGAACAACAACCGGGGCCGCCGGGAGCGGGGTGGCGACGCCGAGCCGGTGATCTCCGAGGACGACGTGCTGATCCCCATCGCCGGGATTCTGGACGTGCTGGACAATTACGGGTTCGTCCGCACAACGGGCTACCTGCCCGGGCCCGACGACGTCTATGTGTCGCTGTCCCAGGTGCGCAGGCACGGCCTGCGCAAGGGCGACGTCATCGAAGGCGCGGTCAGGCAGCCGAGAGAGGGCGAGCGCAGGGAGAAGTTCAACGCGCTGGTCCGGCTGGACAAGGTGAACGGGCTGGATCCCGAGCAGTCCAAGTCCCGGCCGGAATTCGCCAAGCTGGTCCCGCTGTACCCGCAGGACAGGCTCAGGCTGGAGACCGATCCGACGATCATGGCCACGCGGATCATCGACCTGATCGCCCCGATTGGCAAGGGCCAGCGCGGCCTGATCGTGTCGCCGTCCAAGGCCGGCAAGACGCTGATCATGCAGGCGATCGCGAACGCGATCACCAAGAACAACCCCGAGTGCCACCTGATGGTCGTGCTGGTGGACGAGCGGCCCGAGGAAGTCACCGACATGCAGCGCTCGGTCAAGGGCGAGGTGATCTACTCGACCTTCGACCGGCCGTCTGAGGACCACACCACCGTCGCCGAGCTGGCCATCGAGCGGGCCAAGCGGCTGGCCGAGATGGGCCACGACGTGGTGGTGCTGCTCGACTCGATCACCAGGCTGGGCCGGGCCTACAACCTGTCCGCCCCGGCCAGCGGCCGGATCATGTCCGGCGGCGTGGACTCCACCGCGCTGTACCCGCCGAAGCGGTTCTTCGGCGCGGCCCGCAACATCGAGCACGGCGGCTCGATCACGATCCTGGCCACGGCCCTGATCGAGACCGGCTCCCGCGCCGACGAGGTGATCTTCGAGGAGTTCAAGGGCACCGGCAACATGGAGCTGCGGCTGCGCCGCGAGCTGGCCGACAAGCGGATCTTCCCGGCGGTCGACGTGGACGCGTCGGGCACCCGCAAGGAGGACCTGCTGATGTCCCCGGAGGAGCTCAAGATCGTCTGGCAGCTGCGCCGGGTGCTGCACGCGCTGGAGCCGCAGCAGGCGCTCGAGGTGCTAATGGAGCGTATGAAGGAAACCAAGAGCAACGCCGAGTTCCTGCTCCAGGTGCAGAAGACCACGATCGGCAGCTAGGCCTGGCCCGGGGAATCTCCGTGCCCCGGCCAGCGTTACAGCGCCTGACACTGATGTGGTACCGGTTCACGTCCGCCGTGATTGCGCGGCGAGGCGACCCGGCGACCGCCAACAACCAGGAGTCACGACATGAAGTCTGAGATTCACCCCGACTACGTGGTGACCACGGTGACCTGCACCTGCGGGAACACCTTCACCACGCGAAGCACCGCCGCCAGCGGCGAGATCCACGCCGACATCTGCTCGAACTGCCACCCGTTCTACACCGGCAAGCAGAAGATCCTGGACACCGGTGGCCGGGTCGCCCGGTTCGAGCGGCGCTTCGGCAAGAAGCAGTCCGGCAGTAAGTAGCTCAGCCGACCCGGTGGCCGTACCTCGGGGTATGGCCACCGGGTTCTGCATGCCTGAAGACCTTAAGGAGCTGGGGAACCGTGTTTGACCGGCTCGAGGAGCTGGCTGGCGAGTACGCGGCGCTGGAGCGGGATCTCGCCGATCCCGCCGTGCACGCCGACCCGGACCGGGCCAGAGCGCTGGGCCGCCGCTACGGCCAGCTCGGCCCGATCGTGCATGCTTACCGGGAGTGGCAGCATGTCAGCGACGACGAGGCCGCCGCGCACGAGCTGGCCAGCGAGGACGCGTCGTTCGCCGCCGAAGCCGAACAGCTCGGGAAGCGCCGGGCCGACCTCGAGGAGCGGCTGCGGGAGCTGCTGGTGCCCGGCGACCCGAACGACTCGAGGGATGTCATCCTCGAGGTGAAGGCGGGCGAGGGGGGCGAGGAGTCCGCGCTGTTCGCCGGGGACCTGTTGCGCATGTACCTGCGCTACGCCGAGCGGCACCACCTGAAGACCGAGATTATCGACTCGACCGTGACCGGTCTTGGCGGGTACAAGGACGCCACGGTGGCGATCAAGTCGGGGCGGGTGAAGGGGGAAGGGGAGGCGGGTGGGGCGTGGTCCCAGCTGAAGTACGAGGGCGGCGTGCACCGCGTGCAGCGGGTCCCGGTCACTGAGTCGCAGGGGCGGATTCACACCTCAGCCGCTGGCGTGCTGGTCATGCCGGAGGCTGACCCGGTCGAGGTCACCATCGATCCTTCCGACGTGCGGGTGGATGTGTTCCGCTCCTCGGGACCCGGCGGCCAGAGCGTGAACACCACCGACTCCGCGGTGCGGATCACGCACCTGCCGACTGGCATCGTCGTGTCCTGCCAGAACGAGAAGAGCCAGCTGCAGAACAAGGAGCAGGCCATGCGCATCCTGCGCGCGCGGCTGCTCACCGCGGCCCAGGAGCAGGCGGACGCGCAGGCCAGCGCCGAGCGCAAGAGCCAGGTCGCCGCGGTCGACCGGTCGCAGCGGGTCCGTACCTACAACTTCCCTGAGAACCGGATATCCGATCACCGCGTCGGCTACAAGGCCTACAACCTGGACCAGGTTCTCGACGGTGATCTCGACGCGGTCATCGGGGCCCTGGAGACGGCCGACCGGGCCGAGAAGATCGCGGAGTCAGCCGAGCGCGTCTAATGAACCTGCTGCTTGATGAGATCGCCGTGGCAGCGTCCCGGCTGGCCGAGGCCGGGGTAGAGTCGCCGCGCACCGATGCCGAGCTGATCGCGGCGCACGTGCACGGCGTGGCCAGGGGCGCGCTGCATACCGTGCCCGATGCCGCGTTCGACCCCCGCTACTGGGACGACGTCGCGCGCCGTGCGTCGCGCGAGCCGCTCCAGCACATCACCGGACTGGCCTACTTCCGTTACCTGGAGCTCGAGGTGGGCCCCGGGGTATTCGTGCCCCGCCAGGAGACCGAGGTCATGACCGGCTGGGCTATCGAGGCGCTGGGTGAGATGGACACCGCCGAGCCGGTGGTGGCCGACCTTGGCACCGGATCGGGTGCGATCGCGCTGGCCATCGCCCAGGAGGTACCCGGCGCCCGGGTGCATGCGGTCGAAGCCGACCCGCTCGCCCGGCAGTGGACCGAGCGGAACATCGCCCGGTGCGCTGAGGCCGCACCGCACACATCCGGGCGGGTCACGCTGCATGACGGCGACTTCGCGAGCGCGCTGCCCGACCTGGGCGGCGCGGTCGACCTGGTGATCAGCAATCCGCCCTACATCCCGGCCGGAGCCTGGGTGCCGCCCGAGGTCGGTGAGTATGACCCGGCCACGGCGCTGTGGGGAGGCGCGGACGGTCTTGACGCGATCCGGGTGATCGAGCGCGTAGCCCGGCGGCTGCTGCGCAGCGACGGGCTGGTCGCGGTGGAGCACGGCGCGCCGCAGGGCGCGGCCGTCTACTGGGTGTTTGCCGAGGAACACGGCTGGCGCGGGACTCGCAACCATATCGATCTGGCCGGCCGTGACCGGTTTGTCACCGCACGGAGCGGTCGCTAGCCGGTGGCAGGATGATGGGCAGCCGGTTCTTGCTGGAGGGACCACGATGGATTCGGTCGCGGTGACGACCAATGGAGCAGAGGGCACGGGCACGGTTGCCGCCATCCTGGCTCGCTACCTGGGCCCGGGAGACGTTGTCCTGCTGAAGGGCGGCCTGGCCACCGGCAAGACCACCTTCGTCAAGGCGGTGGCGGCCGCGATGGGGTCCCGGTCAGTGGTGACCAGCCCCACGTTCATGCTCGCGCAGTTCTACCCGACCGAGCACAGCACGATCTTGCACATCGATGCCTACCGCTTGTCGGGGATCCACGAGTACCGCGATCTCGGCCTCGACGATTACCTTGATGACTCGGTCACCCTGGCCGAGTGGGGAGAGAAGATAGCGCAGGACTTCCCCTGTCATCTGATGGTGGAGTTCCAGTGCGATCCGGGCGCGCCCGACGTGCGGGTGCTCGCGTTCACTTCCGACTGCCCCCGGTGGGCGTCGGTGATCAATGCAATGCAGACAGGGCTGATGGATGAGGCAAAGCTCGGCTGAGGACGGTGCCAAGAGGCTCGTCTTGGCCCTCGAGGCGTCGTCGAGAACGTACGCGGTAGCGGTGGGCGACGGGGAGGAACCCCGGGCACAAGCCGCAGTCCCTCGGGACGACCCCTCGTTCCGAGGGCTAAGCGAGTTGGTGAGCCGGACATTGGATCGCGCCGGGGAGAGGTTTGGCGATATCGGGACAATTGGCGTGGACGTCGGCCCGGGTGGCCTGCTGTCCATCCGCGCCGCGGTGGCTTACGCGAACGGGCTGGCCTTCGCCCTGGGGGTGAAAATTTTCCCGATCAGCTCGCTTGAGCTCATGGCCATGGCGGCCCAGCGGGCTCACCCGGGTCCGATCCTGGGCCTGCGGAGAGGCCTCGGCGGAAACACCTACGCCGCCCTGTTTGCCGATGGCGAGCTCGTCGACATGCGGCACGGTCCGCCTGATTCCGTCGTGCCGGCGGTGGCTGGCGGCCTGGCCAGGGTCTGCGTCGCAGGGACAGCCAAGGACGACGTGGAGGGCCTGCTCGCGGGCGTCGTTGCTGAGCACAGCGGGATCGAGGATGCGGACGTCGCTGTCCTCTACCGGGCAGCACGAGCCGCCGCGGCTGACCCGGAGCGGCTGGTGCCGGCTGCCAGCCCGCTCAATGAGGGGTCGAGAATTTTTCATGAGCCTGAGGCGCGCCGTCATCTGCAGCGGCCATAGGGGCTAGCCGGCCGCGCGTTCTGGTGCGCGATCGACGGTACGATCCCTCCCGGAGGTGACGGGTGGAGGAGAAAGTGCGCGGGGAGGTAGCCCGGGCTGCCGAGTGCCTGCTGGCCGGAGGGGTCGTCCTGCTGCCCACGGACACGGTTTATGGCCTGGCGGTGCACCCGGAGCGAGACCAGGCGATCACGCGGCTGTTCGCGATGAAAGGCCGCCCGCGCTCGGTCAATCTCCCGGTCATGATCTCGTCGCCGGATGACATCCCGGCGCTGGGCGGGGTGGTGAGCAAGGCAGCGGAACTGCTGCTCGAGTCGAAATACGTGCCCGGGCCGCTGACGCTGGCCCTAGGGGTATCCCAGCCGGAACTGGCGCCCTGGTTGCGTGGCCGGGACGAGTTCGCGGTGCGGATACCCGATGACCAGCGGCTGCTCGCGATCCTGCGAACGACCGGACCGCTGCTCGTGACCAGCGCGAACCTGCACGCGGAGCAGGTAAGGGAATCGGTCCCTGATATCCTTTCAACCCTCGCGAGCAAGCCCGATCTGGTCATCGACGACGGGAATCGCGACACCGTGTCCTCCACACTGGTCAACTGCCGGCGCCTGCCGCCGGTGATTGAGCGCGTGGGCGCTGTCCCAGAGGAAGAGATAGAGGCAATCCTCCGATGAGCGATCACGGGTCACTGGTGCTCGGCGTAGAGACATCCTGTGATGACACCGCGGTCGCGCTGGTCGACCCCGGCGGTTGCGTCATTTCATCGTGCGTGGCGTCCCAGGCCGCCCTGCACAGCAACTACGGCGGTGTTTACCCGGAGCTGGCCAGCCGGGCACACGTCGACAAGATCCTGCCCACCGTCGAGGCGGTCCTGTCGGAGGCTGGCGCAGACCCCCGGGACCTGGCCGCCATCGGCGTAACCCGCGGCCCTGGGCTGATCGGCTCGCTCATGGTGGGCCTGAGCACCGCGTGCGGCCTGGGGCATGGCTGGGGAGTGCCGGTCGTGGGCGTGAATCACCTCCGGGGGCACCTGCGCAGCGCCGATCTGGAGGAAGCCCGGGTGAAGTACCCGGCGCTGGTCCTGCTCGTTTCCGGCGGGCACACCCTGCTGGCGCGGCTCGAGAACCCCGGCGACATTCAGCTCATCGGCGCCACGCTCGACGACTCGGTCGGCGAAGCGTACGACAAGGTCGCGCGGATGCTCGGCCTTGGCTACCCCGGTGGGCCCATCATCGACCGGCTCGCGGCCGCGGGCACGGCGTCGGTGCGGTTCCCCCGCCCGATGCTCACCCGCGGGCTCGACTTTTCTTTTTCCGGGCTCAAGACCGCGGTGAGCAGGTACCTGGTGGCCAACCCGGCAGCCGAGCCAGCCGATGTCGCCGCGTCATTCGTCGAGGCGTGCCTGGAAGTGCTCATCGCCAAGTGCCGCCGGGCACTTCAGCAATTCCCGGCTTCCTCGCTCGTCGTCGTGGGAGGGGTCGCGGCCAGCCCTCAGCTGAGAGCGGCCGCCGCCGGGCTATGCGAAGGGCTCGGAGTGGAGCTGTGCCTGCCGCCGCTGAAGTGGTCCACTGACAATGGCGCCATGATCGGCCTGGCGACCTGGGATTATCTTGCCCGGGACATTTCCGGCGACCTGGAACCGGTGCCGGGGCTGGGGATGGAAGCGTTCTGAGGCCCGAGTGGAAGTATGAACCCATGAGCGCACAGTTTGACTGCACGGGCGCCGACGGCCGCGCTGAGGGAATCAAGGCGGCTGCCCTGGCGCTGCGCTCGGGTGAGCTTGTCGTGCTGCCTACCGACACGCTGTACGGGGTCGCCGCCGATGCCTTCTACCCGTCGGCGGTCACCGCCCTGGTCGCTGCCAGGGGCAGTGACCGGCAGGCGCCGCCCGCTGTGCTGGTTGGCACGGTGAGGGCAGCTAGCGCGCTGATCGAGGATCTTGGGCCGTACGGCAAGGACCTGATCGATGAGTTCTGGCCGGGCGGCCTGACCCTCGTGTGCCGGGCGAGCCGCTCTCTCAACTGGGACCTGGGCGACACGCGCGGTACGGTGGCCGTCCGGATGCCGCTCCATGCGGTGGCGCTTGACCTGCTCAAGGAGACGGGCCCGCTGGCGGTGAGCAGCGCCAGCCGCACCGGCTCCCCGGCCCCGACCACCGTGGCCGAGGCGCAGGAGCAGCTCGGCGACGTGGTCTCCGTCTACCTGGACGGCGGGCCGTGCACCACCGATACTCCGTCCACGATCGTGGATCTCACCGGAAGCGTGCCCAGGCTGCTGCGGGCCGGCGCCGTCTCGGTCGGGCGGCTGCGCGAGGTCGCGGCCCTGTCCACGGGCGGCGACAATACGCCCGGCATATGAGCAAATGTTTCGGCGGCCGGACGAGCGGGTGATCACCCCGGGACTGTGGGTGGTGCTCTAGAGTTGTCGTGATGCGTTACATCCCGTGCGGACCTAGCTGGCGGCCGTGCTCGAGTACCTCCTGACCCTGCTGGTCACGGCGGTCGTCACCTACCTGCTGACGCCGCTGGTGCGCCGCGGGGCGATCGCGGCGCGCGCGATGCAGCCCGCCCGCGACCGGGATGTGCACACCGTGCCGGTCCCGCGCCTCGGCGGCGTGGCCATGTACGGAGGGCTGGCCGCGGGCCTGATGGTGGCCGACGAGCTGAACCCGCTGCGCAGCGTGCTGGTGGGCGACCGGATGGCCTCCGGGCTGCTGCTGGCCGGCGGCCTGATCGTCTTGGTGGGAGTGGTCGACGACCGGTGGGGGCTGAGCCCGATCAGCAAGCTCGCCGGCCAGGCGGCCGCGGGCGGCATCCTGGTCTGGAGCGGAGCCCAGCTGGGCTGGCTGCCCGAACCGGGTGGCGGTACCTTCCTCCTCGACACCAACCAGTCGACGGTCCTGACCATCTTCCTCGTGGTGGCGACGATCAACGCGGTCAACTTCATAGACGGCCTCGACGGCCTGGCCGCCGGGATTGTCTGCATCGCGGCTATCGCGTTCTTCGTCTACTGCTACCACCTGACCCAGGTGGTGCACCCGAGCCTGACCCAGCAGGCCGGCCCGGCGCTCGTCTCCGCGGTCCTGATCGGGGCGTGCCTGGGCTTCCTGCCGCACAACAGCTACCCAGCCCGGATCTTCATGGGCGACACCGGCTCGATGCTGCTCGGGCTGCTGCTCGCTTACGTCCCGATCTCGAGCATCGTGTCGCTCAACCCCTACAGCCTGCACTCGGCCGCGAACCGGTTCCCGGAAATCCTGCCGCTGCTGCTGCCGGTCACGGTCCTGGTGATCCCCTACTCGGACCTGTTGCTGGCCGTGGTGCGGCGGACCCGGGCCGGCAAGTCGCCGCTGGCGCCGGACCGCAAGCACCTGCACCACCGGCTGCTCGATATCGGGCACTCGCATCGGTCCAGCGTCCTGATCATGTACCTGTGGGCCGCGCTGTTCTCGGTGGCCATCATCTGGCTGTCCTTCGCGCGTACCCGGCTGTTCGTGCTCGCGGTGACCACGCTGGCGGCGGTGCTGGTCCTGCTGCTGATGTCGATGCCGAGGCTCCGGCCGTGGGAGCGTGGCCGGAGCCGGGCCCGGGCAGCGGCGCGGTCCGGGGTGGGCTCTCACAGCTTGGCGGCCGCCCCGGTGCCGGCCGCGGCCCGGCATGGGGCGGGCAGTAACGGCGCGGGTGACGCGGTGCCCGGGGCGGTGGGTCCGGCGGCTGAGCGGCCGCCCGCCCTATCCGCGACCAACGGTCAGGGGACGGCAGCGTCTGCGGTGGCCGACGGCCAGGCGCGGTTTCCCGATGCCGGTCCCCAGCCTGCGGGGGACGCGGAAACGCGCGCCCCGTGGGACGCTGCACCACGCCCCGCTGACCGCGCCCCGTGGGACGCGGCGGCACGTCCCCGCTGACCGCGCGCCGGGGGCCTGGGATGGGGCCGGACGGACCCTGACGCACCAGGGATCCCGGGCATCACCCGGTGCTTTTCGTCACGTTAGATGATCTGCTGCGACCATCGCCTGAGAGCTTGTGATATCTTTCACGAGCACCCACTCAAGGGCGAGTGAGAGGTCCATGATACGTTTCGCTCACCTGGCGGCGTACTCGCGTCGCGCAATGGTGTTGCGGCAAGGTGCCACCCGGGCACCGGTGGGTCCGCAGAGGTCAGGAAGTTTCGGTCGAGCTCTCCCGGAGCCTTAAACATGGTGGCGCAGTATGCCCGGATCGCCCGGCGATCGGCTGCAACGGCAGCCATCGCCGCGGCAATCATGATCGTGCTTGCGGCCGTGATCAGCGGCGGCAAGGGCCTGGCCGGTGCCGCCATCGGCGTGGCGATCGTCGCGCTGTTCTTCGGGATCAGCATTGTCGTGGTGGCCCGCGCGGCGCGGATCAGCCCGCAGGCGATGATGGCGGCCGCCCTCGGCACGTTCATCGTCAAGATTGTGCTCCTGCTGGCCTTCGTCGGCGCGTTCGAGAACACCACCGCCTTCAATCCCAAGGCGTTCGGCTTGACCGCGCTGGTTTGCATCCTCGCCTACACCGGGGCGCAAGTGACGTGGTCCATGCGGCTGAAGGCGCTCTACGTCGAACCGGACGGGGAACGGTGACCGGTGGGACGCACTCAGATTCTGGACGGCGCGACGCGGCCCACGGCGAGGGCTGGGCAGGCGCGGCCATGGCGGGGAAGAGATGAGCACTGCGAAGCCGAGTGCCGGCGTCAACAAGGAACCGCCCATGCCCCGGGAGGGCACCGGCTGGTCGATCGTGAGCTACCTGGTCGGCGGCATGCTGCTCTACGGCGGCATCGGCTGGCTGATCGGGCGGTGGACCCACATCGAGGCGCTGACCGGAGTGGGCATCGTGCTCGGCATCGGCCTGTCGCTCGCCCTGATCATCTACCGCTTCACCCGTCCCTCAGACTGAGCCCGTCGCAGGCGGCCCGCACGGCTGTAACGTCCGGCGCGGTGGCTGAAGGAGCAAAAAAGTGAGTGACCTGCGCGTCCTGACGACGGCCAGCGGCTGCCACTTCCAGTCCCACCCCTCATGCGGCTACCCCGCCCCGGGGATCGGCGACTTCTACTTCAAGCCCCTCTTCACGATCGGCTCGTTCCAGTTCACCAAGCCGATCCTGCTCATGTTTCTGTCCGCGGCCATCGTGCTGGTCGTGTTCTGGCTGGCCTTCCGCAAGCCGAAGCTGGTGCCCCGCGGCATCCAGAACGTCGGCGAACTGGGCGTCCTGACCGTCCGTGACCAGATCCTGCGGCCGCAGCTGGGCAGCAAGGGGGACCGGTACCTGCCGTTCCTGGTGTCGCTGTTCTTCTTCATCTGGCTGATGAACCTGTGGGAGCTGATCCCCGTGGCCCAGTTCCCGGCCACGTCGAAGTTCGCGTTCCCGGTGGGCCTCACGCTGGTGGTCTGGGTCACCTACATGTTCATTGGCATGAAGAACCAGGGCCCGATCGGCTACTTCAAGAACATGGCGGTCCCGCCGGGCGCGCCGTGGTGGATCCTCCCGCTGCTCTCGCCCATCGAGCTGCTGTCCAACATCTTTGTGCGGCCGTTCACGCTGTCCATCCGGCTGATGGCGAACATGCTGTCCGGGCACCTGCTGCTGCTCGTGTTCTCGATCGCCTCCTGGTACCTGTTCAGCGCGACGATCGGCCTGCTGTTCGCGGCGGTGTCATTCGTCGTGTTCCTGCTGGTGTTCGTGCTCGAGGTCTTGATCACGCTGTTGCAGGCCTTTATCTTCACCACGCTGACCGCGTTCTACATATCGGATGCGCTGGAACCAGCGCACTGACCGACCGATGAGCTAGACCCGGCGCACAGTGGCGCCGGGCCGGAGAAAAGGAAACCGACAAATGCCTCTGCTGGTGCACCACCTTCTGTACGTGGCGTCTGGCACGACCACCTCGCAGATCACGATCGTAGGCCTCGGAAAGCTCGTCTACGGCCTCGCCGCCATCGGCCCTGGCATCGGCATCGGCCTGGTGTTCGGGCACGCCATCGAGGCCATGGCCCGCCAGCCCGAGGCGTCCGGCCGGATCACCACCTATATGTGGATCGGTTTCGCGCTCACCGAGGCGCTGGCGCTGATCGGCATCGCCGTTCCGTTCTTCATCACCAAGTAGCGAAGTCCGAAGGGTTAACCCGCCATGTTGCACCTGGCGCAGAGCGGATCGCAGAACCCGCTGGTTCCCAGCGCTCCCGAGCTGATCACGGGACTGATCGCGTTCTTCATCGTGTTCGGCGTGCTGGCCAAGATCCTGATGCCCAGGCTCCAGAAGACCCTGGCCGACCGGACCGACGCGATCGAGGGCGGCATTGAGCGCGCCGCGGAGGCGCAGGCCGAAGCGACCCGGGTGCTCGAGCAGTACCGGGCCCAGCTGGCCGAGGCCAGGCACGAGGCCGCGCGGCTGCGCGAGGAGGCCAGGGAGCAAGGGGCCCAGATCAAGGCGGAACTGCGCGAGCAGGGAGAGGCCGAGAGGCAGCGCCTGATCGACGCGGCCAGCGCTCAGATCGAGGCGGACCGGCAGCAGGCCATGGTTTCGCTGCGAGCCGAGATCGGCTCGCTCTCGGTGGAGCTGGCCAGCCGGGTCGTCGGCGAGTCGCTCGAGAGCGAGGCCAGGCAGCGCCGCATCGTGGACCGGTTCCTGGCCCAGCTCGACGAGCAGTCGGGGAATTCGGCGGAGGCGGAGGCGGCCCGATGAGAGGGGCCAGCCGGGCATCGCTCGCCCAGGTCAGGGAACGGCTCGCCGAGGTACTCGGTGGTGACGTCGACCCCGACCAGCTCGGCGACGAGCTGTTCGCGGTGACCGGGCTGCTCGACGCCGAGGCCGGACTGCGCCGGACGCTGTCCGACCCGACCCAGCCGACGGAGGCCAAGACCGGCCTGGTCCAGGCCCTGCTCGAGGGGAAAGTGGCCGCGCCGACGCTGGCGGTGGTCTCGGCCCTGGTCAGCGAGCGCTGGTCGGAGCCCGCCGACCTGCCCGATGCCACCGAGGAGCTCGCGGCGCTCGCGATCGTCGAGGTGGCAGAGCGGGACGGCAAGCTTGACGAGCTCGAGGATGAGCTGTTCCGGTTCGGCCGGGTGGTGAACGGCGATGCTGGCCTTCGGGCTGCCCTCTCGAACCCGTTCTTCCCGGCCGAGCGCAAGCGTGAGCTGCTCGAGGCGCTGCTGGGTGGCAAGGTCACCCCGGCGACGATGCGGCTGGTCACCCAGGCGGCCGTGCAGGCCAGGGGACGTAGTCTGGATGCCAGCCTGGAAGAGTACGCCCGGCTGGCGGCCGAGCGGCGGGAGCGTCTCGTGGCCGAGGTGCACGTTGCGATCGCGCTCACCGCCGCGCAGCGCCGCCGGCTCGTGGCCGCCCTGACCGCTTCCTATGGCCGTGACGTACACCTGAATATCGTGCTCGACCCCAGGGTGATCGGCGGAATGTCGGTCCAGATCGCGGGCGAGCTCATCGATGGCACCGTGGCGAGCCGACTCGCCGGGCTGCGCCGCAGGCTAGCCGCCTGAGCGCGATCGAGACCAGCTAGGGACCGGAAGAGAGACGCGAGGGAAATGGCGGAGCTGACAATCCGGCCGGAGGAGATCCGGGACGCGCTGGCCCGTTTCGTGGAGACGTACGAGCCGGGCGCCGCGGCCAGCGAGGAGATCGGCATCGTCGCCGAGTGCGGCGACGGGATCGCCAGGGTCGAGGGGCTGCCCTCGGCCATGGCCAACGAGCTGCTTGAGTTCGAGGACGGCACCCGAGGCCTGGCGCTGAACCTCGACGTGCGCGAGATCGGCGTGGTCATTCTCGGCGAGTACAGCCAGATCGAGGAGGGCCAGCAGGTCAAGCGGACCGGCGAGGTGCTCTCGGTACCGGTCGGGGACAGCTTCCTCGGCCGCGTGGTCGGGCCGCTCGGCGACCCGCTCGACGGCCAGGGCCCGGTCGAGGGCACTCAGCCCCGGGAACTGGAGATCCAGGCGCCCAGCGTGGTGCAGCGGCAGCCGGTGAAGGAGCCGATGCAGACCGGCATCAAGGCCATCGACGCGATGACCGCGATCGGCCGCGGGCAGCGCCAGCTGATCCTCGGTGACCGGCAGACCGGCAAGACCGCGATCGCCATCGACGCGATCATCAACCAGAAGGACAACTGGGCCTCGGGCGACCCGAAGCGCCAGGTCCGCTGCATCTACGTGGCGATCGGCCAGAAGGGGTCGACGATCGCGCAGGTGAAGCAGTCGCTCGAGGACGCGGGCGCGATGGAGTACACCACGATCGTGGCCGCGCCAGCGAGCGACCCGGCCGGCTACAAGTACATCGCCCCCTACACCGGCTCGGCGATCGGCCAGCATTGGATGTACGACGGCAAGCACGCGCTGATCATCTTCGACGACCTGAGCAAGCAGGCCGAGGCCTACCGCGCGGTCTCGCTGCTGCTGCGCCGCCCGCCGGGTCGCGAGGCGTACCCCGGTGACGTGTTCTACCTGCACTCCCGGCTGCTGGAGCGGTGCGCCAAGCTGTCCGACGACCTGGGCGCCGGGTCGCTGACCGGGCTTCCGATCATCGAGACCAAGGCCAACGACATTTCCGCCTACATCCCGACCAACGTGATCTCGATCACCGACGGCCAGATCTACCTGGAGACCGATCTGTTCAACTCGGGCGTGCGGCCAGCCATCAACGTCGGCCGGTCGGTGTCCCGGGTGGGCGGCAACGCGCAGGTCAAGGGCATGAAGAAGGTGGCGGGCACGCTCAAGCTGTCCCTGTCGCAGTACCGCGACCTGGAGGCGTTCGCCTCGTTCTCCTCGGACCTGGACGCGGCATCGCGGGCCCAGCTCGACCGCGGCCAGAGGCTGGTCGAACTGCTCAAGCAGCCGCAATACAGCCCGTTCCCGGTGGAACGGGAGATCGTCTCGATATGGCTCGGCACCACCGGCCAGCTCGACGACGTCCCGCTCGAGGACGTGCGGCGGTTCGAGCAGGAGTTTGAGGACTACGTGCAGCGGTCGCGCCAGGGGATCTTCGACGCGATCAGGGAGACCGGTGAGCTGTCCGACGACACCACCACCGCGCTCAAGGACGCGGTCGAGGAATTCCGCCGCAGCTTCGAGGTGACCGGCGGCGAGCTCCTGGTCTCGGCCGAAGACGAGGAACCGGCCGACGAGAGCGACGTGGAGCAGCACAAGATCCAGAAGGTCGTCACGCCACCGTCCGAGAAGAGCTAGGCAGCCTCCATGGCGGCACAACTTCGCGCGATCAGGCGGCGGATTCGCTCGGTGCAGTCCACCGCCAAGATCACCCATGCCCAGGAGCTCATCGCATCGTCGCGGATCATCAGGGCCCAGCAGCGGGTCCGCGCCGCCGAGCCGTACGCCCGGGAGATCGTTCGCGCCGTGACCGCGGTCGTGAGCCGCTCGGGGCAGGTCAACCACCCGCTCACCACGCCACCCGCCGAGCGGCGCCGGGCCGCCGTGCTGATCCTGACCAGCGACCGCGGCTTCGCTGGCGGCTACAACGCCACCGTGCTGCGGGACGCCCAGCGGCTGAAGGCGCTGCTCGAGGAGGAGGGCGTGACTCCGGTGCCGTACGTCTCCGGGCGTAAGGGCATCGTCTGGCACAGCTTCCGCAACCTGCCCGTCGCCGCGCAGTGGAGCGGATTCTCCGAGACGCCGGCCCACTCGAACGCAGAGGAGATCACCAGGACGCTGCTTGAGGCGTTCGCCCGGCCCGCCGGCGAGGACGGGGTCGACGAGATCTACATCGTGTACAACCAGTTCGTGTCCATGCTCACCCAGCGGCCCGCGACCGGCAGGCTGCTTCCGCTGGAGATCGAGGAGACGACCGAGCAGCCCCCGGGCGGCCCGCTGCCGATCTACGAGTTCGAGCCGTCGCCCGAGGAGGTGCTCGACGCGCTGCTGCCGTGGTACATCGAGAGCCGGATCTACCATGCTCTGCTGGACGCGGCGGCGGCCGAGATCGCGGCGCGGCGCAGCGCCATGCAGTCGGCCACCGACAACGCCCATGAACTCATCGACCGCCTGACCCTCGAGGCCAACAAGGCCCGGCAGGACGAGATCACCCAGGAAATCAGCGAGATCGTCGGCGGCGCGAACGCGCTGGCCGAATCGGCCGCAGGGAGATAGTGAGCAGGAGATGACCGCAACCGCAGAGAACACCACCTCCAGCGATGCCGGGCCCGGTACCGGTACCGGCCGGGTAGCACGCGTGATCGGGTCGGTCGTCGACGTGGAATTCGGCACCGAGCAGATGCCCGAGATCTACAACGCCCTGCACGTCGACGTGACCGTGGAAGGCGTCACGCGGACGCTCACGCTGGAAGTCGAGCAGCACATCGGCGACAACATGGTCCGCACGGTCTCGATGCAGCTGACCGACGGCCTGGTGCGGGGCGCGGAAGTCATCGACACCGGCGGCCCGATCTCGGTGCCGGTCGGCGACGTCGCCAAGGGCCACGTGTTCAACATGCTCGGCGAGACGCTGGACGTCCCGACCGCCTCGCTCCAGGTCAAGGAGCGCTGGCCGATCCACCGGGATCCCCCGCCGTTCGACGAGCTCGAGCCCAAGACCGAGATGTTCGTCACCGGCATCAAGGTGCTCGACCTGCTCACCCCCTACGTGCGGGGCGGAAAAATCGGCCTGTTCGGCGGGGCCGGTGTCGGCAAGACGGTGCTGATCCAGGAGATGATCCGCCGCGTCGCCCAGAACTTCGGCGGCGTGTCGGTGTTCGCCGGGGTGGGCGAG
>Ga0335075_10007050_pt1 | contig 17340 bp, 15 predicted proteins | sample Lox_Sample_24_FD_206723 | JGI IMG/M metagenome (GOLD analysis project Ga0335075, IMG submission 206723) | Soil microbial communities from Loxahatchee National Wildlife Refuge, Florida, United States - Lox_Sample_2.4 | ecosystem: Environmental > Terrestrial > Soil > Wetlands | place: USA...
CCGGAACCCCACCCGGTTGAGCACCGGCGCGATCTGCGCGACGTGCGCGGTCCGCAGCCCGGTCGCCCCCCACAGCGACTGGTTCCCGTCGCGCAGCGACACATCCACGAGCTCAAGGTCACTCATGGTCATTCCGAACGTACGCGGCTGACTCCAGGAACCTTCCGAGATACCCCGTATCCACGCCAGCCTTCCCGAACTCGACGTCTGCCAGCAGCCCGCGATGCATGTTCAGGTTGGTCACCACCCCGTCGATGGCGCACCGGTCCAGCGCACCGCGCAGCGTGGCGAGCGCCTCGCCGCGGTCCGAGCCGTACCCGATGACCTTGGCGAGCAGCGAGTCGTAGTCAGGCGGCACGGTCGCGCCGGCCTGAATATGCGTGTCGACCCGGATCCCGGCGGGGAACACCGCCCCGGTCACCATGCCCGGGCTGGGCAGGAAGTCGCGGCGCGGGTCCTCGGCGTTGATCCGGACCTCGATCGCGTGCCCGGCGAACGTGACGTCGTCCTGGCGGACGCGCAGCGGCCGCCCCTCCGCGATCGCGATCTGCTCTTCGACCAGGTCCAGCCCGGTGATCGCCTCGGTCACCGGGTGCTCGACCTGGATGCGGGCGTTGACCTCGAGGAAGTAGAACTCCTCCCGTTCGGGGTCGACGAGGAACTCAACGGTGCCGGCGCCGCGGTACCGCAGGTGCTCGCCCAGCGCGACGGCCGCGGCATGCAGCCGGCCGCGGAGCGCGTCGCCGAGCAGCGGCGCCGGGGCCTCTTCGATGAGCTTCTGGTAGCGCCGCTGCACCGAGCAGTCCCGTGTCCCGAGGTGCACCACCCGCTCGCCGTCGCCGAGCAACTGCACCTCGACGTGCCGCGCGGGGGCGACGTACCGCTCGAGATACACCCGCGGATCCCCGAAGGCGGCCCCCGCCTCCGCACTAGCCACCGCCACGGCATGCGCGAGCTCCTCGGGATCCCGCACCACCCGCAGCCCGCGCCCCCCGCCGCCCCCGGCGGCCTTGACCAGCACGGGAAACCCGGTCCGCCCGGCCAACTCCGCGGCCCCCGCCAGGTCCAACTCCTCTGCCAGGTCAGCCCCGGCAACCTCGCCGACCCCATTAATGCCATCGGCCCCACCGATCCCGGTCGCTACATCCGCCTCATCAGCCCCGGCGTTCCCTGATCCCGCCGCGGCGGATCGGGCCCTGTGGCCCACCGGGTCCGATAGATTGGCCCTGTGGCCCACCGGGTCAATACGTCCGCCGGGGAGGACGGGGAGTCCGGCGGCGACCGCGTGCTCGCGGGCGGCGAGTTTGTCCCCGCTGGCCTCTAGCGTCTCAGGCGTTGGCCCGATGAACACGACGCCGACGTCCGCGCAGGCCCGCGCCAGGCGCGCGTTCTCCGACAGGAACCCGTATCCGGGGTGGATGGCGTCCGCGCCCACGGCGACCGCCGCGTCGACGACCGCGTCGACGTCCAGGTAGCTCGCCGCCGCCGGCGCCGGCCCGATCCGCACGACCTGGTCCGCCAGCCGGGCCGGCAACGACCCGGCGTCGGCGTCGGAGACCGTCAGCACGGTCTCGATGCCCAGCCGCCGGCCGGTGCGGATCACCCGCGCGGCGATCTCCCCCCGGTTAGCGACAAGCACCCGCCGGAACCCACGCCGTCCGCTCACGACGCCGCCCACCTATATACCCCACAGGGGTATTTCTGGCGGTGGCCGCCATCATTGGGTGTCTTTTCTGGTGCTATAGCCCCCGAAAGGACACCCAATCCTGGAAGAGGGCGTCCGAACCCGGCACCGACGCGGGTAAAATGTCCAGCTATGGGGTAAATGCCCAGGCGGATACCCCCACCCTGCGTCGGCTTGCCGCCAGAACGGTTCACGCGTCTGGCTCGATCCACATCAGCGTGCTGCCCTGGGTTACGGGGTCCGCGTTCTCCAGGCAGATCTGCACCACCCGCCCGGAGGTCCCCGCGTGCACCGAGTTCATCAGCTTCATCGTCTCCACGATCGCGACGACCGTATCCTCGGCGACTTCGCCTCCCACCTCGACGAACGGCACGGCCCCCGGCCGCGGCGCCCGGTAGAACGTCCCAGGCAACGGCGCCGCCACCGCCACCATCCCGGCCCGCTCAGCCTCATCGTCGCGTCGCAAATCCGACATGTCGGATTTGCGCTCGGGGGAAGGGGATTCTGCGGGCCGGGCGGCCGTCGGGCGCACGGGCGTGGAAGAGCCGGCCGGCGGGCCGGCCGCGGGGGAGCCATGGGGCGCGGACGTCACCACCGCCGGGTCGGCGACGACCTGCGACTCCTCGGTCCAGCCGCCTGGCGTGCGGCGGAGCGTGAGGCGGAACCGCGGCGTCTGGAGGTCCAGCTCGTCGTAGGGCAGCGAGTCCAAGAGCGCCAGGATCTCCGCGACGTCGTCGTTCGTCAGGTCCATCGCGGTACCTCACCCTGTCGATTGCGCAATTGACCCGCTCTATTGGTGTCGATTGCGCAATCGACAGGTCGGAGTGGGGGGCGGTTGGCGGCGCGTAGCGTCACAGGGGCTTCCCGAACAGGGAGAGGACGTGGTCGGCGGGGCGGGCCTTGGGGGCGGCGACGGGGGCCGCGCCGCGCGCGGCCCACACGGTTTCCGGGCGGCTCTGCAGCAGCACGATACGCGACGCAGCCGGGCCGTCCCCGTCGAGGAGGGCCCATTCGATGTCCTGGGGAGCGCCGTAGTGGGTTTCCACGCGGCGGGCGATATCCGCCAGCGCGCGGATCTCGTCGTCGGTGAGGCTCGCCGCGTCGCGCCGCGCAGCGGGGGTGTCGGTGACAGTCACGCCGGGTCCGTTCGGAAGAAAAGTATGCAGACGCCCCTTCACAGAGACACGGCGGCTGGTGATCTCGCCCGTGATCTTGCTGACCACGAAGCTGTCCGGGGTCACGTCCCCGGACACCAGGGCGGACCCGAGGCCCCAGGTGCCCTCGATCGCCACGACCGAACGGTCGCCCGTTACCGGGGACCGCGTGAACATCACCCCGGCGGCGCGCGGGCGGACCATCCGCTGCACGACCACGGCCATCGCGATCCCGTCTTCGGGCATGCCCAGCCGGCGGCGGTAGGCCACCGAGGAGTCGTTGTACAGGCTCGCCCAGCAGCGGCGGACGTGCTCGAGGACCGACGAGGAGCCGCACACGCCCAGGTAGGTGTCCTGCAGGCCGGCGAACGACGCGTCCGCGCTGTCTTCCACGGTGGCCGACGAGCGCACCGCGACGTCCGCCGAGCCGCCGCCCAGCGCCGCGTACCCGGCCGCGATCGCCGAAGCGACCTCGCCCGGGAGCGGCGTGTCGGCCACCCGGGCACGGAACGCCGCGCAAACCCGGCCGATCTCGCCGAGCGAGCCGGCGGGCAGCGCCGTGAGTTCCGCCCGCAGCGCGCCGTCGGCGTCGATCGCCGCGGACAAGGCGGCGGCGAACGCGCCGGCCGTCACCACGAAACCAGGCGGCACCGCGATCCCCGCCCGGGCGAGGAACCCCAGGCTGGCGCCCTTCCCGCCGACCTCGGCCGCGGACGACGCGTCAGCCAGGGGCACCACCAGCGAACCACTCACGAAAGCACCCGCACCGTGCCCCGGTCGCCGTCCACCCGGATTCGGTCCCCGGTCGAGATCCGCTTGGTCGCGTCGCCGCACCCGACGACCGCCGGCATGCCGTACTCGCGGGCGACGATCGCGGCGTGCGACATCGACCCGCCGATGTCGGAGACCGCCGCCTTGATCTTCGCGAACACCGGCGCCCAGGACGGCGCGGTCACCGGCACGACAAGGATCTCGCCCTCGCGCAGCGAACCGATCTCCGCCACGTCGTGCAGCACCCGCGCGACGCCCTCGACGACGCCGGACGACGCCGCCACGCCGACGACCTCGTCGGGGTCGGGATTGAGCCAGGACTCGATCCGCTCCTGGGTGATGCCCCAGAGCATGCGGACCGCCGGGTCGTTGAGCGCCTCGGGAACCGGGCCGAGCGCCGGCGGCGGCGACCAGTCCTTCAGCACCTTCAGCATCCGCTTGCGCTCAGCGATGATCGGCTGGAAGTGCGCGGCGCCCAGCGGCGGCGACCCCGCCGCCCACGCCAGCGAGACGTCCGACAAGGCCGCGTCGATCTCGGTGTGGTGCAACTGGAACACGTCGTCGGCCTCGGCCAGCACGCCGACGCGGGCGAGCAGCGCGCCGAACTCCTTGATCTTCTGGAAGAAGCGCGTCGTGAACCAGTGCTCGCAGTAGAACTTGTGGTCCTCGACGAACGGGAACACGAGCCGGCACAGCCCGAGCATCTGGTCGAACGCGGCCTTCTCGTCATCCGAGGTCAGCAGGTCGCGGTACCCGGTGGCGATCCGGTCCCGCTCGGCGATCAGCTGCTCGGTCGGCCGCGGCGCGATGCCGCCGGCCTTGACGGCGGCCACGTACCCGGGCAGGGCGGTGAACGGCACGGTGAGGTCGTCGTTCCAGGACAGGTGGTGGTGGTAGAAGCCGTCGCCGGAGGAGACGTGGAACCACGGGTCACGGGCCTCGGCGAACGCGTCCAGCCACTGCGCCCCCGCCTCGCCGCGGGTTTCCAGCGCGGCCAGCACGTCGGCCGCGACGGCGCCCTCGACGAACAGGTCGTCGACGCCGAGGTCGACCGCGAGCCGGGCCAGGCCTTTCAGCTCGTCGTCGGGCCGGTACATGATCACGTCGATCCCGGCCACCATCCGCGCGACCGTCTGGTCGCTGATCTCGGGGAACGCCTGCTGGCAGAACTGGAAGAACACCACGTAGGCGCCGTACCCGAGCATCAGCATCTCGGTGTGGTGGTGCCACATCGTGGAGTACAGCGCCAGGCACTTGTTGAAGTTCTCGACCAGGTAGTGGTTCTGCGCGACCCCGCGGGCCTCGAAGACGACCTCGTCGGGCTCCCACTCGGGCAGCGACGGCACCTCGACCGACTCGATCGAGGCGATCAGCCCGCGCACCCGCTCCTTCCACCCCTCGTACAGCGAGTCCCAGTGCTCGAAGTAGTAGCCCGCCCGCGGCCCGAACACCTCCCCGCGCCGCCCGATCTCCGCCGGGTCGAGCACGGGGTTCGCGGTGATGTAGACCCGGCCGTTCACGATCCGGTGCTCGATGCCGAGCGTCGTGGGGAACACGAAAAGCCGCGCGGTGTTCGCGCCGATCGCCTGGTACGGGATCTCCGACGTGATCGAGTCGAACGCCGGTATCGGCTCGGGGAAGTGCATCGAGTTGTAGAACCAGAATCGCTTGTCGTCGTCGGGCTGGAAGCGCGTGAAGTACTGGTACATGGAACGCCAGTTCTCCGCGCCAGGCACGTCGGCTATCTGCGAGGGGAGCGGGAAGCCTTGCTGTTCCGTCATCGGAACCCCCTGGGTTTTTTACGGTTCTGTTGTGTAGTCGTGCTGGGTGCGCGCGTAGTCGAGGAACGCGTCGAGGGACGACGGGTCGGCCATCGCGCTGGTGTTCGCTGCCTTCTCCAGGGGCGTGCCCAGGAGGATCTTGCGGACCGGCACCTCGAGCTTCTTGCCGGTCAGCGTCGTGGGGATGGCGGGCACCTGGATGATCTTGTCAGGGATGTGCCGCGGGGTGTACTCCCGGCGCAGCCGCGTCTTGATCTCGGTCTCGATCGTCTCGTCGAGCGTCACGCCGTCGGCGAGCTTGACGAACATCGGCATGAAGAACTGACCGCCCGGCAGGTCGAGGTTGACCACGATCGCGTCGTCCACCTCGGGGATGCCCTCGAGCACGTTGTAGATCTCGGCGGTGCCGATGCGCACGCCGAACCGGTTGAGCGTCGCGTCGGACCGCCCGAGCACGAAGCAGCCGCCACGCTCGTTGACCTTGAAGAAGTCACCCTGCCGCCAGACCCCCGGCCAGGTGTCGAAGTACGTGGACTTGTACCGGGTCATGGCCTCGTCGTCGCCCCAGAACTTCACCGGCATCGACGGCAGCGGCCGCGTGATCACCATCTCGCCGACCTCGTTCACCACCGCCTGGCCCGCGTCGTTGAACGCGTAGGCCGCGACGCCGAGGTTGCGCTGCTGGTGCTCGCCCGCGCGGACCGGCATCGTCGGGGTGCCGCCGGTGAACCCCGAGCACACGTCGGTGCCGCCGCTGCCGACGTGCAGCCACAGGTCGCGCTTCACGTTGCGCAGGAACCACGCGTACACCTCGGGCGACACGGGCGACCCGGCGAGCATGACGGTCCGCAGCGCGGACAGGTCGTACTTGTCCTTCGGCACGACGCCGCGCTTGGCCAGCATGTCCGCGTACGCGGGGGAGCCGCCGAACAGCGTCACCTTCGCGTCGGCGGCCATCCGCCACAGCGCGTCCGGCTCCGGGTACCCGGGGTTCCCGTCGTACAGCAGCGGCTTCACGCCGATCACCAGGGAGCTGACCAGGAAGTTCCACATCATCCAGCCGGTCGTGGTGAAGAAGAACAGCACGTCCCCGGCCGACAGGTCCATGTTCAGCCGCTGCAGCTTCAGCTGCTCGAGGAGGATCCCCCCGTGGCTGTGGGTGATAGCTTTCGGCAGCCCGGTGGTGCCGCTGGAGAACAAGATCCAGAGCGGCATTCCGAACGGGCCCGGGTGAAACTCGAAGTCCCGCGCTTCGACCGGCGGGGAGTCGAGCAGGTCGTGCCAGTTCTCCGCGTCCGCCGCCGGGGCCGGGATGTCGTGGAACGGCAGGTAGATGACGCGCTTCAGGCAGTCGAGTTCCTTGACGATCTGGGTGAGCTCGCCGCTGCGGTCGTAGTCCTTGCCGCCGTACCGGTACCCGCCGGTGCAGATCAGCACGGTGGGCTGGAGCTGCCGGAACCGGTCGAGCACGCCCCGCCAGCCGAAGTCGGGGGAGACCGACGTCCAGATCGCCCCGATCGACGTGGTGGCGAGCATCGCGGTGACGGCCTCGGGGGTGTTCGGCAAGGTGGAGGCGACCCGGTCGCCGGGCTTGACGCCGAGGCGCCGCAGCTGGGTCGCCAGGACGCGGACGTTGGGCGCGAACTCGTCCCAGTACAGCGGGGTGACCGGGGTGGTCTCCGAGTGGTAGTAGAGCGCGACCTCACCCGGCCGTTCGCGGGCGAGGACGTTCTGCGCGTAGTTGAGCCGCGCGCCGGGGAACCACTCCGCGCCCGGCATCGCAGTGCTGCCGATCGGTTTGGTGGGAGGCGAGCCGACGATGATGTCGTTGTAGTCCCAGACCGCCTGCCAGAACGGGCCGGTCTCGGTCACCGACCACTGCCACAGCTCCGGGTAGCCGCTGAACTCCAGGCCCCGCGTCTCTGTCAGCCAGCCCATGAACGCCGTCATGTTCGCGTTCGCGATCCGGTCCGGGGTCGGCGTCCAGAGCAGATCGCCGGCCCGGACCGGGCCGGCGAGCGGGTCGTGGCCGGCGGAGCTACCGCCAGCGGATCCCTCCGCGGGCATGTCAGAAGAACGCGTGTCACGGCTCACATGGCAGAGGTTGGCACAGGCGGTGTGGGTAATCAATGGCGAAGCGGACGATTCGGCGTGATCTGTTCTTGGTTTCTGGCCCCAACAACCCTGTTCGGGGGGCATGTGTGACATTGCCCACGGCGCTGGACCTGTAACATGCCATAAATGCTGACTGATTCGCTGACCGCTGTTGACGTGCACGTTCACGTTGAGTCCGACGGGCACGGCCACTACTCGCTGGACGACGAGCTGATGGCCGCCTCCGCGAAGTATTTCCGGGCCGACCACGACCGGACGCCCCCGTTGCCGGCGATCGCCGAGCTGTACCGGTCGCTGTCGATGGCGGCGGTGGTGTTCACCGTGGACGCGGGGACGTTCTCCGGGCATCCGGCGCTGTCGTCGGAGCAGATCGCGGACGAGGCGGCTGACTACCCGGACGTGCTGATCCCGTTCGGGTCGGTGGACCCGCTGCGGGGGGCGGCCGCGGTGTCGCAGGCGCGGTCGCTGGTGCGCGATCACGGCGCGCGCGGATTCAAGTTCCACCCGTCGATGCAGGGGTTCTCGCCGGCCGACCAGGCGTACTACCCGCTGTGGGCGGAGATCGAGTCGCTGGGCGTGCCGGCCTTGTTCCACACCGGGCAGACGGGGATCGGCGCCGGCCTGCCCGGCGGGCGCGGCATCAAGCTGCGGCTGTCGGACCCGATGCTGCTGGACGACGTGGCCGCGGACTTCCCTGGCCTGACGATGATCCTCGCGCACCCGTCGGTGCCGTGGGTGGACTCGTCGATCTCGATGGCGACGCACAAGGCCAACGTGTACATCGACCTGTCGGGCTGGTCGCCGAAGTACTTCCCGCCCGCCCTGGTGCGCGCCGCCAACTCCTACCTGCAGGACAAGGTGCTGTTCGGCACCGACTTCCCGCTGCTCACCCCGGAGCGCTGGCTGCGCGACTTCGACACGCTCGACATCAAGCCCGCGGTGCGTCCCAAGATCCTCAAGGACAACGCGGTCCGGCTGCTCGGCCTCGCGAAGGACTGACCCCGCCCGGGGCAAGCCCCGGGTCACCCCCGTGGACGACTAGGCATTTCTCCGGGTCCGCGCAGCCGGTCCGGCCCGGCACGATGCGAGCATGACGCAGCTCACCATTCCCGAAGGCCCTGGCTCGGCCGCCGGGGCGCCGCACCTGCCGGACGGGTTCACCGGCACGTTCACGAGTCGCTATGTCGACACCGGGGACCTGCGCCAGCACGTGGTCACCGGCGGCGACGGCCCGCCGTTGCTGCTGGTGCACGGCTGGCCCCAGACCTGGTACGCCTGGCGCCTGATGATGCCGGCGCTGGCCCGCGACTTCCGGGTCATCGCCCCCGACCAGCGCGGCATCGGGCTGTCCGGCCGGCCCGCGGACGGCTACGACACCGGCACGCTGGCCGCCGACCTGGCCGCGCTGATGGACGCGCTCGGCCACGACCAATTCGCCGTGTTCGGCCACGACACCGGCATGTGGATCGGCTACGCGCTGGCCGCCGACCACCCCGGCCGGGTCACGCGGCTGGCGGTCGCCGAGACCCCCCTGCCGGGCGTGTCCCCGTCCCCGCCGCTGTTCACCAACGCGCACCTGAACAACGCGCTGTGGCACTTCGCGTTCAACCGGCTCGCCGACGTGAACGACAAGCTCGTCACCGGGCGGGAAGACGTCTACTTCGGCTGGCAGTTCGCCGCCAAAGCCGCCAGGCCGCTGCCGGACTACGCCGTCCGGCACTACATCGACACGCTCGCCGCCGACCCCGCCGCGCTGCACGCCAGCTTCGCGATGTACCGCGCGCTCGACACCACGATCGCGCAGAACCAGCAGCGCATGACCCGGCGGCTGACCCTCCCCGTGCTGGGGATCGGCGGCGAGAAGAGCCTCCGCGACCAGGTCGCGAGCACGATGAAGCTCGCCGCCGACGACGTGCGGACCGAGGTCATCCCCGGCTGCGGCCACCATCCGCCCGAGGAGGCGCCTGAGGAGACGCTCGCCGTGCTGACCGCGTTCCTCGCCCCGTACCGCGCCGAGCAGGCAGCCCGCGAAAGGAGCAGTCATGTCCGTTAAGCAGAAGGTGCTCGCCGCCGCGGCGACGCTGACCCTCGCCGGCGGCCTCAGCGCCGCCGGCGCGGTGACCGCCAGCGCCGCCACCCCGCAGTGCGGCTCGGGCTGCATCCAGATCTTCAGCGCCAAGTACGGCACCAACTTCATCGAGACCGTGTTCCTGGGGATCCCGGCGCCCGGCGTGCCGACGGAACTGCACCGCGCGAGCAGCACCAACCCGGCGGAGGACCTCATCGTGCCCACCGGAAAACCGGTGCTGGTGTCTGACTTCTACGCCGACCACCTGGTCTCCGCAGCGGTGGAGAACCACTACGGCGGGGAGCCCGCGGTGCAGGTGGAGTACGCGCCGTACGGCAAGCCGACCGGGCTGTGCGCCGCGCTGGCCACCACCGCCTACCAGAACGAGGGGCTCAGCCTGGAGCCGTGCAGCACCCCGGGCACGACGGTGTGGATCATCGACGTCCAGGACTCGCCCGGGACCACCTACTTCCCGCTGGTCAACGGCTCGACCACCGACTTCGCCCACCCGTTCGGGATGGTGATGCCGGTCAACCCGGCGTGCGCGCTGTTCCCGCGGATCCTGGTCCAGCACCTGATTGGCAACCCGACGGACGTGCCCGCTGACCAGCTCTGGGGCAGCACGACCGGCGTCGTGAGCTAGAGCTCAGCGATGCGCACATAGTGCCACAGAAGGCCTCATGAGTTACATTCCTCCTGAACTCATTTGTTCTCTTGTGAGCACAGCGAGGTGCGCCCATGCGTGGTGTCGTCCGGTCCCTGGTTCTCGCGGCGGCGCTCGCCGCCGGCGCGCTCGCGGCGGTTCCGGCCACGGCCGCTCGGGCGGCCTCCTCGGCGCCGGCCGCGCCGAGCGCGGCGCCGAGCCTGTGCCCGGACGCCGCCTCGGCGCAGTTCGGGCCGGACGTGTGCGTGTTCACCGACACGATGAGCCAGGCGGCGATCCAGGCCGACCTGAACGCGATCTCGACCCAGCAGGTGCCGGTGGGCAGCCAGTTCGACAGCACCCGGTACTCGGTGCTCTTCGAGCCCGGCACCTACGGGTCGGCGGCCGACCCGCTGGTCTTCCAGGTCGGCTACTACACGCAGGTCGCGGGCCTCGGCGCGCAGCCGTCCGACACGGTCATCAACGGCGCCATCGACATGTTCAACAACCTCTGCACCGCCGGCACCGATGATTGCAACGCCGACGACAACTTCTGGCGGTCGGTGTCGAACCTGGAGCTCACCGTGGACCTGCCGGCCACGCCGCCGGCCTACGCGCCGGCGCCCGTGGATCCCTTCGGCACCGCCTGCGACAACAGCGCCGAGATCTGGGCGGCCTCGCAGGCCGACCCGCTCCGCCGGGTCATCGTCAACGGCAGCGTGGTGCTCCAGGACTACTGCGCGAACGACAACTACGCCAGCGGCGGGTTCATCGCCGACAGCCAGGTCAGCGGCGACCTCGACTTCTACGGCAACCAGCAGTACCTGACGCGCGACAGCTCCATCGGCGGCGCCAACGGCGCCCTGTGGAACATGGTGTACTCCGGCGTCGAAGGCGCGCCGGCCGCCTCGTTCAGCGGGCAGGGCTCGCAGAACACGGTGCTCGCCACCAGCCCGGTGACCGAGGAGCAGCCGTTCCTCTACACGGACGCGAGCGGTAAATACTCCGTGTTCGTGCCCGCCGTGCGGACCGACTCGTCCGGCCCGTCGTGGGCCGGCGGCACGGAGGCGGGCACCGCCACGTCGCTGTCGTCGTTCTTCATCGCCACCCCGGCCACACCCGTCGCCGCGATCAACGCCGCGCTGGCGGCCGGCAAGAACCTCGTGCTCACACCCGGCGTCTACGACCTGTCCGCGCCGATCACGGTCACCCGGCCCGGCACGGTCGTGCTCGGGCTCGGCTTCGCCACGCTCGTCCCGCAACACGGCAACGCCGCCCTGGTCGTGCTGCCTAACACCGGGGTCAAGGTATCCGGCCTGATCGTCGACGCGGGCCCGGCGAACTCGCCGGTGCTGGTCTCGGTCGGCACCCCGGGGAACGGGGCGGCCGGGAACCCGGACCTGATCTCTGACGTGTTCTTCCGGATCGGCGGCGCGGAGACCACACCCACGTCGGCGACGGTCAGCCTGCTCGACAACGCGTCGCACTCGATCATCGACGACGTGTGGGCCTGGCGCGCCGACCACGGCAACGACGTGGGCTGGACCGAGAACAGGGGCGACAGCGGGCTCGTGGTCACCGGCGCCGATGTCACCGCCTACGGCCTGGCGGTCGAGCACTACCAGAAGAGCGAGGTCGTCTGGTCCGGCCAGGGCGGCACCGACGTCTTCTTCCAGAACGAGCTGCCGTACGACGTGCCCAGCCAGGCGGCCTGGAACGAGTCGGCCACGTTCAACGGCTACCCGGCGTTCCAGGTCGGCCCTGGCGTGAGGACCTTCCAGGGCTACGGCATGGGCAGCTACGTGGTGTTCATCGACACGACCGCGACGCTGCACGTCACCGAGGCGTTCCAGGCGCCGAAGGAGGCGGGCGTGCAGTTCCACGACGTATTCGGCCTGTGGATCGGCGGCTCGGGCGGCCTCGACTCGATCATCAACGGCACCGGCGGGTCAGCGACCAACACGACCGACGCAACCAACGCGCCGGTGGACGTGGCCAGCTATCCCTGACCCCGTGTCCCGCCAGGACTGACGCCTCGCTGGCTGGGAAGTGCGCAGGAGAAATTCGCGCAGTCCCAGGGAGGGCCAGTGCCATGTGGCACGACATGTTCGTGATCCAGATACCGGTCCTGGAGAAGGTTCTCCGGACAGTTGTTGTCTACGCGACCCTCGTCCTGCTGTTCCGGCTCGCCGGGAAGCGGGACCTGGCAGCGTTCAACACCTTCGACTTCGTCGTCATCTTCCTGTTGTCGAATGTCGTGCAGAACGCCGTCATCGGCAACGACGACAGCGTCTCGGGCGGCATCATCGGCGCGGCCACCCTGGTGGCGATCAACGCCGCCGTCAACCGGTGGCAGATCGCCAGCCCCCGCGCGTCCCGCCTGCTGCAGGGCACCGCCACGTCCATCATCAAGGACGGCCACCTGATCCAGGGCGCGCTCCGGCGCCTTGCCCTGCGCCCCAGCGAGGTGGACCACGCCATCCGGGTCCAGAACGGCGACGGCGTCAGCGAGATCGCCGACGGCCGGATGGAACCGTCGGGGCAGCTGATCCTCTCGCTCAAGTCCGAGGACCAGAGCGCCACCAAGGGCGATATCACGCACCTCAACACCCGCCTGGACAAGATCGACGCCCTCCTGGCGCTACTATCCGCACATGCTGCGCGGTGAGCTGACCGGCCTGCGGGCCCGCCTTCCTGTCGACGCCGAGATCCTGCACGCGGAACTGTACGAGGACGTCGAGACGTGGGTCAGGGCCGATTCCCGGCCGTGGGTACCGGTGCCGAGCGGCCCCGCGTCGCCGTTCTGGGCCGTCAGCGCCGCCGGGGCGTCCCAGCCCGCCGACGTCGCGACCTTCTCCGTCGTCGAGCTGGCCACCGGCGAGCTGGCCGGCGAGGCGCTGCTGTGGGGCATCGACCCGCACAACCGGTCCGCGCACATCGGGATCTCGCTGCGGCCGGGGTGCCGCGGCCGCGGCCTCGCCGCCGACGCGCTCCGGGTGCTGTGCCGGTACGGGTTCGCGATCCGCGGCCTGCACCGGCTGCAGTTGGAGACCCTCACCGACAACGAGGCGATGATCCGGGTCGCGGAGCGGGCCGGCTTCACCCGGGAGGGCGTCGCCCGGGGCTCGGACTGGGTGAACGGCGCTTTCGCGGACTCGGTTATCTTCGGCCTGCTGGACAGTGACCCTTCCTGACCGTGACCAATGATCATCCACAGCTACGGATGTTTATCCACACGGCGTTGCCGCACGCCGTCCGCATCGGCTTGCGACCGTATGCACAGCTAATCCACCGTTTCCCACAGCCGTGACCACAAGCTACCTCGGCGTTTCGCACAGCATTGTCCACAAGGCCTGTGGACAACCGGGCCGGACGGCTCGGTTCTGCCCGCGAGCCGCGGATAACAGCACGTCGCGCTGAAGCTGCGGGAAGACCTTCGAGACCTTGCCGAGCAGGTAGTCGCCGTAGGTGCCGGTGAACGCGCGCAGGTCCTGGCCGTCCCAGCGGCGGCGGCCGTCGGCCCCGGCGGCGGCGCGGCCGGGCAGCGGCGGAACCTCGGCGTCGAACCCGGGGTCGAGGAAGAACGGGAACGAGAGCCGGGCGTGACCGCTGAGGTTGCGGACCCGGTGCGGGGTCGACCGGTACCAGCCGCCGGTCAGCCGGTCCAGCATGTCGCCGATGTTGCAGACGAACGTGCCGGGCACGGGCGGGGCGTCGATCCAGCCTTCCGGGGCGGCGATCTGGAGGCCGCCGCTGTCGTCCTGCGCGAGCAGCGTCAGCAGCCCGTAGTCGGTGTGCTCGCCCACGCCCCAGCCGCCGGCCTCGGGCGGCGACGGCGGGTAGCTGAAGATCCGGAACAAGATCGTCGGGTCGGCGGTGTACCCGGTGGCGAAGTAGCCGGCGTCGAGGCCGAGGCTCAGCGCCAGCCCGGCCAGCACCGACTGGCCAAGGCTGGTGAGCGCGTCCAGGTAGGACAGCACCAGCTCGCGCAGCTGGGGGACCTGGCGCGGGAACAGGTTGCGGCCGTGCAGCGGCAGGCCGGCCCGCACCCGCGGATCGCCGGCGGGCAGCTCGGCGCCGAAATACAGCCCCTCCTTGAGGTCGGGCTGCCCGGAGGTGAGCTCGTCGCCGACCGGGAAGTAGCCGCGCCAGGCCCGGCCGCCGCGCTCCATGGCGATCTCCATCTTCGCCGCGGTGGGCAGGGCGAAGAATTCGGCGCTGGCGGCGGCCAGCCGGTCCAGCAGCCCCGCGGGCACGCCGTGCCCGGTCACGTAGAAGAAGCCGCGCTCCCGGCACGCCGCCTGGATCCGCTCCGCCGCCGCGCGCGCGTCCGGGGCGCTCGGGTCGGCCACGAGCGGCGCCACGTCGATGACCGGCAGCGCCGCGGAACCGGTTGGGAAACCATCGGTCATACGGCGAGCGTAACCCGGCCGGCTGAGCCCGGATCACACTCAGACCGAGGGCGATCCCCGCGACGGCGGCGACGCCGAGGATGGCGAACGCGACGGGCAGGCGCCCGGCGGGCAGCCCGCTGGGCAGCCCGGTGTTCAGCACCGATCCGACGATGGACACGGCGATGAGCGCGCCGGCCTGGCGGGTGGTGTTCTGCAGGCCGGAGCCGAGTCCCGACTGGCGGGCCGGGGTCGTGGACATCAGCAGCGAGGTGAGCGCGGAGAACGCGATCGTGCTGGCGGCACCGGTCAGCAGCAGGCCGGTCATCGCGACCGGGTACGCGGTGCGCGGCCCGACCGTCGCGAGCGTGGCGGTGCCAAGCAGGCAGCAGGCGAATCCGGCCGCCAGCATGGCGGCGTGGCCGTAGCGCCGGGACAGCGGCCGGTACAGGACGAGCGGCCCTATCGTGCTGCTGGCGGTCAGCGGCAGCAGCGCTATCCCGGCGGCGCCCGGTGAGCCGCCGCGGAGCTGCTGGAAGTACAGCGACATGACGAACAGCGTGCCGTAGAAGACGAAGCCCATCAGGCCCGCGCTGATCACCGCCGCGGTGCGCACGCGGTGGCGCAGGAACGACAGCGGCAGCATCGGGTGCCTGCCGCGGCGCTCGGCGAGCCAGAACCCCGCCCCGGCCGCGACCCCGCCCGCCAGCAGGCCGAGCGTGGCCGGCGAGCCCCAGCCGGCCGCTCCGCCCGTGATCAGGCCGGCGGTCAGCAGCCCGAGCGCGGCGGCCGCGGTCGCCTGCCCGGCCTGGTCCAGCGGGACCCGGCGCCGTGGCGTCTCCGGGACGTGCGCCCGGGCCAGCCACACGCTGACCAGGCCGACGGGCAGGTTGATCAGGAAGATGCTGCGCCAGCCGAACGCGTCGATCAGCAGCCCGCCGACCAGCGGCCCGGCCGCGACCGAGATGGCGCCGGCGGCGACCCAGGCGACAGTGGCGCGCTCGCGGTCGGCTCGCTTCGTGAACAGGTGGGGGACCAGCGCCAGCGTGGCCGGCAGCAGCGCCGCCGCCCCGGCCCCCTGGACGGCGCGCGCCCCGATCAGCCAGCCGATACCCGGGGCGGTTGCGCACGCCGCCGACGCCGCCGTGAACACCGCGATGCCGCCGAGCAGCATGCGTCGCAGCCCGACCCGGTCGCCGAGCGCCCCCGCGCTGAGCAGCAGCGCGGCCAGCGGCAGCGTGTACCCGTCCAGCACCCACTGCGCACCGGCCATGGAAGAGCCGAGGTCGTGACGGATGGCGGGGATGGCCACGTTCAGCACGCTGCCGTCCAGGATGATCGCGCAGTACGCGAGGCAGACCGCGAAGAACCCCGCGCCGGCCTGCCGCTGTTTCACTCCGTCTCACATTCTGAGATAAATACGTTCACTGAGTGATACGGCTCTACGGTACGGCACGCGTCGCGGCGATGTCGCCGGGTTTCTCGTGATGCGGCACGTAGGGTGGGATCCGTGCGCGCCTTCCGGTTCTCCACGAACACGTTCGGGCTCACGTCAGGGGCCGGCTTCGCCGGCTTCTGCCAGCGGGCGGAGGAACTCGGGTACGACACGATCTTCGCCGCCGACCACCTAGGGGACGCCGCGCCGTTCCAGCAGGTGGTCGCCGCGGCGGCGGCCACCCAGCGGGTCCGGGTGGGAACGCTGGTGGTCAACGTGCCGTTCTGGAACCCGGCGCTGCTCGCCCGGGAGATCGCGACCGCGGACATCCTGACCGAGGGCCGTCTCGAGGTCGGCCTCGGCTCCGGGCACATGAAGTGGGAGTTCGACGAGGCCGGCATCGCCTGGGAGCCCTACCAGGGGCGAGCGGAGCGGCTCGCCGCGGTGATCGGCGAGCTCGGCGGCATCTTCGCCGCCGGCGGTTACGAGCAGCAGAAGGCGCTGCGCGAGCATTTCGGCTTCCCGCCGCTGGCGCCCGTGCAGCGCCGCGGGTTCGGCGGCGCCGGGCCGCCGCTGATCATCGGCGGGACCGGCAAGCAGGTGCTGCGGATCGCCGCGGAGACCGCCGACATCGTGGGCATCGCCGGGGCGAAGCAGGTCGCAGGGAAGCCGCCGGGCGTGTTCCGGCTGTGCACCGCGGCGGAGACCGACGACCTGGTGCGGTACGCCAGGAACTGCGCGCGGGACCGCGCCGGCGCGATCGAGTGGCACATCCTCGTGCAGATCGTGCGGGTGACGGACGACCGCCGAGCCGTCGCCGAGGAGATGGCCGGCCAGGAGGGCGCCACGCTGACGGCGGAGGAGATCCTGGAGACGCCGTTCCTGCTCTTCGGCACCATCCACGAAATGGCCGCGCAACTGGTGCGCAACCGGGACCGGTACGGGTTCACCTACTACACGGTGCACGCGCCCTACATGGACGCGTTCGCCCCGCTCATCGAGCACGTGCGCGCCAGCGGCGAGGCCGCCGCCGAAGCGGCCGGCTAAGGCCGCCAGCTGAGGCGGCCCCACTCAGGCGGCTGGGCGACGCGGCTAGCTGAGGTGCGGCAGCAAGCCGGCGACCGAGTCCAGGATCAGCGGCTTGCCGGGCAGCCCGGTCCGGTCCGGCACCGCCTCGAGCTCGGACCGCTCCGAGTCGCCGCTCAGCACGCCCGCCACCAGGCCGGCGCCGGCCCGCAGGCCGGACTCGACGTCGCTGGGCGTGTCGCCGACGACCGCCAGTTCGTGCACGGACCCGC
>Ga0335075_10007051_pt1 | contig 17339 bp, 15 predicted proteins | sample Lox_Sample_24_FD_206723 | JGI IMG/M metagenome (GOLD analysis project Ga0335075, IMG submission 206723) | Soil microbial communities from Loxahatchee National Wildlife Refuge, Florida, United States - Lox_Sample_2.4 | ecosystem: Environmental > Terrestrial > Soil > Wetlands | place: USA...
CGTGATCGGCGCATGGCTCGATGACGATGTGATCGTCGACTGCGGCCCGACGTCAACCCTCGACACGTTGCTGGAGGGCCTCGGCGACGTGCGCCCGTCGGCGTTGCTGCTCACCCACATCCACTTTGACCACGCCGGCGCCGCGGGCTCGCTGGTGCGCCACTGGCCGGATCTCCCGGTCTACGTCCATGAGCGCGGCGCGCCACATCTCGCCGATCCCGAGCGGCTCTACAGCAGTGCGAAGCGGCTGTACGGAGATGACATGGAGCGGCTCTGGGGCGAGATGGTGCCGGTGCCCGAGGAGAACCTGCGGGTACTCACCGGGGGCGAGACCGTCCTCGACCGCTACGAGGTCGCGTATACGCCGGGCCACGCCTCCCACCACGTCTGCTTTCGTAGCGATCACGCTGCGTTCGTCGGGGACGTGGGCGGCGTGCGGATCACCCCCGAGTCGATCGCGATCCCTCCCACACCGCCGCCGGACATCGATGTGGAGCTCTGGCACGACTCGATAGAGATCGTCCGTGGCTGGGCGCCCGAGCGGATCGCAATGACCCACTTCGGCGAGGCGACGGACGTGGCCGCGCAGCTCGACGAGGTCGGCGCGCGGCTCGATGCATGGTCACAGCTGGCGCGCGATGGTGACCGAGCGCGGTTCATCGCGGTGGTCCGTGAGGAGATCGCACGGCACGGCAGCGCAGCGCAGTCGGCCCAATATCAGCAGGCGGCACCCGCGGAGCAGCTCTACGCCGGATACGAGCGGTACTGGTCCAAACGGGCCTCGCAGACCAATTGAAGGCCTTAGGCCGATCTGTATGCTCGGTTGCGCATGTCTGTGACGGTCGAACTGCCTCGTACAGGCGGTCCCGGCTCAGGGCTCGGAGGCCCTTGGCGAGTCGTGGTCCTCAACGACAACCACAACACCTTCGACCACGTCGCCGAGACCCTGGCGCGGGTCCTCCCGGGAATGAGCCTCGCCGACGGGTACCGCAGCGCCGACAAGATCCATCACATGGGTCTGGCGGTGGTGTGGAGCGGCCCGAAAGAGGACGCCGAGGACTACTGGACCCAGCTCGACGACGCCGGCCTGACCATGGCGCCGCTGGAATGCGGCTAGCGCCCGATCGGCGCTAGGCGGGGACGTTGCGCGCGCCGGGCGCGGGCGCGGCCGCCGACTTGGCGGTCGCGATCAGCTTGGCAGCCTGACGCTCGGGGCTGATCCGGACGACGTTCCAGATCACGCCGAGCTTCTCCAGCAGGGCGATGATCCAACCCGTCGGGTCGGCGAGCCGCTCTGACCAGGTGAGGCCGTGGAAGGCGGAGGTGGGGAAGGCGTGGTGGTTGTGATGCCATGCCTCGCCCATCGAGAAGGGCGCGAGCCAGAAGACGTTGCGCGACTCGTCCTCGACCTCGAAGCGCTTGCGACCGAAGAAGTGACAGACCGAGTTGATCGACCATGTGACGTGGTGCAGCAGGAAGATGCGGACGAAGCCGCCCCAGAGCAGGCCCACGATCGCCGCCCAGAGCGTCCCGCCGACCAGCCAACCGACCACGAACGGGATGACGAGTCCGAGCGCCGCGAACACGGCGAAGAGCTTGTCCACGACCTGGAGCGTGCGGTCCTTGAGCAGGTCGGGAACGAAGCGCTGGCGATCAGCGGTCCCGACGGTCTCGAACAGCCAACCGACGTGCGCGTGCCACAGCCCCTGGACGGCGCCCCTGACGCCGGGCCCGAACCCGTGCGGGGTGTGCGGGTCGCCCTCCTGGTCGGTGAACGCGTGGTGCTTGCGGTGATCGGCGACCCAGGTGAGGACCGATCCCTGCACCGCCATCGAGCCAAGCGCCGCGATGATCCCGCGAAAGACCGGGGAGCTCTCAAACGAACGGTGGGTGAACATCCGGTGGTAACCGAGCGTGATCCCCATGGCGGTGATCACGTAGAGGCCGCCCATGACGATCAGGTCGACGGGGCCGACCGCCTTATGCCAGAGCAGCACGACGGCGAAGGCAAGAGCGACCAGCGGGAGCGGCACCGCGATCAGGTTGACGATCTTGTGGCCGCGGCTCATCTGCATCTCGGATTCCATGCCGTGCAGGTTACGTCGCCCAGGTCCAATTTTCTCCTATGCTTGACACGACGTGGCCGCCGAAACTTATATCGATCGAACAAAGATCGACGACTTTCCGTGGCGCCAGCTCGATCCGGCGATCGTCGACGTGCTCCGGCCGGTGCTCGACGACACCGCCGCCGAGATGATCCAGGCCGTCGTCTCGAGCGTACCCGCGTACGCGCGGCCGATCGAGGGTGAGTTCGGCTTCGGCATCGTCGCCGGCGTTCAGGCGGCCCTCAGTCACCTGCTGGCGGAGATAGAGGAGGGCGGTCCGGTCGGGCGGCCGGATGTCTACCGCGCGCTGGGGCAGGGGGAGATGCGCGCCGGTCGCTCGCTCGACTCGCTGCTCACCGCATATCGGATCGGCGCCCGCGTCGCCTGGCGACGGTTCGCGGCGGCGGGGGTGGAGGCCGGCCTGGCGCCCGACACGCTGTACCTGCTCGCGGAGGGGATCTTCGCCTACATCGACGTGCTCTCCGGCGAGTCGGCCGAGGGCCACGCCGCCGAGCAGTCCGCGGCCGCCGGCGAGGCTGAACTGCGCCGCCGGCGACTCGTGCGGGTGCTGGTGCGCGAGCCGCCCGCGGACGCCGCCGCGGTCCGCGCTGCCGCCGCGGCGGCGGAGTGGGGCCTGCCGCGCTTGCTGGCCGTGCTCCTGATCGCCGGTGACGAGCGCGCGCTCGCCGCCTCGCGGCTGCCCGTGGGATCGATCAGTGAGGATCTCGGCGAGCTCACCTGCGCGGTGGTGATCGACCCGGACGCACCGGGGCGCCGGGCGGAGATCGAGCGCGCAGTCGGCGACTGCGGCACGACGGCGGGGCTCGGCACGACCGTCGAATGGGGCCGCGCCGCGCTCAGCTTCCAGCGTGCCCGGGCGGCGCTGCAGCTCGCGGGCTCCGAGCCGGGCGTCCTGTCGGCACGCGAGAACGCCGGGCGCCTGCTGCTCGCCGCCGATCCGGCACTGGCGGCGGAGCTGGCCGCGACGATGCTCGCGCCGTTCGACGAGCTCGGTCCCGGCTCGCGCGCCCGGCTGCGCTCGACGCTTCGCGCCTGGCTGGCCGAGCAGGGACGCCTCGCTCAGGTGGCCGAGCGGCTCGGGGTTCATCCGCAGACCGCGCGCTACCGGTTGGGCCGGCTGCGCGAGCTGTTCGGAGAGGACCTCGCCGACCCCGACCGTCGGTTCTGGCTCGAGCTCGCGCTGCGTGCCTCGCCGGACGACGAGGGCTGATCGCGACGCGCGACCGCGCGCCACTGCGCAGGGCTCAGGGCGCGCCGGGGCCGGACTCAGGCAGGCGCGAGCCGGAGAGACTCAGGCGGGCGCGACCGGCGCCGAGTGCGGGTCGCCCTCGCCGGGCGGCGATGAGATCGATCCGCCGTTGCCGTTCCCATTGCGGAGATTGGCCTCTCCGGATGCGATCTCCGTGGTCCAGGCGTACGTGATGGGGACCTGGTACTTGCCCAGCCAGCGCGCGCGGAACTCGATCATCTCAGGGCCTTCCCAGTACGCGTACCAGTTCTTGTGATCGGGCATCCAGGTCAGCTGGTTGATCTTGTAGCGGTCGTCGTTGTCGACGTGCACGCGGTACTGAGTCGCGCCGTAATGCAGCGCCACCGGGGCGATCTCCGCCACTCGCTCGGCGAACATGTTCTGGCGCAGAACCGTCGCGTACCACTTGACCACCATCAGATCTGCCATGCGGATAGAGGCTACAAGAATCGGTTGACGGCAGGCCCGGTCCGCGCGGTCCGGCCGCGGACGATCAGGCGCCGACCTCGGCGCGGATCGCCGAGGGGCCGTCGGCGGTGCGACCCTGGCCCTCTTCGGTGGCGCCGACGAGGATCGCGATCTTGCCCAGGTGCTGGTTGTCGCGCATCAGCTGGTGTGCCTCGGCGACGCCTTCGAAACCCATGGTGCGCCACAGCACGGGGCGGATCTTGGAGTCCTCGATCAGCGCGTTGGCCTTGTTGGCCTCCCAGGCGTTGGCGAAGTGCGAGCCGATGATCTCCTTCTGGCGCATCCACAGGTAGCGCACATCGAAGTCCAGCTGATAGCCCGAGGTCGCGCCGCAGATGACGACCTTGCCCATCGGCTTCACGCACAGCACCGACGTCGGAAACGACGCCCGGCCGACGTGCTCGAAGACGATGTCCGGAGGGCCCCCGAGCATCTCCTCCACCGCGTTGCAGAACCGCCGTGATTCCTTGAAGCGCGCCTTCTCAGCGGCAGGGTCCTCGTCTCCATGGCGCATCATCCCATCGAAGTCACGCCGGTTGAGATAGCCGACGGCACCCAGCTGCTCGATCAGCGCGCCCTTCTCGTCGCTGGAGACGACACCGACCGCGTCGGCACCGGTCAGCTTGCACAGCTGAGTGGCGAAGACACCGAGGCCGCCCGCCGCGCCCCAGATGAGCACCCGGTTGCCGGCCTGCAGGTCGCAGCGGTCCATGAGCATCCGGTAGGCGGTGAAGTAGGTGAGCCCGTAGGAGGCGGCCTCCTCCCACGCGAGGTGCTTGGGCTTGGGCAGAAGCTGCTGGGCCTGGACCTTGCAGAACTGCGCGAACGAGCCCCAGGTCGTCTCATATCCCCAGATCTGCTGCGACGGTGCGGCCAGCGGATCCAGGCCGTGGACCTCGGGGTCCTCGTAGGAGGCCTGATTGCAGTGGATCACCACCTCATCGCCGGGCTTCCATCTGGTCACGCCCTCCCCGACCTTCCACACCACCCCTGACGCGTCCGAGCCGCCGATGTGATGGCCCCACTGCGGATGATCGCCGTAACGCCACACCCCGATCGGCTCGCCCAGCGCAGCCCACACGTTGTTGAAGTTCACACCCGCCGCCATCACCCGGACGATCACCTCAAACGCGGCCGGCTCGGGAACCTCGATCTCCTCCAACTGGAAGGCGTCGGTCGGCTCGCCCTCACGCTCCTGCCGGATGACCCAGGCCGCCATCGTCTCGGGGAGCTCCCCGGGCTCGGTGTCCACAGTTGCGATCCGGCTGACGTCGACGGCCACGGCTCTCAACATCCTTCCTTCGGAGGTGTAGGAACGGGATCGTACCTGTTGGAGGGCGCCGCGCCCACGCCTCTCTGTGAGGCTCGGCACACGAGAAACGATCAGGGCTGGAGCAGGCTTCCGCCGCTGCTGGGCCGGCTGTGCCCGACCCGTAGCCTGGCCGCCGCGACGCGTAGCGGGAGCGTCTTCTGCGCGTCGGACCGGCGGCCGGCGGCCGCCGCGGCGAGCGAGTAGTCGCCGCGATCGAGATCGACCTTGAGCTGGGTCACGCCCTGGGGGTTGATCGGCGCGGTGCGAGCGATCGGATGTGCGCCGCGGAGCACGCGGAGCGCGACGGCGTGCGCGCTCTGGTTGGTGACGGTGAGAAGCACCGGGCCGGCGCCGAAGCGGGCCGGCGAGACCCTGATCTGGCTGGCGCCCACGTAGGCCGAGACGACGATCGGGGATGGCGGCGCGGGTCGTGAGGCGGCGGGTGAACCCGCGCTGCCGCAGGCGCTGACGCCGAGCATAGCCGCGATCGACAGGAGGCCCGTCCGGATGCGCATCACGGGAGTGTCGCGCATCGCGGGCGTGTCGGCAGCGCGGCTACTCGAACGCGGCTGTGGAGTCGGCGAGCTGCTCGCGTCGCTCGTCCACGCGGCGCAGTTCGTTCTGCAGCTCTTCCCACGACTCCGACTCGACGCGCTCGTACTCCTCGCCGCTCAGCTCGCGCAGACGGTCGCTGTAGTGAAGCCACGCCTCACGCGTGTCTTCCTCGAGCTCGCGGAGAGTGTGCATTGGGGCTATCGAGGTCACCGGATGGCTCCTTCCCAGTCGGGTGAGGCGGATGCTACCCCGAGGGGAGGTCGCCACAACCTGTACGGACCGGAATCCGGAATCCCGCACCGCGGCGTGCACGCCGTCCGGCCCGGGGCGTATCACCGCCGAATGACTCTGGCCGCCCATGAGCTGCTGAGCTCGCCGCTGGCGAGCACTGAGTTCCTGGTGGTGGACACCGAGACGAACGGCCTTGCCGGGGACGAGTGCGAGATGACGGAGCTCGGCGCGGTGCTGGTGGGCGGCGGCGAGTTGCATGACCGCTGGAGCTCGCTGTGCCGCACCAGTGCGCCGTTGCGGCGGGGGATCCAGCGCTTCACCGGGATCACGCAGGCGATGGTCGAGGCGGCGCCGTCCCTGGAGGACGTGATCCCGCCGTTCGCCGAGTTGCTCGAGGGCCGGGTGCTGGTCGCCCACAACGCGCCGTTCGACCGGCGGGTTCTGCGCCAGGCGTTCGCGCGGATCGGCCACGACTGGCCGGATCCACCGGTCATCTGTACGGCTGCCCTCGCGCGCACGATGCTGCCGCTGCAGCGCAAGCGGGGGCTCGGGGTGCTCGCCGACGCGCTCGGCATCGAGGTCGATCTCGCGCATCGCGCGCTGGCGGATGCGGAGACATGCGCGCGCGTGCTGTGCGCTCTGTTCCCGCGACTCTGCGCCCATGCGCCGACGGTCGCCGACGCACTGACCGTGCTCGGGCCGCGCCGGCGGACACGCGCGCCTCGCCGTCGCGACACTCGCCTCGGCCGCGCAGCTCCCGGTCCGCTGGTTGAGCCGCGGGCGGCGCAGCCGACGTTCGAGGAGCCGGTGCGGGGGCCGGACTTCGGAGAGCTTCCCACCGATCCCGGCGTCTACATCTTCCGTGACCGACACGGCGAGGTGCTCTACATCGGCAAGTCGGTATCGATCCGGTCGCGCGCTCGCGCCCATTTCGCGCCGTCCTCGCCGCCGGCCGCGTGGACGGCGCACGCCGCGGTCGTCGACTACCGCACCACCACCTCAGAGCTCGGCGCGCTGGTGCTGGAGAACCGCCTGATCAAGCAGCACCGCCCGCCCGGCAACACCCGGCTGGTGCGTGACGACGATCGGCTCGTCTACATCCGCTGCCGTCTCGACATCCCGTTCCCGATCCTCGAGGTGGCCTCCGACCCGGCCGCCGGCCACGCGGTCACGATTGGTCCGGTCCACGGCCGCCGGCTCGCGTCAGAGCTCGTCGAGCAGCTCGATTCGCTGTTCGGCCTACGGCACTGCGGGCGCAGGCTGCCACGCCGTGACCATCCCTCGGCCTACGGGCAGATGGGGCGCTGCCTTTCGCCGTGCCTGGGCGACCTGGATCCCAACCTGTACCGCCGTCGCCTGGACGAGGTGCTCGGGCTGTTCGCCTCCGGCGACGCCGGTGGGCTGCTCCTGGACCATGTCGATCGCCAGATGCGCGCCGCAGCGGCCGACCGCCGGTATGAGCGCGCCGCCGCGCTGCGTCGTCGGCGTGGGCGGCTGGCCGCGATCCTCGGCCGCCTGGGGCCGGTGCTGGAGGCCACGCACGCGCGCCCGCGCGTGATATTTGTCGCCCATCCGGCCGATTCCGCGCGGCGCGAGGCGTTCTGGCTGTCGGGTGGGCGGCTGGTCGCGGTCGGTCCTGAGCCCACCGGCCCGGCGCAGCTCGCCGAGCGGACGGCAGCGACCCTGGCCAGAGCCGGACGTGCCGGCGAGCTCGGCGCGCATGTTCCGCCCGACGAGATCGCCGAGGTGCGGATCGTCACCACCTACCTCGCTTCCCACCCCGACGTGGAGCAGCGCCTGCTGCGGGCGGCTTAGGCGACGAACGGAAGCTCGACGACGACTGCGTCGATCTCGTCGGGTCCCACCTGGACCTGGGAGCCGGGCGGGGCCTCGCGCCGGACCAGTGCCAGCGCCACCGGGCCGAGCGACGGCGACTGCGCGACCGAGCCCAGGTGGCCGACCACACGGTCTCCGAACGTGATCTCCGCCCCGGTGTCGGCCGGCGTCGTCAGACGCAGTCCCCGCAGACTCCGGTTCGGCTTGCCGCGGTAGTAGAGCCGGGCGACGGTCTCCTGGCCGACGTAGCAGCCCTTGGTGAACGACACCGCGCGACCGTTGAGATCGGCCTCCTGCGGGATCACGGTGTCGTCGAGATCGACTCCGTAGCGGGGCCGGCCGCGCTCGATCCGGACAATGTCCGCGGTCGCCGCCGAGATCTCGATCGCGCCGGCGGCGATCAGCGCCGCGGTGAGCGCTTCGGTGTCGGAGGCGTCACATAGCAGATCGACGCCGAGCTCGGTCCGGATCGCCCTGGCATGCACCGAACCGACTCGGACCATCTCGTGCGCATGCTCCTCGGTGGCGAGCGACTCGAGGCCGGCCACGCGGGCCGATTCGGGCCCGAGCAGACAGAGCAGTCCACGCTCGAGGGTGCGCTTGTGCAGCACGACGTCGTAGCCGAGGCTGAAGCGGCGGATCACGTTGAACAGCTCCTGCAACGCCACGCGCTCGGTGTCGAGCAGCAGCTCCTCTCCGGTGTCGAGGATCCGCAGGTCGGCGAGCATCTTGCCCTTCGGCGTGAGCAACGTCGCGTAGCAGCCCGCGCCGGGCGAGAGCGCGACGACGTCGTTGGACACCTGGCCCTGGAGGAACTCCTTCGCCTCCGCGCCCGTGAGCGCGAGCTTGCCGTGCTCGGAGCGATCGAGCAGGCCACACGCGCTGGTGGCGGCGAGGTATTCGCGCTCGGCGGCCGTGTCGAGGGTCACTTCAGGAAGTGTAGGAACGCACAATGAGCGCATGGATACCACCTCCCGCCACGACCTCGTTCGCGCGCTGCTGAGCGCGCGCATGACCGTTCTCGCCGACGTCGATCGAGGCGCGGGTGCGCCCGAGCGGCTGCTGGTGCGCTCCGACGCGACCGGCAGCTTCCAGCTGTCCGAGATCCGCGCCGACGGCACGCTCGTCGCACTCACCGAGCTGCCCGAGCCCGTCGCCTCGGCGCGGTACCTGCCCGGTGCCCGGCAGGCGGTGATCGAGGCAGACGCCGGTGGCAACGAACGCGTTCAGCTGTTCCTGCTCGATCTCGACCGCGAGGCTCCGGCGCGCTCGTTCCAGCAGTTGGTGCCGCTCACCGACGACGCTGCCCACGGGCATCACAACGCCGGGGTCTCGCCCGACGGCCGGCTGCTCGCCTACACCTCCAACCGCGACGGCGGCATTGACTTCGACGTCTACCTCTACGACCTGCACACGCGCGAGCATCGCCAGCTGTGGAAGTCGGGCAGCTGGGCTCATCCCGCGTCCGGGTTCTCCCCGGACGGTCGCTATCTCTCGACGATCGTTCCCGGCCCGTTTCCGCTCGACGAGCACCTGGTGCTGATCGAGGTGGACAGCGGCGACGCTGTGACGGTTTCTCAGACGCCCGGCAGAGCGTCGGAGTCAGGGGCGCCGGCGTGGCTGGGCGGCGGTGAGTTCCTGTACTCGACCAACGCCGAGGGCGACCTGCGGGCGATCGAGCGTCTGCGCTCGAGCGGAGCGGGGGAGCGTGTCCGGATCACGGGCAGCGGCGAGCGCTACGACACGGGCGTGATCTCCAGCCGCGACGGGACGGCCGCGATCGCGGGCGAGAACCGCGACGGCGCCTTTGCGATGCGCCGGATCGACCTGGAGGCCAACGCGCTCGGCGAGGAGATCCCGACGCCCGAGCCGGGCGTGATCGAGCCGACACTCTCCGCCGACGGTTCGAGGCTGTACTACACGCTGACCGCCCCGCGCATCCCCGGGGATGTGTTCGCGCATGACCTGCAGACCGGCACGACGCGGCGGCTCACCACGAGCGCGCTGGAGATCCCGATCGAGGAGCTCGCCACCCCCGAGCTGGGCTCAGTCGAGAGCTTCGACGGCGAGATGGTTCCGTACTACGTGTATCGCCCGCGCGGCGATGAGCGGGCGCCGGTCGTCGTCCATGTGCACGGCGGCCCCGAGTCGCAGGCGCATCGGCTGTTCAGCCCGGTGATCCAGGCACTGGTCGCCTCCGGCTACGGCGTGGTGGTGCCCAACGTGCGGGGCTCCACGGGATACGGCAAGCGCTACGCCTCGCTCGATGACACGACCCGCCGTCTGGACTCCGTGCGTGACCTCGCGGCGATCCACGGCGCGCTCGACGGCCTGGGCCTGGACCCGCAGCGCGCGGCGCTGTGGGGCGGCTCCTATGGCGGCTACATGGTGCTCGCCGGACTCGCGTTCCAGCCCGAACTGTGGGCGGCCGGAGTCGACATCGTCGGGATCGCGAGCCTGGTCACGTTCCTGGAGAACACCTCCGCGTATCGCCGCGCGCACCGTGAGCGCGAGTACGGCTCGCTTGCCACCGACCGCGAGTTCCTGGTGGAGGCCTCGCCGATGACGCACATCTCGGCGATGCGGGCACCGCTGTTCGTCATCCACGGCCGCAACGACCCGCGGGTACCGGTGAGCGAGGCCGAGCAGATCGCTGCCTCGCTGCGCGAGCGCGGCGTGCGCTGCGAGCTGTGTATCTACGGCGATGAGGGGCACGGCCTCGCGCGCCTGGCCAACCGGCTCGACGCGTATCCCCGGGCGATCACCTTCCTTGACGAGGTGGTGCGCGCAGCCCACTGATCCCGCCTGGAACCAGGGCGGTCACATCTCGAACCACAACTGGACCAAAGTCGAGGTTTTGGCATGCCATAATCTTGGACGATGGCCACCCAACCCGACACGCTGCGCTCCTCCGCCGTCGAGGACTACGCCAAGGCGATCTACGCGCTTCAGACACGCTGCGACGGCGCGCCCGTGTCGACAAATGCGCTCGCCGAGCGGCTCGGGCTCACCGCCGGCTCGGTGTCGGCGATGGTCAAGCGGCTGGGGGAGCTCGGGCTGGTCGAGCACCTCCCGTACCGGGGCGTCTCACTGACCGACTCCGGGCGCCGGGTCGCCCTTGAGGTGATCCGCCACCATCGCCTGCTCGAGCTGTATCTGGTCGAGAGCCTCGGCATGCCCTGGGATCGGGTGCACGAGGAGGCCGAGGTGCTGGAGCACGTGCTCTCCGAGCAGCTCGAGGAGGTCATCGCTGCCAAGCTCGGCAACCCGACGCTCGATCCTCATGGCGATCCGATCCCCGGGCCCGACCTCGTGCTCTCCGAGCCGGAGACGTTGTCGCTCGCGTCGCTCCAGCCGGGCGACCGTGGCCGCTTCGTCCGGGTCTCGGACTCCGATCCGGCGATGCTGCGATATCTCGCCGAATCCGGGATCGCGCCCGGCACCGCGTTTGAGGTGGTCGACCGTCAGCCGTTCGGAGGGCCGCTGTTCGTCCGCTTCGGCGCCGAGCCGGGCGAGGTCCGGCCGCTCGGCGGCGCGCTCGCCGACGCGATGCGCGTTGAGCTCGACGGGGAGACGATCGGTTGAGCGCTCCCGGCCCCGACGCGTTCGTGCAGCCCACCGAGGGAATGCCCGCGGTCCTGCCGGCCGAGCCGGCACGCGACCGGCCGGGCTCGCCGTCGCGCGGCCGCGTGCGGGTCAGCGTGCTCGGGCCGGCGTTCGTGGCCGCGGTGGCCTACATCGACCCGGGGAACTTCGCCACCAACGTGCAGGGGGGCGCGAAGTTCGGCTATCAGCTGCTGTGGGTGGTCCTGGCGGCCAACCTCGTCGCGATGCTCGTGCAGTACCTGTCGGCGAAGCTCGGCGCGGTCACCGGCCTGTCCCTGCCCGAGCAGTGCCGGGCCCGGCTGCCGCGCTGGGCGAGCGTGGGGATGTGGGTCCAGGCGGAGCTGATCGCGATGGCCACGGATATCGCCGAGTTCCTCGGCGCGGCGATCGGGCTCAATCTGCTGTTCGGCGTGCCCCTGCTGATCGCGGGTCTCCTCACCGGTGTGATCGCGTTCTCCATCCTCGCCCTTCAGCGGCGCGGATATCGCAGTTTCGAGCTGGCGATCGCCGCCCTGCTCGGCATTGTGCTCGCGGGATTCCTCTACGAGACGCTCCACATCGGGCCGTCCGCGCGAGCCTCCCTGCACGGGCTGATCCCGTCGCTGCACGGAGCCAGCGCGGCGTATCTCGCGGTCGGGATCATCGGCGCCACCGTGATGCCTCACGTGATCTACCTGCATTCGGCGATGACCACCCGCAGCGCGCGGGAGGACGCAGCCACGCGGCGGCGCGTGCTCCGCCTGGAGGCAATCGACGTGGTGGTCGCGCTCACGATCGCGGGACTCATCAACCTGGCGATGCTGGCGGTCGCCGCCAAGCTGCTGCACGTCCCGGGGCTGATGTCCGTCGACACGATCACGGGAGCGCACCGCGTGCTGCTGGAGCGGGTCGGCGGCGGTGCCGCCCTGGCGTTCGCAATGGCGCTGCTTGCCTCCGGAGCGTCGTCGTCGAGCGTCGGCACCTACGCCGGGCAGATCGTGATGGCGGGGTTCCTCGGCGTCCGGATCCCGCTGCTCGTCCGTCGCGCGATCACGATGCTTCCCGCGCTCGTGATCCTTGCCACCGGCGTGTCCACCACCGGCGCGCTCGTGCTCAGCCAGGTGGTGCTCTCGTTCGGGATCCCGTTTGCGCTGATTCCACTGGTCGTTTTGACCGGGAAGCGCTCCGTGATGGGCGCGGACGCCAACGGACCGGGGCTGCGCATCGCCGGCTACCTGGTCGCGGCGGCGATCTCCGCGATGAACGTGTTCCTCGTCGTCCAGGCTTTGTAGCCTTCGCCGCGCATGTCACTTGCCGACGACTTCACCGAGCTGGTTTCGCTGCTCCCCGACGACTGGACCGATCTGGAGATCGACGTCCGGATCTTCGATGAGAGCCGCTATGTCGACGCGGCCGTGATCATGACCACCTGCAACGCCCAGCCGTACTCCCACAACGACTGGCACTGGCGCGTGCTGGTCGCCCACCGCTTCGGTCATGCCGCCGCGGTGCCTGCGGTCCATCTGGCGCTCAAGCTGCTCGACGACGGCGGCTTCAGCGGCGAGATCGCCCAGCGCGAGGTGCGCACCGGGCGGGCTGAGATCCTGCAGGGCTGGGGACGCACCGAGTCGGTGCGCCAGGAATTCAGGAAGCTCCGCGCGCAGTAGGCGCCGTCTCTGTGACGGCGGGGCGGCGGGGCCGGTCCCCGGGCGCGGCTCAACTCTGAATCTGGTCAGCCGATTGATCAGGACAACGTTGTCAATCCGGCAGGGTGGCATCCGTCCGACTCTGCCGGCAAATCGCCGGCTCGCCCGGCGCACTCCCCGGAGGTCCCCCGTTGTCCGTGCTGAGCACCCCTCGCCTGTCGATTCGCAGCCAGCTGCTGGCCGGGTTCGGCGTCGTCGTCGTCCTGCTCCTGGCCGTCGGGGGACTGGCCATCGGCCGCCTCAGCAACGAGAGCGACCATGTGACGACGCTCGCCACGAGGGTCGTGCCCGCGACCAACATCGTCGGCGAGATGGCGGCGACGATGAACAAGTACCGCAAGGACCAGCTGCACTACATCCTCTCCACGCCGGCGCAGCGGCGGGGTGCGGCGGGCGTCTCGGGCGATCTCGCCGGCGACCTCACGCTCATGCACCAGCTGCTGGCTCAGTACCGCTCGCACAGGCTCATCGCCGATGCCCATGACGCGACGCTGATGAACACCTTCAGCTCGCAGTTCTTCTCCTACGTGGCCAAGACCGCTGCCTTCCGGCACCTTGCGGACACCGGGAAGATCGCGGCGGCCGCCAACGTGGTCGGCAGCGGTCCGGGCGACGCCGAGTACACGACCCTCAAGGGAACTGAGGTCGCCTGGGAGAACTACAAGGGCACGATCGCGGCGCGCTCGGCCCGCGCGGCCCGTGGCGCGTACCACAGCGGGCGGCTCGTGATCCTGCTCATCCTCGGTCTCGCGGTGCTTCTCGCCGCAGGCCTCGCGGTTCTGCTCGCCACCCGGCTGGCGGGCGGGATCCAGGCGGTGGGCCGCGCCGCTGCGGCCATCGCGCGCGGGGAGATCGATCAGCGCGTCGAGGTCTCAAGCCGCGACGAACTGGGTGAGATGGCCGCCGACTTCAACGAGATGGCTGCGTACCTGTCAGCGAATGCCGAGGCCGCGACGGCGATCGCCGAGGGCGACCTCAGCGTGGAGATCCCCGTCCGCTCCGAGCGTGACGTGCTCGGCACCGCGCTCGCCCGCATGACCGACGGTCTGCGTGAGCTGGTGGGGTCGATCGGACGTGCGACGGGCTCGATGAACACCTCTTCCCAGGAGATCGCGCGTAACTCCGAGAACACCGGACGCACCGTCCACGAGGTCTCAAGCGCGATCGAGGACGTGGCGCGTGGCTCGGAGGAGCAGGCGCGCTCGATCGACGAGGCACGTCTCGTCGCCGAACGCCTGGCCACGGCGGCCGACTCGGGCACCACGATCGCGCGGGCCACCGCCGAGGCCGCCGAGCATGCGCGTGCCACGGCCGGTGAGGGCGCCCAGGCGGTGCAGCGCGCCGCCGAGGCGATGGCCGCGGTCCGCGCGGCATCCGAGTCCGCCACGGTGGCCATCACGCAGCTCGGGCACAAGTCCGAGGAGATCGGCGGCATCACTCAAACGATCACCTCGATCGCCGAGCAGACGAACCTGCTTGCGCTGAACGCGGCGATCGAGGCCGCGCGTGCTGGCGAGAGCGGTCGTGGGTTCGCCGTGGTCGCCGAGGAGGTGCGCAAGCTCGCCGAGGGATCGCAGGAGGCGGCATCGACGATCTCGGGGCTGATCGCCGAGATCCAGGCCGAGACCGCGTCGACCGTCGAGATCGTCCAGCAGGGCACCGACCGCTCGACGCAGAGCGGGGAGGTGGTCGAGGAGGCGCGCCTGGCGTTCCACGCGCTGCGTGACAGCGTCGGCGAGATGAGCTCCCGCGTGGAGGAGATCGCGAGCGTCGTCGACGAGATCGCCGAGGGCGCCCAGGTCGTTCATGCCCAGATGGTCGGCGCTGCGGGCGTCGCCGAGTCCTCCTCGGCGGCCGCCGAGCAGGTGTCGGCCTCCGCCCAGGAGACCGCCGCCACCGCCGAGGTGTTCGCCGGCTCCGCCGCCGACCTCAGCAATGCCGCCGACCGGCTCTCCGAACTGGTCGGCCGCTTCCGCCTGGGCGCCGACGAGCTGCCGGTGTAGCCGGCTACTGCGGGGGGTTGCCGGGGGATGTCCCCCCGACGGGATGGAACATCGCGTGCACGTCGGGGATCTGCTTGACGATCCCGAAGCGCGCCTCCCAGCGGGCCCAGCGTGCCAGCAGGGCCATGTTGAACACGCCAAAGCGATGTCCGGGTCCGGTGAAGGCCTTGATCTCGCCCGGCAGCTCCGCGGAGACCAGCGATGGATCCAGACCGCTCACCTGATGTTCGAGCTCATGCGCGCCGGCCGCGGGATGGTCGATCGCGAAGTCATAGCCCTCGGTGAGCGTGCGCACGAGCGCACGGGCGCGCGCCGGATCCTCCCGGAGGCTGCGAGCGGTGGTGCACACCACGAGCTCCGGGTAGGACGGCGCCCCGTAATCCTCCACGCGGAAGACGTGGAAGCCGGGGCGCTTGCGCTGGAGCGTGACGCCCTCGTCGTTCCAGAACGCCGTCGCTGCCTGGACGCGCCCGGAGAGCAGATCGGCGACCGCGTTGTAGCCGATGTCGATCTTCCTGATCGTGGCCGGGTCACCGCCGCTGCCGGAGACGATCGAGTCGAGGACGGCGTTGTCACTCGGGTCGCCCGTCACCCCGACGGTCTTGTGGTCGAGCTGGCGGGGGCTGTGGATCGAAGGACCGGCAATCACCGCTGCCAGGGGCGACTGGACGATCGGCAGGATCCCGACGATCGGGGCGTGCTTCTCACGCGCGATCGCCAGGTCGTGGATGTCGAGGATCGCAAAGTCGACCCGTCCGGCCTCGAGCTCGGAGATCGCGTCGGTCGACGCCCCCGGGACCTGGACGTGCAGATCGATCCCGTTGCGGGTGTCGAAATGGTGGGCGAGCGCGGCGTAGATCCCCACATGGATGGCGTTCGGGGTGAAGTCGAGCACCAGGGAGGCGGACCCCACACCGTGCCCGCCACCGGCCCGCGGAGAGGAGGAACCGCACGCACAGAGGGCGAGCGCCGCCGCCACCGCGGCGATGACCGCTGCCAGGTGGCGTCGCATCGGCGCTCAATATAGGCGCACAGGCACGCGCCTAGAATGGCCCGCAGTGCGTCGCCGGGTCACCTTCAGCCGCAATCTCACGCTGTCGCTGTCCCGGACCTGCCGCTGCTACTGCAAGTACTGCGCGTTCGCGACCCACCAGGCGCACCTGCACTCTCCCGAGGAGGTCCTTGAGATCCTCGACGGCCCGGCGCGCAAGCATCGGATCAAGGAGCTCCTGGTACTCACCGGCGAGTTGCCCGAGCACAACCGCAAGGTCGCCGCCCAGCTGGCCGAGTACGGCTTCGACGACTTCACCGGATACGTGGTGTGGGCGTGCGAGCGGGCGCTTGAGCGCGGGATCCTGCCGCATACGAATCTCGGGGTGCTCTCGCCGCAGGACCTCGGACGCCTGCGCGAGGTGACCGCCTCCCAGGGGCTGATGCTCGAGTCGGTCTCCGAGCGGCTGATGGAGACGGTGCACGCCGGCTCGCCGACCAAGCACCCGACCGAGAGGATCGCGACGATCGCCGCCGCCGGCGAGCTCCGCATCCCGTTCACCAGCGGCATCCTGGTCGGAATCGGCGAGACCGAGGAGGAGCGGGTCGCGTCCCTGGAGAAGCTCGCCGAGCTGCACGGCGCCCATGGGCACCTGCAGGAGGTGATCCTGCAGAACTTCGTCCCGCATCAGAGCTACTACGGGCGTGAGCCCGCCGAGATCGCGGAGGGTGCCGCCGCCGAGTACTGGCGGACGGGGCTTCATGACGGCCCGCAGCGGGACATGCCGAGTTGGGCGTGCCCGGTGTCGCTGCAGGACATGAAGCGCCTGATCGCCGAGACGCGACGGCTGATGCCCGATATCGGCATTCAGGTCCCGCCGAACCTGTCGGACTGGTGGCCCGAGCTCGTCGCCGCCGGCGCCACGGACCTGGGTGGACTCTCGGCCAACGGCGACCACATCTCGCCCGAGCATCCGTTCCCGTCACCGTCACAGGTCCGCAAGCGACTCGCGCAGGACGGCTATGCGCTGTCCGAACGGCTGTGCGTCTATCCCGAGTACATCGACCCGGAGTGGATCGCGACGCCGGTGCTCGACGCGATCACCAGCCGCTACTGGTCCTTCATCCCGCGCCGCGGGTCCGGTCGCCGCGTCGTGCACGACATCGACTCCGGGATCGCGCCCCGGGCGATCGAGCGCGCCCGTGAAGGCACAAGGCTGAGCGCCGAGGAGCTCACCGCGCTGTTCGCCGAGCGCCGGCCCGAGGTGATCGCCGACA
>Ga0335075_10007052_pt1 | contig 17337 bp, 17 predicted proteins | sample Lox_Sample_24_FD_206723 | JGI IMG/M metagenome (GOLD analysis project Ga0335075, IMG submission 206723) | Soil microbial communities from Loxahatchee National Wildlife Refuge, Florida, United States - Lox_Sample_2.4 | ecosystem: Environmental > Terrestrial > Soil > Wetlands | place: USA...
GCTGCAGTTGCGCGGCCCAGTGGGCCAGCTGCTGGGCGGGGTGGCCATGGGTGAGGACCGGATCGCTCAGGAAGAGCGTCAGGACCTGCCGGACGGTCAGCGGCTGGCCGGGCCGGGTGGGCAGGTGTGCGAGCACCTCGTCGACCGGCGCCTCCAGCGACGGCAGGTCGCGCCCGAAGCCCGCATAGAGGCAGTACCGCACCTGGCTGACGCTGGTGCAGCGCTGCACCGAGGCCGGCCTGGCGGCCTCGGCCACCAGGCGGTTCAGGTCGGCGGTGGGGATGGGCCGCAGTTGCCCGGCCCCGGCCAGGCAGGTCACGGCCACGGCCACGGCGCCGGCCGCCGCGAGCCCGGCCCGGACACGCGCCCGGCCCCGGCGGATCGTGACCGCGAGCGCCACGATTCCGGCGAGAAGCGCGAGGCCGGCCAGTTCCGCGGCGTGCGCGGCGGCGGGCGGGTACCCGGCCAGCGGGCCGGGCAGGTGATCCAGCTGACCCGCCCCGTTCGACTCAAGCGGCCATGGGAGCAGCCACGGGATTGCTCCGGGGAACCGCTGATACTGGAAGGAAGCGAGGGCCGGCACCAGGGCGCCGAGCATCCCGGCCAGCGGATGCGAGAACCGTGCGCCGATCGCGATCCCGGCCGCCCCGGCCGCGATGACCAGCAGCAGCCCGCCCACCAGCACCGTAATGCTTGGCGTGCCGATGGGGCCGAGCATTTGCACGACCACGGCGGCGACGCCCATCAGCAGCAGGCTGGCTGGCGCCACCCCGGCCAGGCCGGCCAGGTGGCCGGCCGTGCGGGTGCTCGCCGGGGCCGGGAAGCTGGCGTACAGCTTGGTCATGGCGTCCCGCCGGGGCCGTCCGGCCGCCAGCTGCGCGGCGACCAGGACGGCCATCGCGAGGACGAGCTGCCCCTCGCCAATCGCCCAGTCGGCGTCCCACCACAACGGTTGCGCCGCCCGGATGAAACTCCAGACCACAATGCCGCCGGCCAGCACCCCGGCCAGCACCAGCCAGCTGCGGACCAGCAGCATCGCCTCCACCCTGGCCAGCGCCAGCACCGTCCGCCGCCGGGAAGCCCGGGACCGTGCCGTCGGGCCTGCCGGGGTGTGATGGCCGGGCGGGCGGGCGGCGTCCGCACCAGGGGGCGCGGACCCGCCGTCAGTGGTGGTCATCGCGCACCTGCCGCGTGGGACAGCAGCAGGTAGCCGTCCTCGACCGTGGGCGGGACCAGTTCAGCATCGTCCGGCGGACGGTCGCCGACGTGCCGCCATCGGTTGTCGGCGCCACGCCAGGACAGGTGGGCACGTGCATCGCGCTCGTTCGCCGCCCAGACCCGGCCGGCGGCGGTGGCGGCCAGCCCGGCCGGGGTGCCGGCGAAGTGAACCCGGCCCTGCAGCAGCACGATGACCTGGGGGCAGATCGCGGCGATGTCGTCGGCCTGGTGGGTAGACAGCACGATCACCGGGTTGCCGGGCAGGTCCGACAGCAGCTCCCGGAACCGCAGCCGCTGCTCCGGGTCCAGCCCGGCCGTCGGCTCGTCCAAGATCAGCAAGTCGGGGCGGCCCAGCAGAGCCTGGGCGATTCCCAGCCGCTGCCGCATGCCACCGGACAGGGCGCGGATCCGGGTGCGGGCGCGGTCCTCCAGGCCGATGGCGGCCAGCACCCGGGCCACCTCTTCCGCGCGGTCGCGCCGGCCGGTGATCTCCTTCAAGATCGCCACGTAGTCCAGGAACGCGGCGACGGTGAAGTGCCGGTGATAGCCCAGGTCCTGGGGGAGGTAGCCGAGCCGGCGGCGGATCTCCACCCGCTCCGCACCATCCCGCGGATCCAGGCCGAACACCGACACCCGCCCCGCGTCTGGTTCGCTGACCGTGGCCAGGATCGACAGCAGCGTCGTCTTGCCCGCGCCGTTCGGGCCGAGCAGGCCGGTGATCCCCCGCTCCAGGTTCAGGCCGACCTCGTCCAGCGCCCGGGTGGCGCCGTACCGACGGGACAGGCCATCGGCGCGGACAGCCACGGCCGTTACGTTCAAGGTCATCTCATCCATCCCCACTCGAAGCGGTCACGGCGCGCCAGCAGCACCACGGCCGAGGCGCAGAGCACGGCGGCGCACGCGAACTGCGCGTTCCGCTGCACGATCGGCAACGGGCCGTGAGTGGTCGCCAGCAGCAGCACCGGCACCGCCCACAACACCCCGGCCGTGACGGCAGCGGCCCGGGGCCCCATGACGGTCGCGGCGGCCAGCGCGAACGCGCACAGCGCCAGCGAGGGCAGCAGCAGCGCGACCGGCAGCCATCCGGGCCCGGGCAGCAGGAACGCGGCGGCGATCACCGGGACCAGCGCGGCGGTCAGCGCGGAGAGCGTGCGGACCAGCAGCAAGGTGAAGCCGGAGAACGGCGCCGCGACCGCCAGCCGATAGGCGGGATCGAACATCGGCAAGAACGCCGCCGCCACCCCGGCCAGCACCAGCAAGGGGGCCAGCAGCAAGAACGGCGCCACGACCGCTGGGTCCCGGTACCCGGCCAGCCGTCCGGGGCCACCGCCCGGGATCCAGCCGTATTTGACCGCCGCGGCTTCCCCGGCGACCACGGCCAGCACCCCTAGCACGGACAGCAGCCAGGACCTGCGCAACGACGGGGTCGCCCCGAGCAGGCGAAGCAGATGTTCGGGCAGGCCGCAACGGCCCAGCAGGCGGCGCGCCCGGCCGCCGTCACCGAGCGCGGCGCGCGCCAGCAGCACGGAGCGGTTGCGCGCCAGCCGTTCAGTGTCCACCTGAGCCGACAGGGCTGAGCGGCAACCCGCGCATCCCGTCAGGTGGGCCTCCACCGACCAGACCTCGATTGTCTGAAGGGTCCCGGCCGCATACCCGGCCAGAAGATCTTCGCCTGCGTGCCCGTCCGCTCCGGCCGCGGGTCCGGCCGGCCCGGGAAGTGAGCTCGTCATGATGTCCCCCAGACTTTCTGGCGGTACGCCCGCTCCTGAGGTCCGGCTTGCTGGTCGGCCAGCGCGGCGCGCAGTGCCACCCGGGCGCGGTGACAGCGGGACTTGACGGTCCCTTCCGCCACGCCCAGCAGGACGCCCGCCTCCGCGCAGGTCAGGCCGTCTAGCACGGTCGCCTCGATAGCGCCGCGCAGTTCCGGCGACAGGGTGGCCAGGGCCTGGCCCAGGCGGCCGTGCTCGATCCCGGCCAGCACCTGATCCTCGGCCGAGACGACCACTTCCGGCTTGGCCGCACGCCACGGCGGCCACCGCCGGGCGCCGGTGTCCCGGCGGATCGCGTCGATCAGACGGCGGATACCGATGCCCCAGATGAACGCGGCCACATCCCCGCCCCCGCGGTACGCGCCCGCCTTCTGCCACAAGGCGAGGAACGTGTCCTGAACGGCGTGGTCGACGACATCCGGCATTGCGCACCGGCGGGACATCCGCACGGTCAGCCAGCCCGCGTGCCGGTCATACAGCGTGGCCAGGGACTGCTCATCACCACGCGCCACCGCGCGCAGCAGCGCCGCGTCATCGCGCTCGTCGGCCCCCGGGCTCATGCCCGCGGCCGTTCGCAGACTCCCATGCACTCCCTGTCGCACCAGCCGGCCAGTCCGGTTCCCATCATGCGGTGCGAACTGGCTGCCAGGGTGGTGCGTGCGGTCAGTTTGGGTGGGGGCTCGGGCGAACAGGCCTGGTGGCGCGTGCGGTCAGTTCGCCTGGGAGTCGGCCCGGGTGAACAGGCCGGGTGACCCGGTCGCCTGCCAGCCGTGTTCGGCCATCGCGGCCAGCCAGGCATCGGCGAACCGGGCCCGGCGCCCCTGGGCGTCGGCCATGGGCTGATGGGTCAGCACCAGCTTGCTGTACAGGACGCGTACGGTCATGCGGTCGGGTGACCATCGCAGGCGGGGGTCGTCGGCTCGGGCATCGATCAGCTGCATCATCTCGGTGACCAGGGATTCCATGCCTTCCCGTCCACGGGGATGCTTGCTGGCCTCGGTCGGTTCACTCATCGCTACGGATGCGAAACGCTGGCCGCCGTCTCCGCGTTACACCGGCCGCCTCGGCTGGCCAGGCGCTGAAAACGAGAAGGGTCCCGGCCTGCGGGGGTCAGGCCGGGACCCGTGCGGAGAAAGGTCCTGCATTTACGAAACGCCGCACATGCTCTGGGCGTTACTCACGCTCGCGCCGCGGGCCGCCGGTCAGTTCCGTACCGCGCGGGCCGAACCAGGGCGTTGCGCACGGGACGGGCGCCCGGCGGCCTGGTGTAGTGCACGAACGGCCGCGCGGCGGGCGGCAGTAGATGATGCGGTGGCCCAGCGTGATGCTGGGACCAGCGCCGGGCGGGCGGTCCGCTTCGGTACGTCTGATGCGCCGGGTGGCCGGAGTGCGGTACGGCCGGCCCGGCCTTAGCCGCCCCGGCCCGCCTGTCGCGATCGGCTCGGTAGGCCGGCGCCCCGATCGTGCGATGGGCAAACTGCTGCCACGAGCCGGGCAGCACCCCGGCATAGGCGGCAGCAGCGGCACCGCCCAGGGTCATGATCACGAGAGCAGTGGCCGCGCCAACCTTGACGCCGAGCCGGGACGCCAGCCCGCCCGGGCGCCGGCGCGGCGACGGTCGCATCTGGGCCGGCCCGGCGACGTGGCGACGGAACTCGGCCCGCGCAGCGGCCAGGCCAGTCAGCTCGTCGCCCGCAGGACGGGCCGAGAGCGCCGCCAGGACATCGGCCACCGGCCGCAACTCCGGGTCGGCACCGGCCGGCAGGCCACTCCCGGACAGCAGCGCTTCCACGGACGTGTCCTCGACTCCAGAAACGTCCGGGCGGGCTGTCCACGGCAGGCTCGGCATGTCGCTACCCGAAACGCCGCCGCCGGTCACAGCGTTACACCCGCCTCGGTCAAGATCTCGGCCAGCCGGCGCAAGCCCCGGTGGGCAGCCACCCGCACCGCGCCCGGGCTGCGTTCCAGCAACCGCGCCACCGAGTCGGTATCCAGCCCGGCCACCACGCGGAGCAAGATCACCTCAGCCTGCAACCGGGGCAGCCTGGCCAGCAGCGTGATCGCCGACCGGGTGCCCAGCCGCTCCATGGCCTCGTCGGCCGCATCAGCGGTGACCGGCAGCGCGGCCACCGGCAGGTCATCCAGCGGTTCTTCCCGGCGCCGCGACCGGCGCCGCGACGCGTCGATCACACGGCGGCGGGCCGTGGTAAACAGCCACGCCCGCCACGCTGCCTCATCCCCGCGGAAGCGGGGCAGGCCGCGTACCACCTGCACCCAGGTGTCGGCCGCCGCGTCATCGGCCGCTTGCGGCGCGATCACCCGCAGGTAACGAACCAAGGCGGGGTTGGCATCTAGCCACAGGCGGGTGAACGCAGCCTCGCTGCCGTGCTGCGCGGCCGCGAGCACAGCGGGGAATTCCTCGCCGAGCACAGCGACGAGTATTCGCACCAACACTGCGTGCCCGCAGCAAAACCGCCAAGTTCAGGCAAATACCCCGGTGGGCTGGCGGGTAAAGTCTGCTGGCCCGGGTGGCGTTTTAGGTGGGGGTGGCGATGAATTCACCGGGAGTATTTGCGGACCTGGCCGCCCAGCGCGCGTGCTGGCAAGCCGTCGCGTTCGCCAGCCAGGTCGCTGATCGCCCAGTGCACGCCGACCTGCTCGGTGAGCCGCTGGTGGTCTGGCGCGGGGCCGACGGCGCGCCGCGGGCGATGTCCGATCTGTGTGTGCACCGCGGCACCGCGCTGTCGCTGGGCTCGGTCCAGGGCGACGAACTGGTGTGTGCCTACCACGGCTGGCGGTACGGCGCTGACGGCCGGTGCGTGGCCATCCCGCAGAAAGAGGATCCGGCGGTGGTTCCGGCCAAGGCCCGGGTCCGGGCATTCCGAGCGCAGGAACGCTACGGGCTGATCTGGGTCGCCCTCGAGGAGCCGCGGTGGCCGCTGCCCGGGGTCCCGGAACTCGAGAACGGTGAGTGGGCGATCGTGACGGCCGGGCCGTACCGCTGGCGCTGCGACGCGGCCCGCCAGGTGGAAAACTTCACCGACTTCGGGCACTTCCCCTGGGTGCATCCCGGGCTGCTCGGCGACCCGCAGCGGCCCGTGGTTCCCCGGCACCGGGTGCATACCGACGGGCACGTGCTGCGGTATGAGATCGTCCGCCCGGAGGCCCCCAACACCGAGGACTTCCCGGTGTTCGGGAACGAGCAGGCCGGGCCGCCGCAGCGGCGCAGCCGCTACGAACTGCACCTGCCCTACACGATCGTGCTGCGGCTGGGCTGGGGTGGCCAGCGAGGCATGGTGTATTTCTTTGCCTCACAGCCGGTGGCCGCCGACCGCTGCGCGGGCTATGTGGTCATCGGCCGCAACTACAACACCGATCAGCCAGACCGGGTGATCCGCGAATTCGAAGACACCATCTTCGGCCAGGATCAGGTCGTCGTCGAATCACAGCGGCCCGAGCGCGTGCCGTTCGACCTGGCTGCCGAGCTTCACCTGCACTTCGACGCCGTCGCCGTCGCCTACCGCAAGGCCATGCGTGATCTCGGTCTGGCCGCCAGCGCCCCGATCGGCATCCTCGCCGAATAGCACGCAAGCCCGGCCGGGATCGTCAGGCGAGCCAGGCGCCGATCGTGCCTGGCGGAAGCCGCATGCCACAAGACGCCGCGATCTCGGCTACCGTCTGCGGCCGGATCGTGTCCTCCAGGTGCACGTGCAAGTTGGCCTTCGGCAGGCTCAAAAGGTCGCGCACGCGCCGGAACTTACCAGGCAAACCTCCCTGCGCCGCTCTGGCATGATGACCTGATGACGTTGTCGGTGGACTTCTCGGCGGCGCCTGACCGCCAGGACGGGGCGGAGGTCGGGCGGCTGTGCGACGCCATGGAGGCAGCCGCCCGGGCTGGCCATTACCCGCGCCTGACCGTGGAGCGGCCCTGGTCAGTCCACAATCCACTGCTGGAGGGTGAATTCGCTTCGCCCAAGGCCATCCGCTGGTACCTGGAGCGGGAACTGAGCCGGCTGGCAGCAAACGGCGCCCGGATCTCGGTCAGCCCCGGGCGTGAAGCGCTAGATCTGCATGATCCACGTCTTGCGCTGGCGGTTGACGAAACCCGCTGGGATCTGCGGCGCAAGAAATTGTTCTTGTTCGCGCCGGAGCGCATGGCCCTGTCGATCGACCGGCTGCAGCACTACACGGGAACGGCGGCCGAGTCGTTCCAGCGGTACGTGCTGCTGACGAACTACTCATGGCACGTGGAGGAGTTCCGCGCCGCGCTGCCGGGTTGCATCGGCCCGGATTCTGACGGCCGCCAGATGCCCGCATGGCACCACGTGCTCCCCGGGCGTTCCGGCGTGACGATCGTGAACATAGGAGTCGGGCCGTCTAATGCCAAGACGCTCACCGACCACCTCGCCGTGTTGCGCCCGGACCTGCTGCTGATGATCGGGCACTGTGCTGGCCTGCGTAACCACCAGCAAATCGGGGACCTGGTACTGGCGACCGCTTACCTGCGCGATGACCGTGTCCTTGACGAAGTGCTGCCGCTGAGCGTTCCGGTGGTGTCGAACCACACGCTGAACACCCTGCTGCTGGGCGAGCTGACCGCGCGGCGCCTGCGCAGCCGGATGGGGATCGTGTGCAGCACCGCGAACCGGAACTGGGAGCTGCACCGGGCCCTGATCGAAGATCGCCTCCGGCTGTCGCGGGCCCTGGCCGTGGACATGGAGTCCGCGACCGTAGCCGCCAACGGATTCCGGTACCGGATCCCCACCGCGACCCTGCTGGCGGTCAGCGACAAACCGTTTCACGCCGAGCCCAAGCTCAGCGCGGACGCCCAGAGTTTCTACGCCGCCAGCCGCCGTCAGCACGTCGAGATCGCCATCTCGGTAACCGAAAAGGTCAGGCAGCTGTACCCAGAAGGCCTGCCCGCCGCTGACCTCCGCTCCGCCGACGAGCCGCTGCTCGGCACGACCGATCCCGAGCCGGATCAGGCGCACAACCCGCTCAGCTGACCTTCAGGTGTGCAGTGGGGTCCGGTAAATGCCGGTCATTTACGCCTGAAGGTCAGACGCTGTCTTTTCGCGCGGCAAAGGCTTCGCGCACCTCTTGTTTCCAGGCCTGCCGGCGGGAGTCGTCGATGAACGAGGCGTCGAACGAGTTGAGGGCGAGGGTTTCGAGCTGCCCGGGGGTGATTGCGCACTGCTCGCGGATCGCCTGGTAGTTAGCGTCTATGTAGCCGCCGAAATAGGCCGGGTCGTCGCTGTTGACGGTGACCAGGATCCCCTCGTCAAGCATGGCCGGAAGAGGGTGATCGGCGAGCGTGCCGGCCACCCGCAGGGACACGTTGGACAGCGGGCACACGGTCAGCGGCACGCGCTCGTCACCAAGCCGCTTCACCAGCCCGGCATCCTCCATGGCCCGGATGCCGTGGTCTACCCGCTCCACGTGCAGGACGTCGAGCGCGGCCGCGACGGTCTGGGGTCCGCCCTCCTCGCCGGCGTGCGCCACGAGGTGCAGACCTTCGGCTGCCGCCCGGGCGTATACGTCCGCGAACAGTTCCGGCGGGTAGCCGATCTCGGTTGAGTCCAGGCCCACGCCGATGATGTCCCCGCGGAACGGCAAGATCGCGCTCAGCATCTGGCTGGCGGCGTCGGCGCCCCGGTCCCGCATGAAGCACATGATCAGGTCGCTGGAGATCCCATGGGTGCGCTCGCTGTCGCGGATGGCCGCCGTCAGGCCCTCCATCACGGCCTCCAGCCGGACCCCGTTGGCCAGGTGGATCTGCGGGTCGAAGAAGATCTCGGCCCGCCGCACGTTGGCCCGGCGGGCCCGGTCGAGATAGCCGGTGGCCAGCTCGAAGAAGTCCTGCCCGGTCCGCAGCACCGACAGGTTGGCGTAGTACAGGTCGAGGAAGGACTGCAGATCGCCGAAGGCGTATTGGGAGAGCAACTCCGCCGGATCGGTCACCGGGATGCTCACCCCGTTGCGCGCCGCCATAGCGACAACGGCGGCGGCCTCCAGCGTGCCTTCCACGTGGACATGCAGCTCGGCGGTGGGCGGGCTCTCCCAGCCACGCGGATCCCCGGCCTCGGGCGAATCCCCCGGATAAGGCGAAGTCACGGCAGCAGGCACGGCACACCTCCACGATGGTGGATGTCATCAAAGCAGCGCGGCGCCCGCCTTGCCCCCCAATCCGCACCACATCTGCGACTCGGGCCCGGCCGTCCCTGGGCCGGGCCGCCACCGCGCGGCCTGCACTACCCCCGGCTCGACCAGGTCCAGCCCGCCGAGCAGCATAGCCACCTCGCCGCGGCTGCGCAGCGTGACCGACTCGGCCATGGCCGAGTTCAGCCGGTTGAACGTCTCGGATAGCTCAGCGGGGTGCAGATCGCTGGCCAGGTGCGTGAGCGCGAGGCAGCTTCCGGGCGCCAGCGGCGCCATGAGCTGGCCGATCAGGCCGCGCGGGTCGTCGGCGTCGGCGAAAAAGTGCAGGATGCCGAACAGCATGACGGCGGTCGGCCGGGAGAAGTCCAGCGTGGTGGCCGCCTCGCGCAGGATCGGCTGGGGGTCGCGCAGGTCGCCGTAGACGTACCTGACCACGCCTTCGGGGGTGCCCTGCAGCAACTGGTGTGCATGGGCCAGCACGACGGGGTCGCGGTCGACGTACACGATCCGGGCGTCCGGCATCTCCGGCAGCGCCACCTCGTGAAGGCTGTTTTCCTGGGGGATGCCGCTGCCGATGTCGAGGAACTGGGTGATGCCGGCCTCGCGCACCAAGTAGCGGACCATCCGGCCCTGGGCCGCCCGGTGCTCGCGCACGTCGGCCCGCACCGCGTCTATCCCGCCCGGCCAGGCCGCATAGGCGCGCTCGGCGGCCGCACGGTCAACTTCAAAGTTGGCCCGGCCGCCGAGCAGGTAGTTGTAGACGCGCGCCGCGTGAGCCTTGGTCGTGTCGATCTCGCTCGGCTCAGTGCTCCCGGCAGGGGTGTTGCTCGTCATAGAAGCTTCCTCCTGCCACCTGTCACGCCTGTGCAGGACGAGATCAGCAGACGTCTCGATTATCTTGCCGTTCGCGGGCGCCTGGCAACCGGGGCTGGGGCACCACGACCAGCTTCCCGGTGGCTTCGTTGTTCTCCATGTACCGGTGGGCCTGGGCGATCTCGTCCAGGCCGAAGACACGGTCGATGTTGGGCCGGTAGACGCCGGCCTCGACCTCGGCGACGACCCGCTGCAACACGGCCGTGCCCGCGCTGCCCTTGATGTCGTCGCTGTGGAAGGCGGTGAGCTTGGTTCCGGGCGGGATCATCGCTATCGGCTCGAAGTCCGGGATCAGCCACCCGCTGAGCGAGCCCGCCATGCACACCGTCCCGCCCCGGCGGGCCAGGTGCAGCGAGTCGACCGCCGTGCTCGCCCCGACGAGTTCCAGAACATAGTCCGGGCCCTCGGGCCAGACGGCGTGCACGCTCGCCGCCAGCGACGCGCCGTCGTCGATGAGTGTGTAGCCGACTCCCGCCGCAGCCAGCGCGGCGACCTTCTCTTGGCTACGGGTCGTGGCCGCGGTCTGGACACCGTAGCCGGACGCGATCGACACGGCCGCCATCCCCACCGACGAAGTCCCGCCGCGGATCAGCAACCGCCCCTGGCCACCCGGCCCGACTCCCAGCGCGTCCAGCGCGCCGCGCGCGGTCAAATACGTCTCCGGTAGTGCCGCCAGGACGTCCCAGGGCAGCGTGGTGGCGACCGGCATCAGCAGCGAGTTCGGCAGCAACGCGTACTCCGCATAGCCACCGTCGAACTCCCGGCCCATCTCACCCATCACCGCCGCAACGGTCGTCCCATCCGGCACCGCGGGATCGGTCGAGGTGGCCACGACTCCCACACATTCGATCCCCAGCACCCGCGGGAACCTCACGTTCGGGGAGTGCCCCTGACGGGTCCTCAGCTCCGACCGGTTCAAGCCCGCGGCCTTCACCTGCACCAGGCTCCAGCCTTTCCGGACCGCTGGTATAGGCAGCTCACGGACCTCCAGCACCTCCGGGCCACCCGCCCTGACACAGACCGCCGCTCGCATTGTCGTATTCATGCGTCCACTGTCGCCGGAGGCCGGTGCGGCTGGCTACCGGTAAAATGCCAACTTATGCCCGTTAGCCGCCAACCTCCCCAGTCCGGCCCGGTGTCACATCTGTGGCCGTCCGGAGGAGTACACCTGTGGCCGTCGGGGGGAACCAGCTCAGTGCATTCCCATCCACGCGGGCAGTTGGTGTACGCGGCCCGCGGCGTCCTGTCGGTGCACACGGAACGCGGCACATCGATCGTTCCCGCCAACCGGGTCGCATGGATCCCCGCCGGGTTCACGCACTACCACCGCGCTCACAGCCAGACCGATATGCGGATTCTCTTCCTGCCCGCCTCCCTGGCCCGGCTCGCACCAGACCGCCCGGCCGTGTTCCTGGTCTCCGGCCTGGCCCGCGAGGTCCTGCTCACCCTCACCGGCCCGGGTAACTACGACCCCGCTGCGCGCAATCACGACCGCGCCGCGCTGGCCCGCCTCCGGCGGGTCCTCGTCGACGAACTCCACGAAGCACGCGAGCAGCCACTGCAGCTGCCAGAACCACACGACGACCGGCTGCAAGCGGTAGCGCAGATGCTGTACCAGCAGCCCGCCGGCAACACCTCCCTGGCCGAACTCGGGCAGACGATCGGAGCCAGCGCCCGCACTCTCAGCCGGCTGTTCCACAACGAACTCGGCATGACCTTCTATCAATGGCGGACACAGCTACGCATCTTTCACGCGCTCCGCCTTCTCGCCGACGGCCACGACACAACTCACGTCGCCCACGCCTGCGGATGGGCGAACCCCAGCAGCTTCATCGCGGCCTTCGCCAGCACCATCGGCACCACCCCGGGCCGCTACCGAACCAGTCACCAGCACCGCCCCGAACCACGGGTCAGCCGGCCCGGTGATAGATGAGGGCGAAGTCGTGCTCCCAGTCCCCGCCCAGGCGCTTCTCCCAGGCGCCGCTGATGGTGTTCCCGTCCGCGCTGAACGTGCCGGTGAACCGCTGCTGGAAATCCAGCGGCGTGAAGTCGGCCGACTCCCGGGTGAGCGTCCACACCCCCTCGTCCAGGCTCATCGCGTACAGGCGCGCCACGCCGCGGGAGTCGTAGTAATGCTGTGTGTAGGCACCGGTCTCCAGGTCGGCGCTGATGATCGTCAGGCTGTCGGGCGCCTCGGGGATCGGGATCTCGGTGCGCTGCAGCAGGAACTGCCGGCCCAGAGCCCATTCGAACCGGCTGTGCGCCCGTGGGCTTCCCCCCGCGGCGCCGGACGGTGCCGGCTGGTCGCCAGGGAAGCGGGCCTCCATGACCCACCCGCCGACGAAGACGTCCAGGCGTGCCAGCGCGTCCGCTCTGTTCCCGGTCACGGCGATCACTCCGCTCTCGCGTAAAGCACAGAGCGAGTATTCACGGTGAAACCTCCCGGGAATGCGTTTGCCCGGCGTTTCCGGCACTAGCCGCCGAGGTTAGCGAGGTGTACCGGGCATGCCGCGTTATAGTGCTTCAAAGTCAGCTTTCCCTGAGCATATGCCCACGAGCAGGTACAGGAATTAGGCACGCGGTCGGACGTTATGACCTCGGTTGGGATGCCGCTGCGCCGCTCGGCGCGACCTGGCTGGTACGGCAGCGGATCTCCGACCAGGGAAAGAGCATCCCCTTCGGTCTTGGCTTCCTGGACAGATCCGTCGGCCAGCGCCAGCCACTCCCGTGGCTTGGCATTGGCTGGGGGCTGGTCTGGTGCGTGTCGCCTGAGGCGCACCCTGGCTCCGGGGATTTTGTCACTCGCCCGGCTCTCCATATCACTTAGGGTATCCCTGTCTCGGCCTGGGCCAGCTCTCCAGATTCCTGCCTAAACCAAGGGAAGGAGACACCATGACCGCTCGAAGCGAAGTAGTGGCGCTGCTCACCGACTTTGATGTAGCGCGCGACGGCACCGGCCAGCGGTTCGTGCACCGGGACGGCAGGCCGTTTACCGCGGAGGAGATCGAGCTGATCGGCAGCGCGACCGAGGAAGACATGCGGGCCGCCGCCCGCCAGCTGGCTACCGTGCCACAGCGGCTTACCGAACTGATCGCGCCTTATATACGCCCGGGCGACGACACCGAGGAACCGCCGGCTACCGGCTGAAGCAGAACCCCATGACCAAGACCGCGATGGTCGCTCTGGGCGGGAACGTTCTTACCCTGCCGGGCCAGGCCGGAACGTGCGAGGAGATGCTGGCCCGGGCGGCGGATACCGGCTTGGATTGGATCAAGGACCCGCAGATGCTCTGAAGTACATTTGCGTCCATGTCGCCGACTGCCGCCCTTCCCCAATGACTGAACCACGCCGGATCCAGACTTCGGTCATCGTTGTCGGAGGGGGACCGGTGGGGCTCGGGCTGGCTGCGACCCTGGGCCAGGCGGGAGTGCCTTGCCTGCTCCTGGAGCGTTCCCTCGGGCTCTCGGCGATCCCCAAGGGGCAAAACCTCACCGCTCGCAGCCTGGAGCACTTCTACTACTGGGACTGCGCCGACGAGTTGCGGGCCGCACGGCTCCTGCCGCCGGGATTCCCGATCGGCGGCATCACGGCGTACGCCAGCCTGGCCGGCGAGTACTGGTACGCCCCGCCCGGCCGCGAGGCGGTCAGCGGCTTCTACTACCAGCGGCACGAACGGCTGCCCCAGTACCTGACCGAGTCCGTGCTGCGCACCCGGGTCGGGGCGTTCGACTCCGTGGTCACCCTGTTCGGCTGGTCGGCAGCTGATATCGCCGTGGACGACGACGGCGTGCGGGTGAGCGCGCTCGAAGATGCCAGCGACGCACGCTGCGACATCACGGGGGCCTACGTCGTCGGGTGCGACGGGGCCCGTTCAATGGTCCGCGAGCAGGCCGGCATCACGTGCAGCGGATCCGACTTCGATCAGCGCATGGTCCTGGCCGTCTTCCGCTCGCGCGACCTGGACGCGCGCCTCGGGCGGTTCCCGCCGCGGACCACCTACCGCGTTCTGCACCCCGAACTGGAAGGGTACTGGTGGTTCTTCGGGCGGGTTGACCCCGCCGAGACCTGGTTCTTCCATGCGCCGGTACCCAGGGACGCGACAGTGGCCAGTCTCGACGTCCGCTCCCTGATCGAGCGGGCCGCCGGGTTCCCCCTGGCCTGCACGTTCCAGCACGTGGGCTTCTGGGACCTGCGCGTCGACATCGCCGACAGCTACCAGCGCGGGCGCGCGTTCATCGCCGGGGATGCGGCCCACAGCCACCCTCCCTACGGCGCGTACGGCCTCAACACGGGCCTCGAGGATGCGGTCAACCTCGGGTGGAAGCTGGCTGCCGTGCTGCAGAAGTGGGGCGAGCCGGCATTGCTCGACAGCTACACCACCGAACGGCGCCCGATCTTCGCCGAGACCGGAGAGGCGATCATCGACGGCATCGCCCAGGACCGCGCTTTCCTCACGCGCTTCAACCCGCATCGTGACCGAAGCGAGTTCGAGCGGGCCTGGAGCGGCCGTACCTCGGGGGAGACCGCACCTGCCTCGTACGAGCCGCACTACGAGGGCTCGCCGATCGTGTGGGGACCCGCGGGCTCGCGATCCAGCGTGCATGGTCAGCACGCCTTCGAAGCCCGGGCCGGGCATCACCTCGCGCCGGCGCCGCTGTCCTCGGGCGGCAACGTCTTCGAGCAGCTAGGACGCGGATACACCTTGATCGCGCTGACCGGGGACCGCCGGCCAGCGGAGGCGTTCCAGACCGCGGCGGCGGCTCTTGGGATACCGCTGCGGGTGATCGTCGATACGTTTGCGGCGGAGCGGGCGGCCTATGGTTGCCGCTTCGTTCTGGTCCGGCCGGACCAGCACGTCGCCTGGACCGGGAACGACCTGCCCGCCGACCCGGCGGCCGTGCTCCGCCGGGTCGTCGGCGCCGCGGAATTATCCGCGGCCGCCGGCCCCGCGCCGCGTCATGGCGCGGTCTGCGTCTCGAAATGAACGACCTTACTCCTGAGCCCGAAAAAGGCCAGGGTGGTCGCGGCGGCCAGTGAGCTGAGCACGGCCGGCACCGCGGGCAAGCCGATCACGGCGACCACGACCGCCACCGCGGCGGGCCCGGCAATGCCGCCCGCGAACGATCCGATGAGTGCCCAGGATGTGGCTGGCCCGTCGCGGGGGAAGGCCGCGGCCAGCCAGTCCAGCCCGATCGGGAAGATCGGTGCTGCGGCCAGGCCCGCCGCGACATAGCAGACGGGTGCGATCACCGGTATCGCGGCCAGCGCCAGCGTGATCGCGAGCAGCGAGCAGGCGGCCAGGACCATTCGGTGAGCGGCAACGGTCCGGCTGGCCGGGGCGGCGAGGATCCGGCCAACGGCCATCGCCCCCCAGAAGCCCGAGGTCACACCGGTGGCGAACTGCGGCGAATAACGGAAGGACTCCAGGTGGGCCGGAATCCAGCCGGCCGTGCCGGCCTCACAGCCCACGTAGAGCAGGTAACCAAGCGCGGCCACGGCCACGCCCGGGTGACGCCTGGCCCGCGCCCGGTCCCGGTCCGGCCGCTCTGGGTGCGAATCAGCGGCCGGACCCGTGCTCGAGATGCCGGTCAGGCTGACCGACATCGCGCAGGCCATCACCGAGGCAATGGCGAAGCCAAGCACCAGCGTCCGGGCGCCCAGCACGTTCACGCAGACCGGCCCCAGCACCGCGCCCGCGCCGAAGGCGGCATTAAGTATGGTCAGCCGGGCCCCCCGGCCGCGGGCCCGGGTCCGGGTCATGAGCTGGTTGAGGCTGAAGTCGGTCGCCCCGAACCCGAACCCGGTTATGAACACGCCCACGGTCAGCAGCGGCCAGTTCCGGGATGCAGCGATGGTCAGGCAGCCAGCCGCGACGGCCGCCTGGGCGAACGCCGGAATCGGGCGGGTTGGCGCCCGCCGGAAGGCGGCCAGCGCGCACAGCACGCCGAGCAGTGCTCCGGTGAAGTTAACGCTGATCACCGTGCCGGCGAAGGCCAGGGACACGTCGAACCGGTGGGCTAGTGGCCGCAGCAGTGGCCCGTAGACGGAGTCAATCGCGCCGATCAGCACGAAGGCGCCGAGCGAGCCGGCGAAGGCCAGGCGGGTAAAAGAGGTTTCCCCCGGCCCGGTCAACTGCGCCGCGCTGGGCGCAGCGCGGGCCGCTGCGCGCGCCGGTCGGCCTCGTACCGGGTCCGGGCCTCGCGGGCTGATGTCAGGGACGACACCTCGGCCACCGGGACATCCCACCATGCTTCGGAGTCGGGGCTCGCCGCGGTCGGGTCGGTCTCCACGTGGATGACGGTCGTGCGATCCGCCGCCTGCGCGGCCGCCAGTGCGTCCTTGAGCTCCTGCACAGAACCGGCGCGAATGACCCTGGCGCCCAGGCTGGCCGCGTTCGCGGCCAGGTCCACCGGCAGCAGCGGCCCGTCGAGCTGGCCTGACTGCAAGTCACGGTAGCGGTAGCGGGTCCCGAAACCCTGGCCGCCGACCGACCGGGAGAGCGCGCCAATGGACTGGAATCCGTGGTTCTGCACCAGGACAACGACCAGCTTGATTCCCTCCTGCACGGAGGTGACCAGCTCGGAGCTGAGCATGAGGTACGACCCGTCGCCGACCAGGACGAAAACCTCGCGGTCGGGTGCGGCCATCTTCACGCCGAGACCGCCGGCGATCTCGTAGCCCATGCACGAGTAGCCGTACTCGACGTGGTAGCCCTTGGGGTCCCTGGTCCGCCAGAGCTTGTGCAGGTCACCGGGCATGCTGCCGGCCGCGCAGACCACCACGTCGCGCGGCCCGCTCGCGTCGTTGACCGCTCCGATCACTTCCGACTGGGCCGGCCGCGGCTGATGACCCAGGTCATAGGCCCGCTGCACCACGGCGTCCCAGGCGGCGGCCAGGCCGCGGGCTCGCTCCCGGTAGCTGGCGTCAACCTGCCAGCCCCGCAGCGCTCCGGCCAGGTCTTCCAATCCGGCCCGGGCGTCCGCCACGAACGGGATACCTGAACGTTTCGCCGCGTCGAACCCGGCCACGTTAAGGCTGATGAAGCCGACGTCGCCGGATGCGAACAGGCTGCTGGACGCGGTGGTGAAGTCGGTCCAGCGGGTGCCCACCCCGATGACCAGGTCGGCCTCGCGGGCGATGGCGTTGGCCGCCGTGGTCCCGGTCGCGCCGATGGCACCGAGCGCGGCCGGATGGTCGAACGGCAGCGCACCCTTGCCCGCCTGGGTCTCCGCCACCGGGATGCCGGTCTGCTCGGCCAGCCGCCTCAGCGCCGTGGTCGCGTCGCTGTAATGCACGCCGCCGCCGGCCACCAGCAGCG
>Ga0335075_10007053_pt1 | contig 17335 bp, 21 predicted proteins | sample Lox_Sample_24_FD_206723 | JGI IMG/M metagenome (GOLD analysis project Ga0335075, IMG submission 206723) | Soil microbial communities from Loxahatchee National Wildlife Refuge, Florida, United States - Lox_Sample_2.4 | ecosystem: Environmental > Terrestrial > Soil > Wetlands | place: USA...
ATTAAAGGTCTTTGGATCCACGATAGGAATAAGATCATTACGAGCGTATTTCTCGAATTCGTCCTTTTCTGTGTCAAGGATTGGCAGCCCCATTAGATCGCGTAAAAAGTTGGTAGATTCGGTCGGTAGTTCCTGGGGAGGTACTAATGAACGGAATTATGTGCTGCTAAATGATGGAAGGCCTTGTAAACGCGTGCTCGTTGTCATCATGCTCCTTCTAAATGAACTAGTTGCTCTTGTATACAACCTGCTGCGGACCTCGTTTATAGGCCGCAGCGACGTCCGTAGGGATCGCCCTGTGGTTAGGTCTTGGTGTCTGACAGGCTAAAATCACTCATTTCAAGGTCGGAAGACATACTGGTACGGCTGTGAATGAACCAAAAGGAAGGATTGACAGGTGGGCTACCAGGAAAAGGAGGATGACCCAGGGGGGCCATTGCTACAATTACCACAGTACATCAATATTGGCTTGGGCGCAAGCCACTGGGCCCCGATACATGCTAGTGAGGACCACGGGTCCACGCAAAGGTCCTGCATCATATCCACTCGCCAGGGACACCACCAAGGAGTGCAGAAGCACAAGAAGCTGGTCCTTAAAGTTTACGCCCTTCCCTTTCGGACTCGGTCTAGACCAAGGCAATCACAGTTGCCGGCTTTTGTCAAACAAGAAATATGGGTGGGATCGATGCGGAAGGGTCATGTGCTCGTCTGGGGCGCGCAATATCTGATAAAGCATGTACTTTTGTTCTCCTCGTAAAGACTCCTGTTTTGAATATATGGAAACGACGTCAAAAAGCCGCGTTTTGCTCCGTCTTGAGAATTACGTAAATTGTCGCCACCGTGAGCAGCACTGCTGGGCACTTCCACACGTCGAAGGAGCTAAGTAACGCCCCACCACGTGGCAGGTGACACTACTCCAAAACAACTGTGTCGCACTAATGCAGGTAATTCTAAGGCAGGGGCCTAGCATTTTTGAAGTGGTGGTGTGCAACAATTTCGAGATGCTGGCAAACAATGAAGAAAAGAAGATGGAATGATAAGCCGATGTTGATCACTCCGGGGAACTAATTCCGTTCCTAAAATCCCCCCCCTATACCGTCTCCACACGCGGGCAGAAACGCCTCATCATGGCTGTGATTGGCGTTGCGATGTTCTTTTCGCCCATCACGGGCCAATATCTACTTGTGTGCCGTCGTCGCAAGATCGCAGTGTGAAGTACGTTGCAGCTGATCAGCCTCACCATCACTGCATATAGTTGTCTTGCAAGGCGTGTCGCCGATGTTCTTTGGCGATCTCGCCTACAACGTTGGGCGCCTCGGCCCATCCATCTGCTGATCTTTGTCTTGCGGGCCGCTGCCTCACTCAGTCTTACCCTGAACAGGGACGCTTACACCGTGCTCTTCACGCTTTTTATGCGAGCGCAGGTTGTCCCGCGCCTGCCGCTATGGGCTACGACCTCGTTGCATAAGTGGCGATGCCAGCAGATAGGGGTTCGAATGCAAGGAGCTGCCATTGCAGCAGCAAACTCGGGCCTGAGCTCCCGGTCCCTACTCGGAGGTGTGCTGGCTGATAGATCTGGCTGGAAGTGGGTCTTTTGGTTCATGGTCATGCTTGGTGGGTCCTTTCTGCCGGTCCTGTTTCCTTTCTTCCCCGAAACGGGCCGGGGCATAGTTCGACAATCGATCGCTTCTAGGTCGAGGCATCAACAGGGCTCCTCTCTTCTTTGTCCATGGCTCGAGTGAGGTTGAAGAGGGCAATCCTTTAGGACAAGATGTGGGCCGAATGCGCCGACTTCAGATTGTCCAATCCATTCAAGCCGCTAAAAACTACCTTCTGCAAGGATGCCGTGTTGGAATTGTGGATGAGTGGCATAATACTACACCGCTTCTTGCTGTGTTGAAGCATCCGTGACGAGTCTCTTCGTTGGCATTTACAGGTTTGGTGAGTTGGAAATCTGCATTTGACCACTGGAGTCGCTAGGGAGGATACCCTAGTGGCAAATTTCTAGAGAGGAATTTATCCGGCTATCGCAAAGCGGATCGGCTTCACGATCAACAAAGTCTCTGGAGACGGTATCACAAATTTCTGACTGAAAGGGTTAGGACAAGATTCACATTCTACCCCATCGCCGTCCATACTGTTCTGCTAGTCGATTAGGGATAGGCTTTAGTGAGCGAGAAATGCATTAGCATGCCCCCTTGTGCTTCCGTGCCTCCTGAGTTTCATCATTGCATGCACTGTTCAGACGTTTAAAATCCGACTTGTTGACATCTTTTCGTCCAAGCCTTGCAGAGCGGCTGCGTCGGGAAGCCTTACGCGCTGCACGATGTCTGCGGGCGGTATGCGGCAATGCAGCCTTTGCTAGATCGATCGGGTGGCGACTAGTTCTTCACGCTCGTACGAGCCGTGTCTACAATCGCCCACGTGGTTACCTACACCTACCACACCTGATGCGAGGTATGCTGATGGAGGAGCGGCGGAGCTGCGCGACCGAGACAATGCCTACGGTGGTCGCAATAAGCCTGGGGTTACCCACTTCCTAATCCGGAAACAGGTAATCAGGCGTGACTTTCCGACGACGATACCCCTGTAATGCGCAATTAATCCGCTGTTGAAGATACCCCGACCATCTCACAGCCGATAAGCTGTTTGAAGCTCTCTCGCCCCCCCTCTTCTCTAGATGTCATTGCTACCCTCTCATGAAGCCTTAGCCCCCCAACCCCGGCTTCAAACACTCGTATGATTTCCAACAGGCGCAATGTTAAGATCATAGTCTACGTTTAAGAGACCCCATCAACATCGCCACGATGTGGTCGTGACTCTCAGGTATCAGGATATGTTCTCAGAATGGACCACTCGAGAAAGTGTCTTCCTCTGTAGACTTGGATATTGAACAGCTCCAAGCTAAGCTTCCCCTAACGATACCCAATTCTCCTTTTATTGCGGACACAACACCTCCCTGGGAGGTCACTATTACCAGGACACCACTAGGACCACCGACGAACTCATTGGGCATCAAAAAATGTCGTTGGATATCGCTGGATCCATCGTTACCACTCATCGCAACGAGATTAATCGAGCAGACCCAAAGACTACGGTCTAGGAAGATTATGGTGGTGTTGCACACGCCAAGGAAAGACTTGACCCGTTTGGCAAGAAGGACGAGGATCAGCTCCGGATGCTTTAGGTGAGGCCGCTACGATTTCTGCCAGTAGTCGATCCAGACAAGCATTGTGTTGTGGATTGGTCTGCGAGAGTGCGCGAAGACGCCGCTATTAGATGATCCCCTCTACTGTCACCAACTGGGTGACCTTGAATTGCTCACGATTCATAGGTATGATCATAGGTATTGGGTGGTGTAGAGGCGTCGTTCCGACGTAGACAAAAGTTCCCCAACTATACGTCCGCAATCCCGTCGTCAACTAAAAGATGGAGATCGTTTGCATCCTTCGGCTCCGAGAGCCATTGCCGTCGAGCCGACACGGTAAAGGGCATTGTGGCAGAGCACTTCGAGGTTGCCTGGTCAGATAATAGCCATAGAGGGTCAGAAGAAGTGGTCGAGATGAGCATTTGGCCTCCGCCACGGTTGAAAACCAAATTTTGCACTGGTTCTGACATGTGATGGTCCAAAATGAGAATATAAGCTAACCTCGGCTCGGTTTCGTGAGGTCAGCCTCCAGGCCAGGACTCGTCCACCAGCATCAGCGCTGACAGTCGCGTGCTCACCACAAGCAACGGTTGTAGTGAAGATGTCCTTCGTATCCGGGTACAGAAGACTTGCATTTTGCCAGAGCTTGTGTCGGAAGTGACTATCGGCCCATCCCCTCGACCTGCAAAGACAGCCTCACCTTTAGCTTTCACAACGAGAGTCGTCATATCAATCGAGCCCTCATTAACGTCGCTGGTCGAAACTCCTGAGGCCAATCCATTATCGTCGCTACTATCTCGGTCCTTGATGCCACGCACCAAAGCACTAGGTTCCCAAACCCTGGCTTTCGAGTCGCGGATATCAGCCAAGCGATTTCACCTCATCACAGCCCGAATTGATTCGATAACAGCAGAGTAAGCGTCTCAAAGCCTCCATTCCGTACTGTACTTCGAGTATCACCCGTCGCCAACGTGCGACCATCAGGAGACGAAGCTAACGTGAAAGCATTGTCATAAGCAGACTCTAGCTCTTTTTGTGACCAGGCATCATACAAGGCCAGCTCTCCATCCTGGTACACCGCTACGAGAAGGCCGGAGTCGGAGTTTAGATTGAAGAGAGTGGTTTGAACAGAGATGTTGGGTGTCTTTGATCCGACATCCCTTCCGCAGAGTCCCAGGACAGCGTCCCCATCTAGACTCTACATATTATCGGTTGTCTGCGGTGGAGCAGCGCTAGCAAACTTTGATGGGGAGATATTGCAGCTGCAATAGGAGCCTGATGACTGCTCTTATGGCCCCGACTCGGCAGTGCTCCCGTGTAAATGGGCTCTCTTCTGATGCCCCGCTCAGCAAAATTCCATCGCACCAAGCGACTTCCTCGGCCTACGGCAATCAATCCGTTCTCTCCTTGGCAAAGGCAAGAGTCACGCAGGGTTGCTGGAATTCAAAGGTCTGTAGTTGCTCTCCCTTCATTGTCCAAACTCGGAATGTCTTCGGGCCAGCTGATGTAAATTGACCTGTTGATTGATCGAAGGTAAGGAGCTTGACAGGTTCTTCGTGGTTGAAGACTTGCTGTTCCTGGCAGGTAGACTGGTCACAAACTGCAATTCGTCCATTCTTCACCCCTATAGCGAAAATATTCTCACCTACCAAGCGAGCGCTGTAGGTCAGCTGTCCCGATATTCAATGTACGAGACACAGTCATCCGAGCTTGTGCCGGAGAGACCAACCACTTCCAGCCATACAGGTCCCAGGAAGTGAAGAAAGAGGGGCATGCGCATGATGGCGCAGAACGAGAGACGATAATTCAAGCGAAAGGAATGGTGTTTGAGAGGAGGAGAGAATGAGGAAGGAGGGAAGAGGAGGAACTATGTTAGCATCAGTTCATCGAAGATCCAGGGCGGCAACCAAACAAAAAGGCCTCGGGGATGACTGCGTGTGCGGTTTTTGGAGCCGCATGGTTCCAACAGGTCTGGGATGTGAGACGTGGGAGCACGCTGGTTCAAGAAGTTCGCAGATCAATGGGATGGCTGTGGCCCACTTCGAAACCGGCCTTCGGCCCCATCAGCCGTGTCAATGGACTGTGGTACACGGTACAATACCTGACATTCGCCGTGATGGAAGTGTAAAGCATTGTTAGAGTGACAACAGTGTTTTGTTAGAGAGATATGAATTATCAAAGTTTGGCCACGACGGATAGGCACCGCCTAGCGTTTCGTGCAAGCGTACGTTGTACACCCGAGGCTGTGAAATTGTCGGTAGGTAGTCTACGTCTCACAACTTGATTCTGATGCCGAATCTCTGTAACCCTAACGCAAAGCCCGTCACAAGCACGGCATACACGCCCAACACACCCATCGCCGCTAAATTGCCCATGCCAAGCGTATCGATGGTCAGGTTGGCGAGTCCAGTTAGCAGATTCGCAACAAGGAAGACGGCCAGGCCGTTACTGTTGAAGGCCTGCATAATGCGACTAGCCATCTCATCTGCTGCTAATTTTCTGTCCTGGGGTAGATAAGCGGCAGGGAAGCAGAGCGACTCGATGGCGCAGAAGAGAAGGATTTGTGTATTGTTGAAAGCAACGACCCAGAGGACGTAGGGGACGTTGGCGAGGCGGCGGGAGACGGAGAGATTAAGGCCGTAATAATGCGTCGTAGAGGAGGATCCAGACGGCGGAACGTGCAGCGAGACGGTACAATAGCCCCCGACGTTCACGCCATGCATGAGTTGAGGCGGCAAGTGGCTTCGCGCTCTTCGGGATTGCGGTAGCCGGAGCCAGGAGGACACAACCGGCGCCGCGGCCGGCGAGGAATATTGCGAGGTAGCCGGTGAAGGAGAAGACGCCCTCACGGTTCTGGGAGAGGAGGGAGGAAGGATCACGGGGGGAAATGAGGATGTAGCGTTTAAGGTCTGTGGTGGCGAGGAGGAGTTCGTAGATAAGGATGATGGCTATGGCGAGGAGTTCGTAGGAGGGGATGATGTGGGTGGTGATGAGGTCGGAGATTTCGACAAAGGGAGCGAGGAGGGCGAGGGTGAAGAAGAAGTTCCAGTGTACGCCGTACTCGGTGACGTGCTCGGCGTAGTCGAGGCCTTTGACACTGTAGAGGCGGATGAGGCCGAGGAGCAGGAGTGGAATGGAGTGGCGTAGTGAGGCGAGGAAGCGTTGGGGGAAGGATTTGAGGTGGGCGGTCTTGGTTTGGTGTGTTGAGCGTGCTTTTAGGAGGGAGCGGGCGGAGACGACTCCAGCGGAGAAAACAAAGGATCCAACGCCAAGGTCCATGAGGGAGGTGCCCCAGTTCTCGACCTTGGCGAAGCGGCGTGGGAAGATAGGAAAGTCGACGGCTAGGATAGCAATGCATGTGATGGTCATCATGGCGCCACGGTAGAAGGTGAGGAATGGGCGAAGAGGCAGTACGTCATCCTTTTCCGGGGATGAAGCAGCCTTCGTAGCATTCGGGCTTGTTGACGAAACATGCTTGGATGGCTTCTTCGGCCTATCGCTCACTTTCGGCGATAGGAGAATGACGAGTGTAGGTGAGATGAGAAGGATGTTGAGAAGTAGAGGCGCTGAGGAGTATGCTGTTATGGCGAAAAGAATGGCTCCAACATTAAGAAGGAAATCGGCAATTAATGCCACGGGCCCATATGGAGTGAAAAATGATTGTCGAGATTGAAGGGAGGACCATAGTAGAACAGCGGCCTTCAGGAAAGAACGTTAGCATCTTGTGCATGGAGCTATGAGTAGATAGGGATCTTACCGGTGCGACGAGAGTGACGAGGTTGATTTCAAGGATTGTGCCGCCCGAAAGGTTGGACACGAAGGCTTCCTTTTTAGCTTTGTAGCTGTCGGTCATTTTCTGGCATATGAGTGCTCAACGATGCCGTAGGGATTCGACGACTTGCGCATCAAAAAATTCTAAGCACCGCGTCTCCTGGCCAGTCCTTATGGGCTCCGTCTGCTTCAGTCGGAAGATCTCGAGATTGTAAGTAGACTTGACAACTTGGCCACAAATCAGGGGGCTATTGCACTAAGCTTAATGGAAGGGTTAGGCACCATCAGGCAGAAGGTAAGTCCGGGTCCGTAATTTTTGAAACGGCTTGTTTTAGGTCATTTTTTCACAACTGGTCTCCAGGCTTTTTTCAAGAGTCGGAACACATTTTACATTGTCTGCGACGTGATTGCTGCACGGTAACGTGAGGTGAGAAGTGCGGGGGTATGGGCTGGCGTTTCGGGATTGTCTTTCTAAAACGTCTTTGCACCGTGCTTCTCCAGAAGAGCGTGACACCCGATGCTAGACTAGGAGTTGCATCACCTCGATTCCGAATACAAAATCTAAGTTCTTTTCTTTCGAATGAAAAGCTACTGTAAGTGGAAGTGATGGCGTTGCTTTTCGTTTAAGCGGGAGAGCCTTGCAAGCAAGTTTGATGTGGCTGACGTCTACCAGACTCCACCACAATTGCCTGGCAAGGCTCACGGCGATAATATGTTTGATGCGGTAACTTTTCTTCCCTTGAGGCAATGACGGCGCTGCATTCAAGGCCACGATGAGCTTTGGCTGTAGTGTAGGAGACTTCATCACCGTCTCCCAGCTTGCAACCAAAATCCGGAAGCAGTTCGTCGATGCGCCACACCAGTTTACAGCAATTCATAATGAGTAAGTCATTTTAGCGGTCACTTTACGCCTACTTACGATTTGACCATTAGGATGAAAAGTCTCTCTAATGTCCTTCGAGATATTGAAGACATCCTCTCCGAACAGGAGCTCATCGACCGACAGGACCAAGATTTGCGAGGTATTCTAGAAGAATGCCACAATGTGCTTAATGATGTGGGTAGAGCACTGAGCAAGTATTACGACTTGGATACCAGTCCCAAGAAGGTTAGCGACAAGTCGAGAAGAGCGTGGAAGAGATTAAAATGGGAACCGGATGACATACGAGACCTTCGTTCGCGCGTCACATCAAACGTTGTTCTCTTGAATACTTTCAATGGGAGCCTGACCAGGTATCTCTTCATACATCCATATTGAATCATACGAGTACACTGACCCCCTTGTCAGCAAACTCTCTTTGGCGATAAACGATGGCGTTGATCGATTGAACAAACACCAAGATGATCAAATGCGTCGAGAAATCGCAGACTGGCTCACACCAATTGACTACTCGACTCAGCAAAGTGACTTCATTAGCAGACGACAAGAAGGAACTGGGCAATGGCTGTTGGATTCGAGTGAATTCCAGGAGTGGCTCAAAACAAGCAAGCAGACTTTATTCTGTCCAGGCATCCCGGGAGCAGGCAAAACAATGATAACATCTATCATTGTCGAGCACCTGTCTACCAAATTTCAAAATGACGCTACCACCAGTATCGCATACCTGTACTGCAACTACCGACGACAGCAGGAGCAAAAGCCTGCCGACCTCCTCGCGAGTATACTGAAGCAGTTGATTCAGCCTTCCATGCCTGAAAGCGTGAAGAACCTTCACGAACGCCATAGGGATAAACGAACCCGCCCCTCATTTGGCGAAATCTCGGAAGTACTACACTCCGTCGTTGGTAACTATTCAAGGACTTTTATCATCATCGATGCGCTGGACGAATGTCAAGTTTCCGATGGAAGCCGCAAGAAGTTCCTGTCAGAGATGCTTAACCTTCAGGCTAAGACCGGTGTAAGCCTCTTTGCGACTTCACGGTTTATCCCGGAGATTATGGAAGAGGTTAAAGGAGGTATATGTATATCATTGGAGATCAGTGCCAGTGATGAGGATGTGCGGAAATATCTGGACGGGCATATGTTGCAGTTACCATCATTCGTCTTACGCAGTCTTGACCTGCAAGAGGAAATCAAGACTGAGATTATAAAGGCCGTCGACGGGATGTACGTACCTTCCTATGGTAGTAGACCGATGGAGCTAATATCGATCAGGTTTCTCCTCGCACAGCTACATCTACGTTCACTAATCGGAAAGAGATCGCCTAAGGCTATCAGAACTGCATTGAAAAAGTTGCCGAAAGGGTCAGATGCATATGATCACGCATATAAGGAAGCTATGGAGAGAATTGAAGGTCAGATTGAAGACTCTCAAGAGCTTGCCAAGCAGGTTCTATCATGGATCACATGCGCCAAACGGCCTCTAACCACCTTAGAGCTTAGACACGCTCTTGCTGTAGAGGTCGGCGACTCTGAACTCGATGAAGAGAATCTTCCAGATATCGAAAACATGATTTCTGTGTGCGCCGGCTTAGTTACGATTGACGAAGAGAGTAACATAATCCGCTTAGTCCATTATACGACACAGGAATATTTTGAGCGGACCTGGGTTTCTTGGTTTCCTGATACACAGAGAGATATCACATCGATTTGCGTTACCTATCTTTCATTCGATGCCTTCAAGCCTGGTTTCTGTCCAACAGATTATGAGTTCGAGGCACGGCTACGATCGAATCCACTTTACGACTATGCGGCGCGAAATTGGGGATTTCATGCTCAGGCGGCTTCAGTAGAAGTGCAAGAGTTAATTCTGGATCTTCTTAAGAGTGAAGCGAAGGTATCCGCCTCCAGCCAGGCAATGATGGCTTCCAAGAGCTACCCTGGCTACAGTGGAAGGGTGCCAAAGCAAATGATAGGAGTTCATCTTGCGGCATACTTTGGACTGAGGGAGGCGATGACAGCCTTACTCAAGAATGGAAACGATCTAGATGTTAAGGATACTACTGGTCGAACACCGCTGTTGTGGGCTGCAAAAAAGGGGCACGAGGCGATGGTGAGGCTACTACTTGAGAAGGGCGCTGAGCTGGAGTCTAAGGACAAAATTTATGGTCAGACGCCACTGTCGTGGGCTGCAAAGAACGGGCACGAGGTGGTGGTGAAGCTACTGCTTGACAAAGGCGCTGAGATGGAGTCCAAAGACACGGAATATGATCTGACGCCGCTGTCGTGGGCTGCAAGATACGGGAATGAGGCGGCGGTGAAGCTACTACTTGAGAAGGGCGCTGAAATGGAGTCCAAAGACAAACTTTATGGTCAGACGCCGCTGTCGTTGGCTGCAAAGAACGGGCACGAGGCGGTGGTGAAGCTACTACTTGAGAAGGGCGCTGAGCTGGAGTCCAAAGACACGGGATATGGTCAGACGCCGCTGTCGTTGGCTGCAAGATACGGGAATGAGGCGACGGTGAAGCTGCTGCTTGAGAAGGGCGCTGAGCTGGAGTCCAAAGACAAAATTTATGATCAGACGCCGCTGTCGGGGGCTGCAAGATACGGGAATGAGGCGGTGGTGAAGTTGCTGCTTGAGAAGGGCGCTGAGCTGGAGTCCAAAGACAAAATTTATGGTCAGACGCTGCTGTCGTGGGCTGCAAAGAACGGGCACGAGGCGGTGGTAAAGTTGCTGCTTGAGAAGGGCGCTGAGCTGGAGCCCAAAGACAGCGATGGTTGGACGCCACTGTCGTTGGCCACAAGAAACGGGCACAAGGCAATGGTGAAGCTGTTGCTTGAGAAGGGTGCTGGGCTGGAGCCCTAAGGTCAACTATGGTTGGACGCTACTATTGTTGGCTGCAAGGAACTGGCATGAGGCGGTGGTGAAGCTGCTACTCGAGAAGGGCTCTGAGCTGGAGCCCAAAGACAGTGATAGCCATATGCCGCTGTCGTGAGCTGCAAAGAGGGGTACAACATGATAGTGAAGCCGCTGCTCGCGAAGGATGACGTCGACCCAGACTCCAAGGACAAATATGGTCGGACGCTGCTATCGTGGGCCGCACGGTGTGGGCATGAGGCGATGGTGAAGCTGCTACTCGGCAAGGACGGCGTCGACCCAGATTCCCAGGACACTGAATACGGTCGGACGCCGCTATTGTGGGCCGCACGGAACGGGCACGAGGCTGTGGTGAAGCTACCGCTTGACAACAAAGCTGGTGTAGATGCAAAGGATAGCTATGGATTGACTGCCCACCAACTGGCGACTTTCAGTCTCCACAAAAAGGTGAAGCAGTTACTGATAAAGAAGTGTTGCGCGTAGCGCAGAGACTAGCTGGAGAGGTTTAGCTAGGCGGGACTTGCTTAATGATGGAATAAGTGGAACGATCCGACGATCATATTTCCTGTGCCTATTAGTATCTTCTCGTCCCTCAGATCGAAAGGTAGCAACAAGCAGTGCCTCAACAACTCAGATATATGCATACCTGTCTACTGCGCGCAACAAGAAGAAAGCTTCCAGAACTAAAGGGTTTTGTGTCCAGGGGAATATGGATAGGCTTGCGGATGTAAGGCTTTGTGTGCTCTAACGTGACCGTAGGAGTGCATAGGCTGCTTAGCCAAGACGCTGTAAGCCTAGCATAACCATTTCCACACCAGGCTGGTGGTTTCGTGCGCCTTCTTGGTTGTGTGATGGATCCAGTCGATCCGGGATTCCAAGTCAGCGGATCCGCCTTGTAGGAGATGTTGATCCGGGTCAACACCGATATGCTCACAACGCCTGAGAGCACGCCGTCAGTCACACGTACCTCGACACAGCTTGGAGGTCGCCAGGAACCACTTACCTGTCCCGGAGACTCTTGGCCGATGCTACGAGTTTGGTCGTCTTTAGGCGTATGGTTTGGTAGGCATCAACCAACCTTTCGCAGATTTTAGTGTATTTTTTTCACTTTGGCAGAGCGGCCGGCAGAGGCATAAACTTTGTCTGATCCACGACGCTAGTAGCTTGCGTAACGGTCTGGTGGAGTGATCACTCATTGGATTTACATTAATCGTCGTTCACATTGCGATGCTCGCTGCCTGATTTCGATTCCAACAACGACTCTAACCTAACTCTGGTGTGTCTCTTCTTCGAGTTGACGAGACAGAAAACATGCTTATCAAGTTCAGAATCATTCACATATGTCCCCTCCATCCAAACCTCAAGACTACCACGTCGGATGGATCCGCGCAGTGTAGACCGAGTACGTAGCTGCCTGCAAATTCCTCGACGAAGAACATCCCGACACACTGAAGGGCATGGACAACCTGGCGACAGTGTTGAGGGATCAGAGCAAGTACGAGCGGGCGGAAGAGATGCTTCGGCAAGTGCTGGGGCTGAGCGGAACGGTGCTGGGCAAAAGGCATCCTCACACGACCGGGGAGCATGAACAATATGGCAACAGACGCCGAGGGCAGTCAGGGCAATTACGAGCACAGGGAAGAGATGCATGGGTCTTACCTCCTTGCTACATCTTCAAAAAGCGATCATAGATACTATCTCGGGACAGAAGCCTTCCTATTTTCACTAGACATTCTGTTTCACCTCAGACAACTATTAGACCTTGACGTCGCCGTATTAGAAGAGGACAAGCAACATTGACCACAGTTACACTCCTTAAACGTGCCGTCTGTCGACGTAGAGGTCTTTGAAGACAATATCTTGGCGGAAGACCCGATACTTGATGACTTTGAACACGTATTCCACCTTGTAGTAGATGAATTGTCGCATAGGGACGCCAACTGTTGCAAATCAGTACGCGAGGCTGGCAACAAGCGTCAAGCGTCGGAAACTCACAAATGGAGTCAAGCTCTTCCAGGGTGTACTCTTTTGTTTCCGGGGCCAAAAGGAATACCAACACCCACGCGACAATATTGAGTCCCCTGGTTATGAACTCGTCAACTTCTTGGTCCACACTGTTAGGGAGGGTCCTGGGTAAAAGCTTACGCAAACGTGCCCAATGAGCGGACTTGCCCCATGGCATGATTCATTCGGGGAAATAGGAGGGTGAGAATGCCGGCAAAGAACAAATTTACCTGTTTCAATCAGTGGCCTGTAAGGAAGCACCCATGGAAAGTGGAATGGGCGGCTGTATGATTCAACGGTGCAAAATTCGGATCCCGAGACTCACCGCCACTGCAAAGCTCATACCAACCTCACGATGAGTGACTGGAAATGATTCTGCACTGTATAGGAAAGGGACAGGCCCTAAGGGACAATATCAGTCGAACCGGCTGGAGTGGAGACGAAGAGGGTATGAGGCAGGCAGGGCAGGAGAGCTTGTCTTCTATTCAGGTTTCTCTGAGACTGACCTTGGCCTGGAGAGTAAAAGGCAACGAAGAGGAAGCCCCACATGATGATCACTATGGCGTGAGCGCTGTCTGTTGAAGGGATATAATAGCTCATTGCTGCTGCAAGCGTTGTCCAAGCAAGATGTGGATATAGCCAGAGGAGGAGCGGACGTCTGCCAGCGCGGTCGATGAAATAGAAGCCAGGGAGACCGAAGCTTGGGAAAAGTCATAAGCATCGCTGGCGCAATTCACGGGGGTCCTCTCTTGCCTTACAGGAAGTTTACCAGGCCAATACCCCAAGACACACACATGGAGGTCAGGACCTTGGCGTTTGCGTTGACATACAGGGTGGTTGAGTAAAATATAATGCAGTTGAATGGGCAAACGTCAGCAGTTGAAAGCGGCAAAGGAACAGGGGGACAAACTGCCACAAAGCTGCTGTGACAGCATTCTGCCAGATGTCAGTGAGTTCAAAAAGTAGCAAAACATCCGACGTTGACCTACACCACTGCTGAACCGACTGTGGCTCGTCTTATACGGGGCTCTGAAAAGAGTTGGAAGAACCGTTTGGCATACATCCTGCCTATTTAAAGTCAGTCCCCTGCCTTATCGAGTCTTTTGCTCGACTTACCTGTAACTCCTGAAGCTTGAAAGAGGTCATCCTCGACACGAACTTGTGCAGAGATCAACATCAAGTCCCTAGCCGCTTGCAGATGGGTATTTCGAAGAAGTGCGAGACTTTCGTAGGCCCGGAGATATTCACCTGTTTGATGTTAGCAATAATGGTCTTTTAAGGGGCTATATCTGCCGCCATATTGATTCCGGGCAGTGAGACGAACGTTTTCGAATCAGATAACGCGGAGACTCTGTGAGTGATGAGCGCACGTAGCCAAATGCTCTGTTGTCTTCCTACCAGGACATTGGAGAATGAAGAATAATGGGATGGAGGGCAGGAAAGCTGAGCCAATCTGGAGCCGCCAGGCGATACTACCCGTCCGATACATCGCCAAGTTCGCGCTGAAGCCTCTGCATTTGGAAGATGATGAGCAAGGAAGGATAGGGAGATCTTTACTAGGGAAACAAACAGGAAAATTCCCAGGGCAACACATATCTTCATCAAGGTTAGCTTCGGCCTTAACATCAGGCCCTGAATGACGCACCTGCCATGAGCCGATCACGAGGCTTCCTCGAACCGATGCAGGAGAGACCTCAGCGGAGTATATTGGGATTACTGGATGAGTCCGGAATCAGTATAGCTTCTTTCAACAGCGGATGAGTTCAATTCAGGATAAAACGTGGTAAAAATGAAGTTAATACACCAAGACATGCATGACGACTCCCGATTCTGAACAAGAGATAGAATGTCCGAAAGCAATACGTACCACTCGCTTTTGTCCCCATACCCACGCCTGAAAGATGAATGTTAGAGGCTTCGATAAGCGACGCAGATAGGGAGAGCCGTCAAAAGAAGCAAGCCTGGTACCTAAGAGACACCGACACAGAAGGAGCTGCCACCACGTCTGCGTCACTGCAGCGCCGAAGGAAGAGGTGAAGCTGAATACAGCAGCGAAAAGTACGCATCCTCTTCGTCCGAAGAAGTTGTTCAGGGGGTCACTGAGCCAGCAGCCGAACAAGGCAGAGGAGAAATAGACTCCCGCGTTGACAATGGCAAATATCCAGTTTCCGTAGTTTGTTGTCGGATCAATGCCGAATTCTTGGGGCCACGCGATATTGGCAGCATTAATCCCGACCTTCCAAGACTTAGTCTTGTTTGCTTCGACCAAGATAGGGCGTGAAACTGACCTGGCTCCATCCCCTGTCCGAGCGTCAGTCTGCTGAGCGCTTTTGATGAATGAGACTCACTGGAGCATTGCGCCACAACATAGAATGGAGATTGTTAGCCAGAACTTATGGGGATGCCGAAATGGGTGACGGTTCTCATCCCGCAAGGCCTCTAGCTCGACTTCCTCCAGATCTTGCGCTACTTGCGGCGCAAATGGATCGCGACCTATTTGGGCGCCTTTGCGTAAGAGGTCCCCAAGGTGGTCAAGGCCTTCCTCTTCAATGAATTGATTCACCATTGCTTCCAAGGCCTCAGGGGTATATCTGCGGAGGGGATTCTCAATAAAGGCCCGCGTATTTTGGTTGATATCAATTTCGGGCTGGTATGTTGGAGGCTGAGTGACAATCGCCTGCACGATGATGCGTTAGTACGTTGAGTTTCTCCCAAAGAGCGTGGTAGGACTTACAAGACTCTTAAGCCTAACGGGTCGAGCCATCTTTCTCGTTGCTTGAATATAGTGGGGGTTGTGTTTGCTTTGGATGATATCGAGAATACAACAAACCTATTCACCCACAAGCAGGGATCAGGAGCATGAAAGGCGAAAATGAGGACGCTCGGTACGGACGATCGTGGACGAATATACAATGCGAAAACCCTCAGCCTTCTCGACAGAACTCGCGTTAGGCAATGCATGGTTGTGGGCTTCGCTTCTACTTGCTAACGAGGTCCGAGTGTCAAGCTTGCAGAGGGCAATTCTGATTGCGGCGTATTTGGGGCCAAAATGCAACACATTTGTCGGGCAACCTTCCGCAGCCCTGGTCAATGACAAGGGTAAGTTAGAGGTGACACAGAACCAGCGTGTCTTGACTTCCCGGCCAGCACCCAGTGGGGCATCCACTAAAAGTAGCAGCACCTCACGAACGAAAAGCATAGAGAAAATCAACGAGATTGAGACGGGAAGGACATGTGCATCTATAGGGCCTTGGCGCGTCCGACTGCAACTGAGTTAGGTAGAGACCAGCGAAAAGCTCTAAAACGGCGAATCACTCAACGGCGATCCCTTCGATCAATACTTGAATTGGCTAGCATATGGTATGTACAAAAGGTTCAGTCTTGCACGCGGATGTCCCAAAGCCCTTGTAGATGTAACCGAACCCAGGCACCAGGTCATTCTTAGTGGACGGGGATGGTAGCCCTGCAGCCTGCTTGAACGTGTTGTTGCTTGACCACGAAGTGGGTCCTTAAGCATGTAGCGATCGAGGAAAAAGGTTTAGCGACGTTCGTTGATCCCCTGCTACATAGCGTGGTAATGAAAGTGATGCCATCAGTCCATGTTTTCTTTTTGCCGCCAAGAATACAGCACATTCGTAAGTAAGGCTGGAAAATCGTTATTTGTTTCGTCTAGGGAATTCCCTCCTTCAGGTGGTTGCTGAGTACAGCGTTAGTCATCAAAAGAAGTCTACTAGGCCAGGATGGGTGGCTTGAGGGCGGTCTCAACACTTTTCGTAAGGAACTGGGTAGCTTTCTGAGGAGAAAGGGACGGAAACTGTTACGAGTTGGCCCCCAATTTGCGCTCAGAAATGGCGCAAAAGAGTCGGGGTCGGGCGCATCCCTGCAAGCTCGTGCACTATGATCACCCCCATCACGAACCTCTAACTACTGTGCCGCTGCTACAAGGCGTCAGGCTACGCATCCCCGCTGCAGTTTTGCAAGGTAATGATCAGAGGGTGAATCCATGTCTAGTGTCTCCCAAGCCGTCCCCCGCGGCACAATCAAACTGCCAGCCAAAGATGCCTTGAACGGAGCTCACAACTCGAAGATCTCTTCACCTTCCATATCTCCAATAATCATGTCCTGCCATCGCAATTAGTTTCTAAGATGAGCGGCCTGGACATTGCCGCAGGGGCTGCCTCCATGGTTGGCTTGTGCAACCTCATCGTGTCCAAACTCATACCCTTTCTTCGCGACTCTGCCAATGTAGACGAAACCGTAAACCGATTTCATCATGAAATATGTGATATCAAAGATGTTCTGGTGATTGTCGAAGCAAACTTCGGCGCCAGGACGGACTTTCGACTGCAGCGATCATTCGACAAGTCAAAAAGTCGTGCGATGAAACGACATGTCGACGAATGCAAAAGGACGATCGAAGAGATTGAGAGGAAGCTTCCAGATCCGCAAAGTGGGGACAGAAACCACGCTCAGAAAATGCTGACCCATTTGCGAATTCTTCTCGGCTCGGACATTATTTCGAAATTGCGGCAGGACCTCCCAGCTCTAAAGGCCACATTGCAGTTGTGGCTGCAAGTCGTACAAGTGTAAGTCCACGAGTAACGGATGGAACAAGCTCGGGCACTGACGGGGACCTACTTACCGCAGAGATGGA
>Ga0335075_10007054_pt1 | contig 17332 bp, 12 predicted proteins | sample Lox_Sample_24_FD_206723 | JGI IMG/M metagenome (GOLD analysis project Ga0335075, IMG submission 206723) | Soil microbial communities from Loxahatchee National Wildlife Refuge, Florida, United States - Lox_Sample_2.4 | ecosystem: Environmental > Terrestrial > Soil > Wetlands | place: USA...
GAGCGGGCAGATCTGTTGCGCGCGCTGGCCCGATTCGTGGTGGTCCGTCAGGCCTGATTGCCGCTGCTCTGCATGGTGCGGAAGTGGCAAAAGCGCGAGCAGATGTCCTGGTGGTTGAGCAGGGTCTCGCCGAAAGCCGCGCGCGCGCACAGGCGCTGATCCTGGCCGGGCTCGTCTACGCCGGGGAGCGGCGCGTGGATAAGCCTGGCCAGGCGCTGGCGCGCGATGCGGCCCTTTCGGTGCGCGGACGCGATCATCCGTGGGTATCGCGCGCGGGTATCAAGCTTGCACATGCGCTGGCCCATTTCGGCTGGTCACCTTCCGGCCGGGTCTGTCTCGATATCGGCGCCTCTACCGGCGGCTTTGTCGATGTGCTGCTCGCGCACGGAGCACTTCGGGTGCATGCCGTCGATGTCGGGCACGGGCAGTTGGCGTGGAAGTTGCGGGGTGATCCGCGGGTCGTGCTGCACGAACGGACCAATGCGCGGGTTCTTTCGCGGGATGTGATAGCCGAGTCGATCGAAGCGCTGACCTGCGATGCAAGCTTCATCGGGCTCGCGCAGGTGCTGCCGGCGCCGCTCGCGCTGACGGCGCCCGGCGCGTGGGCGATTGCCCTCATCAAGCCGCAATTCGAGGTCGGGCCGCAAGACGTCGGGCACGGCGGCGTCGTGCGGGATCCGGCAGCTCACGCGGCGGTGTGCGACCGCGTTCAGGCCTGGTGGCGCGAGCAGGCTGGCTGGCGCGTGATCGGAGTCACAGAGAGCCCGATTCTCGGTCCAGCCGGCAACCGCGAGTTCTTGATCGCTGCGGAGCGCGGTACTGGTTGAGGACATTGCCGGCAAGCGTGAATGGCCGGAGCATCGCGGCCAGGGGTCGAGGAGAAGGCGATGGAATACACACCGAAGCCGCATGTGACACAGCACTGGCATGTTGCCAAGCCGGCGGCGCGCGGGCGGCGCGGCATTGTCGTCTCGCAGGCCCAGGCCGCGGCCGAGGCCGGCATTGCCATGCTCGATGCAGGTGGCAGCGCGGCTGACGCCGCTGTCGCAACGGCGTTCGCACTCGCGGCGGTTGAGCCATGGAACTCGGGGCTCGGCGGCATCGGCTTCGCGCTCGTGCATCCGGCAGGTGCGGAGCGTGCGGGGGTCGTAGATTTCGGCCCGGTCGCGCCGCGTGCGCTCGAGCCGCAGCGGTTTCGGCTCACCGGGCGGATGAAGCAGGATCTGTTCGCCTGGCCCGAGGTGGAGAACGATACCAACATCCACGGGCCGCTCTCGTTCGTCATTCCCTCCGCGGTCGCCGGCTATGCCGCGCTGCATGAGCGCTGGGGCCGCCTGCCTCTGGCCGATGTCATGGCGCCTGCGGTGGCGCTGGCGCGGCGCGGCCTGCCTGCGGATTGGGTCGCGACATTGAAGATTGCCAATTCCGCCGCCGTTCTCGGACTCTATTCCGAAAGTGCCCGCATTTATCTGCCGGGTGGGCTACCGCCGGTCGCGCCGTACCAGGGAACGCCGGGCTTTTTCACTCTCGGCAACCTGGCGGCGACGCTCGACCGCCTGTGCCACGCCGGCCTCAGGGATTTCTACGAAGGCGACGTAGCCGCGAGCATTGCTGCGGACGTGCAGGCGGCCGGCGGCATCCTCGACGCGGCGGATCTCCGCTCCTGCGCTGCGCGCATGCATCCGGCCATGGAGATCGCCTGGGCTGGCACCCGGACACTTCAGTTGCCGGGCGGCCTGACCGCCTCGCCCACCTTCGCGCGCGTGCTTGAGACCCTGCATGCGCGTCCGGCACCGGAGACCCCCGATGCTGATTGGTATGTCCTGCTCGCCCGATCGCTCCGCACCGCCTATGCAGAGCGGCTGGCCGGCATCGGCGATGCCGAGCCGAGGGCGGCCGAAAGCTGCACCACCCATATCTCGGTCTGCGATGCCGAGGGCGCCATGGCAGCCGTCACCACCACTTTGCTTTCCTCGATGGGAAGCCGTGTCGTGCTGCCCGGCTCGGGCGTGCTGATGAACAACGGGGTGATGTGGTTCGATCCACGGCCGGGGCAGCCGAACTCGATGGCGCCCGGCAAGCGGCCGCTCTGCAATATGTGCCCGAGCATCGTTCGCGACGGCGCCCGGCCGTGGATCGCCGCCGGCGCGTCAGGCGGGCGGCGCATCCTGGCCGCGGTGGTGCAGATGCTTTCGTTTGTCGCGGATTTCGGAATGGACCCGGAGGCGGCGGCGCATCATCCGCGCATCGATGTTTCGGGACCCGAGGAAATCAGCGCCGACCGGCGGCTCGCGCCGGAAATTATCGACGCTCTCGCGAAGGAGGGTCAGGTCGAACTGGTCGAACACAGCGTGCTGCCGGTGAACTTCGCCTGTCCGAACCTGGTCGAGAGCCGGGAGGATGGCACGCGGGTCGGCATCAGCGATGTGATGTCTCCCTGGTCCGCTGCTATCGCCCAGGAGTGAGGCTGGCACTGCCCTTTGGCCTGCTGCAATTCCGTGCCCCAGTACGGGTGGGATTCTGATCGGCTGTTCGCACTGACCCTCCCTGTCCGGTCATCACGCTCTCCGCCTGCTCCTTGCACCAGCGAGCTACCTGCTCGTGCGTAGCAAACCAGATTCCTCCCTTTGCCTTCATGTGTGAAATCAGCCGCTCAAGGACGGGAAGACGAGAGCGATGGCCGATGATGTGTGGATGCATGGTGAGGATGGTCAGGCCGCGCTCGTCCCAGGCGCCGTCGAATTCGGCGCGGAATATTTCTTCTACCGCGGAAGGAGGCGTGTAGGGGCGAAGCCCGCCGAATCGCTCGAAGTTGAAATACGCCGCGTCGTCGCGGATCCATTCCGGCGGCAGCTCGATGATTCCGGTGGGCTCACCGCCGTCGGTGAGCTCATAGGGATCGTCGTCCGCCATCAGGCTGGAATCGTAGAGAAGCCGCATCTCGCGGATGATCGCGAGCGTGTTCGAGGAGAAATCCCAACTCGCGGTGCGCATGCCGACCGGGGCGCGGCCGGCAAGCTTGGCAAGCACATCCGCCGCACGGCGGGAGAGATCCCGCTCGACGGCAGCGGTGAGCGCCGTGTTGCGCTCATGGATCCAGGAATGAATGCCGATCTCGTGGCCGTCGCGGGCGAGCGCGCGCACTTCGTCCGGATAAAGCAGCCCGGAGACGGCCGGATAGAAGAAGGTCGCGGGAATCCGCTCCCGCTCGAGAAGCTTCCGAATGCGCGGAACAGCCTGCCGCGAGCCATAGTGGCCCTGACTGATCCGCATCGGGCTCGTGTCGGCGTCGCGCAGCGGAATCGTGTCGTGGTCCGCGTCGAATGAAAGCGCGACCGCTGAGCGCGCGTCGTTTGGCCAGGCCTTCGGCTTGAGGTTGCGACCGGCACGGGCAACGGCAACGATCCGCCGCCATTTATTCTCGGGCCATTCCCAGGGCTCGCCGTCGGCGGCGTTGCCAGTTTGCTCCATCAAGGGGGGTTTCCTCGGCGGTCCCGACTGCGCATGCTGCCCCTCTTCGCCCGCCTGCGAAAGAGAGCCCATGCACGATCCCGCCCTGATGACCGCCGAGCAGCTTCTTGATCATTATGGGCGTCAGCGCCTGACCCCGGTCGAGACGCTGGCCGCGATCACCGGGCGCATCGCGCGTTACAACCCTTCGCTCAACGCGTTTGTCGTGCTGAACCCAGGCGCAGAGGCGGCGGCCGTTGAAAGTGCCAAGCGCTGGCGTGCCGGGCGGCCCCTCGGACTGCTCGACGGCGTGCCTTGCACGGTGAAGGATCTCGTCGACGTGGCCGGCTTCCCGACCCGCCGCGGCAGCCGCGTGTCCAGCCAGGAGCCAGTGCAGCACGATGCGCCGTCGGTGCTCGGATTGAAGGCCGCGGGTGCAGTGATCGTCGGCAAGACCACCACCACGGAGTACGGATGGAAATCGCCCGGCGATTCGCCGCTCACCGGCATCACGCGCAATCCGTGGGACCCAAGCCGCACGTCGGGCGGGTCGTCGGCAGGCGCCGCGGCAGCCTGCGCGGCAGGGTTCGGTCCGCTGCATCTCGGTACAGACGGCGGCGGCTCGATACGCATCCCGGCAGCCTGGTCGGGAATCGTTGGACTGAAGCCGAGTTTCGGCCGCGTGCCGCAGTGGCCGGTCGGGCCCTTCGCGTCCGTTGCGGTCGCCGGCCCGATGACGCGCTCTGTGCGCGACGCAGCGCTGATGCTCTCGGCGATCGCGCGCTTCGATCATCGAGACCCTTACGCACTGCCCGACGATCCGCGCGACTGGCGCGATGGGATCGAGGCAGGCGTGGCCGGGCTCCACGTCGCCCTGCTCACAAACCATGGCTTCGACGCGCGGATCGATCCTGCAGGCCGCGAGGCGCTGGAGCATGCCGCGCATCTGCTGCGCGAGGCGGGTGCGGTGGTGGAGGAAACGGAACCGGATCTTCCGGATACGCGCGCTATCTTCGGCCGGGTGTGGGGAATGGCGTTGGCGCGCTTGGTCGCCTCCTTTTCGGAATTGGAACAGCGCAAGCTCGATCCCGGATTGCTCGAGGTCGCGGCGGCTGAAGGCGGGATGACGGCGTCCGAATTCCTGGATGCGGAGCAGCTTCGCTTGAGCACCGCACACCGGATGGCATCGCTGCACGAGCGCTACGAACTTCTGCTCTGTCCGACGGTACCGAATCCGCCCCCGAAGGCGGACGCTCCGACCGAAAGGCCGACGCAAGCACTCTGGAAGGAGTGGGCACCGTGGACCTTCACGTTCAATTTGACCCGGCAGCCGGCGATCAGCGTGCCGATGGGCCTCGACGATATAGGCCTCCCACGCTCCGTGCAGATCGCCGCCGCGCTCTACCGCGACGATCTCGTACTGCGGGCGGCGCGTACACTCGAGCGGATGGGCGACAGTCTCGGCTGCGCAAGCATGTCATTGAGAGAGAGAATCACACCGTGAGCAGTCCGGACCTCGCAATGAAGACCGTCCATTGGCTCGCCGGGACCGTAGACGTCGTGCTGCTCATGGCCGCCCGCGCTCGAAGCGCGCAGAATCCTCGGATCGCCGGTTGCCCGGTCGAGGGAATCCGGTTAGCGCCGGAGCGGCCCGAGCATGCGGCGGGCGAGTGCGTTGCTGCGCAGCGTGCCAAGCGCCAGTGATTCGACCAGGTCGTGCGCGGCCGGCTTGAATCCGCAGCGCAGTCGCGGACGGGCGCGATGGCCGCGGATCGCCAAAGGGTTGCCGGCTCGTATCGTGCCACGCGCATGCCGCCACCAGAGCCGCGCGGCGATGGCCTCTATCCTCGCGCGCGTCGCGGGATCTGGTGCATAATCGGTGCAGAAGCCGGCAAGGACGCGCTCGAGCACGGCGCCCAGCCGGTTCAGGGTGGCTGTGTCGCCAACCGACTCGCGACCGGCAAGATGTCGCGCACCGAGCGCTGCGGCTTCGGCCGTCGAAGCCCCGAACCACGGTTCATAGACCCGTGCAAGCACCGCGGCGGCGGCATTGGTAAGCTTTTCTCGTTGCGCGTGCGAAGTGTTGCCCGCGTGGTGGCGATAGGTAGTGAGCGGGACTTCCAGCCGTACGATGTCTCCGAGTGCTACGAGCCGATGGTACAGATCGAAATCGTCGGCGAATTCGAATTCTGGGCGGACGAAGACACCTAGCCGATCGATCGCGGAAGCGCGCAGCATGACCGATGACCACGTCAGCGGATTGTCGACATGCAGCATCCAGCGGGCCAGAATCGGAGTTGGGCAGGCGTGATCGTCGTCGCGTCGCAGCGCGCCGTTCTCGGTCACATGGATCGCGCTGCCGACGAGCACGACATTGGGATTGGCGTCGAGGTGGGTGACCTGGATCGCGAGCCGCTCCGGCGCGCTGAGATCATCGTGGTCGAGCGCCGCGATGTAGGCGCCGCGGAGACGCGAAACGCCGAAATTTCTCGCGCCCGCGACACCGAGATTGCGCGGCGTGCGGTAGATGCGAAGTCGCGGATCATCGCAGTCGGCAAGAATGGCCTGCGTCTCGTCGGTTGAACAGTCATCGACGACGACGAGCTCGAAGTCCGAGAAACTCTGGGCCAAGATACTCCCGATGCTTTCCCGCAAGAGCCCGGCCCCATTGAACGTCGTCATGAACACGCTGACGCGTGGGACGGCTTCGCTGTTCATCACGTTGCCGGCCCAGTCGCGGCGTGAAGGCCGCCGCCGACCAAAACAGGCAATTGGCGGAAACGGAGATGACGCTCCGGCAGCCGCCATTCCGCTACAGCCGCCTTCGAGCGAGTCGGAGACATCGGTCAATCCGGCAGGAAAGGCAGCGTCCGGCGTGCTTTCGCCCGGAGGCGGTTCAGGAGCACCCTCAGTCGAACGCCACGATCCAATCTCATGGTGTCGGCGTCTCCGGCCGAGAAGTCGTGGACGACCTCCGGGCGGGAGACATCGGCGAAAGCGGACACGAACGTCGACCGGTCGACGCCGTGCTCGGCCATGATGTGATTCAAGGCGCGGAACAGATAATCGGGATCCTGGACCAGCCGAGGGAAGTAGAGGAGCACCACCGGAATGTTGAACCTGACGAGCGGAAAAATCGAGTCATAGAACTGACGCGCCAACTGCCATTCCTCCTCGTCGAACCGATGGGTACGGATCAGCGAGCCTGGATGAGACAGCGGGTCATGCCCTGCCTTCAGTGCCAGCCGAAACACGCGGCGCCGGCTCTCCGCGGCGTCGAACAGGTCGCGCATCGGCACGATTGCCACGCGGATCTTGATCCGCCGTGCTTCCAGCGCCGTCATGAGATGGTCGGCGAACCCCGGCGATTTGATCACGTAGGGATTTGCGTCATCCAGAAGCTTCCGTTCCAAGCCCGCGCAGGCTATGCCGTCGATCCCAACGAGCGCCTCTGTCCGGGAGAACCCCGTATCGAATTCGAGCACCGTGAACAGTTGGACGAGGAATGTCGTGCCTGCTCGTCCGGTTCCGGTAATCACGATGCGGCCCTCAGCAGTCGAAGTCCTGCTGCGCGGCATCTTCTCCCCCATCAGCGCCTCGAGCTCGGCCGGCGCTCTCGCTCGTACACGGACCAGGGAGGAGCAACGCAGGCCATCGCCGATATCGAGTATCGACGCACCATGCCACATCCCGAGGCCGAACACCGAGGGATTTGCAACAGGTAGGCGGCTTGATCAGCGCCTATTTCTCGCGCCAGAGGGCGCCGAACCAGGCGGTGTTGTCGTGGCGCAGGGCGGCTTGCGGCGGCCGGGTTGTTGAAGCAGACCGGGAAGCGTTCCGGCAGGCGGGCCACGCGGTCTGTGGCACAGCTCCGCGCCGGCGGCCGGAGGGATCGCTCGCCAATTCCGGCTCCGGAGTCCCGATGCCATCCATAGAGCGCGATAAATGCGGCCTCTGGTGTCCTGCCACCGAGTTTCGTCGCAACTCGCGAGGACTCAGCCGAGATGGCAGGCGTCGTGCTGCTCATAGCCGCCCGTGCTCGAGGCGCGGAGGATCGTCAGATCGCCGGTTGCCCGGTTGAGGGAATAAAATCCCTGGTCAACCCGATCGTGCCAGGAGATTGCACGCCTGGTAATCGAGGCGGGCCAGGAATCGGCCGTCTTGCGATCGAAATCGATGCTGATGCTCCAGCGCGCGCCACTCGCTTCGTTGGTACATTCAAATATGCTCGTCGCGGTTTCAGCGGGAACGGGCGGGACGGTCATGATCCCGGTAGCGATCGCGCCAAAAACAAGCAGCACGGCGATTCGGCCACGGTTTTGTCCTCTCTTGCCCATGCGCGGATTATGCCATGCGGCACCCGCGCCCGCGAGCGGGCCACCGCCCAACGTCACTGCGCTGCTTCCTGCTTCTGGTGCGGCGGACGCCATTCGCGGAAGAAGGCTGTGCCGATCTCGGTAGCAAGAAGCATGAGATCGCGCTGCACGGCGTCGAGGAACTCGTGCAGGCCATCCACAATGAGCCGCTCGGCACGGAGCCCGTGAATCGCCCCACGCATCTCTTCCACGCGCTCGAGCGCGGCCAGCGTGCCGCCTAGGCCGTAGCGGACCCGAAGCTCGGTCAGGTGCCTTTCGATTTCCGCGAGGCAAAGTCGAACGCTGCGAGGAAAGGATCCGTCGGTCAGGAGAAACGCTACCACGTCGGCCGGCGAGAAATCCACCGGGGCGACACGGCGAAAGGCGTGGTAGCCGGCAGCGGCGCGCAGTACCGTGCCCCACTGAGTCAGCTCGGCCAGGCGTCGTTCCTCGCGTTCGCGCGGCACCAGAAGATGGAACTTGATGTCGAGCAATCGCGTGGTCTGGTCCGCGCGTTCTATCAACCGCCCGAGTTCGTGAAAATGCCAGCCTTGATCGCGGAAGAACGTGCCTTCGGTGATACCGGCCTGCGCCTGCACGCCTTCCTTGATGCGTGCGCAGAGGCGCGAAAGCGCGTCCCCTTCCAGTTCTTCCGGCTTGAGGCGCATCAGCGCATAGTGGAACTCATTGAGCTGCTTCCACATCTCCGTACTGATCAGCGGGCGCAGCACGCGTGCATTGGTCCGTGCCGCCTCGATCGAGGCGGTGATCGAAGTAGGGTTGTCCGCCTCGATCAGATAGAAGCGCTTGATCGCCTCGGGCTCGATGACGCCCGCGCGACGTGCGAAGCTCTCCTCGTCGGCATTGATGCGAACGAGGGCATACCAGGATTCAGTCTCGTGGCCCGGACTTTCGAAGGTTTGCGTGACGTCGATCAGGCGCGCGAGATTCTCGACACGTTCGAGATAGCGGGCCAGCCAGAACAGATTCTCGGCATAACGAACAAGCAGCGGCGGCGGCCGGTTCACGCCTCTGCTCCGGCTAGAACCCAGGTGTCCTTCGACCCGCCCCCCTGCGAGGAATTGACGATCAGGCTGCCGCCCTTGAGCGCCACACGTGTCAGCCCCCCCGGCAAGACCCAACTGTCGCGCCCGGTGACGGCGAACGGGCGCAGATCGAGATGCCGCGCCCGGATTCCCTCCTCGCAAAGGGTTGGTCCGACCGAGAGACCGACCACGGGCTGGCTGATCCAGTTGGCCGGGTCGGCGAGCAAGGCCGCTCGTGCCGCCTCGAGTCCGGCTCGCGAGGTACGGGGGCCGATCGTGATGCCGTAGCCGCCCGATTCGCCAACCGGCTTCACTACGAGCTCGGCGAGATGGGCCAGGGTGAATGCCAGGCCCTCGTGCTCGCGGCAGATATACGTCTCGACGTTGGGCAGGATCGGATCTTCGCCCAGATAGTAGCGGATGATTCGCGGCATGTAGGCGTAGATCGCCTTGTCGTCAGCGACCCCGGTCCCGACGGCGTTGGCAAGCGCCACGTGCCCGCGCCGCCAGGCACCGATCAATCCGGGGACACCGAGTATACTGTCGGAACGAAACACCATTGGATCGAGAAAATCGTCCCCGATGCGCCGATAGATTGTGTGCACCGGGCGTAGTCCGCTAGTCGTCAGCATGAACACACGATCGTTTTCGACGCATAGGTCACGACCCTCGACCAGGGGAACGCCCATTTCGCGGGCCAGGAACACATGCTCGAAATAGGCGGAATTGTAGATGCCGGGCGAAAGAAGAACGACACATGGATCGGCAACACCATCCGGCGCGATCTCCGTCAGCGCGGCGCGAAGCCGCTGTCCGTAGTCGTCGACCGGCGCGAGAAGCATGCCCGCCATCAGGTCCGGAAAAGCACGCAGCATCAGATGTCGGTTCTCGATGACATACGAAACACCCGACGGCGTGCGCGCATTGTCCTCCAGGACGCGGAAGTCGCCCCTTTCGTCGCGGACGATGTCGATGCCACAGATATGTACATAGGTTCCGAATCGGACCGGGAAGTCTTCCATCTCCGGACGATAGCCGGGGTTGCCGCGCACGAGGTCGGCGGGCACGACACGATCGGCGAGAATCCGCTGTGCATGGTAGATATCGTCCAGAAACGCGTTCAGCGCTGCGACACGCTGGCGTACGCCCTCCTCCAGATGCCGCCATTCCGCGGCGGTGATCAGGCGCGGAATGCAGTCGAACGGCAGGATGCGATCGATCACGTTGGCCTCGGAATAGACGGTGAAAGTGATGCCGAGATTGAAGAGGTCGGTCTCCGCGGCGCGGGCGCGGCTCCGGAGGGCATCGAGCCCGAGCGCACCGATGCGGCTGCGAATCCTTGCCCCGGCGCCGGCATCGCCCACGCGGTTCGAACCAAGCTCGCAGAAATAGGGGCCGGGATCATAGCCGAGGAAAGGATTTTCGACTTCAACGTCCATGCGTTCTTCTTCCTGCTGCTGCCTGCGCCCGCCCCGGAACGAAAATTAGCGAGTGCCTGAGGCGGAAGGAAGCAGCATTTCCCCCCTCGCGGCGGCCCGCATCTTCATGCCAGATTGCCAAGCCTTCGAGAGGAGCCGGGTAAAGCCCATGTCGGTCGAGATCGCGCTCACCCACCGCACGACTTATCGCTACGACCGTGCGGTCACGCTCGGGCCGCAGGTGATCAGGTTGCGTCCGGCGCCGCACACCCGCACGCCTATCCTTTCTTACGCGCTGACGGTTATGCCGAGGCGTCATTTTCTCAATTGGCAGCAGGACCCGCAGGGCAATTTTCTCGCCCGGGTGGTATTTTCCGAGAGGGTCCGCGAGTTCTCGGTGACGGTCGACCTCGTCGCCGACATGGCGACGATCAATCCGTTCGATTTCTTCCTCGAGCCGGAGGCGGAAACAAGACCCTTTGCCTACGATCCCATGCTGGAGCACGAGCTAGCCCCGTTTCGCGCTTCCGAGCCGCCGGGGCGGCTGCTTTCGGCATTGCTTGCCGAAATCCCGCCTGGGCCCGAGCGCACGGTCGACACGCTGGTTGCACTCAACCGGAGCGTGCGTGACCGTATCGCTTACATCGTGCGGCTCGAACCAGGCGTGTGGTCGGTCGAGAAAACCCTCGGCAACGGCTGCGGTGCCTGCCGGGATTCCGCATGGGTGCTGGTGCAGGCGCTGCGGAACCTGGGCTTCGCGGCTCGCTTCGTCTCCGGCTACCTGATCCAGCTCACGCCTGATGAGAAGCCACCCGAGGGTCCGCCAGGCCCGCAGGTGGACTTCACCGATCTGCACGCCTGGGCGGAGGTTTATCTGCCCGGAGCCGGCTGGATCGGCCTTGACACGACGTCCGGCCTGCTGGCCGGGGAGGGCCATATCCCGCTCGCCGCCAGCCCCGATCCCATTTCCGCCGCACCAATAACCGGCGCAGTCGAGAAATGCGAGGTCGCATTCGGCCATCAGATGGAGGTGCGGCGCATCCGCGAAATGCCGCGCGCGACCAGGCCGTACACGGAGACGGATTGGCGACTTGTCGTCGCTGCTGGGGAACGAATCGATCGGATCATCGAGCGCTCTGACGTGCGGCTTACCATGGGCGGCGAGCCGACCTTTGTCGCCGCCGCCGACCGCGATGCCGCGGAATGGAACACCGAGGCGCTCGGCCCCACGAAGCGGCGCTTCGCCGGACGCCTATTGCGCCGGTTGGCACCGCTCTGGACGCCCGGGGCGGCGCTGCAGCAGACTATGGGCAAGCAGTATCCGGGTGAGCCGCTGCCGCGCTGGGCGATCCACGCGCATGGCCGCACGGATGGAGAACCGGTGTGGCGCCGGAGCGAATTACTCGCCGGCGAGGACGACACCGATAGCGCAACGGCCACCGACGCAGCGCAATTTGCCGCCTTGCTGGCCGAACGGTTGCAGATCGATCCCGCCAACCTGCTGGCGGCCTATGAAGACGTCCATTATTACCTTTGGCGCGAAAAGCGCCTGCCGGCCAATGTTCTTGCCGAGGCGAGCAAACTTGCCGATCCGCTGGAGCGGGCACGGCTGGCCCGTGTCTTCGGCAACGGGCTCGTCGCCCCGGTTGGTAGCGTGCTGCCGCTCCGGCGCCTTGCGGCGAACGGCGCGCGGCGCTGGCAGTCAGGAAAATGGTTCTTTCGCTCGGACGAGATGTTCCTGATTCCGGGCGATTCGCCAATCGGGCTTCGCCTGCCGCTCGAGAGCCTGCCCTGGATCGATCCCGAGCGCGTGGAGACGGAAATCGAGCCCGATCCCTTCGCCCCGCGCGCGCCCTTCCCGCCGGCGCAATTCTTCCGCCGTGCGACTGCCGGCCCACAGGCCTCCGCCGGCCAGCATCCGGTCGCGCAGCCGCGGCCGGCGGTCAGCGAGGATGCCCCCGGTACCGTGCGGACGGCGCTTGCCGTGGAGCCGCGCGACGGAATCATCCACGTGTTTTTCCCTCCCCTCCATGCTGCGGAGGACTGGCTTGAACTTGCGCAGGCAGTCGAGGAGACGGCTGAGGCGATGGGGCGAAAGGTCGTGCTGGAGGGCTATCTGCCGCCGCGCGACCCACGCCTGATGCATTTTTCCATCACGCCGGACCCGGGCGTTCTGGAGGTCAACATTCCTCCGGCGAAAAGCTTCTCCGAGCAGGTGCGCCGTACTGAGGACCTTTATCGGATTGCACGCGAGGAAGGCCTTGCGGCCGAGAAATTCATGCTCGACGGAAAGCATGTCGGTACGGGCGGGGGCAACCACCTGGTGATGGGTGCTGCCGAGCCCGCCGACAGCCCGTTTCTGCGCCGGCCGGATCTTTTGAAGTCGCTGATCGGCTTCTGGCAGAACCATCCCTCGCTTTCCTACCTCTTCAGCGGCCTCTTCATCGGCCCAACCAGCCAGCATCCGCGCATCGACGAGGCACGCGGCGACCAGCTGCACGAAGTCGAGATCGCGCTCGCGCGGATCCGCCGCGATACAGAAGCTCCGCCCTGGATCGTCGATCGCGTGTTCCGCAACCTGCTCGTCGATGTCACCGGGAATACGCATCGCACGGAGTTCTGCATCGACAAGCTCTACCCGCCCGAGACGGCCTCGGGCCGGCAAGGCCTCGTCGAGTTCCGCGCGTTTGAGATGCCGCCGCACCCCGAGCTTGCCGCCGTGCAGATGCTGCTGATGCGTGCCGTGCTCGCCGCCTTCTGGGAGGCGCCGTATGAGCGACGCCTGATCCGCTGGGGGACACGCCTCAGCGACGAGTTCATGTTGCGCCACTATGTTGAAGCCGACTTTCGTGACGCTCTGGCGGAACTCGCGGAGCGCGGTTTTGCCCTCGATCCCGCCTGGTTCGGGCCCCATCTCGAGTTCCGCTTCCCCAAGATCGGCGCTGTTACGCTGTACGACATGACGCTCTCGCTCCGCCATGCGCTGGAGCCCTGGCACGTGCTGGGCGAAGAGGCCACTGCCGCGGGAACCGTGCGTTATGTGGACAGCTCCGTCGAACGAGTCGAGATCGAGGTCAAGGGGTTCGTGCCGGAACGTTTTGCGGTTGCCTGCAATGGTGTCGCCGTTCCGCTCTCGGCCACCGAAACGGCAGGCACGCACCTCGCCGGGGTGCGCTTCAAGGCGTGGGCCCCACCTTCCGGGCTGCATCCGACGATCGGCGTGCAGAGTCCACTCGTCTTCGACCTCTACGACCGCTGGAACGCCCGTAGCCTCGGCGGTCTTACCTACCATACAGCCCATCCTGGTGGCCGCAACTACGAGCGATTTCCGGTGAATGTGAATGAGGCCGAAGCGCGCCGCCGTGCGCGCTTCTTTCCCTTCGGCCACACGCCGGGGCCGATGCCGGAACCGCGGGCGGAGCGCGATATGGAGCATCCGCGCACTCTCGATCTCAGGCGCTTCGCGTGAACGACGTCGCGGCGTCCGGCATGGACGAGATGGTGGATGGGCTGGGTCGGCTCAGGCCGCACTGGCGCCCCGTGCTGGAGGGGATCGCGCTGTTGGGTGAGGGCGGCATCCGCCAGCGCGCGCGACGGCTTGATCTGGCCTTCGAGGAAGAAGGTGTTACCTCGGTCCTGCCGGGCGCGGGCGAGGGCGGCCGGGTCTGGCGCTGCGATCCGGTGCCGCTGCCCCTGGCGGGCGCGGAATTCGTCCGGCTCGAAGCCGGACTTGCCCAGCGCGCGAAGCTCATGGATGCGGTCCTGGCCGATGTTTACGGGGCGCAACGCTTGCTGGCGGATGGCGCGCTGCCGCCGGCGCTGGTGTTCGCCAATCCCGGCTTTCTCAGGCCGTGCCACAGCCAAGGCCGGCTCCCGCCTCCCGACCTTCAGCTCTACGCCGCGGATCTTGTGCGAGGCCCAGATGGCGCCTGGCACGTGCTGGCAGACCGGTTTTCCCAACCGGCGGGCCTCGGGCTCGCGCAGGAAAACCGCCGGCTGCTCGGGCGGGTGCTGCCCGAGTTCTTTCGCGGCGTCGAGCCCGTTGCGCTGCGCCCGTTCTTCGATTTCTGGCAAGACGCGCTGGCACGCCTGGCGCCGGCCGGCCGCGTCTTTCCGGGAATCGCCCTGCTTTCCCCCGGCACCACCGACCCGCTCTGGTTCGAGCATATGTTCCTTTCCCGCGCGCTCGGCTCGGCCCTCGTCGAAGGCGGCGATCTCACGGTACGCTCCGGCATGGTGTTTCTGAAAACGCTGAAGGGCCTGCAGCAGATCGATGTCCTGATCCGCCGACTGCCGGGCGGCGCGCTCGATCCGCTGGAACTGCAACCGAACAGCCAGTCGGGCGTCGTTGGGCTCATGGCGGCGATGCGCGAGCGAGCCGTGCGCATCGTCAACCATCCGGGCGCCGATCTCCTCGAGGCCCCGGCGCTGGCAGGTTTCCTACCGGCGCTCGCCCGGCGGCTCCTCGGTACGGAGCTCCTTCTTTCTGGAATAGAAACTATATGGCTCGGTGATCCGGCCTGCCGCGAGCGCTTCCTTGCCGCTCCGGAAGTGTGGCTGCTACGGCCGGCGCTCGACGGCCAGACACAAGCAATGCCGCTCGCCGAAATCTCGGCCGACCAGCGCGCGGCTTTGCTGGCGCGGCTGATGCATCGTCCCTGGGAATACGCGGCGACGGCCGCGACTGCGCCCTCGGTCGCGCCTGCGGTGGGTGCTTCGGGCCTGATACCGAAGCCGGTTGTCCTGCGCCTCTTCCTCGCGTGCCAGAACGGGGAGTGGCGTGCGATGCCCGGCGGGCTTGCGCGCGTTCTCGAGCCGGAGGACCGGATCGCGGGACGCCTGCCGCGCGGCGGGCTGGCGAAGGATGTCTGGGTGCTGGCCGACGAGGAGTCCGATGTGGTCGGTCCTGCCGCGACGGTGCTTCCGCCGATCGCAATCCGGCGAAGCGTGGGCGAGCTTCCGAGCCGCGTCGCCGACAACATGTTCTGGCTTGGCCGATATGTGGAGCGGCTCGAGGATTCAGCGCGCCTGGTTCGCACCGCGGTGGCGCGCCTGGAGCGCGGCCGCAGCCTCCCGCGCGAGCACGTTGAGCGCCAGAGTCTGGATCGCATCCTGATCGACGCTGGGCTGATCGATCACGATGCCGCGGCCTCGCCCGCGGCACTGGCCGCGCAACTGCTTGGACTCCTGAGGCCCAACGGCCCGCTCTACGTTTGCCTGGAAGAACTCCAGCGATTAACCCAGCGTACGCGCGACCGGTTGACATCGGACATGTACGCTGCCTTCACGCAAAGCCTGCGCCTCGCCCGCACGGAGGCCGAGCGAGTCGGCCGCAGCCTCGATCAGCTTATGCGTGCTATGCAGACGGCGCTCCGCTTTTCTACCGTTGTCGCTGGAATCGCCGCGGAAAACATGGTGCGTGGCGGCAGCTGGCTTTTTCTCGAACTCGGACGTCGCTTCGAGCGCGCGATCGCAGTCATCCGCATCGCGACGCAAGCGCTTGCGGAACCGCCACTCCGCATCGAGACGGGCCTTTCGCTGATGCTTGAGCTCTGCGACTCCGCGATCACCTATCGTGCCCGTTATCTGACCGCGCTTCAGCCCGCTCCGGTGCTCGATCTTGTGCTCGCCGATGAGACAAATCCGCGCTCGCTCACATTCCAGCTCGCCGCTATCCACCGCTTGCTGGGCGATATCGTCGGCGGTGGAGAGAGCAGCCTCGGCCCCGAAGCCGCCGCCTTGCTCGAGGAGAGTATCGCACTCGTTTCTCGGGTTGCCGCGGCTCCTGACCAGGCGATCGAAGCAGCCGCTCTGCCGCCGCGGCTCATCGAGATCGGCGCGCGTATCGCCGGACTCTCCGATACATTATCGCGCCGGTATTTCTCCTTGCTGCCGACCGCGCAGGCGCTCGGTTTCGGCGAGATGGAGAATTTGCGCGGCGCAGCATGAAGTACCGGCTGCGTCACGTAAGCGCGTATCGGTATCGCGAGCCTGTCAACCTCGCTGCGCACATGCTGCATCTGGCTCCGCGCTCCTGCCCGGGGCAACAGGTGCTGCGCGCGACAATCACCACCAGACCCGATCCGGCGCGCCGCAGCGAAGCGCTCGACCACTTCGGCAACCAGGTCATCTGGCTTTTTCTGCATGCACTGCATCAGGATTTCAGTATCGTGAGCGAGGCGGAGGTCGCGGTTGCCTTTCCGCGAGCGCCCGCCGATGCGTCGACACTTCCCTGGGAGGAGGTCGCGGCGCTGGCACGGGCCGGCGCGGCAGAGGCCTGGGCAGCGGCGGAATTTGTGTTCGACAGCCCGCACGCGCCGGCCGATGCGACGGCGCAGACCTATGCCGAGCCTTCGTTCACCGCCGGCCGGCCCATGCTCGCCGTGCTGCGTGATCTCTTGTCGCGCTTCAAAGCCGACTTTGCCTTTCGTCCCGGAGTCACCGACATTGCCACGCCGGTCGCCACCGTGATCGCGCAGCGTGCTGGAGTTTGTCAGGACTTTTCCCATGTGATGATCGCCGGCCTGCGCGCATTCGGTGTCCCGGCACGCTATGCGTCGGGCTATATCCGTACGCACCCGCCACCGGGTGCGGCACGCTGGCGTGGCGCCGACCAGTCGCACGCTTGGGTCGAGTGTTGGCTAGGACCGGAGCACGGATGGCTCGGAATCGATCCGACCAACAATCTTATTGTGCAGGACGAGCACGTCCTCGTCGCAATCGGCCGCGATTATAGCGATGTCAGCCCGGTGCGTGGCGTCATCCTCGGCGGAGGTATGCATCAGCTCACAGTCAGCGTCGATCTCGATCCGTGAGCTAAGCTGTGCCTAGATGGAAATGAACTACGTGCGAATTTCCGCGGCGGAAATTACGGCGTCGTTGCAATGCGATCGGTACCCGCGGTCAGCGCGTTACGTCATGTAACCCGATGCCCTAGAGATAGCAGCGTTCGGTCACAATCTTGTCTTCGCCGATCACGACTTGGACACTGCTGCATCAGGGAGTCGGATCATGGCCAGGCTTCCATGCTCGTTATGCGTGATCGCTGCCGCCACGCTCGCAC
>Ga0335075_10007055_pt1 | contig 17332 bp, 19 predicted proteins | sample Lox_Sample_24_FD_206723 | JGI IMG/M metagenome (GOLD analysis project Ga0335075, IMG submission 206723) | Soil microbial communities from Loxahatchee National Wildlife Refuge, Florida, United States - Lox_Sample_2.4 | ecosystem: Environmental > Terrestrial > Soil > Wetlands | place: USA...
CGCTCGTAACCGGCGTCGCGGGCGAATTGCAGGCAGGCGTCCACCAGCTGGCGGCCGAGGTCGCGGCCGCGGCCGTCGGGGTGGACGAGCAGGATCCGCAGGAGCGCGGTTCCCGCCCTCGAGGGGTCCGACACGCAGAAGACGCAGCCCACGCGCCGGCCGTCGACCTCGGCGACCCAGGCCGCCTCGCGGTCTGGATCGTGGTCGGCCGCGTAGCGGGCGACGATATCCGCCACCAGCGCCTCGAAGCTCGCGTCCCACCCGAACTCCCGCGCGTACACCTCGCCGTGGGCCATCACCACCCAGCCCAGATCGCCCGGCTCGCCGAGCGGGCGGATCGTGGGGGGGTCGGGAGGGTCGGAGCGACGGGTAGTCACTGAAACAGTCGTTTCAGTAGCCTACACTATCGCGCCATGCCCACGACCGCCTCGCCTCGGCGCGATGAACTTCTCGAGCTGGCCTACCGGTACGCGCTCGAGCACGGGGTGGCCGACCTGTCGTTGCGCCCGCTCGCCGCCGCCGTGGGCTCAAGCCCGCGTGTGCTGCTGTTCCTCTTCGGGAGCAAGGCGGGGCTGGTGCAAGCGTTGCTGGCCCGCGCGCGAGAGGACGAGCTGGCGCTGTTGGACCGCGCCCGGACAATGGCGGCGCGCCCACCCGAAGACGGTGATCCCCTCGCGGTTACGGCCGAGGTGTGGAGGTGGCTCGCGGCTGAAGAGCATCGCGCCCTGCTCAAGCTGTGGGTTGAGGGGTACGCCCGTTCGCTGATCGAGCCGGACGGACCGTGGGGCGGCTTCGCGGAGCGGACGGTGGGAGACTGGCTCGACGTCCTCGGCGAGGGCACCCTAGACACCGTTCTGCGCACGTTGCTGCTCGCCGTGCTGCGCGGGGCGATGCTCGACCTGCTCGCCACGGGCGATGTGGAGCGGTTGGATGCGGCGGTGAGCCGGCAGCTGGAACTCCTGCGCTCAGCCCGCTGACCGAGTCCGCTCGATGGCGGCCCGACTTGCTTGGCGACCACCGAACCAAATCCATTATCACCAGTCTGGTTGGGTATCGTCTGCAGCCCACCAGCACTAGGACAAGACTCAGGAGGCCACACATGGCATTGCAGCTGGGCGACACGGCGCCGGATTTCCAGGCGGACTCAAGCGAGGGCCCGATCTCCTTCCACGATTGGATCGGAGATTCGTGGGCGGTGCTGTTCTCTCACCCGAAGGACTTCACGCCGGTGTGCACGACGGAGCTCGGCTATATGGCGAGCATCAAGCCGGAGTTCGATCGGCGTGGGGTGAAGATCATCGGGCTGTCGGTCGACCCGTCGAGCGAGCACGAGCGGTGGGCGCGGGACATCGAGGAGACCCAGGGCACGGCACCCAACTATCCGATCATCGGCGACAGCGACTTCCAGGTCTCGAAGCTCTACGGAATGCTGGCCGGCGACGTCTCGGGTGAGGCCTCGGCGCGGACGCCGGCGGACAACCAGACCGTCCGCAACGTGTTCGTGATCGGACCCGACAAGAAGATCAAGCTGATCCTGGTCTATCCGATGACCACCGGGCGCAACTTCGACGAGGTGCTGCGGGTGATCGACTCGCTGCAGCTGACCGCCAACCACAAGGTGTCCACTCCGGCCCAGTGGCAGCCGGGCGACGACGTGATCATCGCGGGGTCCGTGTCCAACGACCAGGCGAAAGAGATCTTCGGCGAGTGGAAGGAGCCCAAGCCCTACATCCGGATCGTGCCTCAACCGCGCGAACCCGTCGGGTCCTAACCGCCGGGGCGTCCGCAAATATTCCGGGCGCTCGATGGTGCTCAAGCAGTACTACCTCGGCTGCCTGGCCCACGCCTCGTATCTGATCGCGGACGAGGCGTCCGGCCGGGCGGCCGTGGTCGACCCCCAGCGGGACGTAGAGCAATACCTCGCGGACGCCGCCGGGCTCGGGTGCCGGATCTCCGACGTGTTGCTGACCCACTTCCACGCCGACTTCGTCGCGGGGCATCTGGAGTTGCGGGAGCGCGCCGGGGCGGTGATCCGCCTCGGAGCGCGCGCCGAGGCCGAGTACTCGTTCATCGGCATGGGCGACGGCGACTCGGTGGTGTTCGGCGATGTGCGGCTGAGCGTGCTCGAGACGCCGGGCCACTCCCCCGAGTCGATCTCGATCCTCGTTTATGAGCGCGGTGAGAACGGCGGGGAGCCGTATGCGGTCCTGACCGGCGACACGCTGTTCATCGGCGACGTAGGCCGACCCGACCTGCGCGGCGCGCAGGGGTGGGGCGCCGAGGAGCTCGCCGGTACGCTCTACGACTCGCTTCACGAGAAGCTCATGCGCCTGCCCGACGCGACCCTCGTCTATCCAGCGCACGGGGCCGGGTCGCTGTGCGGCAAGAGCTTGTCGAGCGAGACGGTGTCGACGATCGGGGCCCAGCGCGCGGACAACTACGCGCTCGCGCCCATGCGCCGCGAGCGGTTCATCGAGATCGTCACCACCGACCTGCCCGACGCGCCGGCGTACTTCACCTACGACGCGGCGCTGAACACCCGGGAGCATCCGACCCTCGAGCAGACGCTCGCCCGCGAGCTGCGCCCGCTGGCGCTGACGAAGGTCCTTAAGCTCGCCGAGGATGGCGCCCAGCTGCTCGACACGCGCGAGCCCGCGAAGTTCGAGGGTGCACATCTGAAGGGGAGCATCAACGTCGGCCTGAACGGCAGCTACGCCACGTGGTGTGGCACGCTGCTCGACCCCGAGCGGCCGATCGTGGTGATCGCCGAGCCCGGGCGCGAGGGGGAGGCGGCGACGCGCCTGGGGCGGATCGCGTTCGACGGCATCGCCGGCTATCTCGCCGGCGGCATGCAGACGCTGGCCGACCGGCCCGGACTCGTGGCGCGGATCGAGCGGATCACGGCCGGGACGCTGGCCGAGCGGCTGGCCGGACCGGACCCGCCGCTGCTGATCGACGTCCGTGCCCCGGGCGAATGGCAGGCAGAGCGGATCGAGGCTGCGGTCAACCTTCCGCTCTCGCGGTGGCCGGAGCGGATGATCACGCTGCCCCAGGACGAGTCAATCGTCGTGCACTGCGGGACGGGCTACCGCTCGGCGATCGCCGCCAGTCTCCTGCAGCGTGACGGCTACACGCTCGTCTCCGACTTGATCGGCGGCATCGAGGCCTGGCCGACCGATTAGTTTTCCCCGTAGGGCTGGTCTATGGATTGAAACCAACCCACAGGAGGATGCGGGATGAGTGCCACTGCAACCGGGATTCGCACGATCGGTCTGGTCTGCATCGCGACGCCGGAGCAGGACCGCGCGATCGAGTTCTACGAGTCGATGGGGTTCGAGAAGCGGACCGACGTGCCGTTCGGCGGCGGCTACCGATGGATCGAGGTGTATCCGCCCGAGGGGAGCACGGGTATCGCGCTTGCGCCGCCGCGCCCCGGCACCGAGGTCACCCCGGTCGAGACGGGAATCACGCTGTACACCGACGATGTGGACTCGACCCACGCCGAGCTTAAGGCGCGCGGAATCGACGTCGACGCCGAGGTTTCGCGCATGGGCGATCCCGTCCCGCCGATGTTCTGGCTGCGCGATCCGACCGGTAACTCGTTGATGGTGGTCGAACAGCGCTGACGATGGGTTCCGGAGATCGCGACTTCGCGGAACTGATCGAGCAGCACCGCGCCGAGCTCCACGCACACTGCTACCGGATGCTCGGCTCGGTGCACGATGCCGATGACGCGTTGCAGGAGACGCTGCTGCGCGCGTGGCGTGGCGCGGCCGGCCTGCGCGAGGCGGGCGCTGCCCGGTCGTGGCTCTACTCGATCGCCACGAACGTCTGCTTGACCGAGCTCGAGCGCCGCCGCCGACGTGTCCTGCCACACGACTTCGGCCCGGCGTCCGACGGCGCGACCGCGCCCGGCATGCCGGTGGCTGAGTCCACGTGGATCGAGCCCTACCCGGACGAATCGATCGGACTCTCCGCTGGTCGGGCCGCGCCCGAGGCGACCTACGAGCAACGGGAGGGCGTGGAGCTCGCGTTCGTGGCGGCTCTACAGCACCTGGGTGCCAACCAACGGGCCGTCCTGCTCCTGCGCGAAGTCCTCGGCTTCAGCGCGCAGGAGTCGGCCGCCATGCTCCAGACGACCGTCGCCTCGGTGAACAGCGCGCTCCAGCGCGCTCGAGCCGCCACGGCGGAGCGGGTGCCCGAGCGCACCCAGCAGGCGACGCTGCGCTCCCTGGGCGATCGCGGCCTGCGCGAGTTGGTCGACCGGTACCTCAGCGCCTGGGAGCGCTGCGATGTCGATGGCTTCGCCTCGCTGCTGGCCGAGGACGCGTCGTTTGCGATGCCGCCGCTGAGCACCTGGTACACGCCGCGGGACGAGATCGTGACCTGGGCCCGCGAGTCCGCGATGTCTGGGGCGTGGCGGTGGCGGGCGCTGCTCACGCGCGCAAATGCCCAGCCGGCGCTGGCGTTCTACGCCTGGGACGAACCCGCTACCGCCTACCTGCCGTTCGCTCTGTGCGTGCTGACCCTGCGCGACCGACTGGTGTCGGACGTGACCGCCTTCATCGTGCGGTCGATCGAGGACCCAAACCCGGAGGTCTACGAGCGATTCCCGGACCAGCCGATGGACGCAGCCCGCCTGGCCGGTGCGTTCGACCGCTTCGGGTTACCGGGCCGTCTCGGCTGAAGAGTCGGCCGGCGCGGGCCGGTGGACCTTAGGGAGCGCCGCCTCGCTCACCTGCAGCCACTCCTCCGCGTGTGACCTAGCGCGCTGGGCGGCCTCGCGAGTCTGGTCGGCCACGCGGCGCTCGTGCGCGGCATCCTCACCCTGCGCCGCTGCCTCGCGCCGCTGGGCGTGCTCTTCGGCCAACTGAGCCGACCGCTCCAGTACATCGGCGGTGCGGGTCAGGACCTCCCAGAGCTGCTTGGCCCCTTGCTGGGCATGACTCTTGCCCCGCGCGGCAGCACGCGACATGGCTGGGGCGCCGTCCGAGTCGGCGAGGTCGGCCCACCGAAGCTCCAACTCCGCGCCACGGCGCTCATACGCGGCCATCTCGCGCTGCAGCTCTGACCGAGTCCGATCCCCCCGCGCGTCCCAGAACCTGGCGGCGCGATCGTGGTTCGCGGCAGCCAGCTCGTGGCGGGCCGCCGCATCCTCATGTTTTGCCGGCGTGTCGGGCACTGGTGCAAGTATGAGGCCTCGCCGAGGTCCGACTAGCTACGCGTCTGCTGGCAGCAGGTCGCAGAACACGAAGCCGCCTCGCTCCACGACCTCACCCCGGGTGCACGAAATCGGGTGACTGAAGATCGGGCCGCGGTGCACGAAGGTGTGGAACTCGCCGTTCTCGCCGCAGGGATCGACCTCAGGCGGGAGGTCCTCGAGCAGCTGTCGATCGAAGGGTCGGCCGGCGAAGGATCGATCGAGTTGGGCCGGGTCGACGCAAACGAGGAAGGCTTGAAAGCCCGCTTCGATGAACTCCTCGGCCAGGAGCCTGGTATCGCGCTCCCAGAGCGGGAACATCGCGGTCTTACCGACGCGACTGAGCCGCTCCTCACGATAGGCGCGGATGTCGGACAGGAAGAGATCGCCGAAGGCGATCGCTTGGGTTTCTCGCAGCGGCGAGTGCGCCAGCGCGTGCCCCATTCGCCGCTCGTACTCCTCGTTCGAGCACCCGGCTGGGATCTCGATCTCGACCAGCGGCACGCCGGCGGCCAGCGCCTGCGCGACGAGCAGCTCGCGCCGCACACCGTGCATCGAGACGCGCTCGTAGTCGCCGGTGACCGTGGTGATCAGGGCGCCGACGGCTGGTCCGGACGCTGCGCGCAGGGCGCGCAGCGCGAGCGCCGAGTCCTTGCCGCCGCTCCAGGACAGGGCGAGCTCGACCGGGGACATGCGCCCAACCTACAGGGACAGTCTCAACCGGGTGCTCAGCCGGCGCCAGCCGTCGCGGCTAGCGGCTCGGCGCCGTGCACGTGCACCGGGGAGGAGACGGGCACGAGCGCGGGGGCGCCGAGGATCGCGACCAGCGCAGCGGGCATGTACCAATCGACGTACAGGTAGGACCACGACCGCATGGTGAGCTCGAGGCCAATGACGATGAGGCCGGCAAGCGCCGACACCTGGTAGAGCTCGCGGCGGCGCGGCCAGACGAGGAGGGCCGCGGCGAGCCCGACCACGCCGGCCTCGAGGACCATCCGGAGAGGCTCGAGCTGGGGCAACTGGTCCCAGATGCCCATGAACGAATGGCGGCCGAGCTGAAAGCCGATCGTGTGGGCCCAGAACAGCGAGAAGCCCTGCGGCGGTAGGAAGGCCCAGATGATGATGCCGGCGGTCGCACTCAGCGCCGCCCCGAACAGAATCGCCGACCTGGGGCGGCGCACGCCGTCGGTGGAGAAGCAGAAGAGTCCCGCCAGGGCCAGCGGTGCGAACTTGGCCGCCACGGCCCAGCCGAGCACCGTGCCCCGGATGATTGGGGAGCTCGCGGCCAGCAGTACGGCCACGAGCAGGAGCGCGATGAGCCCGTCGTTGGTCGAAGCCGCCAGGGGCTGGAGCGTCCACGGGTTGGCGGTCCACCCGAGTGCCAGCACCAGGCCGAGGCGCGTGCCGCTCTCGCCGGGCTTCAGCCGCCGGCCGAGCAGGATGAGACCGCCGACGGTCAGGGCGTCGAAGGTGATGGCCGCCACGTGCGCGGCGGGAAGCCAGTTCCAGAGCCAGTTCGGATCCGGGAACAGCACCTCAAAGGGTAGGTAGGAGAGGTACATCGCCGGCCCGTAGGTGTCGAGGTGGGCGTTGCCGGGCCAGTACAGCGGCCAACCGTGATGGATGCCGTTGGCGCCGAGTACGGAGGCGAAGGCGACATCGCTCGTGTCGCCGAGCAGCAGGTTGTAGAGGGCACGAGCGACGAGAAGTGCGGCCAGGGCGACCCAGAGCGTCCGCATGTTCGCCCAGGCGGCAGGCTCGCGGCTGACCAGGCCGGCCTGCACGCGGCGGGCGCCCACCCACGCCAGGCGGACCGCCAGGTACAGCAGGGGCGGGTATTGCAACGGCACCGAGACGAGCACCAGCCCCCGGTCGTAGAACGCCATCGAGATCCCCAGCGAGAGGACCGCCAGCAGGTCGATGTTGCGGACGGTGAAGAACCGCCGCGTATCCCACATCAGCACCAGCAGCACCGCCCCGAGCAGCGCGCTCACGAGCTCGTCCCGTACCCGCCAGGTGGGATTCTGGACGCCCGTCTCCCAGGGAATGGGCCACGCCTGCGAGCTGGTCTCAAGCACGATGCCCGACCGGTCGGCGATCAACACGACGTGACCGCTCTGACCAAACAGCGTGGCGTGATGGCCGGTCGGTGGGAAATAGGTGACCTCCCAGACGCCGAGCATGCGTTGCCCGTCGATGCCAGGGAACACCGTGAATGGCATGGCCGGATAGCGGGCGCGCAGGCTCCGGACCGCGGGCTGGCGGTCGGCGATCGCCACCGCCTCACCGGCAGTCCGCCAGAAATCCGCCGGGCGCGAGGACAGGGGCACGGTCGCGTGCGGGTTATCGCGACTCTGGGGTGGCGCGCGGAAGACGAGCCAGCCGTGAGCCATCGCGGCGATCGAGCTCAGCAGCGCTGCCAGCAGTGCCGCGAGCAGCCAGATTCGTGAGTGTCGCATTCCGCTCATGTGAGTTATCGGCGCAGGGTGCGCGGATCTGTAAATGACCGCTCACAAAGGCTCACGGTTGCGTTTAGGCGGGCCGGTAACCTGGGTTCATGAACAGCGAAGTAGCCCTCGAGGCACTGGCCGTCGCCGTGTCGGCGGGTGTCCCGGTGCTGTTGTGGGGGAGCCCCGGGACGGGGAAAACGTCCGCGGTGCTGGCGTTGGGCGAGGCGCTGGAGTGGCCTGTAGAGACGGTGATCGGTTCGATCCGGGAGCCGAGCGACTTCGCCGGACTTCCGGTCGTGATCGAAGGCTCGGTGCGGCTCTCACCTCCCGCCTGGGCGACACGGCTGTCCGCGGCCGGAGTTGGGCTCCTGTTCCTTGATGAGCTGACCACGGCGCCGCCCGCGGTGCAGGCGGCGATGCTCCGGGTGGTGCTCGAACGTGTCGTCGGTGATGCGAGGCTGCCCGACGGCGTGCGCGTCGTGGCCGCGGCAAATCCGCCGGATGAGGCTGCGGACGGCTGGGAGCTCGCGGCGCCGCTCGCCAACCGGCTCGTTCACCTTGACTGGCCCGTCGACGGAAAGCACATCGCGAAGGGCCTCGCGGTCGGCTTCCCACGCCCGGTGCTGGCCGGGATCGAGAATCCACCCACGCCGGCGCAGGCGATGGCCGCCCGGTCGGCGGTCGGCGCCTTCCTGGAGGTCCGTCCTCCACTGGCGCTGCAACTGCCGCGATCGGCCTCGGCTGCGGGACGCGGCTGGCCCAGCCCCCGCAGCTGGGAGGCGGTGGCGAGGTTGCTCGCGGCGTGCGAGGCGGCGCATGCCTCCGAGGCGGCGCGCGCGGCCCTGGTCGAAGGGGCGGTGGGGGACGGTGCAGCGCTCGAGTTTCTGGCTTGGCTGGAGCATCTGGACCTGCCCGATCCGGAGGCCGTGCTCGCCGATCCCGACAGTTTCGTGCTGCCCGAGCGCAGCGACCGGGCGTTCGCGGTGCTGACCGCCGTCGCATCCGTGGCGGTCGTCGATGGAACCGCCGAGCGCTGGGAGCAGGCGTGGAGGGTCGTCGCGCGGGCCGCCGATGCCGCGCCCGACGTAGCGACGCTGGTGGCCCGCACGCTGGCCGCCAACCGTCCTCCGGGAGCCGAAGTACCGGAGACCCTGCTCGAGCTCGCGCCGGTTCTCCGCGCGGCGGGGTTGCTGTGACTCCTGGTGACTGGGCGTGAGATTCCTCCGGATTGACGATCTGAGCCACGAGCTACGCCGGCAGTGGGCGGCCGGGCGGGTGTGGGCGGCGCACGAGGCGCCGTATCTCGCGACCGCGCTGCTCGCCCTCCAGGCGGTCGTGATCGAGCGCGAGCGCGACGACCGGGAGATCGATCTCCGCGCGTTTCCGGCCGACCCCGACTGGCACCTCTATGTGGATCCACGGGTGCTTGCCGAGACACCCGTCAGCGAACTCGGGTTCTGGCTGCTGCACCAGGTCAGCCATTTGCTGCGTGAGCACGCCGTCCGCTATCCCGGCGAGCGCTCCACCGCGTCGCCCGGCGTCCGGCCAGACGGCCCCCGCACGCGGGATTCCCGGCGCTGGAACGTCGCGGGCGATGCCGAGATCAACGACGACCTCCACACGGCACGGCTCCAGCTGCCCGGTCGCGCGATCCACCCGGAGGCGCTCGGCCTGCCCGAGAGCTGGACGGCCGAGCAGTACTGGGACGCACTCGTCCCGGAGGATGACGAGGCCGAGGCGCTCTGCGAATCCGCGATCGGCGATGCGTCTGACTGCGGAAGCGGCTGCGATGGCCAGCCCCGGGCTTGGGATTGCGCTGCACCCGGGCTGAGCCCCGTCGACGTGCGCATGGTCGCCACGAACACGGCACGGCGGATCCGGGAGCACACCCAGCAGCGGGGAGACATTCCCGAGGGGTGGCAGCGGTGGGCGGACGACATGCTGGAGCCGACCGTCAACTGGCGGCGAGCACTCGCCGCGCATGTTCGTCGCGGAGCGGCCGATGTCGCCGGTCGGGTCGACTTCACCTACCGCAGGCCATCGCGGCGGGCCAGCGCGATCCCGGACGTGGTGATGCCGAGCCTGCGCCAGCCACTGCCCCAGGTCGCGCTGGTGATCGACACCTCGGGCAGCATGAGCGATGCGATGCTGGGCCAGGCTCTGGGCGAGGTCGCCGGGGTGCTGCGCAGCCTGGGCGTCGCGCGACGCAACCTGCGGGTGATCGCCTGCGACGCGCGGGCCTACCGGGCGCAGGTGGTGCGCGACCTCGGGGCGATCCGTCTGGAGGGCGGCGGTGGCACCGATATGGGCGCAGGACTGGAGGCCGCGGCGGCCCTGCGGCCTCGGCCCGATCTGATCATCGTGCTTACCGACGGCTTCACCCCCTGGCGCAGCGCCCCGCCGGGCGGCATCCGCGTCGTCGTCGGCCTGATGGACCGCGGTGGAAGGACACCCGACTGGGCAGAAACCGTGCTCGTCGGCGACCTGGCGGGAGCGGCACGATGACAAACCCGGTGCCCGGACGGCCCGATGCCGAGGATCACCGCCGCTTCGACCCCGAGCGCTGGCGAGAGCTGGGCTTCTCCAGGGAAAGCGGCCGTGCCTGGTTCACGCACCGAATCGAGCCACGGGACGCGCTGCGCTGGCAGCGCGCCGAGGTCACCGAACCGATCGACGCGGTTCGCTGGAGGATCGCCGGCATCGGCCCGGACACCGTGCGTGAATGGGTGTACGCCAAGATCGACGCGCGAGAAGCGGTTGCCTGGACCGAGCTTGGGTTTAACGTCGCCGCGGCGCGCAAGCACAAGCGCGCCGGCCGCAGCGCCGTGCAGGCCTACGGCCACGACCGCCGGGTGAGCACGGCGGTGACGTACCCGGCCGCCTCGCAGGCCGGTGTGTCCCGCATCGGGGTGGGTCATCGGCGCTTCATGGAGGCGGTTCGCGGCCGGGACCCACGCGTGATGCACTCCTACATGCAGCGCCAGTGGTTCGACGACGAGGCGATCGCGTGGGCGACGCACGGCATCGAGGCCGCCGACGCGCTCGCCTGGAAGGAACTCGGACTTACGCCGGTCGAGGTCGAGTGCTACCGAGCGCGCGAGATGAGCCCGATGCAAACCGCCAAGGCGTGGTGGCGGGCCGGCATCCCGTTCGACGAAGTAGCCGACTGGATCGGCGCCGGGCTCAGCCCCGAAGAGGCGGCGCAGCAGCGGGCCAATGGCGTCACCGCAGAGCGAGCCGCGGTGCTCCGGAGCTTGCGGAAAAACCGCTAACTCGCGCTGGTTGATCTCGCGGGCCGCTAGGCGATTAGCGCGAAATAGAGCACCGAGGCCGCGAGGGCGGTAACCGGAGCGATCGCCGCGTTCACGGCCCACTGAACCACCGCCTGCCCGAGTGATCCCAGCGAGGAGGCGGCCAGGCCGGCGGCGAGGCTGACGACCGCGACGGCCAGGAACACCAGCACGATGACCCCGAACACGTTCCAGCCGTTGCCGCGCACAAGCTCGCGGCTGCGCCCGAAGGCGCGGAAAATCCCGGGCCGCTCCAGGACGGTAACCGGCGCTACCACCGACCAGATGACGAGCAGGATGAGTCCCGGGATGATCAGGAGGACAAAGCCAATCCCGACGCCGATCCCGAACAGGATCGACACCGCGGCCAGCGGCCAGAGCACTGGCTCGACGCTGCGTACCAGATCGCGGACCGAGTGATCGCGTTGCCCGTCCTGGATGTCCTGAACCAGCTTCACCACCATCCCCTGATACAGGATGCTGAGGGCCCAGAACAAGATTGCGAGGGCGAAGCTGACCGCGCTGCCGAGCACCAGGTAGATGACGAACTGGATGGCATACAGCGCAACGGCGGTGCTGACCAGGACCGAGAACTGATCACGGTAGATCGCCCAGATCCGGGAGACGATGGCACCTGGGCTGATGGGTTGGACACTCACGGCAGGAAGTGTCGCGCCCCCGGCGGACGGCGGCAAGTGATGCAAGGAGCCGGTCGACTGTTGACAATATGTCTGCTACCGACATATGCTCCCGGCATGGAGCTCAGGCCGGCTGGTTACTTCGCTCTGGCTGCGATGATCGACGGCCCGCTGCACGGCTACGCGATCATGCGCCGCGCGAGGGAGCTGTCCGACGGTCGCGTGCGCTTGTCGACCGGCTCCTTGTACTCGGTGCTCGAGCGTGCGATCGGCGAGTCACTGGTGGTCGCCGGTGACTGGTACCTCGAGGGTGGCCGCCAGCGGCGTGATTACGCGCTGACGCCCGCCGGCCGAACCGCGCTGCAGCACGAATCCGAGCGGATGGCCCAAGCCGCCCGGGCGGTGAACGTCAGGTTGCGGGCCACCGCGGGGGTCCAGGCGGCGTGACCCGCGAACGGATCGGGCGGTTGGTGCTGCGCTGCTTTCCGCACCAGGCGCGCGCGCAACGCGGCCGGGAGATGCTCGACACGATGCTTGACGCGAGCTCCGGGTCGACCCGCGCGTTCGCATTTGAGGCGGCATCGCTTGGGTTCGCAGGACTGCGCGAGCGCGCGAGCGCCGGCGCGAAGATGAGCACGGCCAGCCTGGTTGCCGAGGCCTTCCGACGGGCCACGGTGATCTGGATTGCCCTCGTCCTCACGGTGCTGCTGCACCCGCGCCTCCAGTCGCACTGGCGCCCGCCGCACGTGCTGGCGCTGCTGATCCCCGCGGTCCTCATCTGCTGGGTGCTGGGGTACAGGCGAGCGGCGGGAGTCTGCGGAATCGCCATGCTCACCGCGGGCCTCGAGCGGCGGTTCGGCTCGCTCGGCGGTCCCGGCTCCCCGCTGTGGTGCCTACTCGCGTGGTACGCGATTCCGTTCGTCGGATTCGTGCTGATGGTCGTCGGGCACTCCCCGCCGGCGCGGGCTTTGCGCGGGCGGGCGTGGCTGCTGCCGCTGAGCGCGATCGCGCTCCTGTTCGCATCCGTCGACGCGTTCGGGATCCTGCCAGGCGTGCTGATCGGGCTGAGCGCGCTGACGACTGTCGGCCTGCTGCTGATCGCGATCGATCCGCGGCTGTGGATCGCGACCGCGCTGGTCTGGACGGCGACCGGCGTCTACCTGTCTGCCATGTCGGCCGCCCAGGCGCTCGACCAGGCCCAGGTGACCGACGTCGCCATCCTTCTGGCGTGGGCGGCGCCGACCGCGATCGCGCTTACGCACGCCCAGGCTGGGTGGCGCCGACGCGCTGCGCGGCAGCGCGGCATCTGAGCACCCCTTCGGGGGACGACGATCAGCATCATGGTCTTGCATACCGTCCGCTTTGCCCGCCATACGCAAAAGGGGGAGCGCCGGAGGGCCGATAGAACGGTCGGACCGAAATGGGTACGAGCTTCATCAGCATCAAGGACGTGGCCGTTGCCCAGTTCGAGTTCCGGGTGGAGGACTGGGCGGACCGTTCTCGCTCGGCGCGCGAGCTGGCTTTCAGTATCAATGGCTACGAGGTGTCGCCCCGCCCGCGCGGCTATGCGTGCCACCGGCCCCAGTGGGTGTGGGTCGAGGCCGACCCGGCCGGGCGGAGGGTGTCGTGGAGCGACTTCCGGCTGCTCGTTCCGACCGATTCGCTGACCCCGATCGCGCTGCACGTCGCCGGCGCGGCCGCCTGAGCGATTCTCGTCGGCGGTCCCATGCGCCACGCGTAGCATCGCGCGTGTGGCGGTCATCACTCTTCCCGATTCCAGGAGGCTCGAGTACGAGGTGCTCGGCGATCCCTCCGGCCTGCCGGTCGTCGTCCTGCACGGTACGCCCGGGTCGTGGCGCCAGCTCGCCGCTCTCGGTCCGCCGCACGCGGGCGAGGGCTGGCGGTGATCGCGCCGGACCGCACCGGGTATGGCGGTTCAAGTAACGATCCCGTGCGAACATCGCCTCGGGCGCGCGTAGCCCCCTTTGGTCGGGCCGAGCCCCACGGTAGCCTGACCGAGGTGACCACCTCCTCGCACGACGCCCCGCCCGCCGCAGGCCCCTACCTGCAGACCGTCTCCGGACGCTGGGTGAATCCCTTCGACCCAGATCCCGCGCAGCTGGACGCAAGCGACATCGCCCGTGCCCTGGCCAACCAGTGCCGGTTCGGCGGCCACAGCCGCGTCTTCTACTCGGTCGCGCAGCATTGCGTGATCGTCTCGCGCGTCGTCGAGGAGCGCGGGGGCGACGTCGAGGACGTGTTCGCCGCACTCATGCACGACGCCGGCGAGGCCTACCTCGGCGATATGCCGCATCCGCTCAAGCACCGAAGCGCCCTCGGCGCAGCGTTCCGTGACGCGGAGGCGCAGCTTGAGGAAGCGATCCGCGACCGGTTCAAGATCAAGCGGAGCGTCCCCGAAGTGAAGGCCGTGGACCGCGCGCTGCTGGCCACCGAGCGGCGCGCTTTCAGTGCCGAGATCTGGCACTGGCCCGAACTGCAGGACGTTGAGCCGCTCGACCTGGAGCTCACCGCGTGGTCACCGGACAAGGCCGCTGACGAGTTCGCCAAGCGATACGCCGAGCTCCAGGCCAGGCGGTGAAAGAGCCACCTCGCCCCTCGCCGATGCCCCAGGGGCGCTCACTTGACCAGGTACCAGGCCTCGGGGTGAGATACGTGAACGTGGTGGCGCTGAAGCCTCCGAGTTTGTGACACGAGCGTGCCGGCGTTCGCGGAGTAGAGGCCGATCGAGGTCGGCTGATAGATCACCGGCAGCTGATTCGACATGTCGGCGGAGTACGAGCTCAGAGCGGCAGCCTCCTCGCAGGCCGGCCCGAGATGGTTTCGTCGATCAGCTTGTTCGCCTGCGCGTTCGACTAGCTGCCGAAGTTTGTCGTCGCGCCGGTGCGACGGCCGCTTCGCATGTGGTGGTCCCGTTCGGGACGACCTTCCAGCCGCTCTCGCTGTCAGACCCGACACTGCGGGTGCGTCCTGGGGAGGCACGTACGCGACCGTGACCGCGCTCGGGCCGCCGGACCGCAATCTAAGCTCCCGGGCCGGGGGGCGTCCGACAGAGGAGGCGCGAAGTGAGATATGTGAGGCCGTTGATCGTGCTGGTTGGGCTTCTGGGATTCCCGGCGGCTGCCGTCGCCTCCGCACCGGCGACCCAGAGCCAGAAGCGGGCGCTGGAGAAGGCTCTCGGGGACGGCCAGGTTCCGGCGCGCTGCCTCACAGCGCGGATCTCGACGGCCAATCGATCGTTCGCTGAGATCTATTTCACCGGTCTTTGGGGAGCGCCACGGCCGATGCCGTCTGGTTGCGAGAAGTACGCGGCCAATGGCGTGAGTATCTTTCGCTACCGCGCGGGGCGCTGGCGGGGCGTGACCGCTGGCAGCAGCTTTGTCACCAGCAGCGGCGGCTGCCGGGTTCCGCATGTGCCGAAGCCGGTTATCGAGGACTTCCGTCTGTGCGGCTCGCTCACGCCTCACTCCGTCACCGTCGCCACGATGACTGCTCCTTCCCATGCACGGGTCGGCGCGCGAATCACGGTGCGCGCGGACGGGCTCAAACCTGGCTGTTCAGCTGTCGTCCAGCGGCGAAAGTCCGACGGATTGCTCGGCGCGCGTGGGTGCTGCGTCGGCACCCGCCGGCTCGCTGACCATCTCGGGCAAGCTCCCGCGCCGGCTCGCGTGCCGCATGGGCGAAGGGCCGCTCGAGGGGTACGTTTCCGTGCGCTCGGGCAAGTACGTGCTCAGTCTCGGGATCCTTCTCCCGCCGGCCGGTTTCCGCGGGGGAAGTTTCGTCAAGCGCACGATCAAGCTCGTGACTTAGACCCGTCGCGGTCGACGGCGACAGGCCTCGCCGCCGCTGCCGCACGCAGATGTCGTCGACTGTGGAGTGGGGCCGCGCAAGTTGCCGGTCGTTATCGGTGGCGCCGGTCATTGCCGGGGCCCGAGATTCGTCGATAGGTTGACGGCAGATATATCGCTTGCCAACAGGTTGACAATCGATGTATTGTGCCTCGTCATGGATCCTCGTCGCCCAGGCGCAGCGTCGACGTCGTCTCGGACGCTGAGGGGCGACCATCGCATCCTGCGCTTGGCGGCGCTGCTGGTCGCTCTTATCGCCTCCGGCTTGGGATTGGCGGCGTGCGGGGGCGGGTCCACCGACGCCGCGTCGAACCTTGCGGTTTCCGGGTGTTCGCCCTCGGGCTGTTCGAGTCCCGCGGCGTCAGCCTCGGCGGAGACGATGGCGGTGAAGTTCTCCGGGTGCGTGCGCTCTCACGGGGTCACGGACTTCCCGGATCCGACCGTCGGCTCGAACGGCTTGCCCTCCTGGAATGACTCCTGGAGCATGAACGCCAAAGCCCAGGCTGAGGCGCTTCCCGCGGCTCAGCGCGCCTGCCGGAAGGACCTGCCCGACCTCGGGCCGCACACGTCCGCAGAAAAGGCAGCGGCCAATGCCGTCGCACTCAAGTACGCCACGTGCATGCGGTCAAACGGTGTGCCGAACTTTCCTGATCCCAACGGTCAGGGGGTGATCCAGATCAACAGCGCGAGTGGCGGCCTCGACACCAGTTCGCCGCAATTCCAGAAGGCCGCGGCGGCGTGTAAGGACGTGGACAGCGGGTTCGCTGAGCAGAGCGCCACCGCAGCCTCCTCGGGGTAGGACGGCGAGGGCAGCGGCTCTCGAGGACCGGTGCGGTGCCGGCTGGCGTCTGGATCGGTGTAACCGGGGTCGCGAGCTTGACAATACGTTGACTCTCGACATATCGTGTCGGCGTGGAGCTTCGCCCGCCGAGTTATTTCGCGCTTGCGGCGCTGATCGATGGCCCGTTGCACGGCTACGCGATTGCGCAACGCGCCCGCGAGCTGTCGGACGGGCGGGTGCGCCTCTCGACCGGAACGCTGTACGCGCTGCTGGAACGCGCGCTTGCCGAGGCGCTGGTGATCGCAGGTGAGCCGTACATGGAGGGAGGACGCCAACGCCGCGACTACACCCTGACACCGGCCGGCAGGGCACTGCTGGCCGACGAGGCGGCCAGCCTGGCGCACGCCGCCAGAGCGGTCACCAGCCGTCTCCGCGCAACCTCACGGCCGGCGGTCACGTGATCCGCAGCTGACGGCACTGCGAGGATGAAGCCGCTCATTCGTCCGTGGGCTCGAGCACGGATGGGGCACACATCCAGCCGGGGGCGAAAGGAGATCTTCCGCCTGATAGAGGAACAGAGGCGCTCCCGAGATGCGCAACGACTCAGTTGCGTTTCCGCGGGAACGTGTTTACTGCTGGTTCTCGACGAGGCAGTTGCCCAAACGATCGCCATTGTGGACGGTACACAACCACTCGAACGATCGAGGGCGAACTTTGGCGATGCAGCTGACATATGTGAGGCGTCAGCGCCAAAGTTTGACCCGGCTCGGGCCTCGGCCCGGAGGCAGTTGTTATCTGCTCACAATTAGTCTCCGGTGTGCAGCCTTACGCGACGGCCTCCGATCAAAACAGCACTGTGTGCTGTGAGCGGTCAGGCGTCTGAACGGGGCCGGCCGTCGGTGGTAGCACGGAGTCTGAGCGAGTGCTCTTGGGCTGCCAGGGAGAGCGCTCGTGCCTCCCATGCTGCCGCCTAATAACTCCAGCGCTTCCTCGGACCAGGCGTAGTAGCCACCGAGGTCACCAATACGCTCTAACTCGGCGTCCGTGATGCTCAGCACGCGCTCGGCGAGATCCGCCTCGCCGTGCTCGGGGAGCATGTTTGCCAGC
>Ga0335075_10007056_pt1 | contig 17331 bp, 17 predicted proteins | sample Lox_Sample_24_FD_206723 | JGI IMG/M metagenome (GOLD analysis project Ga0335075, IMG submission 206723) | Soil microbial communities from Loxahatchee National Wildlife Refuge, Florida, United States - Lox_Sample_2.4 | ecosystem: Environmental > Terrestrial > Soil > Wetlands | place: USA...
AACGGAAAAACGGAACGACGTTTCCCATGTATCTCTCCGTTGGCGAGGGTCGGATCGGTGGACAACCGATCTTTGTCGGCATCATCCATGATCTGTCCGCGTTACACGGCGCGGAACGTGACCGTGAAATATCAGACCGCCTTCTCGCAAACATCGTCGAGTCTTCCGACGATGTCATCCTCAGCAAGACGCTCGATGGAATCGTCCTGAGCTGGAACGCAGCGGCCGAGCGCATCTTTGGCTTCAGCGCCGCGGAAATGATCGGCCAACCGATAACCGCCATAATTCCTGAGGACCGCCTCTCCGAGGAAGCGGACATCCTCAGTCGCGTGCGCGCCGGAGAAAGCATTTCGCATTTCGAAACCGTGCGCAGGCACAAGAGCGGGCGCGAGATCATTGTGTCCCTCAGTGTCTCGCCGCTGCGCGACGCCGACGGAACGATTGTGGGCGCATCCAAGATCGCGCGCGATGTGACGGAGCAGCGAAAGGCTGAGGGCAAGGCGGCCGAGCTTCAGTTCGAGCTGTTTCATACGACGAGACTTACGGCGATGGGTCAGATGACCGCGGCAATCGCGCATGAGGTCAACCAGCCTCTCACCGCCATCGCGAACTATGTCAGCGCGGCCCGCCGGACGATTTCCGCGCTGGGCGACGATGCCTCCGCGCTAAAGGCCAAGGAGCTCATGAGCAAGGCCGCGGAGCAGGCCCTGCGCGCGGGCGCGATCATCCGCAACCTGCGCGATTTCGTCGAAAAACGTGAAAGCCATCGCGAGCCGCATGACATCAACAAGGTGATCACCGAGGCCGTCGCGCTCGGGATGGCAGGCGCGGCACATACCGACGTGAAAATCCGTCTCGATCTGAACGCATCACTCGCGCCAGTTCTGATCGACAAAATTCAGATCCAGCAGGTGCTGCTCAACCTCATCCGAAACAGCGTCGAGGCGATGGCGGCCACACGCGAGCGCGAACTTGCGCTCAGCACGGCGCCGGACGAGCCCGGCTTTATCTCCGTAACGGTGGCCGACACCGGGCCCGGACTGCCGGAGCAAGTTGCGGAACGACTGTTCAAGCCGTTCTCCACAACCAAGGAGCAGGGCATGGGTATTGGCCTGAGCATCTGCCATTCCATCGTTGAGGATCATGGCGGGCTCATCTGGCTGCTGCCCGACGTAACCAAAGGAACGGCGTTCCGCATTCGGCTTCCACTCTTCTCCCACATCGAGAGTTCGACATGAGCACCGAACCGACCATCTTCATCATCGACGACGAACCCAGCGTTCGTGAATCGCTTCGCGCGCTTCTCGAATCCGTGGGCCACAGGGTGAAAGACTACGGATCGGCCCACGCGTTCCTCGCCGACCATCCGACTCACGACGGCTGCGCAATCTCGGACATCCGCATGCCCGAAATGGACGGGCTGGAGTTGCAGGAGGAAATCGCCCGTCGCGGGCTTGGCATTCCCGTCATCATCATGACAGGCCACGGCGACGTGCCTTTGGCCGTTCGCGCGATGAAGGCGGGCGCGATCGATTTCCTCGAAAAGCCTTTTGACGATGAAACCATGCTCGGCAGCGTCCGGCGCGCTCTGGAAGCCGGGCGACAAAAACACGACCAACTGGCGGAAGCGCGCGCCGCGCAGGACCTGCTGTCGCTGCTGACACCCCGGGAACGCCATGTCCTCGATCAGCTGGTTGCCGGACGATCAAACAAGGTTGCCGCCTACGAACTCGGAATTTCGCCGCGCACCATCGAAATTCACCGTGCGCGCATCATGGACAAGATGCACGCCAGAAGTCTGTCCGACCTCGTCCGCACGGCCCTGGCGGCCGCAAAACCGGCAGGCGGCCCGATCTGAATCCCGGTCCCGCGAACGCGTGTTGAATCTTCAATCCATTGATTCAAGGTTCGCGCAGTTTCCGATTGCCCACGTTTGTCCACGAACGGCCTCACGCGGCAATTTATCCAGCAACTCCGATGCGAGCATTTGGGGATGGCGCTCCCACGGGGAATCGAACCCCGGTTTCAGCCTTGAGAGGGCCGCGTCCTAACCGCTAGACGATGGGAGCATCGCGCGGGAAGCGCGGCTTATAGCGGCCCCCTGTGGCCCGGATCAAGCGGGCGGCCAAGGGCCTTGAGCGCAAGGAAAAATCAGGCGGCGCGCGCGGAAATCTCGAGCGCGATCCGGTGCCAGCGGCTGGTATCCGGCACGAAGGCGGCGAGGGATTGCGCGCCATGCGCATCGAGCGCGGCGATCAGCCAGACGAAATCCGCCTCGCCCGCCAGATCGCGCGGGCTCGGAGACGGGCGGCCGTTCGGGTGCGAGTGATAGCAGCCGACGATCGCCCTGCCCGCTTCGCGCGCGATGCGGCGGAAGCGCAGGTGTGCGGCGGGATCGATCTCGAAGCTATCGGCATGCGGCGAGACATTGTGCACCGGATGGATCGCGACGGCGTGAATCGCATCGCCGGTCCGCACGCCTTCGATCAGGCCGCAGCATTCACGCGGGAACGCGGCGCGCGCTTCGGTGGAGATCCGCGCGCCGAGCGCGTCGGGCATGACAAGCGTCGTGAGCGTCATTTCGCGGCTTTGATCTGCGAGATCAGGTGGCCATCCTCGGTGTCGATGATGTCGATTTCATCGCTGTCGCCGGCGCGCACATGCAGGATCAGGCGGCCGGATTCCGACTGCATCTCGATCACCTTCGCGCCGGCGGGCAGCACGAAGGCGCCGGGCGCCGCGATGCCGGCGGCCTGCGGCGGCGCGGGATGATCGGAGAACTTCCGCATCATGCCCACGACCAGAAGAATGAGAGCGATGACAATCAGCGCGCCAAGGACTATGACGACCGCGAGCATCAGCCGGTGGCTGGTGGTCTTCGCGGGCTCCAGCGGCGTTTGAATGTCTGACACCAAAATCTCCGAAAACGAATTGCGCGCCACGGTCGCGGACGAGCAGGAAAGCATGCGCCTCGACCGCTTCCTGGCGGAAGCGTTCCCCGAGCACAGCCGCTCGCGCCTGTCGGGATTGATCGAGGCGGGCGCGGTTGCGCGCGGAAGCGAAACGATAAAAGACACCAATCACAGGGTCAAACCGGGTGAAGCGTATTGCGTTATTCTCCCGGCAGCGAAGCCCGCGCTGCCGCAGGCGCAGGATATTCCACTGGACGTCGTCTACGAAGACAAGGACGTCATCGTCATCGAGAAGCCGCCCGGCCTCGTCGTGCATCCGGCGGCCGGCAATCCCGACGGCACGCTGGTCAATGCGCTGATCGCGCATTGCGGAACCGGTCTCTCCGGCATCGGCGGCGAGATGCGGCCCGGCATCGTGCATCGTCTCGACAAGGACACGAGTGGATTGCTGGTCGCCGCGAAGAACGAACGCGCGATGAACGGTCTCTCCAAGCAATTCGCGACGCATACGGTGGAGCGCGCCTACAATGCCGTTGTCTGGGGCGCGCCGCGCAAGCACGAAGGCCTGATCGAAGGCGAGATCGCGCGCAATCCGTTCGACCGCAAGCGCATGGCGGTGGTGCGCGGCGGCGGCAAAGTCGCGCGCACGCGCTATCGCGTCATCGAAACCTTCGGCGACACCATCCGCCCGTTCGCATCTCTAATAGAGTGCCGGCTGGAGACCGGGCGCACGCACCAGATCCGCGTGCACATGACCCATCTGGGCCATCCGCTGATCGGCGATCCGGATTACGGCCGTGCTCGCCAGCCGCCGCGCCCGAAAACCGAAGCCGAGGAAATAGCCTTCACGGCAGCGCGGGAATTCCCGCGCCAGGCATTGCACGCCTGGCTGCTCGGGTTCGAACACCCTACAACGCATAAGGATATGCACTTTGAATCGCCCTGGCCTGTGGATTTTTCCGCCCTTGTAGAGGCTCTGAGGGGCTTGAAAAAGGCTTGAGCCATCCCCAAATCCGCTACCTGATGGGGCGATCTTTTCTCGAATTAACTGTCGTTTGGCAGGCGGGTGCGTTGTCTAATGGAGACGCATGGACCGTGGGCGTACGTCCCGTGCAAGGATGGACGATATGAGCAGCCGTGGATTGCCGAGCCTCGCCGGCGAAGGCGGACTTTCCCGCTACCTGACCGAAATTCGCAAGTTTCCGCTTCTCCAGCCGGAAGAAGAGTACATGCTCGCCAAGCGCTGGAAGGAGCATGAAGACCCCGAAGCCGCGCGCAAGCTGGTGACGTCACACCTGCGCCTCGTCGCCAAGATCGCGATGGGCTATCGCGGCTATGGCCTGCCCGTCTCCGAGATCGTGGCCGAAGGCAATGTCGGATTGATGCAGGCGGTGAAGCGGTTCGAGCCCGACAAGGGCTTCCGTCTCGCCACCTACGCGATGTGGTGGATTCGCGCGTCGATCCAGGAATACATCCTGCGCTCGTGGAGCCTCGTGAAGATGGGCACGACCGCGGCGCAGAAGAAGCTGTTCTTCAACCTGCGCAAGGCCAAGACCAAGATCGAAGCGATCGAGGAAGGCGACATGACGCCGGAGCATGTGGCGACGATCGCCGATCAGCTCGGCGTAACGGAGCGCGAAGTGGTGGACATGAACCGCCGCCTCTCAGGCCCCGACGCGTCGCTGAACGCGCCGCTGAAATCGGAATCCGAAAGCGAATGGCAGGATTGGCTCGCCGACGACACGGCGGATCAGGAAACCCGCATGGCAGAGCGCGAGGAGATGGGCGAACGCCACAATCTGCTCACCGGCGCGCTGGGCGAGCTGACCGAGCGCGAACGCGAGATCATTCAGGCGCGGCGTCTTCAGGACGATCCGGCCACGCTCGAAGAGCTGTCGCAGAAATACGGCGTCTCCCGCGAACGCGTCCGCCAGATCGAAGTGCGTGCGTTCGAGAAGCTGCAGACGCAGATGAAGCGCGCGCTGACCGAAAAGCGGAGCCAGATGCAGGCGCTGAGTCCGGCTTAATCAGGCGAGAGACTAGTATCTCCGGGTGACTTAAGTGCTCGTGCTGCTGGAAGTGATCGGATGGACCGGGCAATTCATTCTCTGGATTGCCGAGATGGTAGTCTGGATGGTGGGCAGCTTGTTCAAGGCAAAAAAAAATCTCCTCACCCCCTTGAAGCGTGGCGCTCCAAACGCCATTTGACCCATATCCCCACGGGAGTAGACGGACCCAAGGACGCCGCGAAAAGCGGCGGAAAGCCTGTGCTTTTGCGCGGGCGGCGGCGGCGAATTTCGTCCCGGAAAAATAAATTTCGCCGGCTTATCGAACACCTTCATCCCAACACCGTCATGGCCGGGCTCGTCCCGGCCATCCATTAACTCGGGCCTGCGGCTTCTGGAAAATGGATGGCCGCCACAAGGGCGGCCATGACGAATGGAATATTGAAAGGCACGATTCAAAGAACGGCGGAGCCATGCCTGAATCGGGCGCTCACTTCTGTATGATTTGCGTACAGAAGCTCTGTATCGGCAGTCATGCCCCCACATCTTTGCCACTATGCAATTCGGCATGTTCGCGCCCGCGCAACCTCGCGCTAGCGTCGTCACAACAGGAGCACGGCAATGACATTGAAGATGTGGCAGGTCGACGCCTTCGCGAGCCGGCCGTTCGAGGGCAATCCGGCGGCGATCGTGCCGCTCGACGCGTGGCTCGACACCGCGCTGATGCAGAAGATCGCGAACGAGAACAACCTCGCCGAGACCGCGTTCTTCGTGAAGACCGCGCCGGGCAAATACGATCTGCGCTGGTTCACGCCGGAGGCCGAGGTCGATCTCTGCGGTCATGCGACGCTGGCGAGCGCATGGACGATCTTCAAATTCCTCGACACCGGATTGAAGTCCATCGCCTTCGACACACGCTCAGGCACACTGGTCGTGGATCGCGGCGCGGACGGTAATCATGTGATGTCGCTGCCCTCCGATCCGGTGACGCCCTATGACGTGAAAGATGGACTTGCGAAACAGATCGGCGAAGCGCTCGGTGTCGCGCCGCCCGATGAGCTGCACAAGGGCCGCTACATCCTCGCCGTGTGGAACGATCCAAAACAGGTTCGCGCCATCAAGGATGCCGGCGATATCGCGCGCGTTCTGCGCCCGCTCGACATGTGGGGCCTGATCGCGACGGCGCCGGGCGATGAAGGCTACGACATCGTCTCGCGCTTCTTCGCGCCGGACAAAGGCGTACCGGAAGATCCGGTGACGGGCTCCGCGCATTGCGCCGTGGTGCCGTTCTGGGCGAAGCGTCTCGGCAAGAAGACATTGAAGGCGCGGCAAGCTAGTCCGCGTGGCGGCGACCTTCTCTGCACCGACGACAACGGCCGCACGATCCTCTCCGGATCGTGCGCGCTCTACATGACCGGTGAGATAGAAGTTTAGCCCTCAATCAAGATTGTCATCCCGGCCGACCCCGGACTTGATCCGGGGGAGAGCCGGGACCCAGCGAGCAGCTTGCACCCTGGGTCCCGGCTCGGCGCGCTGCTCACGCAGCGCTTGGCCGGGATGACAATGGAGCTCTATTCGTCCTCTTCTTCGCTGGGCTCTTCGTCTTCGAGTTCTTCGTCGGTCTCGTCGTCGAAATCCTCATCGAAGGCTTCAAGCCCCTCGGCGAGATAATCGCCAAGCAGCGGAAGGCCGAGGAGATATTGCGCAGTGCGCTTGTTGTGGTCCGTCTGCGCGGTCTCGATCGCCTCGTCCCAGTCTTCGATGTCGTAGGTGCCGCGCCCGACCCAGGCGAGCGCCACGAGATTGATCTGCTCTTCTTCGTTGAGGCCATTGATGTACTGCGTCAGTTCCTGCCGAACCGCATCGTCCTCGGGCTTGTCTTCAAGGACATCCGCCATGCCGTCATCGGCAGCATTCGAGCCTTCATCGGGATCGGCGTCGCTTTCCTTCGCGTCAAACTGACGGGCTTTCACAATGATGAAACGTACTTTCTCTGCCGAGATTCCCAGCTCGATCACATCTTCATCATCGTCTTCTTCGATAACCGGCATAGCCCGTCCTTTCACAGTGAGCGCAAGTGAAAACGGTCTGAGCGGAGATTGCGTTCCCTGCGACGAAAATTCTGCGCGCTGCATTTGACCGCCGCGTGACGAATCCCGTACAAAGTTTGCGGGCCACGCCGCCCCAACGCGGCGCGAACATTCTGGAAGGAATGTCTGATGACCGTTCAAGTCCAACCGGTCGTGCGTCCCGCACGGCCTTTTTTTTCGTCCGGACCCTGCGCCAAACGGCCGGGATGGACCACCGAAGCCCTCGATACGGCGCTGCTCGGGCGCTCGCATCGCTCGGGCCCCGGCAAAGCGAAACTCAAAGACGCGATTGACCGCACCAAGAAACTGCTTGGCGTGCCGGATGATTATCGCGTCGGCATCGTGCCCGCGTCGGACACCGGCGCGATGGAGATCGCGATGTGGTCGATGTTGGGCCCGCGCCCGCTCGATTGCTTTGCGTGGGAAAGCTTCGGCGAGGATTGGGTCACCGACACGATCAAGCAGCTGAAGATCAAGGATGGCCGCGTGTTCAAAGCCGATTACGGCGCGCTTCCCGATCTCTCACAGGCCGATCCATCGCGTGACATTGTCTTCCTCTGGAACGGCACGACGTCCGGTGTCCGCGTGCCGAACGCGGACTGGATCAGCGCCAACCGCGAAGGCATCACGATCTGCGACGCGACCAGCGCCGCGTTCGCGATGGACCTCGACTGGTCGAAGCTCGATGTCACAACCTTCTCGTGGCAGAAAGTTCTGGGCGGCGAGGCCGCGCACGGCATGATGATCCTGTCGCCGCGTGCTGTGGCGCGGCTTGAAAGCTACACGCCGCCCTGGCCGCTGCCGAAGATTTTCCGCCTGACCAAAGGCAACAAGCTCAACGACGCGATCTTCAAGGGCGAAACGATCAACACGCCGTCGATGCTGGTGGTTGAAGATTATCTCGATGCGCTGACCTGGGCCGAAGGCATCGGCGGATTGAAAGCTTTGCAGGCGCGTGCCGATGCGAACTTCGCGGCGCTGTCGGCGTGGGTGACGAAGAGCAACTGGGTGGATTTCCTCGCGGGCGATGCGTCGTATCGTTCCAACACCAGCGTGTGCCTGAAGATCACGGATCCCGCGTTCACGAAACTCGATGAAGATTCGCGCTACGCCATGGTGGGCAAGATCGCGAACGTTCTCGAAGCCGAAGGTGTCGCCTTCGACATTGCCGGGCACCGCAACGCGCCCGCTGGTCTACGTATCTGGTGCGGCGCGACCGTCGAGACCGCAGAGATCGAAGCGTTATGCCCCTGGCTCGACTGGGCCTGGGCACAGGTGAAGGGCTGACGCGATGCCGAAGGTCCTTATCGCCGACAAGCTGTCGCCCGCCGCGGTCGCCATCTTCAAGGAACGCGGCGTCGATGCCGATGTGAAGACAGGATTAGCCAAGGAAGAACTGCTCAAGATCGTCGATCACTATGACGGCATCGCCATCCGCTCCGCGACCAAGATCACAGCCGATGTCATCAAGGCCGCGAAGAATCTGAAGGTCGTCGGCCGCGCCGGCATCGGCGTCGACAATGTCGACATTCCGGCCGCCACCGCCGCCGGCGTGATCGTGATGAACACGCCGCACGGCAATTCGATCACCACGGCAGAACATGCCATTGCGCTCATGATGGCGCTCGCCCGCGAACTCCCCGCCGCCAATGCGTCGACGCAGGCCGGCAAGTGGGAGAAGAACCGCTTCATGGGCGTGGAGCTGACCGGAAAAGTTCTGGGCCTCGTCGGTGCCGGCAATATCGGCAGCATCGTCGCCGACCGCGCCAAGGGCCTGCGCATGCGCGTGATCGCGTTCGATCCCTACCTGTCGCCGGAACGCGCACAGACGCTCGGCATCGAGAAGGTCGAGCTCAACGATCTTCTCGCGCGCGCGGATTTCATCACCCTGCACACGCCGCTGACCAACGACACGCGCAACATCATCTCCGCCGATGCGATCAACCGTATGAAGAAAGGCGTGCGCATCGTCAATTGCGCACGCGGCGGACTCATTGATGAGAAAGCACTGAAGGTCGCTCTCGACTCCGGTCACGTCGCGGGCGCAGCCCTCGACGTGTTCGAGGAAGAACCCGCAACGACGAACATCCTGTTCGGGAACGACAAGGTCGTCGCCACGCCGCATCTCGGCGCTTCGACCTCCGAAGCTCAGGAGAACGTCGCGCTGCAGGTCGCCGAGCAGATTTCCGATTACCTGCTCACCGGCGCAATCACCAACGCGCTCAACATGCCCTCGATCAGCGCGGAAGAAGCCGCGAAAGTTCGTCCGTGGATTTCACTCGCGGAAAAGCTTGGCGCGTTCGCAGGCCAACTCACCGACACCAGCATTTCCGGTGTCGAGATCATCTATGAAGGCTCGGCTGGCGCACTGAACACACGCGCGCTGACGCAGGCGGCCCTCGCAGGCTTACTGCGTCCGTCGCTGAATGACGTGAACATGGTCAACGCACCGATCGTGGCAAAAGAACGCGGCATAAAAGTCAGCGAAATTCGCCGCGATCAGCAGGGCGCGTATGAAGGCTATATCAAGATCACGGCAACGCTCGCGGACGATAGCTCGCGACGGATCGCAGGTACCGTGTTCTCGGATGGACGGCCGCGCCTGATTCAGGTGCGCGACATCAACCTCGATGCCGAATTCGCGCCGGACATGCTGTACGTGATCAACGAGGACAAGCCCGGCATGATCGGTCGCCTCGGCACATTGCTCGGCGATGCGAAGGTGAACATCGCGTCCTTCGCGCTCGGCCGCTCGGCGCCGGGCAGCGATGCCATCGCGCTTCTGGAAGTCGATGGTGGCGTGGATGACAAGACCCTGGCCGCGCTGCGCAAGCTGCCCCATGTGAAGCAGGCGTCCGCGCTCAGGTTCTGACCCCGGCCTTGTAATCGCGCCGCGCCTGCCCCATCTCCAATGCGCAGTGGGAGGGACCGGCGATGTTGGCGATGTGGGCTTGGCCCGAGAACGCGATCTATATCCCGTGGACGGTGTGGGCGGTGACATGGACCATCGCCGCGCTATGGGCCAATCGCACCGTTGGCTCCCCCGGCGTCGGACGGCAGGCGCCCTACAGGTTCTTCACCACGTTCGGCTTTGTGTTCCTGCTGATTGGATTCATCGGCGCGAAACAGCCGCCGGAGTGGATGCTTTTGCTGTTTCAGCGTCACTGGGAATTCTCCATCGACGTGCAATGGGCGATGGTCGGTCTGGCGACGCTCGGCTTTCTGTTCTGCTGGTGGGCGCGCATCCATCTCGGCGCTCTGTGGTCGGGACGGATCACGCGCAAGGAAGGTCATCGCGTCGTCGACACCGGGCCATACAGGCTGGTGCGTCACCCGATTTACACCGGCATCCTGCTCGCAGCGCTGGCGACGATGCTGCTCAAAGGCACCAACACATCGATCGCCGGCTTCGTGCTGCTCGTCATCGGCTACTGGATGAAGGGCAAGCTTGAAGAGCGCTTCCTGCGTGAAGAACTTGGGCCCGCGGATTACGACGCCTATAGGGCCCGCACACCGATGCTGGTGCCGTTCTCGCCGGTCTAGACGCTGTCGAGATACTGGATGTCGGGACGGCCCGCGAGGCACGCACCGATGCCGGGGCCAGCGGCGCGGAAGTGATCCGACTTGCCGTGCGCTTCGATTGCGGCCTGGTCGTTGTACATCTCCATGACGATGTAGGTGTCCTCGGCCGTGCGCGATTTGCAGAGCGTGTAGAACTGATTGCCCGGCTCGTTGGCGCGCACTTTCGCGGCGAGATCCTGGAACACAGCTTCGAGGTCGGCGCCTTTGCCGGGTTGCACTTTCAAGGTCGCGATCACGCCGATGGCCATGGGTTTCTCCGTAAACGATGGGTTAAGAGCGGTTCCCGAGTTGAACGCGGCACAGCCATGCAGGCAACCCCCTTTTAACGTGACGTGGCGCAAGCTCGCCCGTTCACGGGGGAGCAAGCACTGGCATGGACGAAGTCGCGCAGGCGACTGAGAGCGAACGCCGCGCAAAGCTGACCCTGGATCAGCTTGCGCTCGCGCTGCGCAATCTCGGGCCCAATCACTGGTTCATGCCCGTGTTCGCCGCGATCATCTGCGTGATGTTCTCGCGCTGGGTGGCCGTGCCGCGGCTTGCCGCATGGTTCGCGCTGTTGACGCTCAGCGTCGTTCCGCTCGGCGTGGTCTCGCATTATTTTCGCCGCGCGCAGCCGCTCGCTTCGGAAGCACGGATCTGGATCGTTCGCGCCACACTCGCCTATCTGACGTTCGCCTGCACCTGGGCATCGATGATCGTCTTTCTCTGGGTACCCGGCAACCAGATCGCCGAGATGATCATCGTGATGCTTCTGGCCTGCACCGTCGCAGGCAACGGCGCGCTGGTCGGCGCAAGTCGTCCGCTCGCCGTCGTCGTGTTCGCGATCTATGGATCGGCCTGCATCATCGCGCCGCTGCGCGGCGGTGGGCTGATGTTCAACAGCATCGCGGCGCTCGCGTTCTTCTTCGATCTGTATCTCGGCTACATGTCGCATCAGATCTACATCACGGCACGAGACATGCTTCGCCTGCGCAATGACAAGACCGATCTCATCGCCGCGCTGGCGAGCGCCAAGATGGACTCCGACGAAGCGCGCGAGCGCGCTGAAGCCGCCAGTCGCGCAAAATCCGAATTTCTCGCCAATATGAGCCACGAGTTGCGTACACCGCTGAACGCCATTCTCGGATTCTCGGAGCTCATCTCATCGCGCACCTTCGAGATGAAGGTGGAAAAGCATTATGAATATGCATCGCTGATCAACGGCTCCGGGCATCATCTGCTCTCGCTGATCAACGACGTGCTCGATCTTGCCAAGATCGAAGCCGGCGGCATGGCGTTGTACGACACGGACATCGATCTCGGCCGGATGATCGAGGAGTCGATGAGCATGGTGGCACCGCGCGCCATTGCGAACGATTGCAGCGTGCATGGCGAATTCGCCGACGACCTTCCTGTTCTCGTCGCCGATGAACGCGCCGTGCGGCAGATGCTGCTCAACCTGCTTTCCAATGCCGTGAAGTTCACGCCGGCCGGTGGCACAGTGACCGCGTTCGCGCATGTCGACGCCGATGGCGGTTTGAGCTTCGGCGTCGTCGACACCGGTATCGGCATCGCGAAAGAAGACCAGGCCCGCGTGTTCCAGAAATTCGGACAGGGCCGCCATGACGTCGCGATCATGGACAAGGGCACGGGCCTCGGCCTGCCCATCGCCAAGGGCCTCATCGAGGCGCATGGCGGGCATATGGGATTGGTCAGTGACATCGGCGTCGGCACGACCGTGACCGTGCATTTCCCCGCAAGCCGCACGAAAGCGCAGCAGCAGCGCCTGTCGGCGTAACTACTGACCCTTGTAGTCGGGCGCGCGCTTTTCAAAGAAAGCGGACACGGCCTCTTTGTGATCCTCGGTGAGATGGGCGAGTGCCTGATAGGCGGCCGACATCTCCATGATCGTGTCGAAGCTCACGTTCTGGCCTTCGCGCATGAGTTTCTTGGTCATGCGCAGCACATCCGGCGGCTGGCGGCAGATGCGTCCGGCGAGCGCGCGCGCTTCGTCCATCAGCGTGGCGGCCGGTACGACTTTCGAAACGAGACCCCAGTTCAGCGCGGTCGCGGAATCGATCGTGTCGGCCGTGAACACCAATTCGGCGGCGCGCTGATAGCCGATCACGCGCGGCAGAATCCACGAGCCGCCGTCGCCGGGCACGAGACCGATCTTGAGGAATGTCGCACCGAAGATCGCGTTGTCGGCAGCGACGCGAATATCGGCGAGACAGGCGACATCATTGCCGAGACCGATGGCGTGGCCATTCACCGCCGCAATCAGCGGCACCTCGATGCCCCAGATCGAACGAACGATCTTGTGAATGCCGTGCCGATAACGCTCGCGAATATGCACGCCGGCGCCGGCGAACGCACCAGAACGTTCGCGCATCGCCTTGACGTTGCCGCCGGCGGAGAACGATTGACCAGCACCGGTCAGGATCGCGCAGCGCACCTCGCGGTCGGTGTTGATCCGGGCGGCGGCTTCGGCGAACAGCTCGCCGTCGCCCTCTTCGCCCAGCGGATTACGGCTTTCCGGGCGGTTGATCGTCAGGGTGACGACCGGACCGTTTTTCTCGAAGAGAAGCGCGCTCACGCCGCCTTGTCCGCGTCCAGCGCCGCAAAGCGCCGCAGGTGGTAATCGACATTGCCGTAAAGCGTGTCGATCGTCGTGAGGCGCTTGAAGTAGTGACCGACATTGAGTTCGTCGGTCATGCCCATGCCGCCATGGATCTGCACCGCGCCCTGCCCGACGAAGCGGCCGGAATTGCCGATCTGAACCTTCGCCGCGGACGCCGCTTTCTTGCGCTCAACATCGCTGCTGCCGAGATTCAGCGTCACCATCAGGGTGATCGACGTGGACTGCTCGGAATTCACGAACATGTCGACCATGCGGTGCTGCAGCGCCTGGAACTTGCCGATCGGAACGCCGAACTGCTTGCGCTGCTTGGAGTATTCGACCGTCGCATCGACGAGAACCTTCATCGCACCCGTCGCTTCCGCGCAGGTCGCGGCGATGGCTTCATCGACCGCGCGCTCGATCAGCGGCAAGCCGTTGTCGAGTTCTCCGATCAGGCGATCTGCCGGAACTTCGACGTTTTCGAACGTGACTTCAGAGGCGCGCGAACTGTCCACCGTCGGGAAGTCGCGTACGGATACGCCCTTCGCCTTCTTGTCGACGAGGAAGACGCTGACGCCCTTCGCGTCGCGACGTCCGCCGCTGGTGCGCGCAGTGACGATCAACTGATCGGCCCACGGCCCCGCGATGACGACGGACTTCTGACCGTTGAGGACATAGCCGCTGCCCTGCTTTTTCGCCGTCGTGGTGAGATCGGCGAGATTGAAGCGTCCGCCGCTTTCGGCAAAGGCAAACGCCATGATGGTTTCACCGGCAGCGATCTTCGCCAGCCACTCTTCTTTCTGTGTTTCGGAGCCGCCATGCGTCAGCACGCTGCCGCCGACGACGACCGTGGGCACATAGGGTTCGACCACAAGCGAACGGCCGAACTCCTGCATGATGATCATGGACGAAACGGCATCGCCACCGAGGCCACCATAGGCTTCCGGCAGCGGCGCTGCGAGAAGGCCAAGCTCGGCAAACTGCGACCAGTGCTTGGGATCGCGGCCGACATCGCCACGCGTGAATTTGCGCCAGTCCTCGAACTTGTAGTTATCGGCGAGATATTTCTCGACCGAATTGCGCAGCAGCGTCTGTTCCTCGGTGAAGGAGAAATCCATGAACGTTGTCCCTGTCTGTTCTTATAAACCCAACACCGCTTTTGCGATGATGTTGCGTTGAATCTCGTTCGATCCGCCATAGATCGACGCCTTGCGCATGTTGAAGTAACGGCCCGCGACACCCAGCGCGTAGTCCGGCCCGACCGGATATTCGTTACTGCCGAGGCGGCGCTCGTTCGGGAACGCGTAGTAACCGACCGCCTCTTCCGTCAGCTCCGTGATGCGCTGCTGGATTTCGGTGCCGCGGATTTTCAGGATCGAGCTTTCCGGTCCGGCCATCTTGCCTTTGGACTCGGCGGCGAGCGTGCGCAGCTCCGTGTATTCGAGCGCCGAAAGTTCGATCTCAAGTTCGGCGATCTTGTTGGAGAACGCTTCGGTCTGGATCAGCGGCTTGCCGTCATCGAGTTCGGTGCGCGCAATCTCTTTGAGCTTTTCGACCGCGCGCTTCGAGCCTGCGACGCGCGCAATGCCGGAGCGCTCATGCACGAGCAGGAACTTGGCGTAGGTCCAGCCCTTGTTCTCTTCACCGACGCGATTGGCGACGGGCACCTTCACATTGTCGAAGAAGACTTCGTTCACTTCGTGGGCGCCGTCGAGAACGATGATCGGCTTCACGGTGATGCCCGGCGTCTTCATGTCGATCAGCAGGAACGAGATACCCTCCTGCTGCTTCGCATCCGGATTGGTACGGACAAGACAGAAGATCCAGTCAGCGTACTGCGCGAGCGTGGTCCATGTCTTCTGACCGTTGACGATGTAGTAGTCGCCGTCGCGCACTGCGCGCGTGCGCAGGCTGGCGAGATCGGAACCGGAGCCGGGTTCCGAATAGCCCTGACACCACCAGTCTTCGCCCGACATGATGCGCGGCAGATACTTCTTCTTTTGCTCGTCGCTGCCGAAGGTGAAGATCACCGGGCCGACCATCGACAGACCGAAGGGCAGCGTCACCGGCGTCTCGGCCTTGGCGCATTCCTCGTTGAAGATGTAGCGCTGCGTCACACTCCATCCCGGGCCGCCATATTCCTTCGGCCACAGCGGCGCGACCCAGCCCTTCTTGTAAAGGAGCTTGTGCCAGGCGAGGTAATCCTCCTTCGACCGCGTGGCCGACTCCGGCTCGCCGACACTCGCCTTCGGCAGCTGCGTTTTTGCCTCGGCGATAAAGGCGCGCACTTCGGCGCGGAAGGCCTCTTCTTCAGGCGAGAAAGAAATATCCATGCGCGTGGCTCCAGCGTTCTGGCCACGATGATACAGGGGCAGGCCCCTGCCGCAAGGCGCACATCTCAGCCCCGGGCGACGCGGATCGCCTCGTGATGGCGAATAACTTCCGTAACGATAAAGTTCAGGAATTTCTCGGCGAAGTCGGGATCGAGTTTTGCGGCCTGCGCCAGTGCCCGAAGCCGCGCGATCTGCTGCGCCTCACGCCCCGGATCGGCGGGTGGAAGGCCATGCTCGGCCTTGTAGCGCCCGACCGCCTGCGTGCATTTGAACCGCTCCGCCAGAAGGTGGATCAGAGCTGCATCGATGTTGTCGATGCTGTCTCGCAAACGCAGGAGTTCGGGATCGGCGGTCATCGCATTTCAGGCCCATTCTGACTTAAGCTGATCCAAGCGCAGCTATGGATGTGGGGCAAGGGGAATGGATTATTCGGCGGCATTGAAGGACTACACGGCGTTCGATTTCGACGACGGGCGCTGGAACAGAAAAGTCTTTCGTCGCGGCGCCGGGCCGGCGGTGATTGTCATCCATGAGATGCCGGGGCTGCATCCGCTGGTGATCCGCTTTGCCGATCGCGTCGCGGCGGCGGGCATGACCGTGTATCTGCCGAGCCTGTTCGGCGAGCCGGGACGTCCCGTCTCGACCGGCTATGCGCTCGGGCAGATGTTCATGGGCATGTGCATTCGCCGCGAGTTCAACGCGTGGTCCGGGGGCAAATCGAGCCCGATGGTCGACTGGCTGCGCGCGCTGGCACGCAAGGCGCATGGCGAATGCGGCGGCAGAGGCGTGGGCGCGGTGGGCATGTGCTTCACCGGCGGCTTTGCGCTGGCGATGATGACGGAGCCGTCCGTCGTGGCGCCGGTGCTGTCGCAACCATCGATGCCCATTACGATGCGGGCCGGGAAACGCAGCATCGATGTCTCGCCGGAAGAATTCGCCTGCGCCAAGAAAAGATTTAAAGACGAGAACCTTTCCGCCATCGGTCTGCGTTTCAAAAGCGACAAGCTGGTGCCGGACGAACGCTTCGCGCTGCTGAAAGACGAGCTTGGCGACAAGTTTGAGGCGATTGAACTGGAAGACGAAGATTCCGCACCGGGACCGATGAACGCCCACTCCGTGCTCACCGTGAATTTGATCGATAAACCCGGAAGCAGAACCAAACAGGCCGAAGAGCGCGTGATCGCGTTCTTCAAAGAACGTACAGGCGCCTAGGAGATTTCGATGAAACGCATTGTTGCAGCCGTTCTTCTTCCCCTTTCGCTCGCTGCCTGCGATCAGGGTCACCCGCAACCGAAGTCCAATCTCGGCGCGAACCCATCGCTTCCTGCGCCGGCGCCACAGACGATTCCGACCATGGGCGTGAATTCCACGGCGCCATGGCCGGCTGGCGCAGCGCCCACCGCGCCCGCGGGGTTCACCGTCACGCGCTATGCCGAGAACCTGAAACATCCGCGCTGGATTTACGTTCTGCCGAATGGCGACGTGCTTGTGGCGGAGGCCGCACCGCCACTTGCGGAGATGAATTCCGTCGAGGGCGTGGTGGAGCACTGGCTGGACACCAAGAACGGCTCCGCGCCACCGAGCGCGAACGAGATCACGTTGCTGCGCGACACCAACGGCGACGGCAAGCCGGATGTCCGCACCGTCTTCCTGAAAGGTCTCAACCAGAATTTCGGCATGCTGCTGCTGAACGGATATTTCTATGTCGCCAACACCGACGGCGTCGTGCGCTATCCGTATAAGGACGGCGAAACCGAGATCACGGCGAAGGGCGAGAAAATCCTCGACATTCCTGTCGGTCATCACTGG
>Ga0335075_10007057_pt1 | contig 17328 bp, 19 predicted proteins | sample Lox_Sample_24_FD_206723 | JGI IMG/M metagenome (GOLD analysis project Ga0335075, IMG submission 206723) | Soil microbial communities from Loxahatchee National Wildlife Refuge, Florida, United States - Lox_Sample_2.4 | ecosystem: Environmental > Terrestrial > Soil > Wetlands | place: USA...
GCACCAAGGCGATGCCATGCTTGAGCCGCACGACGTGCAGGAGGCCTTGGCGGAGATCGACCTGATCCCAGCGCAGGCTGACCAGTTCGGACACGCGCAGGCCATGACATCCGTCCAGTCGGCCAGATCGACCTGCAAGCTGTCGTGGATGAGAAAGGCAATGTCGATCAGATCGTGGCGACGCTGGGCCTGAAGGAGATGACACAGGGTACCCTGATCAGGAAGCTGTGCACCCATACCCAGCCAAACCCGACGCGACGTGCCATCTTCGAGTTCGACAAGCTGATCCGCAGCATCTACACCTTGCGCTACCTCCGCAATCCACAATTGCAACGTGATGTCCAGCGCTCGCAGAATCGGCTCGAATCCTACCATCAACTGCGCTCGGCCATCGCCCAGATCGGCGGCAAGAAGGAACTCAGCGGCAGGACCGACATTGAGATAGCACCGCCGCCTCACCGATGACCTCGTGTCGCTTGCGGAGAAGGCAGACGTGCTCGGCCACATGGACATACCCTGGCTGCGCCAGCCGATCGAGACACAGCTCAAGGTTCTCTCGGCGGAACTGCGCGAGCAGTGGCTGGCCTTCGATCGCGAGCTGCGGCAGGGAAAGCTGAAGCATTTCGACTACGACCGGGAAATCGGCTCACTCACCTGGCGCCGTCCCAAGGCCGACAACGATGCTGCACGCCAGGACAGATTCTACGAGCAAGTGTCGCTTTGTGACATCGCCGATGTCGTCCGCTTTGCCAACGAACAATGCCAGTTCCTGTCGGCGCTCACGCCACTGCAGCCTCACCCGCAGCGTGGCGCCATATCCATCTCAACGGGCACTACACCTTTCGCGGCAGGGCACAGACCATCGACCTGGATGCGATCGTGGCTGGGTTGGATTTGCCGTGACGGAATTTTCGGCGGTTTGGGCTTACCCCCCCTTCTTGAGCGCCGTGGCGGGCCAACGCCGCTATCGGTCGGTGCGTCACGGCGCCTACTCCAAAATCACGGCCGTCCCGTAGGCGGTGATCTCCGCCATGGATTGCGCTCTGCCCGCATCAAACTCGCCGGAATCAAAGCGCATGCCGATGACGGCGTTCGCGCCATAAGAGGCGGCGTGAGCCTGCAACTCCCGGATCGCCTCGGCCCGGGTTTCGCGCAGCAGTCGGGTGTAGCCGGCCTGGCCGCCGCCGAAGGTGGCGCGGAGGCTTCCCAGGGCATTCCCCAGCCCGCTCCGCGAACGAACCGCTGTCCCATACACCGGCGCCAGCACGCGCGCGATCGTGGTGTGGGCGACCTCGTTTGTCGTTACGACGAGAATGTCATCGGTGTTCATGGGCCAAATTCCTGGTGGCCGTATTGCGAATTCAGCGTTGATCGCATGCTTGAGTCTGAGCTTGAGTTTTCATTCAGGAAATTGCCACGTTCGGACATCGTTTCGCCCGGTTTGAACGCTCCGCCCTTGAAAACGCGGATGGAAAAATACGAGGCGAGATAGCCGGCGCAACGACCACCGCCACCCTGGCCGGCAGCCTCGCCGGCGAGACAAAGGACAGCGCCGCATGCGGTATTGCTATCGGCGTGAACGGGTTGGGACAGCGCCACGGCCGCGCCAACTGCGATAAAAGACAAGACAGCCAGGCGCATGAAAATCCCCCGTGCGAAAATCACCGGGTGCGGCCTTGGCCGCGCCCGTGCCCCGCCCGGTGCTTGCTACTCTCCGCCGCCTCAGCCGCGTTGTTAATTTTCCTCCCGGACTCTGCTGCCGCTTCCCAATAGGAGCGCGTAGCATACTCCTTGGCGGCGCTCAGACGTTGCGGTGCCGCAGGCAGTTGGTCCGCGTTGGCCTGGCGTCCCTCGCCGGCATTGATGGCGGTGCCTGGATTCCGTTCGGCGGCCTTGTGGCGGGCCTGTGCTTCGATCGCCGGCGCGGCTACCGCCGCCGCCGCGGGCAACTCCCGTTCCGTCCCGTGACGGATTGCTTGATCCAGCCCGGACAGGACAACCTCAAACTTACGCGCCTCCAACGCCCGCACGATGGCGTCGCGCGGCTGTCCGGCGTCGTTCAGAACGAGCATCGCCGGCTTGTCGCTGAAAAGACGCTCGACGGCCGCACGCGCCTCGCTTAGCGAGGCCTCCGCCGAGCGGGGCGGAAAGTCCATGCGGGCGAATAGCCTGGCGGCATCGACCTGATCCTTTGCCCATTCGATCAGGTTCTTTGTCGAATGCTCGTTCAGATCAAAGCGCGCCTGATTGAACCACTCTCCCATATCCCCTCCTATTCAGCCGCCCTCGCGGCCTTGGCGGCGAAGCGATTCTCGCCGACACGCTTGGCCATCTCCGGACGCCGGAAATAGATCGCACGGCCGCAGCGCAGCGGCCGGCCAGACTTGGGGAAGATGATTTGTTCATCATCCCGCATGTCGTGCATGATTTCCTCGGCGCGGATCAGCTGGCGCTTCACCTCGTGATAGGTCTTTGTCTGGCCGGTCGAGCGCGTACCGGCTTCAAAGCCGCGCGCCTGGTTTCCGGTGTTCGAGCCTTCCGACCAGGCCAGCACACCGTATTCGCCGATCGACCCCGCCAACTCATCTGCGACCGCCTTGGTCTTGACGCCAGCAAAGCCATACCAGCTCACGGATTCAAACCACTTGGCGGGACCGTCACGCCCGAACAGGTCCCGGATCTGACCGATCGACTGATAGAACGGGAACAACGTGATCCGATATTTACGCGCGCAATCGCGGGCGGTTTCGAGGATTTTCATCGGGCCGAGCCGGGCGGCCTCATCGAGGAGGAACAGCACGCGGCCATTGATCGCCCCGTCCGCCTCATAGGCGGCGTTCAGCAGCGCGCCGGCGATGACGCGTGCGACGGCCGGCGTTGCGTCAAGCGCCTTGAGCGGAATGTTGATAAAGATCGTGGTTTTGCCGCGCGTCAGATCGGCACAGCGGAACGTGTTGCCCGACACCAGATCGGCGTAGGCCGACGTCGATAGCCAAGCCGTGTCGGTTGTCGCGCTCTTGTAAATGCCGCTGAATGTCTCGTCCACAATGTCCTTGAGGCTACCGGCCAAGTCGCAGGCCTTGGGGCTTTTCGAGTTTTTGTGAATGTGGGTCAGCACGTTTCGCATCTCCTTTTCCGGCGTGACCACGGCAGAGCGAAGATTCCGGAGCGTCTTATCTGCCGGCTTGAGCTCGTCATCCCAGAGCATGTGCGCGAGCAGGGCCGTGACCAATTCCTTGCCGCTATCCTTGAAGAATTTGGCGCTTTCGTCGGCATCGCGCCTGGTGTCGCCGCACACCCATTCGGCGACGGCCTGGACATCGATTTCCGCGAGCGGCGAGTTGATATCGATCCAGTCGAGCACGTTGAACCCGACGGCACGGGACGTGCGCGGGTCGAGCATATAGACGTCGTGACCCATGGCTTCGCGGGCCTTGTGTAGCATCGGCCCTAGCTCAACCGAGGGGTCGAGGACCACGGTCGAGCCGGTCCATGTAAGCAGGGTGGAAACGGCAGTTGTCGTCTTGTAGCCGCCGGAGCCGGCGAACATCATGCAGTGCGTGGAGCCGACTTCGCATGGGTCGATGAGCAGGGGCGCCTTGCCCCCCTGCCCCCAGGTTGAGCGGTCCTTCGGATGGAAAGCGACGTTGGCGACGGTATCGCGGTGAACCTCGTAAGCCTCGCCCACGGCGATGCCGCCATATTCCGCGGTTGCACCTGGAAAGCGCGCCCTCGCCTCATCCATGGTCATCCATCGGGCATGACCGTGGTTGTCGGTCGGCGCCCGGATCGGCGCATCGACAGGCCGTGTCGGCGCATGGTCCCGGCGGAGCGTCCAGCCGGTGACCCGCCGGCCGCGCACCATCGTATAGGTGCCAATCAGGAAGGGCACCGCGAATGCCGGCACGCCGCTGGCGATCAGCCAGAAGCGCACCGTTTGGTTGCCGCTGGCCTCAAAGAGATAGAGCCACCATTGCCAGAACGGATGCCGGAAATGCCAGATCAGCCCGGTCCCGACGAGGAAGATCATCGAGGCGAGCGCGGTGAACAGCACCAGGCCGAGCGCCAGGCCCACCAGCAGCCGGGTCACGGTCGCTCCGCGCATCAGACGGCCCGCAGCAGATCGGCGGCCGTCTCGCCGCGCCTGGCGGCGTCGGCGACGAACCAGACCTTGCCGATCCGGTAGGTGGTGCCGGAGGTCTCAAACGGAATGATGACATCGACGGCCGAGGCGAGGAGGTCGCAAAGCGTCCGGTCATCGAAGCCCGCCCCTTTCGGCGAGCCCTTGATCAACGAAAAGAGCTTCTTGAACGCCTGGCCGGGATCGGCACCGTGAATCGTCGTGATGGATCCCGGATGCCCGGACACGACTTCGTTCACATAGGTCCAAGCGGCGTCATCGCGGAGTTCCTGGAGGAGCACGCGATCGGGCCGCATCCGCAAACTCGCCTGCAACAGCGCCTCGGCGTCGATCCTGGCGGTGGAGAGGCCATCCTTGGAGTAGAGCAACCGCACATGGTTCGGTTGCGGGATTACCAACTCCGCCGTGTCCTCGATGGTGATAATGCGCTCTGCAAGAGGGATCGCCGAGATGAGCGTTTTGCTCATCGTCGTTTTGCCGGAACCCGTGGCGCCGCATAGCAGGATCGTCATGCGGCAGCGCACGGCCGCCGCCAGGAAACCTTCGAGGTCGCTGGAATCGAAGCAGGCAAGCGCCTCATCGAAGTTCCGAGTCTGGCGGTCTTGCGCCCAGGCGTTCCACCCGTCCGACTGATACCGCTTGCCCACGGAGGAGAGCGGCGCCACAGACGAGCCAGGCCGGCGAATCGTCAGGCTGACCGTGCCGGTTGGCACGGCCGGCGGCAGGCAGATTTGCAGTCGCTCGCCGCCCGGCAGCTCGGTGGCGCAGAGTGGCGAGGCCGGGCCGACATCCTGCCGGCGTAGCGCGCCGGAGAGCACGGCGATATCTTCCAGCGCCGGGCGATCGAGCGGCACCCTGAACCGCTTGAAAATGCCGCGCTGCCTCACCCAGCACTCGCCCGGCCGGTTGATGCACAGTTCCTCGGTGGCGCCATCGTCCAGCCAGGGTTGCACCGGCGCGAGGAGGAAGCGCAGGAGCGGCGCAGCCGGGCTCTCGGTGACAAGGACATCGGGAAGATCCGAGTCGTTCATAGCTCGCCCCGCTTCTTTGCCCTGACGACCATGGCCGAGTGCCAGATTTTCAGTGCAAGCAAGAACAGGCCGACGCCCGCCGAGGTATGGATGAGGCCAGCCGGTTGGTGCCCGAGCAGTCCCAGGCCGATCAGGGCGAGCCACAGGCCGAGAAGCGTGCTGTATAGCCAGCCCTGGCGCAGAAACTTCTGCCGCTGGCGCGCCTGGTACCGGTCGTGCCATTCGACACACGCGGTCGCAGCCCTTTCGAGCCGCTGCGCTGTCTCTTCACCCACTTGCACCAGGCGGCCCAGGCGCGCGCGACAGCGTTCATTCATGGGGAAACCACCGACAGCTTGTAAACGTTCGAAAAATTCAGGTCGCGCGCCACGAAGATCGAGACATTGTCGCCTTGGTTCTTGGTCAGGGTCGGCGGTATGTCGATCGTGTGTTCCAAGGTGGTGTTGGCGATCTGGTCGGAGTTCGAGTTTAGATACTCGAAATAGGTATTGCCTGCACCGTTCTGGGCGGCGTTTGCCGCCACCTGCAACGACCCGCCGATGATCGTCATCATGATCGCGGCGCCGAACCGCTGCATGAAATGGTTGTTCACTGCTCCCGAAACGCCGGTCCGTCCGAGCTGGTCGGCCGCCGGCGAGGCCAGATCGATCGCGACGTTCTCGGGCGTCACGGCGCGGTCCCAGAGGATGAACAGCCGATCCTGGCCTTGCACCAGGCCCTGACGGACCTCGCCAAGTACCTGCGTTCCCTTGTCGAGCAGTGTCACCGAACCTGTCATCGAGCGCACGGGCTGCGGCAGGACGCATTTCACGAAGCCCGGCAGGGTTGAGTCGATTGCGGTTTGCAGGGTGCAGGGAATGAGTGTGCCGGCCACGATCGTGAAATCCGGGTGCGCGACCACAGTGGCATCGGCGGCTCTGAACTTGTCCGCCGAAAGCGCTCTCGCGAAGGCAGACGGCTTCGCGGGCGGAGGCGGCGGACCGCCACCCTGCCCTACGGTGTTGCTGGCGCGGGCATTCTCTGATCCTCCGCCAGCCTGGTTATAGGCCATGATCGGTGCATTCAGCGCCTTCATCGCTGGCGATTCCTGTTGGTTGTTCAGGAACGGATTGAGGATCCCCGCGTGATGCGGCGGCATCGGCAGGCCCGCCGACGGCGGGGCTGACGCCTGACTGCCGCTGGCATTGTTGACGAACGGTCTGCCGGTCGTGCCGGCGGCAGCCGATGCCTGTTGCGCCGGCTTGGCGGCATGGTGGGGGGTCAGTTGCGTTGCAACGAGGACGATGCCGGCGCCGATCGCACAGGCCAAGGCAATGCCGCCGACTTGGCGGCCCGTGAGCCGCGGATGGCCCGCGACCGCCGATTGTTCTTGTTCGACGGGTGACGGCGCGGGGTTGCGTGGCGGAATCGGCCCATAGGGGCGTACTTGATTGCCGTCACTTGCCATTGTTGAAATCCCTCATTTCTCGCTGGACTTCAGGGCTGATCGTATGCGTGCCCGGCGTCGCGCCGATCGGGTTGTATTGGAGATCGTAGATTTCGAGCACCGTATGTCCGTCCCGCAGCCGCCATTCGGGCGCGGTGCCCGGCACCACGACCGTATCGCCGGAGACCGAGTAATTGGCAGTGGCTTCCTTCCCGTCCGGCTGAATGTTGAAGATTGCAGGAATGCGTTGCATCGCGGGGAAGGTGAACACGGTCGAATAGCCGTCGTCCCAGACCTCGGAAGGCGCGAGTTGCCGATCGCCGCGAGCCACGTATTCATAGTTTCGCGGCCCCATATATTGATTGACCGTCGCTGCGTTCATCGCCGCGCGAGCTTCGTCAAGCCGGTTTCTGGCCGCTTGTTGAAGCGCCCGCGCTTCGGCCGTCCTCTGCGCGGCGACGCGCTTTTCATATGCCTGTTCAGGATAAGTGAACACCACGGCGTAATCGACGTTCTGCCCGGCTCCGAGTTGGTTGTTCACCGTCTCGAACTGGAAAAAATAATGTCGGAGCCTGCCGTCGGTCGTCTTGCACAGAACAGCGATCGGCTGTGCTGGCAATATCCCAGTCGGCTTGATGAAAAGGTAGTTTTGAACGGGCACCACTTTGAGGAAGGCGCTGTCGCTCTCCGCGACCGACACAACGACTTCGTCGGAGCCGAATTGCACGGTGAGGGCCGCGCCTGGAGCGGTCCATATGTCTGTGATGTTCCCGGACTGATAGGGAACGTAGCGGACACGGGCATCCTCGCGCCCCGGCTGGGGATACTGCACGGCGAAGGCCGTCCCCATCATGCAGAGCCAGATCAGTCCGCCCGCCGCGATCTTATGCGAGCGCTTCATGGCGTGTCCTTAAGGGCTTGGTAGTTGGTCACGATTATCCCGCTGGGGTCGTAGAGGCGGGCGGCTACCGGGAGGGTATCCACGATCTGGAAACCGACTGTCGCCGTCCATGTCGTGGTCTGCGGATCAGAACCATACATCTGCAAGGTGCGCCGGAAGCGGACGAGCGCCACGTTGGATCGCACCATCGACAGGCTTGTCATATCCACGCTGATCTGGCCTTTGCGGCCTACGGTGACTTGCGGGCTTGTGCTGGTTGCGCCTTTGTCGAGGAACCAGCTCTGATAGTCGCCTTGCACAGTGGGGTCCGACATAAGCGACGTAACGTCATAGCGATATTGGGCGTTCACGAAGTCATAGCTTTCGCGGTCGCGCACGTATTGCCAGATCGAGGCCCGGATAACGGCAGCCTGCTCGTCGGACGGCAGGCTGGAAAAGCTCATCGCCGTGTCTGTGGTGCCGTCCGAGTTCACGGTGATGAAGGCCGGCACGAGCTTTTCAAGGGGCAGGATCATGACGATTGCGACCCCGAGTGAGACGTTGACTGCCAGGGATACGCCGGCGACGACTCAGCCTACGCGGCCCCAGCGGCGGGCGGTGCGCGTCTCCGACGCCTGGAACGACTCGACGTTCTCAAAGTAGCTGGCGAGCCGTTCATCATCGATCGGCAGCGCCGCGCTCTTCATCTCGGCGTTCATGGCCGGGGCACCAAGGGCGGAGCCGCCAACTGTGCCGAGGTTGGCGTCCATTGTCCGGGATTTAGGGCGAACAGCGGGCCGTGTGCCTTCGCCAGCGGATCACTGGACGCGCAGCCGGCAAGAAGCCCAACCGCACACATGAGAACCAGGAGACGAGACAGCATGCGGGATCCCCTCATCATTTGAACCAGTTCATCGGGTTCACCAACCCGGAAATGTTGAAGTCGACGCCACCACCAATGTAGGCGGCGATCCCCGGCAGCATGATTGAGATGAAGGCGGTTATGGCCGTGTAGGCGGCGATTTCGCCGAGGATGACGATCTCCGTCTGCCACGGGTCGGTGTCGAAATTTGCGTCTACCTTGTCGGCGAGGAAATTCGTCATCCCCGTAGTGAACAACGATAAGAGCGCTGTGATTAGGAGGAGTAGGATCGCTAGGCCGATGAGCTTGCCGAGCCAGCGATCGGGAATTCCCTTGGTATATTCAAAGAGGTAGCCGATTAGAAGGAACGGGCCGACCGCCACCAGAAGGCCGGTTAGCGTTGTCGCGATCAGATAGACCGCGAACACGATCGCCAAGGCAATGAAGAAGACCGCTAGGATGATCTGTATTTCGACGCCGAGAATAAACGGCGTAACCATGCAGTGCCAACAATTGGAATTCTTATAGGTAATCTGGCCAGCAATCCAAAAGTTGGTATATATCCCGTCCAAAGCCTGGGGGATACTGGTGGTATTGCCGCTTGTGAAGGTGCTTGCAATGAAGTCTGGAATATCTGTCATAAAGAGGTTCTGGACGTATGAATTATAAAGCGGGGTCGAGGCAACAATGCCCACCACGATCGCCATCGTCGTTACCTTGGAGATGCCATATCGCAGGTCGAGGCTCCCGGTCATCATGAGATAGCCGAGAATGATGACCCAGATGACCAGGGCAGCAGACAGCGGCGGCAGCGCCGCGGACAGCGTGGTGCTCACGTCACTATTGAGCGCCGTGAGCACGCCCGTGCTGAACTGGTTGTACATATACTCAAAGAGGTTGATGGTCGTATTGGGGACGCTCATTAGTGTGAGCTCTTTCCAGCCTCAAGTTGCTTGCAGATGGCCAGTTGCGGGGCGCCATCCCGCGCGGCCGCCTGGCAATCAGCTTTCATGCTGGCATTGAGTTGGGCGTTTGTGGCGCTGTTGCCATTCCCACCTGGTACGACGGCATTTTGCACTGCTGGCGGTGCAATCACGAGCACATAGACTGCTCCTGCCCCTGCGATGACGCCGGCGCCGATCAGGGCGGCGATGACGAGTTTCATTGTCCCTGACATGCCATAGGCTCCCCACCAAGGGTTTGAGCGTCTCTGCACAGGGTTGAGAGCGTTTGCTCGGTGCCTTGAGCGTTCTCTTGCGAAACGGCGGCATCGCCCTGTTCATTCTCCTCGTAGGCCAACAGTTGGAGGTTCTGGGCCTGTGCTTGCTGCGCCTGGACGTAGTTCTGTTCAGCCACCAGCCGAGCCTGAATTGAGCCTACCTGCTGAATGGTGGTCGCGCTGCTTAGCTGACTCTGGATCTGCGGAAGGTTTTGCTCGCGGGCTTCCAGAGCTTGGAGGTTCTGGGTCGCGATTGCCTCAAAATTCGCGGTCTCATTCGCCCCCTGCTTGATTTGCGTGGAGCCGAAATCCGTGCCGGTGGGGATTTAGACCTTGTTCGAACTGTAGAACTGCTGCGCCAGAGAGCCGATGTTGCCTGTCAGCGAGGACGGTGGGCTGATGCCATCAAGCATGTTCGGCAATAGGCTGGTATTCGGCACCGTGTTCTGCATGCCGGCCTGCTCAAGCTGTTGCGCCCACTGGTTCGGGTTTACGTCCTGGGAGACGGCCTGATAGGTCGATTTCAGTTCGTTATATTGGTTGACCAGCTCCTGATATTGCTGCTGGGCCTGTTGGAGTTGCTGCACAAGTCGCGTCAGAGCGGCGGCGTCGGTCACTGGTATTTGCGCCAGGGCAGGCGACGCAATACCAAGCATTATGATGCCGAGTATCATCCCGAGCAGACGGGTGGGTTTGAGCATTTCCTCCTCCTATTCAACTTCCTCTTGGAATCGCGACATGAACTCAGGCAGCCAGGCGGCCGGATCGTCGCCGCGCTCGGCGCGCAGCCGTTCGGCAAAGCGGACCGACGATGCGCGGCCGGACAGGATCGCGACGAACTCCGGCATCGCCGAAAGGTCGAAATCGATGATCACCGACCCGCCATGCCGCTTGATCAGCAGTTGCCGGGAGTTGGGCAGCATGTCCTCGGAGATCGCGCGGAACTCGCCGGCCGTGAAGTTGAGGCGCTGTCGATAGAGCGTTTCGTCGGCACCAGGTGTCGGACAAAACACCGAGGTCTGGCACTGGCGTATGATGCTATCGCCCTGCCTGGAATCCAGCACCGGGGCCGGTTCCTGCGTGGCGAAGAACACGACCGCGTTGCTCTTACGGACCGTCAACATGAAGTCCGACCAGATTTTGGCAAAGAGCGGGTTGAGCAGGTAGAAATTGAACTCATCGCATGACAGCACGAAGCGCCGGCCGTCGAGGGCCTGGCTGATGCGATACAGGAGGTAATTCGCCGCCGGCGGGCATACGGTCTCGTCTTTGAGGATCGACGTCAGATCAAAGCCGACCGTAGTTGCATCGAGCGACACATCATCGCGCTCGCCGTCAAAGGCCCAGCCCAGGCTTCCGCCCTTGCACCAGCGTTCAATGCGCGCACCGGCGCCGAGCGGGTTTCGCCAGTCAAGGAACTGGCGCAGGCCGGCCAGGGAGCGCATCTCCGCCGGCATCCGCAAGAGCGCCCGGACGCCACGGACGAGCCGCGCATCATCATCCGGCGGCAAGGGACCATGGCCGTCCTGTTGAACTAGGGCGGTGAGCCACTGGACGAGGAACGCCACCGACTCCGGGGTGTTGTCGAGTGCCCGCAGCGGCGCCAGGCCGCTATCGCGGCCGGCGCGCACGACCAGATACCGGCCGCCGACCGCTCGGCACATCAACTCGCCGCCCCGGTCCTTGTCGAAGAACACGACCGCGCCGCCACGAGCCGCGAAGTATTGCGGGAACAGGACGAGCAGGAACAGCATGAACGTCGTCTTGCCCTGGCCGATCTTCCCGAAGATGGCCGTCATGCCGACATCCTCGACATGCGGCACGTAGTCATAGGGGGTGCCGGCCGTGGTGCGGAACCGGGCCATCGCCGGCCCCCACCTGCCGTCGCGCTGTCCGCACGGGAACGCCTCAAAACCGGAGAAAGACGCGAAATTCCGCGTGCTAAGGGTCCCCGGGCGAAGCCGCCATCGTCCATTGCCCGGCAGCTGCGCGTGATACGCCGCTTCCAGCCCGGCACCTTCCACCGTGACAACCCCGCCGCCATTGGCGATGACCGTGCGGGTCATGCCAGCCAGGCGGTCCAATTCCGTGATGGAGTCGGCGTAGATCGCCAGGGAGAAATGATGCTCCCCCATGGCGATCATGCCAGAGGCAAGCTGATCCTGCGCTTTCGCCAAACCTTCAATCTGGGACCTGGCCTTGTCATCAGCCGCCTTCATCTGGGCGGATTTCAGGCCGAGCCGCGATTGAGATGTATGCCGCGCGTGAAAGTCGAAGGAATGGACCATCACGACGATGCACGGGAGGGAGAAGACCTCATCATACATGCCGGGGTAGGTTTCAGATGGATACTCGCGGTAGCCGAAGATGACGCCGACCCGTGAGACGCCTGGCCCACGAATTTCCAGGGCACGGCGACCGAAGATCGCGCGATCCGTATAGATCGCGACGCCGATCGGACCGCTGACGAGCGGGACCGGCCAGAACTCGCCGGTGAGGATCACGCGCAAAGACTCGGCGATCTCGCTGAAATAGAACTTGCCGCCACGCCCCGGCCGCAGGCCGAGGCGCCGGATATTATAAGGGGCGAGGGTCCGACTGACGGTTTGCCAAATGTCCTCTAGCTGACGGACGAGATCGGCCGTAGCAGCAGCGGTTTGCCGCTCGCGCTTGCCGCGGAACAGTCCGCCAGCCTTCGCGCCGATCCGGTTGCGAGGCGAGACGATCACCGCGAGATACCATGTGTTCGCGTAGAGCCGCCCGGTCAGGACACGCTCGCGATAGGCGCGGTCGAGCGCGGCAGCGAACGCGTTCGGCATCACGGCATGCGCCAGTTGATCCGTGCCCGGACCGCGTATGAATGCGGAGTGCAGCGTTACGTTGTCGTCGTCGATGTTTTTGCAAAGTGCGTTGATCGTCGTCGTGCCGGCCATGCGCGCGGCCTCGTCGGCAAGCTGGTAGGAGGGGGCGCCTGGGATCTCGCCCATGGCGAGAACGCGCCCGCCATCGAGGAGCATCACATTGGGGCGGATATGCCCCAGATACGGCAAATAGCGATCGGCGCTGCGCTCCGCCCGGATCTTGCTATTCGGCATCGCGCATCCCCCTGCCGGGACGGCTTTTCACCGGGAAGGGCGATGGAGAGGCCCCGCCCCAGACTCGGTTTTCCCCGGCACCGGTTGCCTTGGTCCGAAACCACAGCCAGGCCACACGGGGAGCATTGTAGTCGTAGCGAACCAGCCAGCGCGCGCCGAACCAAAGCGGGAGGAGCAGCGCCAGATAAAACGGGTTATGCCCAAAGATGACGACGAGCGCTCCGATCATGACGATCGCGACGGCCATCTCTAAAGGCAGCCCCAGAAACAGCGCGGGCCGCGTCGCGGCGACGAACAGCGGATCGCGCTGAATCCCGGCCACGGGATCAGCTCGCGCCCACGAAGGTTGTGACGAGGTAGGAGCTACCGAAAACCAACACCAGGCCGGCCGCGAGCCAGCCGATCGCGTGCAGGCCCATGCGTCCGGTCCAGCACATGAAGCCGACGCCGGCCACAGCGAGGACGGCGACGCCCTCGCCGAACGGGCCAAGGATAAATGTCACGATGTTGTCGATGATGGTCGTCGGGTTGGTGCCGCCGGAGACGATCTGCGCGTGCGCGACGACAGGAAGCAGGATGCCGACCGCCAGGAGGGCGACGGGCTGGAGCCAAGCCGGCCGGCCCAGCTTGGAAGCCGCGACGGCCGCGAATGCTGTCGCGCTCGCGCGTAGCTCAGCGAGTTTGTGTTTCACCGTGGGTATCCTGTGCTGAGGGTTGAGCCGGGCCGGAACGGCCCGGGAGACGGTGTGCCGAAAGCGTCACCGCGTGTTCCTGCGCGAAGCCAGCCGGGCCGATGGAGGCCGGGAACACATCCCAGGACCGCGCGCGCGGAGGAACGGGTGGTTGTGATGGGCTGGCAGGGGGGACGGCCGGTGACGAGCCGAAGACCTGCCAGTTTGGAGCACCAGGCCGGGCGGGAGACTGCGGGGGTGCCACGCTATCGGAGGGGTCGATTTCCGGGACCACTTGCTTAGTACTATTTTTCATAAATATGGTGACATATTTCGGGCGAACTTGGTTGCCATTACTAGGCAGACCTTTTTCAAGAGGACCGAACGACTATGCTGTTGACCGCACGCGGGCGAGTAGAATCGTAGGCTGGACGTGAGGAATGTGCGACGCCGTGTTGCGGCGTGATGCAGGCGGAGATTGTGCTGTTGACAATTGACGCCCAATACTGCAAAGTTTTTACATCGTAATACGTCACCGTAATTGCGAATCAGTGTACTTAGCTATCCGAATCACATGGCTGACATATCCGTTCTGGAACCCCTGCCACGCCGTGCCGGTGTTGTAGCGGGACAGTGCCGCCAGCAGGGCCGCCTGCGGCCCCTGCCCGTTCGCCTCGTAGTCCTGCGCCAATAGCTCGCCGGCAGCGCGCAGGGACGAGCAAGCGTCGAAGGCCGCCGCGACCGTCAGTCCCAGGCGCGCAAGGTTGGTGCTATCGATCTGCATCAAGCCAAGATCGACTGAATGCCGGGCCGCAATCAGCGCCGTAGCGATGGCAACCGCGCTCCGCGCGTCAAGCGCGGTCACGTTCTGCCGTGTCGTGTTGTCGTGGATCGCCAGCGTGTTGAAGCCCGATTCGGCGCCGGCGACCGCCGCCAGCGTCCCCGGCGCGTCTTCGGGGGCGCAGTGGATGGCGACCGCCAGGAACATGGGCGGCGCGATCAGCACGCCTCGGACTCCTGGCCTAAACCTCGCATGCCACGCCCACCCCTACAAATCGGCGCATGGGACGCAGAAAGATGGATGCGGAGCGCGTTGTGGTGCGTTTGCCAACGCCGACGCGCAAGGCGATTCCTGCGCTGCTGGCGGATCGAGAGGATCGATCGGTTTTTATGCGCGAGGCCGCAGACCTTCAGATCGCAATCCGTTCGATCGACGTTTATCCGGAACTGCTTGGATATCTTACGGCGAAACGGTTGCGTGCCCGCGGTGTTATCCGCGCCATCTTGCGCGCGGTCAGACTGACACAAAACTTTCATCATTTGGGTGACTCAGCATGCCAACGAGCGGCTCCGGGAATGACGCGACCCTCGGCGAAGAAGTTCCACATCCCGGCCGACGGCGTGGCGTTATGCGTGGGAGAGGCGCGTGCCGGTCCGATCGGCGCAAAGGCGACGATCGGGTCGGTCGTGCGTTCGATCGCGGCAACATGCATCCCTCGCGCGTACCGCCTGCCGGACGTGTTGTCGTGCACTGCGAATGCCTGCATCCGGCAGTTGCCACCATCGCAATGTCGATCCACCGGGCCGCCGGCCTCGATGGGTTGACGGGTACAGGCTTTGCGCTCGGCGGTTTCGAGTGTGGCCTCTTGCCCGGCGAGGCGGGCTTTCTGTTGCTCGTGCGCACGCAGGCGCTCGGCCAGGGAGCCGACCATGTGCAAGTCCCCCAAGATTACCCCGACGACTCATCATCGCGATAAAATCCGCGAAGATGACCTTTTCTGGCGTTAAACCTGTGATGTCGGTCCGCGCGCACAGATGTTTGGCAGGCGTACCGGCTATCTGTCCTCCGCGGCTATTTCGCCCGGGCTCACTATCCTCATAGCGGCCCGTTGCCCGGCTTCAGCGTGCGCCACACCTCCAAACCGATGGCTGGCGCGATCACTGCAGCCGTCTCGAACGTCACGTTCTGCGTGTCCAATTCAACGAAGGACATACTGCGGCTTCAGGCCCGTGCTTTTGGCGAGCTCGCCCTGAGTGAGACCAACCCGCACACGCGCTTTGCGCATGATCCTGACGGACCGGGCAACCAATCGGCTCCCGCTCAAGGCAACCCTGTTGGTTCTGACATGATAATAGACCAGTGAATTTGAGCATGTTGCTTGGATCTCCATTTGCCAGGACACCGGCAGACCGTACACATGGCTGCGATAGCAAGCCAATGCACGAACATGCGATTCCACGCGCGTACAGATGGCGAAGCGGCGTGACATCGCCGTTGGTTTTCGATGTGAATCACTCTGTGCTGTGACACCTGTACAGAGAGTAAGGCTGAATGTCTCCCTGTGCAGAACACAACACGGATCAAACGGCGACGTGGGTTTGAATGCAGCCTTGCATTGGCGTGCGCCCGTGGCCAGCGCCGTGGCCTATAGTCCGCCTGCGTCCGCTACATCGCATGCACCCCGGCAGTCGTTGCGTATGCTGGGCGGTTTCCGCTTCCCACACGCGAGCTTACCGGAAGTTTGCATCGAAAAGACCACGCATATGAGCCAGGTATCCCGCGGTCAACTTGGCCAAGTTCAATTTGTCAGCCGCGTAGACCGACCTTCCTCGAACCGTTGTCCGCTCAGCCGCCGATCAGGTGTGACGATATTACGACGAAATCACGGCGTAGTGCCTGGGTGATGATTCGCAACGCAAGCGACGGGAGAAGGATCCTGGCACCCATGCTCAACACGAGAGCTGCCAAAATCGCCGGGCTTCGCCGTGGCGCCGAACCCGCTTCGATTTCGGGGTTGCAAGGCAGTCTTGTCATGATAGTCCGAGTCCGCAATGGAATGCGGCGCGACCGGAAGTGTTCGGCATACTTTCCTGGACGCAGGAGAACTGGTCGACCGAATCCAACGCGTGCACATCAGATTACAGAACACCAGAACCGCTTCGCGTGAACGTGAGTCGACCGACAATGCACCGATGATAGTACGCCGAGACTAGCCTGACTTAGAGGACGACGACGCATATGAAGGTTAGGTGGCTCAAAGCCGGAAGGGGACTGTTTTCTGCTACGGTGGAAGGATTAGGCGGGGTGCGATATAACCTGATCGTAGAACGAATGCCGGGCCGCGGTTGGGATTGGGCGATGTGGTGTGCAACACGTCCGCAGATCGGTAAGCGCGATGGAGCAGCGCGCTCGGCGAAGGCGGGCATGGCGGCGGCGGAGCGTGCCGCGACCAATAGGCTGGCCTTATGACACCGCTGACTGATTGTAAGACGCATGCCGGTCGCGTTTCCTCCGCCCGTGTCGCACGGAGCGCGCCAACATGCTTGCCATTTGATTAACGGAATTAGGACTGCTACGAAACGGCCGGGACTGTCACACCGGCGGCGGCGAGGAAGACTCGGCCGCGCCCGTGCGGTCATGGAAGACGCGTCTTCCGTGCGATCGCGGCTTCCGTCCACGTCGGAGCGCATGACCGCCCGATGGACCGGCCCTCGTTGCACCAGCTCACCTATTTCCCGGAATACGACAATGCCGGAGCCACGCACGACCAAACCGTCTTCCGTGACCGGCGGCGCAACCAGAATCTGACCTTTGCCGTCTGACGATAAGCGACTATGGCGAGGCAAGGAGCTGAGCCGCTATCGGCAGGGGACTTTCATGTCAGGTCTTGGACAGGTGCGATCGGCGACGCTTGTCGACGCTGCCTGGCGCATCGCGTTTCGCCTCGGCTTTCCGCTTGCCCGCGCCTGGTGGGGCCTGCGGCACCCGCCGCATGAGGGTGCGCTTGTGGCGATCTACGTTGACGGTGCGTTGCTGCTGGTGCGTTCATCATATCGGTCGGCGTGGGGCTTCCCCGGAGGCGGCGTCCAGCCCGGCGAGACGCCTGAAGCCGCGGCGCAGCGGGAACTGGCGGAGGAGATCGGCCTGACGGCCGAGTCGCTACTTCCCGCGGGCGAGGCCTCCGGCATCTGGGATGGGCGGCGAGACCGCGTGCATTTCTTT
>Ga0335075_10007058_pt1 | contig 17327 bp, 13 predicted proteins | sample Lox_Sample_24_FD_206723 | JGI IMG/M metagenome (GOLD analysis project Ga0335075, IMG submission 206723) | Soil microbial communities from Loxahatchee National Wildlife Refuge, Florida, United States - Lox_Sample_2.4 | ecosystem: Environmental > Terrestrial > Soil > Wetlands | place: USA...
CCACTCTCGCCGTCGGCGCACCGCAGGCTTCGCAGTGGGCGGCCCTATTGGCAGTCGTCGCGCGTAACTCGGTTGTTTGCCTTGGGGCGGTCGCTGGGCTTCGGGGTCGGCCGTGCTGACGAGATGCGGCCGTCTTATTAGGAGGCCGGGAGGGGGCGGAAGCTGTGCAGGGCCGTGTGGAAGATCGCGCTCGCTGAGGCGAATGTGGGTGAGGGTGCCCAGAGCGCGAACTCGTAGGGCTGTGAGCCTGAGGACGTTTTCAGGGTCACCAGGATGATCAGCTCGGTGTACTTGCCGACGTCCGGCTTCGTCCAGGTGAACTTCAGCTCGGCTGCCGTCGCAGGCTCGTATCCGCCCGCAGCCACGAACCCGATCCCCCGGAGCAGCAGCGTCTTGAACTTGTGATAGGTCGTGGAGTCGATCGAGTCCAGGTAGCGCGCCTCGTTCAGCGGCTTCGCGTAGGTCCACGCCTCCAGGCTGACCACAAGGTGGAACGCCCTGGCTGTCTGGTTGAGGTGCGCGACCTGGCCGATGACGTTCTGCGTCCACGGTGACGGCATTCCGATCTCGAAGCCGGCATTCGACACCATCTGCGACGCAGTGAACGAGCGCCAGATCCAGCCAGCCGGAAGGGTGGGCTGGGAGCTTGACGGCGACGGACTCGGGCTGGGCGATGTGCTTGGTGATGTGGTCGTCGGGATCGACGAAGATGCGCCCAGACTGGGTGATGGGTGCGAGCTCGGCTTCCCCGACGGCTTGCCGGAGGGCGTCGAGGTGCCCGGTGACTTCCCGTGCGACGAGCTCGGAGTACCGGGGTGCCCGCTGGCCGCGGTACCGCTGCTGCCGCTCTTGCCAGCGGCGGGACTGCCGCTGTGCCCGCCCTTCGAAGGGCTGTTACTGCCGGAGCCACCCGTGCCGCCCGCACCGGTCGTGGCCGGGCCCTGCAGTGCCAGCGGGGCCTCCGTGTGGTTGTAGACATCCCAGCCGATCACTGCGGCGACAGCGATCGCGGCAATGCCGGCGCATGCAACCATCACCCGCCAACGGCCGGATGATGGCCTCGGCTGACCGCCCCGATGAAGGGCTCGCCGACCACCTCCGCCCGCCCTCGAGTTGCCCCCAGCTCCAGCCGGCTTGCCCGGCCCGGATCCGCCGGTGCCTGGGCCGCCGGTGGCTGGGCCGTCGGTGGCCGGGCCGTCGGTGACTGGGCCGCCAGCGCCGGGCGCAGCTGCCTCGCCGATCGCCTGCCTCGGGATCGGATCGCGAGGCGATGGCCCCCCCGGGCTGCCCGCGACTAGGTCCGCGAACGGCCCGTTCGGCATCTCCGGCGATCGCAGCTCCTCGGGCAGGAACCCGGCCGGGCCTGTCACCTCCGGCATTGACAGCTCGGCATAGACCGGCGGGTTCAGGAACGCCGCGCGCCTCGCAGCATCGGCGCCCGCTCCGGCAGCAGCGCTGTCACTGGCGGCCGCGGTTTGCTGGGCGGCGCTTCCGAGGAATTCTGCGCCGGCACTGGCACCGACGGCCGAGGTCGGGCTGGAGCCGCTGTCCCGGCTGAGGCCGAGACCGGCACCGGCGGCCGCGGCCCGGCTCGTGCTGCCGTCTGTGCTGGCGTTGCCGTCTGTGCTGGCCCGGGCGTCTGTGCTGGCCGAGGCGTCCGTGCTGGCGCGGCTGTCTGTGCTGGCCGAGGCGTCCGTGCTGGCGCTGCCATCTGTGCCGGCGGCCCTGACACTGGCACCGGCGGCTGCTTCCGCGCTGACCAGATCGGCCGGAACGGCGCCCGCACTGCCAGGCCCGGCGGTCGCCTCGCCGGCAGACGGCAGGCCGGTCGATGCGGCTGAGTCGGTGACCGCGGCTGAGTCGGTGACCGCGGCTGAGTCGGTGACCGCGGCTGAGTCGGTGACCGCGGCTGAGTCGCCGGGCGCAGCAGCGTCGAGCGCAGCAGCGTCGGGTGCTGCAGCGTCGACTGCATCCGCACCCGCGACGGCGGCCGCGAAGCCGCGCGCAGCCGCGCCGACATAGGTGGCCGGGTCAGCCGGGGGAGCCGCACCGCCTGGCGCGGCGGCCCCGCTTGCTGTGCCCGCCTCGGCTGCCAGCCAGCCATCGCCAAGCGGCCGCGCGCCAGTCCTGGCCGCGGTTGCCGCCTCGCTGAGCAGCCTCGCTGCGGTTGCCGCGTCGGGCCGAGCTGCCGGATCCCGCCGGAGCAGCGCGTCGATGACCGGACCGAGCGGTCCGGCCGATGGCGCGCGGGGAGCGTCCTCAACTGCGACTCCGGCCGAGATCGCGGTGGAGCCGCCGACCCGGTCGAAGGGGCCGCGGCCTTCGACTGCGGCAAACAGCGTGGCGCCCAGTGACCAGAGGTCGGCTGCGGGGGTCGCGACGTCGCCGCGAACGCGCTCCGGCGCCGTGAAGCCAGGCGTGCCGACGACAATGCCCGCTTGTGTCACCGTCGGATCCTCGGCGAACGTCGCGATGCCGAAGTCGGTGAGGACGGCGCGGCCGTCACTCGTGACCAGAACATTGCTCGGCTTCACGTCACGGTGCAGCACGCCGGCGGAGTGCGCCGCGATCAGCGCGCTGATCAGGCTCGCGCCGAGCTCAGCGGCCTGCAGCGGCGGCAGCGGTCCGTCCTCGATGATGACCCGGTCCAGCGGCCTGGCCTTGACCAGTTCCATGATGATCCACGGGCTGCCGTCTTCCTCGACCACGTCGAAGATGGTGACGGCACTGGGGTGTGTCAGCCGAGCCGCCGTCCTGGCCTCTCGGAGCGCGCGCTGGTAGGCGACGTCAGTCTCGGTAGGCGTCCCTGCTTCAAGAGCGAAAGCAGTGAGGTGAACCTCCTTCACCGCGACGTCACGATGCAGCAGTTCGTCTCGGCCACGCCAGACGATACCCATCGACCCCCGGCCGATAGGGTCCTGCAGGCGATACCGTCCGGCGATGAGCCGGCCCGCGCCTTGATCAGCGTGCATGGCGGGACCCTATCTACAGGCAACGCTCAGTGTCCTGTGCAGAAGTTGTGAGTTTCGGCCGACGAATTGCCTAGCGTCGGGCGTGCCCCGATCCGTTACTGCTGCGACCCTACTGCTGCCTAGTCCTTCGGCCTAGCCATCGCGACAACGTCGAGTGCACCGTCGAGCTGCTCCTCGGTAAGCTCGCCGCGCTCGACATAACCACGGGCAACGACGACTTCCTTGATAGTCGCGCCGGTCTCAAGCGCCTCGTGCGCGACCGCAGCGGCCGCCTCGTATCCGATGAACGGGTTGAGGGCGGTGACGATCGCGGGTGAGGACTCGGCGTTGCGGCGCAGCCGCTCCGCGTCGGCGGTGATCCCGGACACGCACTTGTCCGCCAGTGCGACCGAAGCCGTCGAGAGCAGCCGGAGCGATGACAGCAGATTCCGGCCGATCACCGGCATCATCACGTTCAGCTCGAAGTTCCCCGCTGAGCCGCCGAACGCGACGGCCGCGTCGTTGCCGATCACCTGCGTGCAGACCTGGCAGACGGCCTCGCAGATGACCGGGTTGACCTTGCCCGGCATGATCGACGAGCCCGGCTGCAGGTCCGGCACCCGGATCTCGGCCAGCCCGGTACGCGGTCCCGAGTTCATCAGTCGCAGGTCGTTACAGATCTTGTACAGGCTCACCGCGATGGTCCTGGCAACGCCGCTGGCCATGACCAGGCCGTCGCGCGATCCGGCGGCCTCGAAATGGTTCGGCGCCTCGGTCAGCGGGAGCCGCATCGTGGCGGCCAGGTGGTCGATAACGCTGCGGGCGAACCCGGCAGGGGCGTTCAGCCCAGTGCCGACGGCCGTCCCGCCGAGCGGTAGCTCGCCCACATCGGGCAGCACGTCCCTGGCGCGCTGAAGGCCGTGCCTGACCGCTGCGGCGTAACCGCCGAACTCCTCCCCGAGGGTCACCGGCGTCGCGTCCATCAGGTGTGTGCGGCCGCTCTTCACCACGTCGGCGAACTCTTCTGCCTTGGCCTCCAGCGCACCGCCAAGGTGGTCGAGCGCGGGCAGCAGCGACAGTACGATCAGCCGCACAGCGGCGAGGTGAATCGCCGACGGGAACACGTCGTTTGACGATTGCGACGCGTTGACGTTGTCGTTCGGGTGCACCGGCCGCCCGAGTGCGCGCGTCGCGAGGGTGGCGATGACCTCGTTGAAGTTCATGTTCGATGACGTGCCCGAGCCGGTCTGGAACACATCGATCGGGAACTGGTCGTCGTAGCGGCCCCTGGCGACGTCGGCCGCGGCGTCGTGGATCGCCCTCGCCACGTCGGCGGGCAGCACGCCAAGCTCGCCGTTCACCACCGCTGCCGCGCCCTTGATCGACGCCAGCGCACCGATCATGTCCCGCGACAGCGGCTCGCCGGACACCTCGAAGTTCTGCACCGCGCGCTGTGTCTGGGCGCCCCAGAGCGCGTCGGCCGGCACCGCGACCTCACCCATCGAGTCGTGCTCGAACCTGAAGCCCTCCGGCGGGCTCGTTCCGGTCACGGTGCTGCCTCCGGGATTAGCTCGGGCCTGAACCGATCGTGAGCAGCGGCTGCTTCGGCGCGGTGACGTCGGCGAAGAAGTCATTCCCCTTGTCATCTACCACGATGAACGCAGGGAAGTCGCGGACCTCGATCCGCCACACCGCCTCCATGCCGAGCTCGGGGTACTCCAGCACCTCGACCTTGGTGATGCAGTCCTGCGCCAGCCTTGCCGCAGCGCCGCCGATCGAGCCGAGGTAGAACCCGCCGTGCTGGTGGCACGCGGCCGTGACGGCAGCCGACCGGTTGCCCTTGGCGAGCATGACCAGGGATCCGCCGGCGGCCTGGAACCGGTCCACGTAGGAGTCCATCCGCCCGGCGGTCGTCGGCCCGAACGACCCGGACGCGTAACCCTCGGGCGTCTTCGCCGGGCCGGCGTAGTAGACAGCGTGATCCCGCAGGTACGCGGGCATGGGCTGGCCGGCGTCGAGCAGGTCATTGATCTTCGCGTGGGCGATGTCGCGGGCGACCACCATCGGGCCGGTCAGCGCCACCCTGGTCCGGATCGGGTACTTCGACAGCTCGGCCCGGATCTCGTCCATCGGCCTCGACAGGTCGATGCGAACGACATCGCCATCTATGTCGGACTCGACAGTGTCCGGGAGGTACTGCGCCGGGTCGGTCTCGAGTTGCTCCAGGTATACCCCGTTCCGGTTAATCTTGGCTTTTGCCTGCCTGTCCGCGGAACAGGACACCGCGATCGCGACGGGGCAGGAGGCCCCGTGCCGCGGGAGCCTGATCACCCGCACGTCGTGACAGAAGTACTTGCCGCCGAACTGCGCGCCGATGCCAGCGCGCCTGGTGATCTCGAGGACCTGCTGCTCGAGTTCGGTGTCGCGGAAGCCGTGCGCGTCCATTGAGCCGGTCGTCGGCAGCGCGTCCAGGTACTTTGCCGAGGCGTACTTCGCGGTCTTCAGCGCGTACTCGGCGCTGGTGCCGCCGATCACGATGGCGAGGTGATAGGGCGGGCAGGCGGCGGTGCCGAGAGACCGGATCTTCTCCTCAAGGAACGAGGCCATCCGGGCTGGTGACAGCACGGCCTTGGTCTCCTGATACAGGTACGACTTGTTGGCCGAGCCGCCGCCCTTCGCCATGAAAAGGAACTTGTACTCGGCGCCGTCCGTGGCGTACAGCTCGATCTGGGCCGGCAGGTTGCTGCCGGTGTTGCGCTCCTCCCACGTCGTGATCGGCGCGAGCTGGGAGTAGCGCAGATTGAGTTTCGTGTACGCGTCATAGACGCCGCGGGCGATGTGCGCCTCGTCCTGCCCGTCGGTGAGGACCTGACCGCCGCGCTTGCCCATCACGATCGCGGTGCCGGTGTCCTGGCACATCGGCAGGATCCCGCCGGCTGCGATGCAGGCGTTCCTGAGGAGGTCTTGCGCGACGAAGCGGTCGTTGGGGCTGGCCTGCGGGTCGTCCAGGATGGACCTGAGCTGGCGCAGGTGCGCCGGCCGCAACAGGTGCGCGATGTCGTGCATCGCCGTTGCCGTGAGCTGAGTCAGAACCTCGGGCTCGACCTGGAGGAACTCCCGGCCGAGAGCCTCCTGCACGCTGATGCCGTCGCTGGTTAGCAGCCGGTACTCGGTGTCGTCGGCGCCGGTCGGCAGCATGTCGATATAGGAGAACTCGGGCATCGGGGTACATCCTCAGCGTCTGGTGGCTCTCTCCTCATCGTAGGCGGCGGAGTTCGCCGAGATGGATGTCCCGTAGGTATGCCAGGGCAGTAGCTACGGGACATCCATCGGTGCCGGTCTAGATCAACTCGCTCTAGATCAACTCGGCCTCGATCAGCTCGGCCTAGATCAGCTCGGCCTCGATGACCTCAGCCAGGACCGGCTCGGGCTCAGGGAGCTCCGCCTGGCTTGCCTCGGCCGGAGCCTGCTGACTGGCCGGGCCAGTCGCGCTCCCCATCCGGATGGCGAGCGCGACCACGACGACCGCGACCGCGTCGAAGATGGCAGCCGCGGTGAACGAGGCAGCCATGCCGTGCACCCGGATGTGCGTCAGCTGGGCCGCAACGGTGGCGCCGGCCGGGTGCCGGGCAGCCGCCCGGCTCGCGGTGCCGTAGATCGTCACCAGGATGGCCAGCCCGAGGGCGCCGCCTACCTGCTGCATCACGTTGACCATGCTGGCTGCCGCACCGGACTCCCGCGGCGGCACCCCGGCCAGCGATGCCATGGTCAGCGGCACGAACGCCACGCCCATGCCGGAGCCGAGCAGCAGCATCGGGATGAGGACGCCCGGGAAGTAGTGCGTGCCCGTGCTCAGCTGCCCGAGCCAGGCCATTCCAGCTACCACTGGCAGCAGGCCCGCCACCATCAGCGGCTTGGGACCGAACCTGGCCGCCAGCCTCGGCGCCAGCCGCGACGTGGCGAACAGCGCGCCGGTCATCGGCACGAAGGACGCCCCGGCCGCCAGCGGGCTGAAGAGCAGGACCTTCTGGACGAACTGCGTGAGGAAGAAGAACGACCCGAACATCCCGGCCACCAGCAGCAGCCGTGCCACGTACGAGGCGGCTCGGCTGCGGTCGCGCAGCAGCCAGAGCGGCGTGATCGGCTGACTGGTGCGGGTTTCGATCAGCAGGAAGGTGCCGAGCAGGAGTGCCGCCGCGGCGAACGAGCCGACCGAGACGCGGTTGCCCCAGCCGTTGCTGGCAACGTTGATAAAGGCGTAGACCAGCGCGGACATCCCGCTGGTCGACGTGATGGCGCCGGCCACGTCCAGGCGGCCGGGCTGCCGCTGCGACCGCGGCAGCAGCCGGGGCGCGAGCGCAACGACCGCGATGCCGATCGGCACGTTGACGAAGAACACCCAGCGCCAGGACGCCCACTGCGTGATCATGCCGCCGAGGACCAGGCCGAGAGACGAGCCGCCCATGGTGACGGCGGTGAAGATCGAGAGGGCCCGGACGCGCTCCCGGCCCTCGGGGAAGCTGCCGACGATCGCGGCCAGCACGGCGGGCGATGCGATCGCGCCGCCGACGCCCTGGACCGCTCGGGCGGCCAGCAGCAGACCGGGCGATGTCGCCAGGCCGCCTGCGAGCGAGGCCAGGGTAAAGATGGCGAGGCCCGCCATGAAGGCCTGCCGCCTGCCCAGGATGTCGCCGGCCCGGCCGCCGAGCAGCAGCAGGCCGCCGAAGGTGAGGGCGTAGGCGTTCAGCACCCAGGACAGGCTGGTGGCGGACAGATGGAGCGCGGCCTGCATTGAGGGCAGCGCCACGTTCACCACGGTCATGTCGAGAACGATCATGAGCTGGGCGCACAGCACCACGGCGAGCGTGATGTTCCGCCGGTCGCGACCGCGGTCGACGCCCGGTGCGGTGCCCTGCGCCGGCCCGGTGCCAGGTGCTGGCCCGGTACCAGAGGCTGATCCGGGGCGTGCGGAGGAAATGGGCGAAGTTGGCATGGTTCCTTCCAGGAACGGTTACTTGCTGCACGCGCATGCGGGCGCGCGCTATCTGACCGGCCGCTTTTGGCGGCGGGACGGAAGTTGATGGGCCGCGGCAGTCTGCGGCTTACCTGAGCCGCACCGGTCCTGCGGTCTGGCTGAGCCGCAGTGTCCCGCGGCTGGACGGGCTGCCCGGCGCCGAGTCGGAGCGGCCGGTGTGCACTTCCGGACCGCCAGCCGTCAGGCCGCTGGCCAGCAGGGCTGATGTGAGCTAAGCTCTATTCGGAGGATCCCTCCGTTAACTATACGGAGGATGCCTCCGGTTTGCAAGTCTAGAAGTTGGAGTCAGAAATGAGCACGGGCCCACAGCCTGCCTGGCAGGCGGTGCCGCCGGGCGGGGCTGCGCCTGCGGAGCAGGCTGCGTCAGCGGGCCAGGCTGCGTCAGCGGGCCAGGCTCTGGCCGAGGGCCAGGCGCCGCCAGAGGGCCAGGCCGCGTCCGCCGAGCGGGCTGCGTCGGGAGTGCACGCCATGCCGCCTAAGCGGGCCGACGCCCGCCGCAACTATGACCGGCTGCTTGCCGCTGCAGCGGCAGCATTCGCCGAGCGCGGCGCCGACGACGTCTCCCTCGAGGAGATTGCGCGGCGCGCCGGCGTCGGGATCGGCACTCTGTACCGGCATTTCCCATCCCGCCAGGAGTTGCTCGAGGCTGTCTACAAGGATCAGGTGGACGGACTCGAGGTACTCGCGGGCAAGCTCCTCACGGCGGAGTCGCCGGGGGCAGCGCTCGCCGAATGGATGCGCGCGTTCATTGCATTCGGGCGGACGAAGCGCAGCCTTAGCGGGGCTCTGGTCGCCACGATCGGCAAGGACTCTGAGCTCCTTTCCGCCTGCAGCAAGGTCCTCCGGGACTGTTCCGAGTCCCTGCTCAGCCGGGCACAGGAGGCCGGTGAAGCGCGGCCGGAGGTTCGCAGCGCTGACATGATGCGGCTGACGCACGGCCTGATCATGGCGAGCGAGGCGGCTCCGGCCGATCCCGAGCAGCCGGAGCGGCTGGTGAATCTCCTGATCGGCAGCGTCCTTACACCCGAGGCTCGGGTGGATCGCGGCTGACGTTCGCGTTCAGCTCACGCAGGCGGCATGCGCGCCCGCTAGCTGGGTACGAACGAGTTGCCGGGTGGCCGGCGGCCGTCTGGACTAGCGCAGGCGGGAGGCCGGCCATCCGGACCACCCCCACTACGGGACGGTGACCCGGTGAGCATCCCCCAGCAAGCCAGCGACCCCGAGCAGAACGAGCGCCAGATCGACATCGAGGAAGCGTCCCGCCAGCTTGACCTGGCGGCGCATGACGTCGCGGTCGCGTCGAGCTGCATCGCCCTCGGGGACCTGGACACCGCCCATACGAACGTGATCACGGCGCGCGCGGCCGCCGACGCTGCCGAGACGATCCTCCGGGCGGCCCTGCACTTAGGGCCGAGCTTTCCGCAGTAGCGACAGTTCCGCCGTCAGTCTCCTGGCCGGTCCTTCTGGTCGCTGTCAGCCCGGCCGGCCGGCTGGCCAGCGAGTGACGCTGCCATCTCGCGCGTCGCAGCCAGCGCGGCTTGTGCGCTGATCAGCCACTGCCTGGCCTGCTCGAGCCGGGCGCTGGTCTCGAGGATCTGGCGCGCCAGCGACCGGTCTGCCGTTGCCGGCCGGTCGGCGACCGGTGGCAGGTCGCGCAGCGGCCGGTCCCGGGCCGGTGACCGATTCGGCGTGCTGGCGCCGGGCTCTGCATGGTCCCCGGCCGCCAGCAGGCGGAGCCGGGCCGTCAGCATCCGCACACGGGCCTCGGCCCGCCGGACCGTTTCGTCCTCGGCCACTGCCCGCTGCTCAGTCGCCGCGATCTCATCGCTGTCGACAGGGCCGCTGTGATCGGTCTCGGTCCTTCCGCCCATGAAAAAGATCATGAACAGCGCACCCCAGCCGACGGCGCCGGGTACCGCCTCGCGGCATGAATCCACTGCCTCCGCCCAGTGCCGCTGGAGCAGGTCAGCTCCCAGCGTGGTCGCGAACAGCACGGTAACGCTGGCACTGACAGCCGCTAGCAGCCCGATCAGCAGCCACTGCCACCACGGGCGACGCCCAGTCGGCGCCAGCTCATCGTGATCGTGGCTAGCCCGCGCGCGCTCACCTGCCGCCAGGACCGGCACCGGCTGACGAGACCGTGTCGGGGCGGCGACAGCTGGCAGTTCTGCGTTCCCGCCGGTAACTGGAGAGACGTCGTTCATTCGCGACGGTGCGGTCGGCCGGGCGCCGCCAGCACCAGCTCCTCCTGAGTGTGACGAAGCGCTACGACAGTGTTCCCGTTCCCGGCCGGGCCCACTCCTGCGGCGATCAGTGCTGATTTGAACCAGAACCTGCTAGGTTCTCAGCCAGCGCGATGGCGCGAACCCGAGGCAACGCAGGAGCAGGGAATGGCGATTCGCCGTGCTACTCAGAAGGCCCAGGTCATCGCAAGACTCTCGGCTAGCGCGCCCGCGGGCGAGGTGTTCATCGCCTGCGTGCACGGCGAGACCGGTCCGGGCTTGTGGCTGACCACGCTGATCGGACAGATCCCGTTCGCCGACCTGATCGTGGCCCTGACGCGCCGACAGTACTTCTTCACGCTGACCAACGCGGAAGTGATCGTCAACTCGGCCAGCCGGTTCACTAACCGCCCGGGCCCGATCGTCGTCACCTTCCCGCGCTCGGAGTTCCCGGCCATGCGATACCGCCGCGGCGCCGTGTGGAGCACGTTCCATGTGCAGTTGCGGGGCTCGAGTAAGCCGACCCGGATCAACGTGCACCGGCTCTGGCGGGCCGAGCTCGACCAGCTGGCTGCCGCGTTCCCGGTGGAGGGCGGCGTTGCCGCCGGATCCGGCCCGGCCGGAACGGCACAGGCCGCCAGCTAGCAGAGGCCGCCGGCTAGCCTCGCGCGCTCAGCTGAGCGGCAGGCCGTACAGCCGGGCGGCGTTGGCTGCGCCGATCTGGCCGGCTATGCGGATGGCGTCGGGTTCGGTCCACTGGCCGGCCTCGACGAAGCCGCCAAGCACCATGACCGCCGCCTCCCGCCACAGCCGTGCGCCGAGGTAGACGAGTTCTGGCAGCCCGTAGGCGTCCGAGGAGTACAGCACCTGCCCGAACGGCGCGATCTCCAGCGCCTCGGCCAGCACGGCCGCAGCCCGTGCGCCGGCATAGTTCAGCGCGAGCCCGAGGTCGAGGTAGACGTTCGGGTAGGCGTGAGCCAGGAACGCCGCCTGCCGGTGGAACGGGTAGCAGTGCAGCAGCACCACCGGCGCGCCGCAGTTCGCCAGGAAGTCTCTGGCCAGCAGCGGATCAGCCCGCCGAAGGTCGAGGTCGGGATCGCCGAAGCCAGTGTGCAGCTGGAGCGGGAGGCCGCGCTCGACGCCGGCCCAGAGGACCTCGCGGAGCAGAACCGGGTCGGTCAGCCGAGCGTGGCCGGTCGCCTCGACCGTGCGCAGCCACTCGCCTGCCGCGGCGGTGACCTCGGCCGCGGACGGCCGCGACGGTGCGAAGTCCAGTCCGTGCCGGTAGGCGACGATGCTCTTGAGGCCTGCCGCGTTCGCCGAGCGCTGCCAGAGCAGTTCGCGGAAGGCGGCAGCGAACCCGGCCGCGCTGTGGTCATAGCCGGCACTGCAGTCATAGGCGGCACTGCCGTGGTACCGAGGGCCGCCGTCCGGTGCGCTGCTCACGAGCTGCTCGGCTACTGACTCGAGCCGGACCACCTCGGCCACCTTGGCACCGGACAGCTCGCCGAGCTCAGCCAGGCTGGCGGACCCAGGCGCGGCGAATCCGGTATCGACCAGCAGCTGCGAGCAGTGCGCGGCGGATAGCAGGGTGGCTGACGGCCCCGTTCCCGTCATGGAATTCCGCCTGCTCAGATAGTCCGCCGCAGGTGCGGAAGGCCCGAGGCCGAGCACCGGCCCGCACCAGCGGCGGAGGGCGAAGCCGAGCTGTGAGTCGAACCGGCTGGTCCCGGGAGGACCTGGCAGGCCTGATTCGGTGAGGAACCGCTCGAAGTCGGGCCCGGGCACCGGCCCCGGCAGGACCGAGTGCACATGCTGGTCGACCAGCCGGAGCTCTTCGACCGCCTGGCGCAGGCCCACTGGTCAGAAGCGCAGGAAGTGCTGGGCGCATTCGAACTCGGCGCCGCGTTCGGCGAACGCGGTCGCTTCCGCGCGCTTCACCGCCTGGTAGGCCGATGACCGGAGCGGCCCGAGCGCCTTGGTGAGCAGGTCATCGGCCGCCAGGGCGTCCAGTGCCTCGGTGAGGGTGCGCGGCAGCCGGTCAGCACCGACGGCCGCGCGCTCGGCCTCCGACAGGGTCGCCGGATCGACGTTCACCGCGGCGCCGGGGTCCGCCTGGCGGCGTATTCCGTCTAGCCCGGCGTGGATGAACGCGCCGAGGGCCAGGTACGGATTAGCGGTCGAGTCCGACGGCTTCAGCTCGAGATGGACCGAGCTGCCCGGGTCGCCCCGCAGCGGCGAGCAGATCCGGACCGCCGCCTCGCGGTTGTCCATGCCGTACACCGTGAAGGCGCTGCTCCAGAACTGCGGCTGAAGGCGCCGGTAGCTGTTCACGCTGCCGCAGGTCAGGGCTACCAGCGCGGGCAGGTGGGCGAGTACGCCGCCGATGAAGTAGTAGCCGGTCTTCGACAGCCCGTACTGGTCGGCGGGGTCGGCGAAGGCCGCCTCGAGCGTGTCGCCCCGGCGGGCGAGGAGGGATGCGTGCAGGTGAGTGCCGTTGCCGGCCTGGCCCGCGATCGGCTTCGGGGCCAGGCTCGCCCACAGGCCGCGGCGGAAGGCCACGCCACGGACTGTCTCCCGGTAGAGCACGTGGTTGTCGGCGGCGCGCAGGGCCGGCGCGTGCCTGATCGAGATCTCCTGCTGCCCGTGGCCCAGTTCCGGGTAGTAATGCTCGACGCGCAGGCCCTGGGCGCCCATCGCGCGGACCACCTCGAGGATGTAGTCGTGCGCCTGGTGAAAGCCAGTCGACGAGTAACACAGGCTGTCGTCCAGCGGCACCAGCTGGTCGGGGCGGCCGTCCGTGTCGCCCTCCCGGCGGCCGACGGTGAACTCCGGCTCGAACGCCGCCGTCAGCTCGTACCCCTCCGCCGCCAGGTCGGCGATGGCCTGCTTGAGGAACGTCCGCGGGCATGCCTCCCACGGCTCGCCGTCCGGGCGGACGAGGTCTGCCAGCATCGCGCCAGCACCGGGCGCGTACGGCAGCGCCACCAGCGTCGAGGGGTCCGGCTTGATCCGTACCTCGCCGACCGCGGTCATGCCCTCGACCGGCTGCAGCGTGTCCAGCATGGTCATCGCCATCATCGCCACCGTGTGGCCGATGCCGCTCTCGATCCGCTCCGGCAGGAAGCCGACGGCAGCTGACTTGCCCCTGATGACGCCGCCGTGATCGGCGTACAGGAACCGGACGAGCTCGAGGCTCTCAGACTCGGCTAGCGCCAGGGCGCTGCGGGTCGCCGATGCCGCGGTGCTCGATTCTGCCCTGGCCGCCGCGCCGTCGTCGCTGGCTGCTGTCATGCATCAGGGTTAGCACGCCCGTCTGCGGCTCGTACAGATTCCCGGCCGGCTTCGTCGGCGGCGATGTCTTTGGACACGATGTCGTCGGACACGATGTCGGTCCCGGCGCCGGAGGTCGCGGCTCCTGCCGCGACCGCCGCAGCCTCCTCGCGGCCCTGAGCGTCCTGGCGGACCTGCGCCTCCTCGTCGTGCACGTACCGGCCGCCTCGGAGCGCGGACGCGATGGCCGCGATGACCAGCACCCCGATGGCCATGCTGAACACGATCACCAGGCCATGGTGGAAGGGGTGCGAGATCAGGCCGGGAAAGAACCGCTGCCCGGTCAGCAGCGTCGCATGGCCCGCTGGCAGATGGGCCAGGACCCCAGTGGGGCCGAGCAGTTCCTTGATCGGGTTGTAGCCGAGGAAGGCGGAGAACAGGCTGCCGACCGGGGGCAGCGAGCCGATCTTCAGCGCGATGGCGTGCGGCACGCCCTGCGCGGTCAGACCGTTCGTCAGCGTGGTCGGCAGCGTCGCGGCCAGGCCGGCGATCATCAGCGAGAAGAACACGCCGATGGAGAGCACGAAGCCGGAGTTCTGGAACGTGGCCAGCATGCCCGAGGCCGCGCCGCGCTGCTTGGCGGGCACGCTGTTCATGATCGCGGCCGCGTTAGGCGCGGAGAACAGTCCCATGCCGGCGCCGGCCACGAAGATCAGGGCCGCGAACTCCGGATAGGTGAAGTCGACCGGGATCAGCAGCAGGCCGAAGAACGCGGCGGCTGAGACCAGCAGGCCGCCGGAGGAGAACACCCGCGCGCCGTGCTTGTCCGACAGCCACCCTGACAGGGGCCCGGAGACGACGAACCCGCAGGTCAGTGCAAGCAGGTAGATACCGGACCAGAGCGGGGTGTCCTGGTAGGCATAGCCGTGCAGCGGCAGCCAGATGCCCTGCAGCCAGATGATCAGCATGAACTGCAGGCCGCCGCGGGCGATCGAGGCCAGCAGCGTCGCGCCGATTCCCGCGGCGAATGCCCGGATCCGCAGCAGCCGGAGGTCGAACATCGGCGACAACACCCGCGACTCGATGATGCAGAACAGCACGAGCAGGGCCACGCCACCGAACAGCCCGGTGAGCACTAGCGGGCTGGTCCAGCCCATGGAGTGACCGCCATACGGCTGGATGCCGTAGGTGATCCCGGTCAGCAGCAGGACGAGGCCGACCGCGAAGGTGACATTGCCAAGCCAGTCGATCCTGGCCGGGGTCCTGATGCCGACTTCCTTCAGGCTCAGGTAGGACCAGATCGTCCCGCCGACGCCGATCGGCACCGAGACGATGAACACCAGCCGCCAGTCGACCGCGGCCAGGACACCGCCCAGGATCAGGCCGATGAACTGGCCGGAGATGCCAGCTACCTGGTTGATGCCCATGGCGGTGCCGCGCTGGTTGGACGGGAACGCGTCGGTGAGGATGGCGGGGGAGTTGGCCATCAGCATGGCCCCGCCGGTCGCCTGGATCACCCGGAACCCGATCAGCCAGATCGCTCCGGCCGGCCCGGTATACGGGTCGAAGGGCAGGGCTAGAGCGCCCAGCCCGAAGACCGCGAACCCGGCGTTATACATCCGCACCCGGCCGTAGATATCGCCGAGCCGGCCGAGGGTGACCACCAGCACGGCGGACACCACCAGGTAGCCCATCAGCATCCAGAGCAGGTAGCTGATGTTGCTGGCCTGGAGCGGGTCGAGATGGATGCCGCGGAAGATCGCCGGCAGCGCGATGATCACGATCGAGGCGTTGACGGTCGCGGCCAGCATGCCCAGGGTCGTGTTCGACAGGGCGACCCACTTGTAGTGCGCCCCGCGCAGGCCCCGCCCGCCGGTCGCGCTGGTAGTGGTGGCCTCGCTCACGTGCCCGCTCCCGTGGTGATCGAAAGTTGCTAATGCCAAACTAACCGAGCGGCGTTCAGCAGGCTAATCCGGGACGCCTTGCGCAGGAGGCGTTCTAGGGATTCTGAGCTGCGAGCATAGTTTCCCCGTGCCCCGAAGATGATCTAGCAATAGCTAGCACCCCAGAGCGTCTCTTAACAGCGGTTACCCCAACTTTTTCCGGCTCACGTCAGCCTCCCGTGGCCCGTGGGGGGTCGGCTCCAGGGACCGCTCCAGAGCGCAGTTGTCCAGTATTTGAATAATGCCAAAGACTAGGTAGCCGGGGGCGTGCATGCGGGCTGCCAGAGCGGTAGCCATCCCGATTGGCCGGGCAGCTACTAGCCAGCGTGGTGCTTACCTTTAACGGGCCAGGGGTAGCGTCCATCGCTATTCACCTGTCACCGCATCTTCGGGGTGATCCTTGCGCTCACTAGGCCCCTGAGCCGTGCTTTCACCCGTGCAGCCCGTAGTTCGCTGTGTGGGGCTAACGCTGGATCCACCCACCGTCCACCAGCCGCAGCGTGGTGTTCGCATGGCCAGTGACGGCTATGGCCTGCTGCCGGGCCGCTCCCTGAGGCTCAATGATCAGCTTGTCGAAATACGCCCTGCCGTCGTGATGGGTGACGCCGCTCAACACGAGCCTGCTTGCCCACCGGTAGGTCGGGTAGTCGGCACCGGCGCTTACGACCTCCCTGCCCTGGCCGACCGCCCTGGTGGTGCCCCAGCTCGCCCACCGCGCGTGCCCGACGTAGAAGTCCGCACCCAGATAGATGTCAGCGGGCTTGATAGCCGGGGCCGCATACCCACTCCCCATGCCATCGGTCACGCAATAGGTAGGAGCGGTTGATGCCTGCGCCGCTGTCGTCGCCCCGAGCCCGGCTACCAGGCCAGTTGCCGCGAGCGCTGCCGCGACAGTCTTAATGGTGACACTCATAACGCACCCCCCTCGTGCGCCCCGACTTTCCACTCTATGACTGGCTGACCTTGGCCGACGCCGCGTTCCCGCGGGCAGTCAGCTAAGTCCGAGAGTCACGGCAATAAGCATTGCCACCCGACTACCGGCCAAGCTAACCGTCACGGGAAGCAGCCGGCACGGGCACTGCGGTCGGTATCTTCTAGAGCGTGACGTACCGCCCGGCACCGCGAGATCTTCGTGCCTCTGACTTTGACCGCGAGCGAGTTATCACGCTGCTGGGCGACGCTGCCGCTGACGGCAGGCTTACGGCCGAGGAGCACGCTGACCGGGTCGAGCGGGCCTATCAGGCCCGGACTCTCGGCGAGCTAGCCGCGCTGACGACGGACCTGGTCGCTCCGTCCGGCCAGCCGATCAGGCTTGACGGCCGCCGCGCAGTGGCCGCTGTCCTGGGCCACGACAGCAGGGACGGCCGCTGGGTCGTGCCGGACACACTGCCGGTCGTGGCCATTCTCGGGGAGGCGGAGCTTGACCTCCGGCAGGCGATCCTGCAGGGCAGCCGGACCATCATCTACGCCACGATCGTCTTCGGCAGCCTTCACCTGATGGTGCCGGAAGGCGTGTCGGTCGAGATCAGCGGCTCGGCAGTGTTCACGCGCAGGATCAGCCGCAGTGTCCGGCAGCCGGGGCCTCGACGACCTGGTGCTGGCCCGGCGGGGAGCGCCGTGCCCGAGGTCGGCCCGGCGGTCATCGAGGTGCGGATGGTGGGCGTCGGCGGCACGATCCGGGTGACGTCCCCGCGCCCGCCGCGCCGGCTCGGCGGGCTCCGGCGCGGCCTGAGCCGCTAATGCCGCCGTGCGGCGCGCGCGGCCGCGCAGCGCAGAGCCGCTACCCGCCGTGGAAGTCGACCGCGCTGTAGGCACTCAGCTTCCAGAGCTGGTGCTCGCTGTAGATGTTCCGGACCGTCCCCGACCTGGCGCGCATCACCAGCGTGTGAGTCACCGCGCCCTC
>Ga0335075_10007059_pt1 | contig 17325 bp, 17 predicted proteins | sample Lox_Sample_24_FD_206723 | JGI IMG/M metagenome (GOLD analysis project Ga0335075, IMG submission 206723) | Soil microbial communities from Loxahatchee National Wildlife Refuge, Florida, United States - Lox_Sample_2.4 | ecosystem: Environmental > Terrestrial > Soil > Wetlands | place: USA...
CGTCCTTTTGCAGCACCACGCCGGCTGTGGTGCCGCCGTCCACCACCAGAGTCTGGCCGGTCACGAACCGCCCTGCCGGCGCGGCCAGGAACACTGCTGCACCGGCAATCTCATCCGGCTCGCCGATCCGCTGCAGCGGCACGTCGCGCGTCGCCTTGCGATAACGCACCGGATCGGTCCACAGCGCCTTGGCAAAGTCGGTGCGTACCAGGCCGGGTGCGATGCAGTTCGCGCGCACGTTCTTTGGCCCCCATTCCACCGCCACGTTCCGCGCGAGCTGCATGTCGGCCGCCTTGGAAATTCCGTACAGCCCCAAAGATGCCGAGCCGCGCAGCCCGCCGATGGACGAAATGATGATGAACGAACCGCCGCCACGTTCCGCCAGATGCGGGCATGCCATATTCGCCAGCCAGAAATTGCTGCGCACATTGGCGCCCATGACCCGTTCATAAACGTCGTCCGAAGCGCCCGACGCAGGACCCAGATACGGGTTCACCGCAGCATTGCTCACCACGATGTCGATTCCACCCCACAGCGAAATCGTCTGGTCCACCAGGCTCTGCAGTTCCTCCTTGCGGGCGATATGGCACGGGATCACTGCCGCCTCGCCGCCGCGGTCGCGAATTCCTGCCGCCACCGCCTCGCACGCATCCGCCTTGCGGCTCGACACCACCACCTTCGCACCATGCTCGGCCAAACGTTCGGCGATCGCGCGGCCAATGCCTTTGCTGGATCCGGTCACGATCGCGACCTTGCCAGTCAGTTGGAACAATGACGACATCTCTCGCTTCCCCACTGTGCTTGGCGGATCGGACTACCCGTGAGTATGCTGACCAACAACGATCGTCAATCGGGCCAGGAAATGCCAACGCAACGCACGTCCGTCTATTCCCATAACGAGCTCCGCCGACTGCTGCATCCGCAAAGCGTCGCGGTGGTGGGCGCTTCTCCCCGTCCCGGCTCCTTCGGCGAGCGCGTCTTGCTCAACCAGCAGAATTTCGCCGGCCGTACATATCCGGTGAACGCACGTTACGAAAAGATTGGCAATGCCATCTGCTATCCTTCCGTCGCCACGTTGCCGGAAAAGCCCGATTGCGTGGTCGTCACCGCGGCGCGCGACGCGGTGGAGGAGATCGTGCTGGACTGCGCCAAGGCCGGGGTCGGCGGCGTGATCATCTTTGCCTCGGGCTATGCGGAAATGGGTACGCCGGACCGCATCGCAGCGCAGGATCGCCTGGCGTCCATCGCGCACGAGACCGGACTGCGCCTCGTCGGCCCCAACTGCATCGGCGTCGTGAACGCGGTCGTCGACTCACGCATCACCTTCATGAACATCACGCCGATCCCCACACCGCGAAAGCAATCGGTCGGCATTATCAGCCAGTCCGGCGCTCTGGGCATGGCTCTGGCGCAGGCGGTGATGCGCGGCGCGTCGTTCAGCCACGTGCTGACCTCGGGCAACTCCTGCGACGTCGATATGGCCGACTACGTCAGCTACCTGGCCGACGATCCCGCCTGCACCGCGATCGCCTGCGTGTTCGAAGGCATGGCGTCCCCGGAACGTCTTCTCCGCGCCGCGGAATATGCGTGGGAACGTGACAAGCCGCTGGTCGTCTACAAGATGGCCACCGGCAACGAGGGCGCCGCCGCGGCGATGTCGCACACCGGATCGCTGGCCGGGTCGCATGCGGCCTATCGCGCGGTGTTTCAGCGGGCCGGCGCTGTGCTGGTGGAAAGTTACGAATCGCTGATCCAAACGGCATCGTTCTTCGCCAAGGCCGCACCGCCGAAAGCCAAGGGCGCTGCGGTGGTGGCGGCATCCGGCGGCGCGGCGATCATGGCCGCCGATCGCGCGGAGGAGCATGGCGTGCCGCTGCCGCAGCCCGGCCCGGACTTGCATGATCTGCTGGTATCGCGCATCCCTGATTTCGGTGCCCGGCGCAATCCCTGCGACGTGACCGGGCAGATTCTCAACGATCCCGAATCGCTGAATGTCTGCGCCGGCGGGTTCCTTGCGGACCCGCAATACGCCGCACTGGTGGTGCCGATGACTTATGGGTTCGCTGCCTCCGCCGCGCGCATCCCGGTCTACGAACGCCTGGCGAAGGAGGTAGACAAGATCGTCTGCATCGCCTGGCAGGCGGAATGGCTGGAAGGTCCCGGCGTGAAGGAAGCCGAAGAATCCGAACGCGTCGCCTTGTTCCATTCCATGAGCGCATTGTTCTATGCCCTGGCCGCCTGGACGTGGCGGGCAGAAAAGCGCGCCGTCACACACGAATCGATCGCGCCCACACCGGAGGCAACGCGGCAAGCCGCCCACGCGGCAATCGCCACCGCGGCCGGCCGCACGCTGACCGAACGCGAGGCCAAATCCGCTCTCGCGCTGTACGGCGTGCCCGTCGTGGGCGAGCAATTGGTGCGATCCGCCGACGCCGCGATCAGCGCCGCCGAAGCGCTCGGCTATCCCGTGGTGCTGAAAGTCGAATCATCAGACCTGCCGCACAAGACGGAAGCCGGCGTCATCCGCCTGAACCTGCGCGACGCCGGCGAGGTGCGCGCGGGCTACCAGGCGGTGATGGACAACGCCAACCGCGTATCGCCTCCGCCGCGCATCAACGGCGCACTGGTGCAGCCCATGGTGCCGCAAGGCGTGGAAATGGTCATCGGCGCCCGCATCGATCCGTTGTTCGGGCCGCTGGTGGTCGTCGGCCTGGGCGGCATCCTGGTGGAGGTATTGCAGGACACCGCGCTGGCCCCCGCCCCGGTCACCCACGCCGACGCACGCACAATGCTTGCCCAGCTCAAGGGAGCAAAGCTGCTGCACGGATTCCGCGGCGCGCCGGCGGTCGATCTCGACAAACTGGCCGACGTGATCTGCCGTATCTCCCGTTTCGCCGCGGATCACCGCGACAGCATCGCGGAACTCGACGTGAACCCGCTGATCTGCGCCGGCGACCGCATCGTCGCGGTGGACGCGCTGATCGTGCCAAAACGCGCCTGATGCACGTCGCGGTCATTGGCGCCGGCATTGTCGGCGTCTGCTGCGCACTGCATCTGCGACATGCAGGGCACGATGTCACGTTGCTCGACCCACGCCCGCCCGGCACCGCAACATCGTTCGGCAATGCCGGCGGCATCGTCGCCGGTTCGGTCGTCCCCAACAGTACCCCTGCGCTGCGCCGCAATCTTCGCCGCATCCTGCTTGATCCTGATAGCCCCGTGCGCGTGCGCTGGTCCTATCTGCCGCAGCTCTCGCCATGGCTGCTGCGCTTTCTGCGTGAAGGCAGCGACGCGCGCGTGCGCCGGATCGCCCAGGCGATGCGGCCGCTGTCGTTCCGCGCCTATGAAGCGCACCGCGAGCTGATCGCTCTGTCCGGCGCGGATGGGATCGTGCGTCCTCTCGGCTGGATGAAGGTCTACGCCACGGAGGAGGGTTTCGCCGACACGGAGTACGACCGCGGCATTCTGACAGCCAACAACATCCGCTTCGACGTGCTGCAAGCGGACGATATCCGCCAGCTTGAACCCGCCCTGGCACCGCGCTTCATCAAAGGCCTGCTGATGCCAGACGCCGCCTTCGTTTCCTCGCCCTATAAGCTGACACAAGCCTACGCCACGCAGTTCCTCCGCATGGGCGGCGCCATCGTGCAGGAACGGGTCCGCGGCATCGCGCCTGGTGCCGCAGGCGTGACGCTGGATTGCGAACTGGGATACCGCACGGCCGATGCGGCGGTTATTGCCGCCGGCGCGTGGTCGAAGGAACTGGTGCGGCAGATCGGCGATCGCGTGATGCTGGATACCGAACGCGGCTACCATCTGAATCTGGAACCAGGCACTGCCGGCGACCTGCGCCGTGCCGTCGTGTTCGCGGACCAGGGCGGGTTTGTGCTCGCGCCGATGCAGGACGGGATTCGCCTGACCAGCGGCGTGGAACTCGCGGGCCTGAATGCGCCGCCAAACTTCGCGCCGATCCGTCGCCTCGTTCCACGCGCGCAAACCGTATTGCCCGGATTATCGAACAACGTGACGCGGCAATGGATGGGCTATCGTCCGTCCACACCGGACTCGCTGCCGGTTATCGGGTGCTCGCCACGATCGCCGCGTGTTTATTACGCGTTCGGCCACCAGCATCTTGGCCTGACGCTGTCGGCGATCACCGGCCGCCTGATTGCGGCCCTGGTCAGCGGGAAAGAACCGGAGTTCGATCTCGCGCCCTATCGCATCGAACGGTTCTGAACCATGCCCATCTGCGAAGTCGATCCCTGGCGCTTCCAGTACTTCGAAAACATCCCCTGCCCGCCCGACATACGCATCTCCACCGAGGATGCCGATTCCTGGGAATGGTATCCGCGCCATCGCTGGATCTACGACAAGCTCGCGGTCGCGCTGTCGCAGGGGCTGCATGCCGCGCCGCACGGCGTGCTGCCGCCCGCGTTCCCGGTGTTCTCCAAGCCAATCATGAATTTGCGCGGCATGGGCACCGGCAGCCGCGTGATCGAATCGGCAGAGCAATACGCTGCCGGCCTGACCCCTGGACATTTCTGGTGCACGCTGCTGACCGGCGCGCATGTCAGCACCGACGTGGCGCTGGTCGATGGTGAACCGCGCTGGTGGCGCCACACCACCGGCGCAGCGACGCCGGGCGGCACCTTCGACTATTGGACCATCCACGCCGAGCCCACGCCGCAAATCGAGGACTGGTGTGGCGCCTGGGCGCGTCAGCACCTCGCCGGCTACACCGGCATGGCAAATTTTGAAACGATCGGCGGGCGCATCATCGAGGCGCATCTGCGTTTCGCCGACCAATGGCCCGATCTTTATGGCCCGCACTGGGTGGCAGCGCTGATCCGCCTCTACGTCACCGGCGACTGGGAGTACGACGATTCCGGCCGTCGTGACGGCTACAGTGTCGTATTGTTCGGCCCGCACGGCCCGCACTATCGCCATCCGCCCGCGTCCCTGGTGCAGGACGTTCGCGCCATCCCCGGCGTTTCATCGGTGCAGATCACCTTCCACGAGGAACGCGATCCCGCGCATCACGCCATGCCGCCTGGCGGCTTCCGCCTTGCGATCGTCAACGCGCACACGCTACAGGCCGGCCGCGATGGCCGCGAGCGCTTGCGGCGCTTCTTCGCGACGATGCACGACACGGCGGGCACCCACCTATGATCCTTGTCACCAACAACGAAGGCACCCTCGGCGTGCCCACCACGGCGCGCTTGCTCTCGGAAGGCGCGCACGCACTGGATGCGCTCGAAGCCGGCATCCGGCTGATCGAGGCCGATCCCACCGTACGCACCGTCGGCCGCGGCGGCTGGCCCAACCTGCTGTGCCAGATGGAACTGGACGCCTGCATGATGGACGGCACCACGCTGCGCAGCGGTGCAGTGGGCGCGTTGCAAGGCTTCCTGCATCCTGTCAGCGTCGCGCGCGAAATCATGCGCCGGCTGCCGCATGAACTGCTGGTGGGCGACGGTGCCGCACGCTTCGCCCGCGAAATCGGCGCAGAAACGGCAGACAACCTGATCCCCGATTCAAAGGCCGCCTGGCAGGCCTGGTTCGACAACGAGCTCACATCGGAGCAAAAGCGTGCGTGGCCAAACCTCGACCTGGCGCCGCTGTGCCGCCACGCCATCGATCCCGAAATAGGCCGCGATACCACCGTTTTTCTCGCGCAGGATAAAGGGGGAAATATCTGTTGCGGCACCAGCACGTCCGGCTGGGGCTGGAAATATCCCGGCCGGCTCGGCGACAGCCCGATCGTGGGTGCCGGTTGTTATGCCGATACGCGCTATGGCGCCGCGGCCTGTACCGGTGCTGGCGAGATGACCATACGCTGCTGCACCGCGCGATCGATTGTGCTGTACATGAAACATGGCGCCAGCGTCGAAGACGCGGTGCTGGAAGCGGCCGAGGACCTGCGCCCGTTGCAAGGCGGCCTGATCGGCCGCGTGACGATCCACGCGATCGATACGCGCGGCAATCACAAGGTAGCCGCGGTGAACGGCGCCGGCGACAACACGTATTGGCTCTGGCAGGGCGACGGCGACCCGCAGTCGGTGCGCGCACAGCCCGTCGCCATTCACCGCAGCGACATCAAGCCGAGCGCCACAACCCGCTACGCCTACGGCCGTTCAGGCACCCGCTAAAATTTCTGCTCCATTGACCGTGTCCCGCGAACATCTCACGTCCGCGTGAGCTGCGCTTCTCCGCTGCCTGATTTTGACCACATGTGTACGCTTGCGCATCGGTGGTGTGGACAGATGAGACTGCTTGCCAGCACGTTCGCAGCATTGGGCTTGCTTGCCGGCGTCGCGGAGGCGCACCCCCCGCCGAATGCCGACATGTCCCTGGCGCCGTGGTTCCAAAGTTTGAGGCAGCCGGGCACAGGCATGTCCTGTTGCTCGATCGCGGATTGCCGGCAAACGGATTTTCGCGTCCACAATGGGCATTACCAGGCGTTGATCGACGGCGTGTGGCGTTCAGTACCGCCCAATGCCGTGTTGCAGCGCACCGATAATCCGACGGGGCGTGCCGTCGTCTGCTACACGCCGTATTTCGGCATCATGTGCTTCGTCAAAGGCCCCGAGACTTGAGCCCACGTCAGGGCCAGCCTTGACCCCATACGCCCCAACTTGAGCCTGCGGGACTTGACCCGGCCATCCCCGCACAACGAGTTCGCGTGACCCCCCGCCCCGCTTAACAACCCGCCGGTGCCACATCCAACCGCACCACCATACCTTCCAACTCAGGCCGCGGCGGCGGGTACCGGCGCATCACCTCCGGATCGTGTCCCGGCACGATATGCTGCGGGCTGGGCGCATGCGCACGCAGCGTATCGAACGCCTCCAGCATGTCGCCGACATGGTACGCGACGGTGAACGGCCGGCCCGCTTCCATGTTTTCGTAATAGTGCGACACGTCAGACGCCAGCACGACAATGCCGCGCGCAGTGCTCACCTTGACGAACTGCAGCCCGGCCGAATGTCCGCCGGTTGGCACCACGCTGATGCCCGGCAGTATCTCCGCCGGGCCGTTATGGTACCTTACCCGGCCAGCGAAGTTCAGCCGCACCACGCCACACACATCGTCGGGTTCGAAGCTTTTCGCCACATGCTGGTGGCGCATGTAGCGGCCGACGGCATAGTGGATTTCCGGCTCCTGCAAGTGGAAATGCGCTTGCGGGAATTTATGGAAATTGCCGACATGGTCGTAGTGCATATGGGTCAGGATCACGTCCTGCACATCGGCCGCGTTCACCCCTACCAGCGCCAGTGAATCGATCGGGTCGCGCGTCAGCTTGCGACCGCGCTTGCCGCCGCTTTCCGCGGTGAAGCCGATATCGATCACCACCGCGCGGTCGGCGTTCTTCGCCACCCAGACGAAGTAGTCCATCGGCATCGGCCCATCATGCGGATCGCCGCCAATGAAATGCTCCGGCCGGCGTGCCTCGCGCGTGGCGTAGCGGATGGCGAATACTTCGTATTGCGCGGTCATGCCGGAACCTCCACGCGTGCTTCATGCAGATGCGGCTTTACATGCCGGGTAAACAGATCGATCGAGTGCAGTGCCTCATCCGCACCGATATCGCCGAAGGCAAAGCGGCACAGCAGATAGTTCAGACCGCCATCATCGATGGTGCGTTGCAGGAAGTCATGCACCTTGTCCGGCTTGCCGGCGACGGCGCGGCCTTCGGCTTCGGCTTCCTCGAAGGTTTCGGGGAACAGAGCGTTGGGATTGGGAAGCTGCATGTTGTGCTTGCGCCACAGCTTCAGGAAACTGGCGCGCCATTTATCATAGCCGCGACGCGCGACCTCCAGGGCCTCGCGTTCGCTGTCGCCGACCACGATGTGGCGGCCAAGACCGATCATGGGCAGGTGTTCCGGTGCGTTCCCTGCGGCAGCCCATTCCTCGCGATAGCGGTCGGACAGCGGGCGCATCTTCGGACCGGTGACATTGCCCACCACATTGACGCGGTGCTGCACCGCCCATGGTATCGCATCCAGACGGCCGATGCCGTACCACAGCGGCGGATGCGGCTTCTGGTACGGCTCCATTTCCATCGGCACGTCCCGATACTGGTAGAATTTGCCTTCGAAGGTCAGTTCCTTGTTGGCCATCCCGCGCAGGATGATCTCCAGCGCTTCCTGGTACATCGCCGCTGACTGCGCCGGATCGATGCCGTAATAGCGCAGCTCGATCGGCGAAATGCCACGGCCGACGCCGAGCAATAACCGCCCTTTGCTCATCTGGTCGAGCATGCACAGCTCTTCCAGCAATTTCAGCGGGTGGTACAGCGGCAGCAGATAGACCAGCGCGCCGAAGCGAAGCTGCGTCGTGCGTTCCGCGATGGCAGCAAGCCAGATGCCGGGGCACGCAGCCACACCGAGCGGCGTCGCATGGTGCTCTGCGACGTGATAGCCGTAGAAGCCGGCGCGGTCATATGCCTCGATCAGCCGCATGCGGTCGGCGAAGAACTCATCGAGCGCCCCTGGGCCGCGATCCATGTGGTCGAAGATGCCGAGCCGCATTGTGTTTCCTCCGTGGCGCCAAGCCGGCGAAACAATACGGGTGGGATTGCGGTTCGCCAACAGCACCCGGCGCCAAGCGGTCGGGCCGTTTGCGGTCGTCGCACGGTATGTCTCCGCTACACGTCAATAACCCCGCCGCGCAGTCCCTTCGCCACGGCCTCCGCGCGGCTGGCCGCATCCAACTTGGCGAACAACGCCTCCAGATGGAACTTCACCGTATGCACGGAAATCCCCAGCCGCCGTGCCACCGCTTTGTTGGTAAAGCCCTGACCGACCAGCGACAGCACCTCCACTTCTCTCGGTGTCAGCGGCGGCGTGTCCTCAGCGGCGCCAAACCCGGTTGGCGGCGTCACGCCCGGCGCACGCACCAGCAAGCCCGCCGCCACCGCACGCAACGCGGCATCGAGTTGGGCCGGTTCAACCGCCCGCGGCAGCACGCCCGCCAGATAGTCAGGAGCCGGTCCATCGGTCAGGGCCAGCACCGGCGCCTCGGCCTCGGGTGGCGGCGTGCTGCCGGGAAGCAAGTCGCACAGCACGACATCCGCCACTTCGCCAGCCAGCGCGTGACCTGCCCCGGCCAGCATCGCAACCAGGCCACGCCGCCGCACCGGGTCCGTCACCGCCAGCCGAACCTGCAAGCCGGTCCCGTTCACGCGGCCCGGTATCAGGCGATCGTCACCGGCCGGGTCCGTCATGCCGCCGGACGTGCCGCGATCGTCACCGACAGCGTTTGCAACGCCCCCGCCCGCAGCAGCCGCAGCGCGACGCTTTTGCCGATTTGCTCCGGTCCCATGGCTGCGGCCAAAGCGCGCATACGGCGCACCGGCGTGCCGTCCAGGTCCAGCAGGATATCCCCCGCGAGCACACCCGCCGCCGCGGCCGGTCCGCCGGGGGCGAGGCTCATGACCATCATGCCGCTGTCCTGACCCGCCGCCGTTCGCAGCGTCTCAGGCACCATCACCGGCTGCAGCCCGGTCCCGAGCCAGCCGCGCGCCACCCGTCCTTCCGTCAGCAGCGGATCCAGCACACGGTCGATCGTGGCGACGGGGATCGCCAGAGCGCGCCGGCGCGGCCCCGCCGTGGACATACCGAGCAACTGTCCGGCGCTATCCAGCACTGGCCCCCCCTCGTCCGTGCCAACGCGCACGTCCAGCCGCAGCAACGCGTCGATGCGGCCGCCCGCCTGGCTGTGCCAAGCGGGGCCGGTCGCGTGCACCATGGCGAGCCGCGCGGTGGGGACGCCAGTGTCGTCGGCCCCCACGGCCACGGCCAGGCTGCCAACGCGCGGCGTGGGCGCGGCGGACGGCAGCGCAGCCTCGATCGGCTCTGCCAACCGCAGAGCCGCCACGTTGGTGCCGGGATCGCAGCCGGCGAGTTTCGCGATGAACTCGGCGCCGCCGCGCCGAAGGGTGAAGTCCACACGGTCGGGCAGAGTCTGCGCCGACGCCACAACCACGTCCGGCCGCCACAGAATGCCACTGGCATGGTGGCGGCCCGTACCGATGGCAACCACGCAGGGTGCCACGGCGGCCACCCGATCAGCAAACAGGGCAGACATCTGGTCAATCACGTCGGTCATCCAGTCTTCTCCTGAACAGTGTCATTGCGGAGGAGCAACGCGACGAACCACTCCCGTTCGGTTTTGGCCGACCATTCACCGCATACGAGATTGCTTTGCCGCTCCACCCCTCGCAACGACAACGTGTGTCCGCCACCACACTGCCCCCTGCCGCCCGTCCGCGGCATCGGCCGGATGACCGGCAGCGCCCCCGGCTGTTCGGCCGGGTCGGTTCACCCCCCGGCAATGCCCATTTGAACCCCGAAAGGACATCCCTCCATGCCATTCGACGACACCAATGTGCTCGACCCTTATTCGGCGCGGGTCGTTGAGGCGTTCGACCGTGTCGGCCCCGCCGTGGTGCATATCGCCACGCTGGACGCGCAGGGGCGGCCTCGTGGCCAAGGCTCCGGCGTCATCTACACGCCGGACGGCTATGTGCTGACCAACAATCACGTGGTGGCGGGGGCGCCGAGGCTGCGAGCCTCGCTGACAGATGGGCGCACCGTGGATGCCGTGCTGGTCGGCGAGGATCCGCCGACCGATACCGCCGTGCTGCGGCTGGCGGCGGACGGGCTGCCGCATGCGGCGCTGGGGCAATCGGCGGGATTGCGCGTGGGGCAATTGGTGGTGGCGATCGGCAACCCGCTCGGCTTCACCTGCACCGTCACCGCCGGCATCGTCAGCGCGCTCGGGCGCACCCTGCGTACGCGGTCCGGTCACATGGTGGACAGCGTCATCCAGACGGACGCACCGCTGAACCCCGGAAATTCCGGCGGCCCGCTGGTGGCGGGCGGCGGCCCGATGGGCGGCATGGTGGTGGGCATCAACACTGCCATGATTGCGCCGGCCCAGGGTATTTGCTTCGCGATCGGCATCGATACGGCGATCTGGGTCGCCACGCGGCTGATGCGCGACGGCCGGGTGCGGCGCGCGCGCCTGGGGCTGTCAGGCCAGACAGTGCCTCTGGACGTGCGCCTGCGCCGGCGGCATCGCCTGACGCAGGCAAGCGGCGTCATGGTGGCAGAACTGCTGCCTGACGGCCCGGCGGCGCGAAGCGAGCTGAGGGCGGGCGACGTGATCGTGGCGCTGGATGGCGCACCGATCGCCGGGGTGGACGATTTGCACCGGGCACTGACCGAGGAAAAAGCCGGACGCGACGTGATGCTGACGGTGCTGCGCGCGGCGGAGAAACAGACGATCCGCGCCGTGCCGGCGAGCGCATAAACCCACGCTATCAGACATGGCGACGGCAATGGCACCGCGAGTGCCATTGTGCCGGCAAAACAAGCGAGGCCTTGCCCGTTCCACATGTCGTTACCAGTAAAGCGAAGCAATCCCCAACGGGCGATCGCGCGTTCTTTCGATGGCGGTTGTTTCGGATCGCCGGTAATGAAGCCAGGTGCGATCTGCCAGCGTCGCAACACCAGCAGTTGCCGCAGCAGCACGCGGATAGGTTCGGCACGTTCGCCGTTACGCGGTGATTTAGAATCCAGCGATTGGCATCAGCTGCGCAACCTCAATGCCGGCCAACGGCCCGTCTGCATGCATCAGCGTTCATCTGCGGTTCCAGTTCTTGCTTCGCCGACAATCGAAGCCCGCGGCGCGAAAGTTCCTCACAGCCGCGAATCACCCAGCCGCAGCCACCAACTTCGCAAACAAAGCAAGCTGATCCGCTTCCACGTCCGAGACGGCGTAGTAGCTGATGCCGCTCTGCCGCCAGCTCACCACGTTGAACCCCTGCCGCGCCGTGGTCCGGAACCCCGTGTCCGCCTTCCCCGGCGACGCCCAGGCGAACAGATTGATCACATGCTCTGCGTGCCGATAGACCACGGCCGCGGCCGGATGTCCGTCGACATAATCCAGCCGTCCGCCGACCAGCGGAAAGCCGCGGTCCTTCAACTCCGGCACATCAGGCGAAACATCCAGCCGCGCCGACAGCCACGGCTTCACGGTGTGCTGGTCGCTGGTCAGCACATCGGTCAGATGATCCGCCATGCGGGAACGGATCGCGGCGTCGATCACGCCGCGCACCGCAGCATTGTTCGACGCCGTGCCGCCCACCACCAGCAGCGTCAGCGCCACCCCGGCAACCGCGCCAGCAGCCCCTGCCCCGCCGAACGCCAGCGTCGGCATCCGCCAGCGGGCACGCGACGGCAGCGGAACATCCTCCCGCGGCAGCATCGCCCCGATCCGCGCGGCGAGCGCCGGAGGCGCACGGTGATACGGCAGATCATTGCGCAACGCGGCTTGCATCGTCTGCAATTCCTCCACCTGACGCGCACATGCGGCACAGTGCGCCACGTGGCGCGAGACCATCCAGCGGCGCAACGGGTTCAGTTCCCCATCGACCAGTCGCGGCACGAGGCGCTCCGCACGATCACACTGCACGGCCGGCCTCCGTTGGCTCAGCCTCGAACCACAGTTTACGCAGCGCCAGGCGCGCACGGGCCAGGCGCGACATCACCGTGCCGATCGGCGCGCCGATCACCGTGGCAATCTCCTTGTAGGCAAGGTCTTCCACTTCGCGCAGCAGCAGCACCTCGCGATATTCCGGCGGCAGGCGCTGGATCAGTCGCGACAGGGTCTGGCTGTCGATGCGCTCCAGCAGCAGCGCTTCCGGATCGCGCGGCGGCGCGCCCCAGGCCGTGGTCTCGGTCTCCACCGTATCGCCGATCGGCGCATCCGGCTGGAACACCAGCCGGTTCGATCTGTTCTCGCGTGCCCAGGTGAAGAAGCAATTGCGCACGATCGTCAGCAGCCACACCCGAAAATCCCCTCCCTGATAGGCGTCGAAATAGCGGAACGCGCGCAGATACGCTTCCTGCACCACGTCCTCGGCATCCGCCGCATTCCCCGCGAGCCAGCGTGCAAGATTGAACGCGGCATCGAGATGCGGCAGCGCGAGCAATTCGAATCGGCGTTTGCGGTCCTGCTGCGGCAAGGGTTGCATCCTGTCTGCGGCGACCTGCACCATACCATCCGTGCCAGTGCTCTATTCCCCTTCGGGGCAAAGAAAATTTTGGCGACTTCCGGGAATGTCGCAAAGGCGGCTCCGGTCTTGGCAGCGTGGGCCGCAAAGCGCGGCGCTGCGCGATCATGAGGGAGCACCGGACGAACATGAACGATACTATCCAGGGCGGGGGGGACCGCCGCAACTTCCTGAAATGCATGGCCTGGGCCGGCACCGCGATGGTGTGGACGGTGGCTGGCGGCGTGCCGCGTTCGCGGCTGATCGGCACCGCCGAGGCGGCCACGTCAGGCTTCAACTTCGTGCAGATCAGCGACAGCCATCTGGGCTTCGACAAGCCAGCCAATCCCAACACCACCGCGACATTGCAGGAGGCGTTGAACGACGTCGCCGCCCTGCCCGGCTCGCCGGCCTTCATGATCCATACCGGCGACATCACGCACCTGTCGAAGCAGGCGCAGTTCGATACCGCGAAGCAGCTTCTGAGCGGTGTGAAGCTGACCGCCTACACCGTGCCGGGGGAGCATGACATCCTGGAAGAGGGTGGAAAATCCTACCTCAACCATTTCGGCAAAGGCAGCCAGGGCGACGGCTGGTACAGCTTCGACGCCGGCGGGGTGCATTTCATCGCCATGGTGAACGTGGTGAATTTGAAGGGTAACGGCCTCGGCGATTTCGGCCACGAACAACTCGAATGGCTGGAACGCGACGTGAAGGGCCTGTCCGCCAGCACGCCGATCGTCGTGTTCGCCCATGTGCCGCTGTGGATTGCGTATCAGCCGTGGGGCTGGGGCACCGCTGATGGCGCGCAGGCGCTGAGCTATCTGAAGCGGTTCGGCTCGGTGACGATATTGAACGGGCATATCCACCAGGTGCTGCAGAAAGTGGAAGGGCACGTGGCATTTCATACCGCGCGCGCCACCGCGTTTCCGCAGCCGGCGCCCGGCACCGCGCCGTCGCCGGGACCGATGAAGGTGCCGGCCGGTGAGCTGCGCCACTACCTGGGTATCGCGCAGATCAGCCTGGTCTCGACGCACGCGCCGCTGGCGATCGTCGATACGCCACTGGCGAGCTGACGGAGGCATTCATGGCGGACGTTTTGACACCGGGCCGGTTGGCCCGGCGGACGGTGCTGCGCCGTGCGGCGGGCGCCGGGATGGGTGCCCTGGTCGCGGCGATGGCCGTGCGCGCCAGCCACGCCGACGACGGCAGCAAGGTGACGGTCGACAATTTCACCTTCGTGCCACCGGTGTTGCACGTGAAGGTCGGCACGACCGTCACCTGGACTAATCATGACGACATTCCGCACAGCATCGTCTGTCCGGCGCTTAACCTACATTCCCATGCGATGGATACCGACGACTCGTTCAGCTACACGTTCAAGCAGGCAGGGACATTCAGCTACATGTGCGGGCTGCACCCGTTCATGCACGGGCAGGTCGATGTGACGGCCTGATCTTGCGTCATTGCCAGCGAACCACCGTCCAGCGCGGCCAATCCGACGGAAGGATTCCCCTCCCCTTGCGGGCTAGGGCCGCGAAGCGGATTAAGCACAGGGGGAGGGGGATACCTTGTTGTTGTTAGGGAACCTCTGAATAAGTCCGCGCCGGCCCGAAATTTGTGAGTCTTTTCAACGATCCGCTCTGCCGAAAGAGGACCTGTTCAGAGACTCCTCAGGATCGAACCGGGGAAGCAGGGCCTGTGACGCGCACAAACCGTTGGGACGATTTTGCGGCTGGGCATCTCGACTTCGACGGGAAGCCCTGGCCCGCTCGCCGATCGCGGCGCCTGGCGTTCGCAGGCCGCCTGCGTTCCCGAACCTCATACGCAGCGGCCAGAACGAAACCCCGCAAGAAGCTTACCGCATAGCCGATTGTATAAGTGGAGAAGAACCAAAGCGCGCATCACCGCGAGATCGTTGCGGTGAAGGCGCATCGGCTGTTGTCCCAACCAGAGGTCTGCGGACGTATCGGCTTCATTCAGGTAGCGGTTGGCAGTCGCAACGATCCTGCGCCTAACCTTGATTCAGCATCCGCTACACCGAGTGGCTGGCCGAGGCCGGCATCGAAGCCTCTGTGGGCAGCAGGGGCGACTCCTGCGACAACGCCTGTACCAGGCCGAGCTGATCCTTTGCCGGGCGCCTTGGAAGACTCGAGAATGGAGCTGGCGACCTTCGAGTGGGCGTCATGGTTCAATAACTATCGGCGGATGGCGCCGCTGGACTACGTGCCGCCTGTCGAGTTCGACACCAACTACTATCACTCTTGCAATCCTGAGCAACAGGCAATGCCGGCCCGACTCAAGCCACCAGCCGCTTCGAAACCCGGGGCGGTTCAGTCCATGAAATGGCGTCAATTTCAACTTCGGACAAGCAAACGACGGACAACACGGACTGGCAAAAGATCTCATGGCCAGACAGGTACGCCGTCCAGCCCCGTGGTTTCCGGCAGGCCGCAGATCAGGTTCGCATTCTGCACCGCCTGGCCGGCTGCTCCCTTGCCGAGATTGTCGACCACGCCCATCGCGATCACCAGGTTGCGCTCCGGATCGGCCGCATAACTGACGAACGCGAGGTTCGAGCCGGTCGCCCATTTGGTCTGCGGCGGCGTATCGGTCACGCGGACGAACGCCCGCCCGGCGTAGAAGCGTCGCGCCGCGTCCAGGCACTGCTCCGCGGTGGCGCGGCCGCGGCAGTAGATGGTGGCGAGCACGCCGCGGGTCATCGGCACCAGATGTGGCGTGAACACCAGCCCGGCCGCGCTGCCGCCACTCAAGTGCTCTATCGTCCTGGCCATCTCGGGCATGTGGACGTGCCGGAGCAAACCGTAGGGCACCAGGTTCTCGTTACTCTCGGCGTAGCCGAACCTGCTGTCGGCGCCGCCCCTTCCGGCACCAGAGAAGCCGGTCTTGGCGTCGATCACGATGTTGCCGGGCTCGATCAGCCTGTCGACCAGCAGCGGCGCCAGCGCGGTCAGCGCCGCCGCAGGGAAGCAGCCGGGGTTGGCGACGCGGTTCCGACCCTCGATCCGGTCTGGCCAGATGTCGGCCAGGCCGTACGCCCAGCCCTCGGCGTAGCGATGGTCGCCGCCGATATCGACGATCTTCACGTCCCTGGGGACGCGCGCCAGCGCCGCGGCCGAGGCGCCCGTGGGCAGCGACGCAAACAACACGTCGAGCTTCGGCAGGGTCGCCGGGTCCCATCTCTCGATCACCAGCTCGGCCAGCCTGGCCGGCACGCCGGGAAAACGGTCCACCAGCCGGCTGCCGGCGCTGCCTTCGCCCGCGGCGTAGATCAGCGCGAAAGACGGGTGGCCCGCGACCAGGCGCATTGCCTCGCCGCCGCCAAAACCGCTGATCCCGACAATGCCGACGCGAATGCTCATGGTGATGTCCTATGGCTGGAGTGAGTGGACAAGTACCGTCTCGCGCGCAGCATCAAGGATCTGCAAGACATCGTCCACGAGCTGAAGACCAAGGGCATAACTCTGGTAGCTACAGAGCAATCGATCGACACGCGCACGGCCGCCGGCAAAGCATTCCTCGACATGCTGGGCGTCTTCGCGGAATTCGAGACGAATCTCCGCCGAGAACGCCAGTTGGAAGGCATCGCCCTCGCGAAGACGCGCGGCGTCTACAAGGGACGAGAACCGAGCATCGATGCGGCCGAGGCCCATGCCGATCGGCGACTCGGCCACTACGAGGAAGATCACCTGATTTTGTTGGAGCTGGGCGGCTCGCCGATCGATCCGCGCAACCTCCGGCCGGAGCCGAACGACGTGGCCGGCGGGTGGGGCAGCTTCACCAAGGACCGGCTGGAAAACGCCCTGCGGGAAAGGGTTTGCGAGCACCGGATCACGCTCGCCCGGGCGGGCGGCGCAATCGCGCGGAACTGGATTGCCGGCACCGCCGCCGCAAAGGTGACCTCTGCCGCGCTGCCTCCATCCGAACCCGTCCGTCGCGCCGACACACCATGTTAGTTACAAACGTTTTTCCGTTTTTTATATTGACAATCCGCTGGGCCCCATGCCATACTGGGCAAATGATCGCAGCAACAGCCACGACATCCGATTTCGCGGCCCAAAACCCTCTGGTACAGGCGTGGGCCCGCACCACCGCAACCCTTAACGCCTTGAACGCACTTGTTTGCCTCGTCTTCAATCTCGTGGAGCATGGCAGGGACCTCGCCTTCACGTTCCGCGACCATGTCCGCGAACCCGGCTTCGGCCTGACCGGCAGGTTGTTCGGAACCACCGACATCTATGTCA